>Ga0315339_1000200_pt1 | contig 92657 bp, 79 predicted proteins | sample ASW17metaG_FD_204514 | JGI IMG/M metagenome (GOLD analysis project Ga0315339, IMG submission 204514) | Ammonia-oxidizing marine archaeal communities from Pacific Ocean, United States - ASW #17 | ecosystem: Environmental > Aquatic > Marine > Oceanic | place: USA: California | collected 2016-12-05
AGCGCTAGAATTCCGGATGTTTTTTTGGAGGTTTCTTCTATGAGTAGGTCGAGTATTTGTGGATGGCTGCTCGTCATCGCGGCGTTTGTCGCGTTGCCCGCAGCCAGTCACGCACAGGAAGCGACGTTGACCGGAACGGTGGTCGACTCGACGGGCGGCGTGCTGCCCGGCGTACCGGTGATTGCCGTGCATACGGCGACGGGAAACGTTTTTGAAACCTTTTCCGATGGCACCGGTATTTACCGCATGTTGGTCAGAGCTGGAGGCTATGAAGTAACGGCCGCGTTGCCTGGCTTCCAGACCGTGACGTTGACTGGTGTCAATGTGCTCCTTGGGGCAATTGGCAACAACGATCTCACGTTGGCTCCGGCCACACTAGAGGAAACCGTGACGGTGACTGGCGAGGCGCCGCTCATCGATACGACCGCGTCGACGATTGGCGCGAGCATTGACCCTGAGCAGATGGCGGAGTTGCCGATCAACGGCCGCAACTGGATGGACTTGGCGCTACTGACGCCTGGTGCCCGTCGTAACGAGTCGGGTGGATTCGTTCAGAACCGTCAGGGTTATTCGCAGACCAACGTTGATGGCCAGCAGGTCACGCGTAACTATCACTCTGGTGGTGACAACGAGCAGGCTGGTTTCAGCCGTGACGCCATCCAGGAGTTCCAGGTGGTGGCGAACCGGTTCGATGCCACGGTCGGACGCTCGGCCGGGATGGTCGTTAACGCGATCACCAAGTCGGGCACGAATGCCTTCGCCGGCACCGCCGGCGGGTATTTCCGGCACGACGCCATGAACGCCAAGGACAACGTCCTAGACCGTGTGCTGGATTATCAGAATCAGCAGGTCAGCGGCACGTTGGGTGGCCCGATTCTCTTGGACCGGTTGCACTTTTTCGGGTCCTACGAGTATGAGCGTCAGCCGAATACCAAGAGCTACACCAATAAGGGTTTTGCCAAAGCGTACAATCGTGACGTCTTAGAGACTGACACGAACAAGCTCTGGATGCTGCGCGTCGACTTTCAGGCCAACGCCTCGACGCGTTTCACTGCCCGTGGTTCTGGCGCCGCGAAGACCTTCTTTAACGGTGGCGGCTCAGGCAACCACCCGATCAACCATCGCAAGTACATGCGTGAGGGGGATCAGTACTTCGGGACAATAACCTCCGTCCTGGGTGGTACCTCGGTGAACGAGATTCGGGGGGGCGTGACCTTCTATCTCCGTAGTGACCGCGGGGCCCACAGCAATTGGGAGGGCAACAATGTCATGCCGTATCCGAAGTCTGTGCTCGACGGTGGCACGCCCGTGTTCCGGTTCTCTGGCTACACCATCGGCACGACGCCGCTGGGTCTGGTGCTGGACACCTCGATGCTGCGTGACGACTTCACCACGTCGTACGAGGCGGGTGGACGCCACGATGTGAAAATCGGCATCGATTATCTGCACTTCAAGAACAACTTCAACTGGTGTCTGCGTTGCACGGGCGACGTTGACATCCGCGCGAAAGGGTTCTCAGTGACGGCGGCACAGATGGCCACGATGTTCCCGACGAACAACGTTTACGACATGTCCCTGTGGTCGAATCTCGAGCAGCTGAATGACGGTGCGCGGTTTGTCCGGCACTCTATTTCGGACACCGGCCACACCTACAAAGTGCGGCGGCACGTTTTTGCTGGTTGGTATCAGGATGACTGGTCAGTGAGTGACTCGTTCACGCTGAACCTGGGCTTGCGCTATGACTGGGACAGCGACGGTCACAACGAGCAGCTGAAGTGGTTGCCCTTCTTGCCGGGTGGCCAGCCGCGCGACCGCAACAACCTTGCGCCGCGTGTTGGCTTCAACCTGCGCCTCGACGACGCGACGGTCGTTCGAGGTGGCTACGGACTCTACTTTGCCTTTGCGCCGAACGACGGCGTGCAGCAGAGCACGGGTTACAGGTGCTTCATCGGTAGCGACGTGTGCCCGCGATTCGAGAGTGAGTTCATGCCGGACGGCCGGTCGAATTTCATTCCGAACTGGTTCGGCAATGGCGCGCACGGCACGGGAGAGCTAGGCGGACCGCGCCCGAGCGCTCAGGAAGCGATCACCAAAGCCTGCGACCAGAACAACTCGGCCGCTGGCTGCGTCTACCGTGCGTTCGGCCAGGAGATTAACTATCCTGGGCGTCAGACCTCCTATGCCCACCAGGCATCCATCGGAGTACAGCGCCAGCTCGCCGACTTGGTGTCGTTTGAAGCCAATGTCCTCATGACCCAAGGTCGTGGTGAAGAGCGGTCGACCCAGGGCAACCTGACCTACAACCCAGCGACGGGAAGTAACTACCGCTTCCAGGACATTCAAAGGCGGTCGTTCCCGAACTTCGGCATCATCAACTTCGAGTATCTGGACCAGATCTCGAACTACTACGGTGCTGACTTCACGCTGACGAAGCGGTATGCCGATAACTGGCAGCTGACTGCGAGCTACACGGCGTCCTGGTTCAAGGACATGCGCCCGGAGCGGATGACATGGGCTATCCAGAGCAACGGTCTGGTTGGTAGGACGGCGCTTGGCTTCGCGACCCCTGGAGATCAGGGTGGGGAGTACACGCTTGCTGCGACTGACCAGCGCGGTCGGGCCACGGTCAACGGTATCTGGGATATCGGTCGTGGTCTCCAGCTGAGCGGCATTTACTTCTACGCGTCTGGTGTGCGTCGGCAGGCCCTCACGGGTCGCGACGGGCGCAACGAGGGGCAGCGGAACTCTGGCGAGCAGCGGTACCGGATAGACGGCACGATCATTCCGCGTAACGCGTTCTCAAGCCAGCCAATCCACCGAGTGGACTTGCGCCTCCAGCAGCGGGTTCCGCTGGGTGGCTCTGCGGGTGTTGACGCAATGCTCGAGGTGTTCAATCTGCTGAATGCCAAAAACTACGGCTCCTACCAGATGCGGGAGGCCAACTCGAACTATGGCAACCCGGAGCCGAACAGCAACATTGCGTATCTGCCTCGCGTACTCCAGTTGGGGTTCCGACTCTCGTTCTAGGGTCGAGTTAGATTCGCTTCGCTTCTCACACACGCCTTCTCTCCACCGGGAGAGAAGGCGTGTGCCTTTTCTACAGATTTTTTGCAGTGTCGCATTAGGCGCCACTCCGACGTCTCTCTCGCCTTCTCTGCTCTTTCTCTCTTCTTTGATTTCCATATGACATACGGTGTGCGCTGCGTGTCTGGTGGTGCCATCAGGCTGCTGTCAACGCGTCTCTTCCGTCTCGGTAGACACCTTCGGGAACTCCAATGAAAGACGTTGTGATCGTTGGCGGTGCTCGTACGCCGATCGGGCGTTTCGGTGGCGCGTTTAAGGACATGCGGGCCTCAGATCTGGGGGCAATCGCGATCGCAGCGGCGTTAACGCGGTCCGGTGTCGCACCGGAGCTGGTCGATGAAGTCATTCTTGGCACGGTGCTCCAGGCTGCTGAGACTGGCTATACGGCCAGACGAGCGATGCTCGCCGCGGGTATCCCGGCGAGCGTGCCAGCCATGACAGTCAATCGCGCCTGCTCGTCGGGGTTGGAGTCGATTAATCTGGCGGTGCAGTCGATCATGACGGGCGAGTCGGAGGTTGTGGTGGCTGGGGGTGCCGAAAGTATGAGCCAGGCGCCGTATCTCACGATCGGACATCGATTCGATGGTCCCCGCTTGGGTGACGTCACGATGACCGACAGTCTTGTGATGGGCCTCACGTGCCCAATCCACGATTACCACATGGGTGTGACCGCGGAGAACGTCGCTGAACGATTTGGTGTGAGCCGGGAGGCACAGGATGAGCTTGCGGTTGCCAGTCATGCGCGCGCCGTAGGCGCGCAAGAGGCGGGCTACTTCGACGAGCAGGTCGTGCCGGTCAGCGTGCCGCAGCGGCGCAGCGATCCGATTATCGTGACGCGGGACGAGCAACCGCGTCCGCGTACAACCGTCGAGGGCCTAGCGAAGCTTCCGACCGTGTTTAAGAAGCAGGGAACGGTGACGGTCGGAAATTCAGCAGGCATCAATGATGCGGCTGCCGCGGTTGTGGTGATGTCACTCGAGAAGGCACGGGCGCTCGGATTGAACGCCCGTCTTCGATGGGTTGGTCGTGGTGTGTCTGGCGTCGATCCGTCCATCATGGGCATCGGGCCCGTGCCATCGACTCGAAAGGTGTTGAAGAAGACGGGCATGACACTTAATGATATCGACCAGGTTGAATTGAATGAGGCGTTCGCGGCGCAGGCGCTGTACGTGATCCGCGAGTTGGGTTTGGACACCGAAAAAACGAATGTAAACGGCAGTGGCATTTCGCTGGGTCACGCGGTGGGCGCGACTGGTACGATCATGGTGGTGAAGCTGATGGAGGAACTGGCCCGCCGCGATCTGGAGCGCGGCCTCGTCACCATGTGTGTGGGGGGCGGCCAGGGCGTTTCAACGATCTTTGAGCGCATCAACTAGCCTCGTGTCGTACTTGGCGTGCCGTTGGGCTCAGTCACGAACTGAGGCACGCTCGGTTTCTGGCGCGCGCGGATTGAAAGCCGGGTGGTCGAGTGCGCTTCGATGCGTATCGCGTGGACCCTGAGAAATGTAAGACATGAGGATCTGATGGCAGTAATACATACAAGTCGACTGAGAATCGAACGGATCAAAGGACCGCTTCGGCACGCCTATCTAGAGGGTTTCGCCGAGCCTATCCAGTTTGGTGTGCACGGCGGGATCAAGAAATTTTACGGAGTTGAACCAGATGAGGAGGTGCCGGCCACGCTCGATCATATGGTCGGTGCCGTTGGTGGTTGACTGCTGGGCACTCTTGCCGGCGCACTGGCAGTGCGTCAAGTACCTGTGACCAGAGAGACGCTTCAGGCGGACGTCGAGGGTGACATCGAAGCGATTGACAACGTGCTGCGAATCACGCGCATTCGCGTGCACTATCGCTTGCAGATTCCGGCGGGCACTCGTGAGAAGGCCGACCGCGCGTTGGCGACACATGCTACGAAGTGTCCGGCTGCGAACAGCGTGAAGGGGTGTATAGATCTGAACATCACGGCGGACATCACGGAGAACTAACGGGCTGCTGTCGGGGACTGTAGTCCCAGGGGGTGGATTAGCCAGATAGTCTGCGCAACCATTGCTGGGTGTCCGTTGCCTTCCATCTCGATCACGTCGTCGAACGTCACGGAGACGCTGCCATCATTGTTGCTGGTTGCATTAGCGATGGACCGACGCAAGCGGACCCGCGCGCAGACCGGCACCGGTGCGGTGAAGCGCAGCCGTTCGAGCCCGCAGTTTATGATGCGACTTGGTTGTTCGACGTGGAGGCACTCGGACTCCATATAGGTCAGCATTGACAGCAGAAGAAAACCGTGGGCGATCGTGGTGCCGCCGGGCATTTCTCGTGCTGCGCGCTCTGTGTCGACATGGATCCACTGATGATCGTCGGTTGCGTCGGCGAAACGATCTATCGTCGACTGATCAACGTCGTGCCAGCGGCTGACTCCAAGTTCCTCGCCAACGTGGTCGAGCAGGTCGACAAGCCTGGTCAGCATCATGGGTAGACGATCCTGAGCGTCTGTCCGATTGCGGCTGGGCGAGCACTGTGCTCGACTTCGAGTACGAAGTCGAGTGTCAGGAGAATACCGTCAGCTTTGGCCTTCTTGGCCGCGATGATTGTCTGGCGAAGGCGGACCCGTGAGTCGACCGTAACAGGCGCTGTGAAGCGCACCCGATTGAGGCCGTAGTTGAGTGTTCGGCGGACTTGGCCGATGTCGAGGCATTGGGTTGTCAGGCGGGGGAATAGTGATAGCAATAGATAGTAGGGTGCGATGGTTTTCCCGCCAGGTAGTTCTTTTGCAGCGCGTACCACGTCTAGGTGTGTCCACTGGAGTTCGGGTTGACCGGCGATTGTCGTGAAGGTGTTTATCCGCGGCTGATCGATTGTGAGCCAGTCACTGACACCGAGCTCAACACCGACGTGGTCGAGCAGATCGTAGGGATGAGCGAAGCGCATGTGCCTAGACAGGAACCATACAACACATCTGATCGGATAATTGCGTACCTACCGTGACCGTACTATTATGAATGCTTTACTCTCGGCTTAGTCGCCGACAGTGTGCCAGCGCTATTCGGTGGTACATGTATCAAAAACTCGATGAAGGGTTTGATTTTACGCCTTTGCAGGAGGAAAAAAGACATGCTCGACTTGAATGGCGCATCTGCGGTCGTGACAGGAGGTGCGTCTGGCCTTGGTCGTGGGTGTGTGGCGAGACTTTCGGCACACGGCGCAAAGGTGCTGATCGCCGATCTCGACGAAAGTATGGGGAATGCTGCTGCCAAGGAGTTCGGTGGCATATTCGTGAAGGCCGATGTAGCCGATGCCGAACAAATGCGAGTGGCAATCGACGCGGCGAGCGAGATGGGTCCACTACGTGCGGCAGTGAACGCGGCTGGTATTGCGCACGCTATGCGCACTGTCAATCGACAGGGCGACCCGTTCGACCTTGCGCAGTTTGAATTCGTGGTCCGGGTCAATCTGATCGGAACATTCAACTGCACCCGTTTGGTGGCAGCGGCGATGGCGAAGACCATACCGCAGGTTGACGGCGAACGTGGCGCAATCGTGAATTTTGCCTCCGTGGCGGCATTTGACGGGCAGATAGGACAGGCGGCCTACGCGGCGACTAAGGCTGGCATCGCGGGCATGACCCTTCCGATCGCACGGGATCTGTCTTCGATTGGCGTGCGTGTCAATGCGGTTGCCCCGGGACTTTTCGATACACCCATCTACGACAAGCTGGCTGCTCAGGGAGTCGATCCGATCGCGCTCAAGGCGAAGCTTGGAGAGAGCGTACTTTTTCCCAAGCGACTCGGGTCGTCAGACGAACTTGCGAGTCTTGTCTACGAGCTGCTGACGAACAGTTATATGAACGGTGAAACGATTCGAATCGACGCGGGTGTGCGCCTGCCGCCGAAGTGATGTGCTCCACGGCGCCCTTCAGCGCTGTAGGAGGTAAAAACGGCGTCAGGCTTCTGTGCCCGTGGCTCGCGCTCGTTCCCGCTCAACCAAGACACGGCGCAGCAGCTTGCCTGACGGGTTCTTGGGGATGGCGTCCACGAACTCAATCTCTCGGACGCGCTTGAATGTGGCGACTTGCTCGCTGACGTAGTCCATCAGCTCCCGGTCGCTGGCGACGATACCAGCTTTGAGCACCACGAATGCTTTGGGGATTTCGCCATGTTCGAGATCCTCTTTGCCGATGACGGCCGCATCAGCGACCGCGGGGTGTTCGAGGAGAATGCCCTCTAACTCTGCGGGTGGCACCTGGAAGCCGCTGTACTTGATCAACTCCTTCTTGCGATCGAACACGTACACGTAGCCGTCCTCGTCGATTTTGACCAGATCGCCAGTGAAGAGCCAGCCATCGGTGTTGATCGCTGCCGCCGTTGCTTCGGGTTTGTTGTAATAGCCGCGCATCACGTTGGCTCCGCGAACCAGCAATTCGCCTAACTCATTGGGGCCCAGGTCGATCTGCCCTGTTTCCATATCGACCACGCGCTGCTCGATGTCTGACACCGGTGGGCCGATGGACCCTGGCTTCATCCTTTCGTCGGCGAAGTCCATGTGCGTGAGCGGCGAAGTTTCGGTGAGTCCGTATCCCTGAATCACCGTGCAACCGAGCCGGTCTGAGATGCGCAGCTGCAGCTCCGCCGACATCGGCGCCGCACCGAACATGCTAAAGCGCAAAGACGACACATCGTAGTTGTTCAGGAGCGACGTTTGTGAGAGTCCAACGCCGACCGGTGGTGCCGTGTACAACACGGTGACATGATGATCCTGAATCAGCGACAGAAGGAGGTTCATGTCAAACCGACCCATGATCACCTGCGTTGCGCCAACGTACAGTGACTGTTGCATAAGCACCGTCATGCCGTAGATGTGGAACAGCGGAAGATGTACGAGCACGACGTCGTCGTGTACCACCGCATTGGTCTCGTCGCGGTCGGCCGCCTGGCGGACGTTCACGAACAAGTTCTCGTGAGCCAGCATTACGCCTTTGTTGACTCCAGTCGTGCCGCTTGAGAAGGGTAGAGCTGCCAGATCGCGGACCGGATCGATCTCGACGGGGAGCGGCTTGCCTGAGGCTGCCTCGATCAGTCCCCAGAACGAACCTGCGTCGTTCGCATCTTCGTTGACAGCGATCAGTCTCTGCAGGGTGGGTGTGTCCTTCGCCGCTGCCGTTGCCATCTTCATTAAACTGCCGTGGACTATCAAGATAGCAGCACCTGATGCGGTCAGCTGCGCAGCGATTTCGCGTTCCTTGTACCCCGAGTTGATCGTTGTAACAGTCGCACCCGCCTTGAGGATGCCAAAGAACCCGATCTCAAACTCGAGGCAGTTCGGTGCCAGTATGCCGACGAAGTCGCCTTTGCTTACTCCGATTGCTTGGAGCGCGACTGCAAGGCGGTCGGTGTATGAGTCAAGTTCGCTGAATGTTACGCGCCGATCTCCGTCGACGATGGCAGTTTTGTTTGGCCACCGATCGGCGGCATTAACGACCAGTCGCTGTACGGGTTCTGGCGTGAGCTTACCGAGAGACGGACGGGTAATGGGCAACGCGAGCCTCCTGATGCGCGTGAGTGCCAGCGCAATAGTAGGGAAACGTGTTGAATGGGCGTCGAGTCTCGAAATGCAGGATCATCGACGATTGCTCATACTGCGTAATCGCTCGACAAAAACGGCCGTTGCCGTGCCAATATTGGCAGGCGAATCCTCCTGAACGAAATGGCTGCCCATGATCGTGACTTCCTCTTGGTTCGGCCAAGTCCGGCAATATTCACGTTGGGCGCCCGTCAGGATCGCGCCTGGTTCAGCGTTAATGAAGAGTTTCGGAACATTCGAAGTTTCAAGCCATGCAGCGTAGGATGACACGATTTCGGTCACGTCGACTGGTTTTCCATCAATGGGAATCTCACGTGGCCAAGTGAGCGTAGGCCGCCGATCTTCCCCACGGTGGAGATAGGGACGCCGGTACACATTCATCTCGTCTTCGGTTAGCGACCGCAGAATCGATCCTGGCAGTACACGTTCGATGAACAGATTTTTTTCCAGGATCATGTCTTCGCCGGCTGATGAGCGAAACCCTTGAAACACCTGACGCGCGGCGTCCGGCCATTCGTCCCAGGTGACAGGACGTACGATGCTCTCCATATAGACAAGCCCCTGAACTGCATCCCGGTGTCGGTTGGCCCAGTCGAATCCAAGCGGAGAGCCCCAATCGTGAACGACGAAAACCACGTTTTGTACGACTCCGAGGTGCGCGAGTAGAGCGTTAAGATATTGCCGATGTTCTACAAAGCGGTAGGAGGCTGGCCCGCTGGCCTGAAGCTTGTCCGAGTCCCCCATGCCGATCAAATCAGGCGCGATACATCGGCCGAGATGGGCCAGGTGAGGTATTACATTACGCCAGAGGTACGACGACGTCGGATTTCCGTGCAGGAAGACGATCGGATCGCCGGCGCCTTCCTCCACATAGCACATAGTGCGATTGAGGATGGCTGCCTGTTTTTTGGCATAACGTTCGTCAGCGGTCACGGTATCGTTCGCATGTGAACGATGGTTGGCTTCGGTGGCATCGGGCACATTATACCGAGGCGAGCGGCACGCCTTCCCTCGGTAACCGGCCGGTAATCTAGTGGATGAGGAGCTGGTGCAGGCAGGCAAGGACTTGCACGCTTCAGTCTCGTGCTACCAAAAGAGCTATGCCCTCGCCGCCGCCGATGCACAGCGCCGCACCGCCGCGCTTATCGCCTCGACGCGCCATAGCGAACAGTAGTGTCACGAGAATCCTAGTTCCCGAAGCGCCGATCGGATGGCCCAGGGCGATCGCCCCTCCGTTGATGTTTACCCTTTTCGGGTCGATCCCAAGTAGGTCGTTGTTGGCGATCGACACCACCGCAAATGCCTCATTGATTTCCCATAAATCGACGGTGGAGGGGCTCCAGTTAGCCTTCTTGCAGGCGTCCTCGATGGCCGGTGCCGGTGCGGTCGTGAACCACTCGGGTGCCTGCGCGTGCACGCCGTGCGCGACGATCCGTGCCAGGATCGTGGCGTTGCGCTTCCGAGCCTCGTCAGCTGACATCAGTACCAGCGCTGCAGCGCCATCGCTGAGTGACGAGGCGTTTCCGGCGGTTACGGTGCCGGTTTTGGCGAATGCCGTACGCAGTGATGGGAGCCCCTCAGGCTTGCCTCGCCCAGGTTCCTCATCGGTGTCCACGACGTTATCGCTCCTAGGTGACTTCACGGTGACCGGTACGATCTCCGACGAAAAGGAACCGTCTTTTTGGGCGGCCTGCGCTCGGGCGTAGCTTTCGATTGCAAATGCGTCCTGGGCCTCTCGGCTGATGTTCCGTTCCATGGCGCATAGTTCAGCGCAATTACCCATGTGCTGGTTCGTGTAGATATCCCACAGGCCGTCGTGAATGACCGAGTCGAGCACGTTGAGGTTACCCATCTTCACACCTGTTCGGGTGCTGCGAATCAGATGCGGTGCATTAGACATCGATTCCAGGCCACCAGCCACAGCGATGTCGCCATCACCAGCCTGAATCATCTGGATCGCCATCACTACGGTCTTCATTCCAGATCCGCACATCTTGTTCACGGTTGTACACGGGGTCGACTGTGGTAGCCCAGCACCAAGCGACGCCTGTCGTGCCGGTGCTTGGCCGAGTCCGGCAGAAAGTACACATCCCATGAAGACTTCATCGACTTCCTCAGGATTTACTGCAGCGCGCTCAAGGGCGGCGCGGATAGAGACGGCACCCAGTTCGGTGGCTGAGACCGTCGACAGAGATCCGAGAAAGCTTCCGATCGGCGTTCGAGCGGCACCAACGATGACGACATCACGCATGTACGAGCTCCTTAATTCCTGAGAGGCCTCGGCGGACGAACAAATGTGACCGTCGGGCATCGAAGTCGGATCTGTCTTAAGTCTCTTTCGGGTCTGAGGGGTGTTGCGGCATTTCGCCGGATCCTCTCTACTACGCATGAAAGCCCACACAAAGCGAAGAAGTCAAGGCACAGAATACAAAATAAGACCCATCTGCACAGATAGTGCGCACATCGGTCAAGATAGGCTAGTGCCGTATGCGTTTTGTCAGCCAGCGTTCCAGCCAGAGTTAGTGCGGATGAGACGAGTTCGTCGGTGACTCGTAGCGACGCCGTCAAGGCGGCGGTATCTGACGAATCAGCCGGCACAGTAGAGCTGGTGGGTGGGTCAGATTTGTTTTCTTCCTGGGAAAGGAGCACGCGCTGGTGGGCGTTAGTGTGCGCGGCTTTGATGCTGGCGGTGTCGGTGCTAGTGGCTGTGGCGTTGATTCGCTCTGGGCAGCCGACAGGGACCACGCTGGTGCTGGCGCTGGCTCCGGCGGTCGGCGTGTACTGCTGGCAGACCAGGATGGTTCGTCGTCGTCGGGCGATCCTAAAGCAGTCGTTCCCATCGGAGTGGGAGGCAGTGTTGCAGCGGGACGTGGTGTTTTTCCGGGCTCTCGATCCAGTGGCGCAGCAACGATTCCGTCGTCAGCTTCAGGTGTTCTTGGGAGAAAAGCTTATCAGCGGCATCAGAGTGGAAATCGACGTGACGACACGTGTACTGGTGGCCGCCAGTGCGATCATCCCTATTTTTGGATTCCTCGACTGGGAGTGGACCGAGATCAGCGAGGTGCTTGTGTACCCGAGCCGGTTTGACGGCGACTTCCAGTTCGGTAACAAACACGACCAGAACATTCTCGGGATGGTGGGCACGGGTAGTTTGAACCGTCTTATGATTCTGTCCAAGCCAGATCTCATTAGTGGCTTTCGCAACGCGACCGACAAGCGGAACGTCGGCATTCATGAGTTCGCTCATCTGGTCGATAAGACCGACGGCGTCATCGACGGCGTGCCTGGGGTGGGGCTCGACCGGAAGGCCATTGGGCCCTGGATTGAGCTCGCGCGGCGGAAGATGGACGAGATCGAAGCAGGCGAGTCCGACATCAATCGCTACGCCTTGACGAACGAGGCAGAGTTCTTTGCCGTGACGTCGGAGTATTTCTTCGAGCGTCCCGGTGTGATGCTGCGCAAGCACCCGGCCCTCTACGCAGCACTCGAGCGTGTGTTCAATCAGGATTTACGTGCACGTATGGTGGCGCTGCGGCGCGAGTTAACGCGGGAGCGTCCGAAGTTCGGCCGGAACTCACCATGTCCGTGTGGGAGTGGGCGCAAGTTTAAGAAATGCTGTCAGGCGAGGGGCTAGCCTAATCGAAGTGTGGGCGCGGAATCGAGCTGCACTGAGTAGCTTGGTCCCGCCGCTGATATCGTCCAGCGCCTCGCGACTGTCAGAGGTCTCAGCAGAGATATCCATAGTGTGCCTCCAGTGTGGCTGGCCTTCCCCTCAGCTCAGCCAAGAAACTCGAGTAACGCCTCGTGCGTGCTGCGGAACGCTAGCGCGTCCCACGGAATGTTGGTCGGGTCGAAGAACTTTGCTTCGAGTCCTTCGTCATCGCAGACGAGCTCTCCGCCTAGCAACTTTGCGGAGTAGACGATGATCACTGGTGTACGGCCGGTATAGGAATAGATGTTGATCAACCGGTCCAGACGAACATTGAGTCCAGTCTCTTCCAATGCTTCGCGGATGGCGGCTTGTTGTACTTTTTCACCACGGTCAACATAGCCGCCAGGAAAGACCCACTTACCATAGCCTGGCTCGATCGCCCTCCTGACGAGCACGATCCGCCCGCTGTCGTCGACGATGATCGTTCCTACGGCGAGTTTCGGGTCGAGATAAAAGATAAATCCACAGGTGTCACAGACGAGGCGCGGAGGGTCGCCGTCCTTCAACAGTCGCGACTCGAGTGGTCCTCCGCATGGAGGACAGAAGCGAAAAGGTGCATTATGTGTGTGCATAGGAAATCCTGACCCCATGGGCTTTATAATCTTCGTCGATGTCGATACTGAAAGTCGCGCAGATGGGGCATCCTGTGCTCAGGGAGCGCGGGCGGCCACTTGAGAAGGCTGATTTCGGAAAACCGCTGTTACAGAAACTCATCGACGACATGATCGAGACGATGCACGAGTACAACGGCGTCGGTTTGGCCGCGCCGCAAGTGCATATGAGCCTACGCTTGTTCGTTGCGCTCTTGGAAGAGGATGAGGGCGAGAAGATGTCGGCAACCGTGCTTGCTAACCCTGAGATCATCCCCAACGCGAATACACGCGAGGATGGTTGGGAGGGCTGTCTCAGCGTTCCGGATATTCGTGGCAGGGTATCTCGATTTACTGATTTGACCGTCAGGGGGCTCAACCGAGACGGACGAGATATCGCGCTACGGCTGAAGAAATTTCCCGCGCGGGTGGCACAACACGAGGCCGACCACCTGGATGGGCTGCTGTTTTTCGACCGGATGAGGTCGATGGAATCGCTGACGTACCTTGACGAATACTCGCGCTTTCATTCCAAGGATGACGACTGATGCGGGTGTCGCTTGTTACAGGGGCAGGCCGTGGCATCGGTCGGGCGATTGCGCGCGCGCTGGCTGGTCCTGACACGTGTGTAGCTGTTGCTGGCCGCACGCGTGCTGAGCTCGACTCGACCGTGGCGAATCTTGAGAGCCTTGGCGGTAAGGCGCTTGTTCTCGAGATAGACGTGACTAGCGAGGAGTCGGTGGTTGCGGGCATGCACGGCCTGGGGCGCTACGTGGATCACCTTGATGTGCTCGTGAACAACGCGGGGATTGGCGGCGGTGAGCCGGTCGACGGGTCCGACGTCGCTCGTTGGCGTAGCGTGATTGATACCAACGTGACTGGTACCTATCTCGTCACGCGCAAAGCGATTGGCTCAATGCGAGACGGCGGCCGCATTGTCAATATTTCGTCCGTGCTCGGGCGTTTTGGCGTGCCTGGGTATACGGCCTACTGCGCATCGAAACATGCGGTCATCGGTTTCACCCGTGCCCTGGCGCTGGAACTTGCGCCACGACAGATCACCGTGAACGCGCTGTGTCCAGGTTGGGTGAATACTGAGATGGCCGCGGAAGGCATGCGGCAGGGCGCCGCAGCCACTGGTCAGACGTTCGAGCAGTTTCGCAAAGGTGCACTTGGGGCGGTGCCGATCCAGCGGATCATCGAGCCTGAGGAGGTAGCCGAGCTTGTGCGGTTCGTTGCTTCGCCGGCAGCTTCGGCTATTACTGGCCAGACCTATAACATCTGCGGCGGCCAAACGATGGACTAAGCGGGCATCTGGAACCGCTCATCGATTTATAATGCGGGCTCCGTGCTCGCCACCGCACCACCTCTCGTTACCCTCCGAACTGCACCGGCCGTTCCATTTGATGGTGCCATCGCGGCAGCGCGCACATGCTATTCCCCGAGAGTTATCGGCACGGAGGAAGTGACCGAAAAGCAGCGCGATACCATCGGGGCGCTGACGTTCGACGCGGGTCACCACACCGTGTATCAGCACGCGCACTTCGAGTTTGGCATCGAGAATGTCTCTCGCCAGTTTGTGTGGACGTTCCTGCACTCGTATCCCTTCTATAACTCTGAGCAGTCCAGCCAGCGCTACGTCAAATTGAAGGAGCCGCGTGCGTTTGTGCCTCCGCTATCTGGCGAAGCGCTCGGTGTGTACGAGGACGCGATCGTGCGTGCGTGGGATCGGTACGCAGAGCTCTCTGCGCTGCTTCAGGACGATGTTGTTACGATCTTGAAGGAACTCCGATATGTGCAGCCGAACTCGAACCCTGAGCGCCTCAAAAAAATAGACCGCGATGCAGACAAGAGAGCTATCGAAACGGCGCGCTATGTGATCCCCATTGGTGCATTTACGTCGATGGTACACACGGTATCTGGCATTGTGTTGCACCGCTTGCAGCGCATGGTGAACACAAGTGACACGCCGCACGAGGCCAGCGTGGTGATTGGCGAAATGGTGCGCCTCGTGAAGGAGTGGGATCCACTGTTTTTCGAGAAGGTAGGGCTCGGTCCGATTGCGGCGGATGCGCTACCTGAGGCAGAGTTTCCGTCGCCGAAGAAGAGTGGTGATCGGTATGCGGCCGCCTTTGACGCTAGGCTGGGAGGGCGTTGGTCGAGGCTCAGAGACACCTCTGCTAACACCGAGGCGATTGTAGCGGAGTCCGTGCGCTCGGTCTTTGGATTGGGGCCCGACGACATGTCAGATGACGAGGCGCTGGATCGGGTGATGAACCCCGCCTCGAACTCCTACCGGTTGGATATTCTCAACGTGTCGTACCACTCACCGTTGATGCGGTCGCTGCATCACGCCAACTACGTCTTCGAGAAGCGGCTAAGCCACACCGCTGATTCACAGGACCAGAGGCATCGTCTTGTGCCAGCGTCTCGTCCGTTGATGACATTTGCCGACACGACGGAGCCCGACTATATAACCCCCAGTCTGATTGCAGCCAACGCGCGTGCACGTGCGGTGTACGACAGTGCTATGAAAGAGGCGTGGACCGCGAAGAATCGGTTGCTTGAACTGGGTGTCCCGCTGGAATTTGCCCTATACGTGCTGCCTAACGCCAAGACACTTCGTTTCGTGGAGTCAGGCTCGTTGCTCGCCCTCCTACACAAATGGACACTGCGAACCTGCTTCAACGCGCAGGAGGAGATCTATCTGGCGTCGATGGACGAACTGGAGCAGGTGCGCGCCGTGCACCCTCGGATCGGTCGGCATATCGGGCCTCCCTGTGTTGTTCGTAATGGCTTGATTTCACCCAGATGTACTGAGGGGTCGCATTTTTGCGGCGTTCCGGTCTGGCGAGATTTTCCTGCAGTTGTGAGAAAGTTATAGCTACTCCATCATGCTGACTGCCTGGCTTGTCCATCTCTACACTGCAAGTGGCGCTGTATTTGCCTTTCTCGCAATGAATCGCATCTTCTACGATCGCTACCGGGATGCCTTCTTCTGGCTCTTTCTCGCCGTGGTTGTTGATGCGACCAAGGGGATTCTGGTCCGTCGCGCAGATGTTGCTTCGTGTATCCCTCGGTTCAATGGCGAGAAACTGGATGATACTGTTGACTATCTGACGTACGTGTTCGTGCCGGCGTTTTTTGTCTGGCATGCGCTGCTGGTACCCGATCGGTGGTCGACGATCGTTGTCGGTGCGATACTGCTGTCCAGTGCGTACGGGTTCAACCGTGTGGATGCTAAAACTGAAGATGGTTTTTTCACCGGTTTTCCGTCGTACTGGAACGTCGTGGTGTTTTACCTCTATGTGTCGGGCTGGCCCCCTGAGGTCAACGGAGCCATTCTGGCGATGTTGACTGTCCTCGTGTTCGTGCCGATTCGCTACGTTTGTCCGTTGCGATCCGTCGCTTGGCGGTCACCAACGATGGGACTTTGCGTAATCTGGGCATTACTGATGTGTGCAATGCTCTGGCAGATGCCGACGGTATCGCAATCAGTCTTCTGGGCCTCATTCGTATTTCCGGCTTACTACGTTGCCCTGTCACTCGCGCTCAATGTCACACACCGTCACAAAACATAAATTCGGTTGTGATGGACGTCTTGGGAGATGCCGCTCAGTGGTGCAGAGCCGCATAGAATTGGGCCATGAATGACGTACTAGATTTTATCAATCTTCATCGCGACCGCTACATCGACGAGCTGAAGCGATACCTCGCCATTCCAAGTATCAGTGCGCTGCCAGAGCATTCGGTTGATGTGCGCCGTGCGGCGGAATGGACTGCTGATGCGCTCCGCGCAGCGGGGATACAGAACGTTAGGCTCATCGACACGCCCGGACAACCGGTAGTGTGCGGAGACTGGCTCGGCGCACCGGGTAAGCCGACCATTTTGTTTTATGGCCACTACGATGTGCAGCCGGTCGATCCGCTTGACTTGTGGACCACGCCGCCATTCGAAGCCACTGTTCGTGACGGAGAGTTGTACGCACGCGGTGCTGCGGACGACAAGGGCCAGGTGTTTATGCACATCAAGGCAGTTGAGGCGTACATCAAGCAAACGGGTGAACTGCCGGTCAACATGAAGTTCTGTATCGAGGGTGAAGAGGAAGTCGGGAGTCAAAATCTCGACAGTTTCATTCGCAATCATAAACAAGAGCTCTCAGCGGATGTTGTCGTGATTTCAGATTCGCCGATGTTCGATCGGGGCGTGCCGTCGATTTGTTACGGCCTTCGAGGTCTCGCCTACTTCCAGCTCGATCTTCGCGGAACGAAGAGCGATCTGCACTCTGGCTCGTTCGGCGGGGCGGTTGCTAACCCGGCATTCGTGCTGACGCAAATACTTGCGCAGATGAAAGATCGTGGCGGTCGCATCAAAATTCCAGGATTTTATGACGACGTTCGGCCTTTGAGCGAGGCGGAGCGCGAGGAATGGAAGAGACTACCGTTCAAAGAGACCAGGTATCGCAAAGAATTGGGCGCACCGCGTCTCTTTGGCGAGAAGGGGTACTCAACACTTGAACGCGTGTGGGCGCGGCCGACACTCGAGGTTAACGGACTGTTGTCGGGCTTCACCGGTGAAGGCGCGAAGACGGTACTGCCCGCAGTCGCGATGGCCAAGATCAGTATGCGTCTGGTGCCCGATCAGAATCCAGACACGACCGCCGAACTGTTCGAAGCTTACGTAAGGAAGATCTGCCCTCAGACGGTGGCGCTCACGGTGACGCGTATGCACGGGGGAAAACCGTGGATGACTGAGTTTGATAATAAATATGTGCGCGCCGCAGGGCGCGCGATCGAGCAGGGATTTGGTCAGTCGCCAGTATTCAATCGCGAAGGCGGATCGATTCCCGTCGTCTCCACGTTCCAGGAAGAGTTGGGTCTACCGAGCGTGTTGTTCGGTGTTGGGCTTCCTGACGAGAACGCGCACGCACCAGACGAAAAACTCGATCTGAATAATTTTCACAACGGTGTCATCGCGTCAGCCTATCTATATCAGGAGATCGCAAGCCTCGAATGACGACCTTCGCCATAGTCGTGGTGTCAGCTGGCCTTTCAGTGTACTAGTTGAGCGATGCGACTCTCCGGCGGAGGGTCTTTACGTGCTCCCAGAGCTGCTGGTGTTCCTCACGCTCTTTCGCGTCGATCTCCCTCATGCTCGCGAGCTTAAGGTACGTTTGTAAGTCGCGAAGCGCGCCTGTGAAATCGTTCAGATGGTAGGCCAGCAGGCCTCGATCACGAAGTTCGTTGATGGCGGAAGGTGTAACGGTCAGAAGCAGGTCCGTTACCTCACGCGCTTGTGGAAACGACTGCATGTGCACGTAGATGCGCTTCAAGTTAAGCAGCATGCGGACGATGATCTGCTGGCGTGTGGCCGGAGTCAAAAGTGACGTGTTGAAGACGACCTCAGAGCCAACATGCTTCTGCAGCATCAGTCGGCAGTCGTTTTCTGAGAGCCGCGCGCCGGTGTGAAAAGGGTCGATGATCAGGCGGTCGTGGTTCCGGCTGGTGTCCGCTGGTACACAGACAAGAAAGTGGCCGGGAAAATTGATGCCATGGATCGGCAGGCCGACACGCCAGGCGATTTCCAGATACACAATCGACAAGGTGATCGGGATTCCGGTGCGTCGATCGATCACTTCGTTCAGGCAACTGTTGCGGGGGTCTTCGTAGCGGTCCCGATTGCCGACGAAGTGTTCGTCGTCAAACAGGTACTTGTTGAGCCCTTTTATGCACGACAGCGTAGACGCGTCGTCGGTATCGCTGGTGTGTTGCTCGATGCGTCGGCGGGCTGCGTCGCCCATCTTATCCAATTGGCCAAGATACGCCGATGCGTCAAGCTGGGGATATTCGATTTGGGCGATGATAAGCGCGGTTTCTGCCAGCCCCGTGCCCGGCGCGTTTGATGCTGCAAGGAGGGCGTCAGCGAGCTCCTTACGCATGGTAAACGGGATTTGTAGCCTGTGGGTCTGTTGCGCACAGGTGATTTAAAGCTGGCAGTGTAAGCATGTCGAGGCCAGTGGCGACCAATTCAGCGCCCTGTAGGCTGTTGGCCTCGTAACTATTGGTCAGCCCTATACATCGCAATCCTGCCCCACGGGCTGAGTCGAGTCCCCACTGCGAATCCTCAATGGCCACGCAGCGACGAGGATTCAGGTCACGGCCGGTGTATAGCTGTAGCTGTTCGAAGGCTAGAAGATATGGCGCAGGCGACGGCTTGCCCTTCGGTGTGTCCCCCGCGGCCACGATGACCGTGAAAAGGTTGCCAATACTGGCAGCGTCGGTGATTTCGATGATCTCTTGCCTCAGTGCTCCTGACGCGATTGCGATTGGGACCTTTACGGCCGCGGCGCGGATGAAGTCCACCGCGCCGGGAAACAATACAAGGTCGCCTGCGAGCATGCCCTGCAGCCGTGTGCTCTTGAGAGCTAGCAGCGTGGACATTCGTGAGGCATTCATCGGGATTCCACGATCTGTCGCCAGCGCTTGAAAAAGACCCTCGTCATCGTAGCCAAGATAGCGCGTGTAGTACTCCGCCGCGCTCAATTCGATGCCTTCGTCGGCGAGGGTCTGCTGGAACGCGCGGAAATGCAATGGCTCGCTGTCGGCAATCACTCCGTCAAAGTCGAAGATGATTGATTGCAGAGCATCGATCATCCCTTTGGAGCCTGTTCGCCCGCGAGGACCGAGGTGTTTAGCCTGTTCGGCGGTGGGGGAAAGGGGCACTCGTATGTCTCGTTGTACGCACAATACGGATTGTAGGCTTGATTGAAATCTATCGTGTAGTACCCGGTGGTTGTCGTGTCGATGTCTAGATATCGGCCCGCACTGTAGGTGCTGTTACCCGTAGTCAGGTCGGCAAACGGCACGAACAGACGGTTGATTCGTTGGGTGCCCTCTGGGACGAAGGCACCGAGGCTTTGCGATTTGCCAAGGAGCGAGAATTCAAGGACTCCGACGAGCTGCATTTTCCGAATGGCTCCAGTGGACGTTGGCATGTCGAAGACCGGGCGCTCATTTGAGAGACTGAGTGCTGCGGGCACTGCGTAGCCAGGGTCTATCGGGTAGTAGGGCAATGGCAGTAGGGTGTCACGCTTGTCTGGCGGCACCGGCGAGTCCGGGGCCTCGAGGAGGTAGGTGTTCTTGTTACTGCGGGCGGTCGCGAGTTCCTCGATGTAGGCTGAATCGTCAGGCGCAGACGGTCCTGACGAACAGGCAACGACCGGAGTGATGACGCAGGCGATGACGGTGAGTGTTTGTCGGTAGGTCACGATTCAAGGATATACCGCCCACGCGCAACTGACGCGTCCGCGAGGCGTCGTCGCAGGGCCACGGTGTTGACAGGGACCTTCTCTAGCAGCCGGCGAGACGCCTCTAGAAGTACTCGGAGAGGGTCGCCGTCGAGCATCGAGGCCAGCGCGTTACGAGCGGTTGCATTTACTCGCTGCGCTGCGTCGTTCACGAATGTCCGCGCAGCCGCGTCGTGGAGGTCCGCGTGAGGATGTGCCGCTGTGGTGGCGGCACGCGCCCGCAGTACGGCGCTTTCAGCCGCGTACGCGTCGATCACGATGTCGGCGGCATAGCTGAGGATTTCTTGTTCGTCATTGAGTTTCTGCCCGTAGGTCTCGACTGCCCTGCCGAGTACCACCAGCGCTACTTTCTTGAACGCCAAGGCGGCGCGCCGTGCCTCCTCGAGGCCTCCGTCATTACTTGGCAAAGTGGCCGGTGTTGACGGCGACAGCAGTTCATCCTGCAGGCGTTTGGCAGCCGGAATCAGCGCAAGCTCGCCCTTGAGTGCTCGGCGGATCAGCATGCCTGAAATCAGTATACGGTTGATCTCGTTGGTCCCTTCAAAGATGCGGTTCACACGGGAGTCCCGGTAGTAACGTTCAGCCGGATAATCTTTTACGAATCCGTTGGCGCCGTGGATCTGAATATTTTCGTCGAGTACGAAATCGAGCACCTCGGTACCCCCAACCTTTGTGATCGATGCCTCGACGGCGTACTCTTCGAAAGCGCTGGCAGTGGCCGCTCCGTCGTGGGTGCCTTTGGCCAGCATGTCGTCAATCAGCCCAACCGTCCTGTAGGTAAGACTCTCCATTGCGTAGGTTTTCGCCGTCATCTCGCCGAGTTTGTGCTTAATCACGCCGAAATCCGAGATGGGGTGGCCGAACTGTTCGCGCTCGCTTGCGTACCGTGCGGCTTCGCCGATGGCCCACCGGCACCCGCCCACACTCATGCCTCCGAGCTTGAACCGTCCGTAGTTCAGTGCGTTCAGGGCGACCTTGTGGCCTTTACCAATCTCTCCCAGAACGTTCTCCGTCGGAATCTTTGCATCCTGCAGGAGAATTGGCGTGGTCGAAGAGCCATGCAGACCCATCTTGCGTTCTTCTTGTCCGGCGCTAACTCCAGGGAAGCATTTTTCCACGATGAACGCTGTGAAATGCTCACCATCAACTTTGGCGAAGACGATGATCACATCAGCAAATCCTCCGTTGCTGATCCACATTTTCTCGCCGTTCAGTGTCCATGTATCGTCGGACGTCCGAGTCGCTCGTGTCTTGACTGCAAACGCATCGGAACCCGAACTCGATTCACTGAGGGCATACGCACCGATGAATTCTCCGGCAACGAGTTTCGGAAGGTAGGTCTGCTTCTGGATGTCTGTCCCGAACAGGGCGATCGGAAAAATGCACAGATTGGCTTGTCCGCCGTAGGTCGTCCCGAACGACGCGGCTCGCGCTATTCGTTCTGAGATGATGAGCGACGACGCCTTGTCCAGGTCGAGCCCACCGTATTGTTCGGGTACGTTCGCGCCGAGTAGTCCGAGTTCGCCACACCTTCGAACGAGCGTCCGTGCGAGTGACCAGTCGTGCGCCTCGAGTTTATCGAGGTTGGGTAGCACTTCGTTGTTGATGAACTCGTCCGTGGTCTGTGCGATGAGGTGGTGCTCGTTCGACAGCATCTCCGGCGTGAAGATCGTCGCTGGCTCATCGTCCAGCAGCCACGATCCGCCCTTTTGGTCTGTTTGTTCTGTATCCATGTCGTGCTCTTAACGTCGCTTGTTACATTCGATGTTAGATGCGCTCGAAGATACCGGCAGCCCCCATGCCGCCACCGACGCACATAGTCACCATTCCGTACCTGACTTGGCGCCGTTTCATCTCGGCGAGGAGAGTCGCCGTGAGCTTCGCACCGGTGCAGCCAAGCGGATGCCCTAACGCGATCGCACCGCCGTTCACATTGAGTCGGTCCGGATCGATCGGAAGTTCGCGAAGACAGGCGAGCACCTGTGCAGCAAAAGCCTCGTTCAACTCCACTAGGCCGATATCATCGAGCGATAGGCCGGCAAGTTTCAGTACTTTCCGGATTGCCGGCACTGGACCAATTCCGAACCGCTCCGGCTCCACGCCAGCTGTGGCAAAAGCCACGAAGCGGGCCAGCGGCGTTAGGCCACGTGCTTTGGCCAACGCTGTAGATGTTACTAGCACCGCAGCTGCACCGTCGCTCATCTGAGATGAATTTCCAGCAGTCACGCTGCCGCCGATCTGAAAGGCCGGCCGAAGTTTCGCGAGCGTCTCCGGTGATGAGTCGCGTCGTGGTCCCTCGTCCTGCACGAATGAGAGCTCCCGTATTTCTGGTGCGTTGGATCCGTTGGCAGGGGTCGACACACGAAACATCAAAGGCGTGATCTCGTCGGCAAATCGACCTTCGTCAATGGCGGTAATTGCTCGCTGATGGCTGCGTAGCGCGAACTCGTCTTGTGCTTCTCGACTGATGTCGTTTTCGCGCGCGTGGTTCTCCGCTACCAGTCCTGTGCTCAGGTACACGTCCGGGTAGCTGTCAACCAGCGAGGGATTTGGCGAGAGCTTATTCCCGCCCATCGGTACCATGCTCATAGACTCAGTGCCGCCGGCCACGACGGCCTGCGTGAAGCCGCACATGATGTGCTCTGCGCCGAAGGCGATCGATTGTAGGCCGGACGAGCAGAAGCGGTTGACGGTAACCGCGGATGCGCTGGCTGGCACCTTCGCACGGAGGCTGGCGATGCGGGCGACATTGAGTCCTTGTTCCGCTTCCGGCATGGCGCATCCAAGAATTACGTCGTCGATGTCCGAGGCGTGGATGCCCGGTGCTCGGCGCAGCACCTCTGCGATCACCGTTGCGGCCATTTCGTCTGGACGCACAGTGCTCAGTGAGCCGTTAGGTGCCTTGCCGACGGCCGTGCGTGCCGCCGAGACGATTACTGCTTCTTGCATGTGAAGTCCTCGAGTAGATCTGCGAGCACATCTCCAACTTCGCTCGCCTGGCCATCGAACAGATGGTTTGCACGATCGATTTCGATGAGTTCTTTGGGCTCTTCAAGTTCGGCATAAAAATGTCTGACGAGCTTGAGAGAGATAAGTTCATCGTTCTCGCCGTGAATAATAAAGATCGGTTTGTCCGACGTTTGTACCGACGCAAAATCGTACATGTGTAATGGTGGGGCGATCGCGATGAGCGCACAGATGCGCGGGTCGTTCACGCCGACGGTTAGCGCGACAAATGAGCCAAAGGAGAAACCGGCGGCCCATATTTCAAGATCGGGGTACGTCTCTGCCATGTAGTCGATGGCTGCTGTGTAGTCATCGCGCTCTCCCCGACCATTGTCCCAGGTGCCCGGACTCAATCCGACACCGCGGAAGTTGAACCGAAGCACAACACAGCCGATGCCCGCCAAGGACTTGGCAGCCTGGTAAACCACTTTGGAGTGCATCGTGCCTCCTGCCGTTGGCAGGGGGTGCGCCAGGACTACAGCCGCTCGTGGCGGGTCGTCCGGAAGATTCCAGACGATCTCAAGCGAGCCGACAGCTCCTGGAATCTCACGGGGGTGGCTAGTCAACGCGCCTTCAGGCATGATTCCCACCGGCCCTGGATGCCTAGGATGACGACAACGGGTGTTCCGCCGCTCGGATCGATGATGTTCATGTTGTTTGCGTTCTGTGGCTCCGTCAGTTGTGTAGCGGTTTTCCTGTTTTGAGCGTGTGCTGAATGCGTGCCAACGTTTTCCTTTCGCCGAGCAGGCTGAGAAACGCCTCGCGTTCAAGGTCTAGGAGCTCCTGCTCAGTGACCGTTGAGGGATGCGGCAATGTGCCTCCAGCCATGACTGTAGCCAGCTTTCGACCGATCAGGGCGTCATGGTCACTTATTCGACCTCCTCGCCACGCGAGATGGATGCCAAGCTTTAGCGGTGCCAGCACTGCGTCGCCGCCGACGCGGATGGCATGGCGCTGGGCCGGCGGCGCGTATCCCTCACTGACGCGGCTCAGGGCTCGCGACTTCGCATCCGCGAGCAAGCGGTCTCGATTCATTGTCACCCCATCGATAGTCCTAAGGTAGCCGAGGCGTTTGGCATCGGGGGCACTGGTCGACACTTTCGCAAAGGCAATTGTTTCAAACGCTCGTTGCACGGGCGGGAGGTAGTCTGAGGTGCCATCAGGCATGTTCTCCGATGCACGGACCACCATTTCCTTGGTTCCACCAGCGGCCGGAATCACCCCCACGCTGACTTCGACCAGACCTGTGTACGTTTCTGCCGCGGCTTGCACCTGGTCGGCGTGCAGCGCCACTTCGCAACCCCCACCTAGGGCGAGGCCGGCGGGTGCGACGATCACCGGCACCTCCGCATAGCGTAGCGCCATGATTGCCCGCTGAAAAGTCGTCACCATCAGATTGATCTCTTTCCAGTGTTTCTCCTGGGCTTCCAGTAGCACGAGCATCAGATTGGCGCCAGCTGAGAAGTTCGAGGCGTCGTTACCGATCACGAGCGCCGAGAAGTTTCGCGAGGCCTCCTGGACGCCCGCCTGTAGCATTTCGATTGTGTCGCCGTCTATGACATTCAACTTGGTGTGGAATTCGACGCATAGGACGCCGTCACTGAGATCGACCAGGCTGGCGCCGGCATTCTGCTGGACCACAGTGGATCGATCCTTGGCTGAGCGCAAAATAGACAGATCGGTTGCGGCTGGTATGACGTCGCCTTTGCGGAGCGTATCGCGGGCTTCGTCCAAGGCCGCTTGCAGTAGCGGCGGGGTTCCGACTTCAAGCAGGTCCGGGCTGGTTTTTCGTGTTGCGTCAAGAACTGGCTGAATACCGATGGCGTCGATTAGCTCGAACGGCCCGAGACTCCAGCCGAAGCCCCACCGTAAGACTCGGTCGACATCATCGGGGCTGTGGGCGATGGACGGCGACACGGCGGCCGTGTAGACCAGTGTCGGTGCGAGTGTTTCCCGGAGAAAATTGCCAACTTTGTCCTGCCCCTGAAACAGCTTGCGGACGCGTTCGTGCACGTCGTGGATCGACGTCGTAGTTTCCAGGGATCTAAGTCTGGGCGACTGTCGCTCGCGGTACTCGAGCGTGTCTGGGTCGATCGTCAGAATCGCCGACGTGCCGTCGACTTGTTTTATACGCTTGTAGAACCCTTGGCCAGATTTTTCACCTGTGAGCCCGCGCTCAAGCATTTGGAGAAAGAATGGTGGCAATGTCCAGACATCGTGACCCGCTGTGTTCCTGGGCTGCTCGCCCAGGTTATTGACGACATGTCCAATAATGTCCAGACCGGTGAGATCGAGGGTGCGAAACGTGGCGCTCCTGGGGCGACCCAGTGCAGGTCCGGTGATGGCGTCGACCTCGTCGATCGTGTAGTGACCACTGGCTACTGCCGCAAGAATGCGCATCATGTTGTAGAGACCTATGTGATTGCCGATGAAGTTAGGTGCATCCTTCGCGATGACTACTCCCTTGCCGAGACGGTGATCAGCAAAATGGCTGACGGTTTCGATGACGCTCTCTGTCGTCTCAGGTGTTGGGATCATTTCGAGAAGATGCAGATAGCGTGGTGGATTGAAGAAATGGGTGCCGAGCCAATGCTGCCGGAAATCGTCGCTTCGGCCTTCAGCGAGGGCTGCGATCGAAATACCCGATGTGTTGGAGCTGACGATTGACCCTGGGCAACGGGCCCCGTCGACATTTTCAAGTAGCTTACGCTTGATGTTCAGACGTTCAACCACCGCTTCGACAATCCAGTCGCTCTCATGAATGCGAGCGAGATCCGCGTCGAAGCTGCCGGTTGTGATCAGGTCCCAGATATCAGGGGTAAAGGCTGGACCTGGCTTGAGTTGGCGAGCACGGTCCAGGCCCTGTGCGGCTGCGTTAGCCGTGACATCGAGTAACAGGCATGGAAGACCGGCGTTGGCGACGTGGGCAGCGATCTGGGCTCCCATGGTGCCTGCGCCGAGCACGGCCACTGAATTGATACGTCCCATGCACCCATTATGTTCGCTGGGACACAGACGCCGAGTGCCCCGTGGGATTACGGGTGCCATCGGAACTCCCGGTTCGGCGTTTCCTGGGACGTCAGTACGCCGCTAGCGTGCGAATAGCTTTGAGTACGTCCGCTGAGTCAGGCAGGATGACTTCTTCCAGAACCGGGGAATAGGCGACGGGGCAGTCGAGCGACGCTACACGGGTAACCGGTGCGTCGAGATGTTCGAACAGCTCCTGCGATACACGGGCTGCGATCTCTGCCCCGAAGCCACACGTCAGCTGGTCCTCGTGCACGACGATGACGCGGCTCGTCTTTTCAGTGTAGGCCGCAATGGTGTCCCAGTCGTACGGAATGATCGTCCGCAGATCGATGACAGCCACGCTGATGCCATCGCGCTCCGCTTGTTGCGCGGCCAGCAGCGAACGCTGTACAAGTGCGCCCCAAGTGACGACGACGAGGTCAGAGCCCTCCCTGGCGACGGCAGCCTGTCCGAACGGAATCATGTAGTTTTGGCCGGGGTACGGAGCCTTGTTGTAGGGCTGGCGGTAGAGGTGTTTGTGCTCAAGGAACAAAACCGGATCATCGCAGCGGATTGCTGTTCGGAGGAGCCCTACGGCATCTTGCGCGTTGGACGGGAACGCGATCCGGATACCTGGTGAGTGCGCGAAGATCGAAACAGCGGACTGGCTGTGATACGGTCCCCCGCCGCGAAGATAGCCTCCGATGGGCGCACGAACTACCATCGGACACGACCATGTGTTGTTGGACCGATAGCGCATCATCGCCATTTCGTTGCGGAGTTGCATGAACGCAGGCCAGATGTAATCGAAAAACTGAATTTCGACCACTGGTTTCAAGTGTCTAAGCGCCATGCCAACGGCACGACCGATGATGTTGGCTTCAGCGAGCGGCGAATTGAAGACGCGATCGCTGCCGTGGGTCTGCTGCAGACCGTGGGTTACCTTGAAGACCCCGCCTTTGCCCGGGACAGTTTCCAGTGCTTCCTCGCGGCTCGCGTCCGCAACATCTTCGCCGAAGACGATAAGTTTCGGATCACGGTCCATCTCGTCTCGCAGCGTCGTATTGATATTAGCGACCATCGTCTCTGGTGTGCCCGTCGGTGCTGGATCGGTCGAAAAGTTGGACGACGACGGATCGACGTTCTCGGAGAAGACGTACACCGCGGCTGTGTCCGGATCTGGTTTCGGCGCAGCGATTGCAACCTCGGCGGCGGCGTTAACTTCACGTTCGACGGAGGTGAGAATGTCCGCGAGATCTGCGTCGGTTGCCAACCCCTGTGATGTAAGAAAGTGCCGCATGCGCTTCAGGGGATCCCGCCTTGCCTCCGCGTCACGCTCCGCAGCCGGTATATAAAGTTTGTCGTCATCGGAAAGGGAATGGGAGTACAGACGTGTGACCGTCGCATGGACGAAGGCGGGGCCCTTTCTGGTTCGGACATGGTCGACCGCTTCCCCAAGTGTGCGGTAGCTCGCCATAAAGTCAGTGCCGTCGCAGCGAAATGTGCGCAAGCCTGGAAAGTGTTCGACAAGCTTCGAGATCTCTCCACCCGGTGTTTGCGTCTCTACAGGGACCGAGATGGCGTAGCCGTTGTCTTCAATGAGATAGAGGATGGGTAGTTTCTTAACGCAAGAGGTGTTGAGCGATTCCCAGAACTCGCCCTCGCTCGTTGCACCCTCACCTAACGAGAGAAAGGTCACTTGGTCTTCGTGAAAATGTGATTCGCGATCTGGGATCTGTGTCACGTGCTGGTAGATGACGCTTGCTTCAGCGCAACCCACGGCGTGTAAACACTGGGTTCCTGTGGCGCTACTGCTAGCTGGGATATTCAGCCGTTTGCTACTCCAATGAGATGGCATTTGGCGTCCGCCCGATGTGGTGTCCTCTCCAGAAGCTACTGATGCCAGGAGCATGTCAAGCGGAGTAATACCAAGCTTGAGGCACAGTGCGCGGTCACGATAATACGGAAAAAACCAGTCGTATCCACCACGCAGATGGCTGCCGGCAGCCACGAGAACGGCCTCGTGCCCAGCGCAGCTTATTTGGAAATACGCCTGACTTTGTTGCTTCAGTTGGATTTCCTTGTCGTCAACCTTTCGCGACAGGAGCATCGTGCGGTAAGCGGTTAGCAGATCGTCGCGCGTGGGTTCTTCGTGCGCGGCGGAGTCCAGTCTGGAACCGATTTTCGAATGGGCATCCTGAACAAGAGTGGAGCCTTTCATGCCGGGCGAATTATGTCACTATCGAGGTGTTATGAACACTGCGCGTGTCCACCGTTGGGATGAAATTGCTCTTGAAAAAATTACCGAGATGATGTCGAAGAAAGTAGTGACTGGCGAGCGCGAAATGTTGGCACAGATTTATCTCAAGCGCGGCTCGCTCGTGCCGCTGCACTCGCATGACAGCGAGCAAATGACATATGTCCTCCAGGGAGCACTGAAGGTGGTTGTTGGTGGGGACGTGCTGATCGTTCGTGAGGGAGAAGTGTTGCACGTGCCGTCAGGGGTACCGCACCAGGCCGAGGCACTTGAAGACACGCTTGAGCTGGATATTTTTAGTCCCATACGGCAGGACTGGCTTAGCGACAGAGGTTAGCCAACTCTGTAGCTCAATGCACTCGATCGATGGGGGTGGAACGGCCGCCCTCGTGGACCTCGAACCGTCGGCGTGTCTGATTGATACGCCACTTCAGATACTGATACTTGACTTCCGCCAACAGACGCGTGCGTGACCCTCCCTTCAGGAAAAGATACGCGACGATTAAGCCCCCGAGGTGTGTTGTATGCGCGATGCTCCCGCCAGGGCCGTTCATCGCCGATAACAGCGAGATTGCCCCGATGATCATCACGAAATATTTCGCCGGAATTGGGAAAAAGAAATACAGGTAGATCGGGCGGTGAGGAAAAGACAGCCCGTAGGCTAGTAAAACCCCGTAGACTGCCCCTGAGGCGCCGATTGTTAGCGAGTAGTACAACTGGTCAGCGAAGGACAGTGGCATCAGTGAGAGCAGTAGCGTGGTGAATGCCGCACCGATCCCGACGATGAAGTAAAACCGCATGAAAAAGCGGCTGCCCCACCTCCGCTCCAGCTCTACGCCGAACATCCAGAGCGCCAGCATGTTGAAGAGCAGGTGAAACACCCCGCCGTGCAAAAACATGTAGGTGACGGGTTGCCAGATCTGGAGACTCCTGACGACATCAGCTGGACGCAGACCGAAGCTGAGCGTGATTGCTGGTACGACAGCTGACATAAGGAAGGCGGCTACATTTGTCACCACCAGAACCTTGATTGCTGGTGTCAGGGGTCCTGGACCGAAAGAGTGAGAAAAAGTGGACACGGAGCGAGAGGGCGCACGCATTCGATTCAGTCTGCTTCAACTTGCTCTACTGAGCAACATCTTCCCTAGCGGAATCTGGGTGAGCGACGTTGGACGGAAGGATGGGTTGCTGTTCGAGCCGCCCGCTTGGAAGCGGTACGGCCAAGAGCGCCGAGATGAGCGGCAGAAAGGCCATGGCGACCAGTGTGTGTTCGATGCCGATGCGATCGGCTAGCATGCCCACAAGCGGCACACTGAGCCCGCCTGTTCCCCACGCGAAACCCATCATTAGCGACGAAACCGTGGCGGCACTGATGGGAGCGATGAGTTGTCCGAAAGTCACGTTCACCGGTAGCGTCGACTGCAGCAGGAAGCCGCCGAGCGAGACCAGTACAACAAATGTCCAGCCGGTTTGCATTGGCGCAAGCGCGAGAAACGGTACGGCAAGGACGAGCGACCAGAGTATGACGATGCGCGGACCCCACCGGTCTGCGACGGCTCCTCCCCAAAATCCACCGACACTGCTTGCAAAAAAATACACACCGGTTGCGATGCCGGCGTCCGTAAGCGACATGCCGCGGCGTGTCAGCATTACCGGCATGAACGTTGCGAAGCTGAGTGCCGTCAGTGTGCGAGTCACGACAACCAGGTAAAGCAGCATTAACGGTTTTCTGTAAGGTAAGAGTGCGCGGAGGCCGGCGAGATCACTACGGTCTCCGAGATTCTCGATGGGCGGGACTTTCCGGAGTACAAGCGCGAGTATTGCAAGCGAGGGCACCATGAGCACGGGTGTCCAGCGCAACCCGTAGCGCTCGGCGAAGGGCGCGAAGAGCAGTGGCCCCAGTGCGAAGCCCAGAGATCCGCCGGTGATGTAGAACGACATGGCGAAGCCCCTGCGCGTCTGACCGAGTCGGTGCACGAGAGCGGCGGCTGGGGGGTGAAACGCGGCGGCGCCAAGGCCTCCAATGACCAGAATGGTGCCAAGTGTCCATGGGCTAGACGCGAGTCCTACTAGGGATAGCATCGAGACGGCGATGATCGGGCCGATGACCAACAGTGTGCGAGGTTTCCAGCGATCGGCGACGTGGCCGAATCCAAGCTGTGCAACGGCGTTCGCGATCATAAAACACATCTGGAGGGTACCGGCGGCAGCCAACGAGAGATGTAGTTGGGGAATGAACAGGGGTAGCAGTGGCGCGTAGATGTTGGTGAAGCCGTCCACCAGAAAGTGCGTGCCGGCCAGTAGCAGCACGGTGGGGTGAAGGCCGAATGGCCGCGATGTCACCGAGGCCCAGAGCGAAATCTACGTGTCACGAGGGCTACGCCGTTATGGAACTCCCTGATTCGTAAGGCGTAGGCCGCTACGGACAGGACACCGAGTGCGGCGCCGATCGTCGTGGTGAGGCGCACGATCTGAACGACCAGGCCGCTCCCGGGTAGCCAGGTGCCGACGAACGAATCCACTGTCATCGCTGTGACGCCCATCAGTGCTGATGCGATGACAATGCGAATCATCGTCCCGGCCACCCGTGGGCCTTCGATGCCGTCAAGTTGTCGGCTGAGCAAGAACATCAGCAGCGTCGCATTGAAGAGTGCCGCGACTGACGTGCCGAGTGCTAGTCCGCGGTAGCCCATGACTTGCACCAGCCACAAATTCAAAATCGCGTTAATCAATACAGTTGTGACGCTGACCAAAACCGGTGTCCGGCTCTTTCCCAATGCGTAGAAAACCGGAGACGTGATACGCACGATTGAGTAGCCGATTAGGCCGATCGCATAAAACTGTAGCGCTGCTGCGGTAGCGGCGGTGTCTGCAGGGGTAAACGCACTCCGTTCGAAAATCAGCCGCACGATCGGTGCTGCCAAAACCATGAGCCCCACTGTGGCAGGAACATTCAGCATCAGCATCAGCGATAGCCCGTCGGCGACTGAGCGACGAGTGGCGCCTTCATCGTTCTTTGCCCAGTGACGGGCGATGGCTGGTAGTGTGGCGGTCGCTATCGAAACGCCGAATAGTCCTATTGGTAGGTACATCAGGCGGAACGCGTAGTTCAGCCAGGATACGGCGCCGGTGCCTTGGCCTGTCGCGAGTACCGTGTTCACGAACACGTTAATTTGTGTTGCGGCAAGGCCGAGTGTGCCGGGGCCCATCAGCATGAGCACGCGACGAAGGCTGTCGTTTCGCCAGTCGAGTATTGGGCGGTATTTGAAGCCTTCACGTCGAAGCGCAGGCCACTGTAAGGCTAGTTGTGCGATGCCACCGAGCAGCGCTCCGATCGCCACGGCAGCAATTGCCGGTAGGCCGACGGCCGGCATTAACGGCACAAGTACAAGCGCGCAAATGATCATCACCACATTGAACATCGCGGGTGACAGGGCTGGGATGAAGAATCGATGCAGAGAGTTGAGCATGCCCATGAACGCAGCGGCCAGCGACACGAATATGAGGAACGGGAGCATTAGGCGTGTGAGGAAGACCGTGAGCTCGAACTTGCCAGGCACGTCGCGGTAGGCGTCTGCGAAGAGGCCGATCAGCGGGTCCGCGAAGACAACCCCAAGTACAACGAGGGTGCCTGTTATGAGTATCAGCCCGTTGACGACATTGTTGCCTAGCCGCCACGCGGACGCTTTGCCGTCTTTCGTCAAGTGCCGCGTAAACGTGGGCACGAAAGCGCTGCTCATCGCTCCCTCGGCAAACAGATCGCGCACGAGATTGGGGACACGGAAGGCGACGTTGTACGCGTCCATTGCATTGCCTGCGCCGAAGAGCGCCGCGAGCACCTGTTCGCGGACCACGCCGAGGATACGGCTAGTTAGGGTTGCGGCACCCGCAGACGCAGCAGAGCGTGCGAGCGTGGGGGGAGAAGAAGAAGAGGAGTCGGAGCTAGACGCCAAGCGTGCGTCGGACAGACTCGCTGATTGTTCGGCCGTCGGCGTTCTTGCCGGCGAGCTTCGGCATGACGGCTTTCATGACCTTGCCGATATCCTTCGCCGACGTGGCGTTGGTCTCAGCGATGGCAGCGGTGATCGCCTCCTCTATCTCCGCGGTTGTCGCGGCGGGAGGGAGGTAGGCCTCCAGGACGGCGATCTCAGCTGTCTCTTTTTCGACTAGGTCGGTTCGACCTGCCTTGGAGAATTGTTCTACGGAGTCCCGGCGTTGCTTAACCAGTGACGACACGACCTGCATGACTTCGGCATCTTCGAGCTCCTTTCGCTTTTCAACTCCCTTGTTCATCAGCGCTGCTTTCAGCATGCGGAGCGGGGACAGCCGATGAGTATCTTTTGCTTTGATCGCCGCTGTGATGTGGTTGTTGATCGTGTCAGTGAGTGCCATTGGTGCCTGATGCGTTGGTCTGTGACGTCTGTAATTTCCTACGGTCTCAATGATCGTAAGGCTCATATCGGTGTCATCGATTTTGTCCGACGTGACGTCATCAATATCTGACGTGGATCGTCGACATGACACCGTAAGAGCCACGGAACTTCAGACTATTGTACGCCGTTTGGCGGCAGGGCGCTTCGCCCTGCATGCCGCGGTCATTCTTACGCCTCTGGCACTTGAGTGATAACGCCCGGCGTCGACGATGATCCGAAGGGGATGCCGAATCGGAGGATGGCCTGCAAGTTCGCTAGGCCAGCTTCCGGTTCGAGGCCCTGTGGCGTGCCGCGAGGCGCCAAGGTACAAGCGCGGACTCGACCATTACTCGCGCCGAGAGCTTTGACGCGCCGCGCCGCCGTTCGACAAATGTGATGGGTACCTCAGAGATACGGCAACCAGCGGTCGCTGCTTCCCAGGCGAGTTCGACAAGAAACGCATAGCCGTTCGAGACGATCTTGTGCAGCGGCAGTTGTTGGAGCAGTTCGCGGCGCCAGCACCGAAAGCCGCTCGTGCTATCGGCGATTCGCAGACCTGTGACCGTGCGAACATAGCGGTTGGCGAACGCGCTCAGCAGTTCGCGATGTTTGGGCCAGTTTTCAATGCTCCCACCTGGCACATAGCGGGAGCCGATGACTAGGTCCGCGTTTGTGGTGGCGTTCAGTAGCCGGGGGACATCCATCGGATCGTGTGAGAGGTCGGCATCCATCTGACAGACCACCGTTGCGTCCGTGCGCAACGCCTGCTGCATCCCGTCGATATAGGAGAGACCGTAGCCCCGGGGGCCTGACCGATGCAATACCGAGACCCGACCCATGTTGTCGGTGACCAGTGCGTCCGCGACATCGCCTGTCCCGTCTGGTGACCCGTCGTCAACGACGAGTACTTCTACCAGCGGAATGTGCAGAAGCGCTTGTACGACGACAGGCAAGTTGTCGCGCTCGTTGTACGTGGGAACGATTACAAGTGGACGCATGGGTTGTCTGCCCTTAACCGGGAGGGGCTTGGCCGCGCGCTCCTCGCCGTTATCGCGAGGACCATAGATCCGCAGACTAGCACGCCACGCATCAGACCTAAGTATACGAAAAAAAAACGAAAGTCATGCTCTTTAGCCTAACTGCTTCGGGATGAGTAGTTTGGACGTTGACATCAGTAATGATGCGGATTTACTATTCGAGTGGATTTTTGTGGATGAAAATGGAGCATCAGGGACTCAGGGGTAGCTCTTCGGCTCGGATTGACGATAAAGGTCGTCTGAAGGTGCCCACGATGTTTCGGGGAGTCATCCGAGACCAGCGTGGACCAGAAGTCTTCGTGACGAGCCTTACCGGGAACTGTGTGCGTATTTATCCGATGACGGTATGGCTTGACATTGAGCAGAACCTTTCCAAGGTCCCCAGCAACCATCCGTCACGCCTCAAGTTCCTCGATCGTGTGAATTATTACGGGCAATCAGCAGAGCTCGACGGTCAGGGGCGAGTGGTCGTCCCGGCGCACCTTCGAGATGGCGCCGCGATTGTTGGCGATGTGCGGGTGCTCGGGCGTATCAATCACCTAGAAGTCTGGAACGAAGAGCGGTTCCTCCACAAGCTCAAGGGCGAACCGTGGACCGATGAGGATGGCTTACGGCTCTCAGAGCACGGTATCTAAACGCAAGGAGTTCGTGATGCACGAGCCAGTGATGGTCGCGGAAGTGCTTGAGCATCTGGCACCCGCCAGAGGTGGGGTGTTTGTGGATTGCACGGTCGGATATGGCGGGCACGCTCGCGCGACGCTCGATGCTGGTGCATCCAGATTGATTGGGTTCGATCGTGACCCGAAGGCTCTTGCGGATGCCGCCAGCACCCTTGGCACTTTTGGAAATCGCGTGACGTTGGTGCATGCCGATTACAAACGTCTTGGTGACGTGCTCGATGAGTACGGCATCGGTGGCGTTGACGGCCTGCTCGCGGATCTCGGAGTGTCGTCGATGCAGCTCGATACACCTGGGCGTGGGTTCAGTTTCAGGCGCGACGAGCCGCTCGACATGCGAATGGACCCGACGACAGGTCCAACGGCAGCGGAGGCGATTGGTGATGCTGACGAACGGACACTTGCGGACGTGATCTACGAATTCGGCGAGGAGCGGCACTCGCGGCGGATTGCCCGCGCGATTACTCGCGCGCAACTGCGGTCGCCCGTGAGCACGACGGGTCAGCTTGCGGAAATCGTGCGCAGCGCGGTTCCGCGAAAAGGGTACGCGCGCATCGATCCGGCTACCAGGACGTTTCAGGCAATCCGGGTTTGGCTAAATCGCGAACTAGATGGGCTCGACACGTTTCTGACGCAGGCAGTTCGGCGACTGCGGCCAGGCGGGCGGATGGTGGTCATCAGTTTTCACTCGCTAGAAGATCGCATTGTGAAGCATACGCTACGCGCTCTCCAGGTGGCCGGCGATCTTGGATTAACGGTACGCACGAAGCGGCCTGTCGTGCCAGGTGATGCCGAAGCGGGTCGCAATCCTCGAGCACGAAGCGCGAAGCTCCGGGCCGCGGAGCGTGTGGCATGAGTCGGTTCACGCACGCAAGGCGGACATCATGACGAACGAGAGTTTTGAATACGCGATTCGAAAGGATGTTCGAAACAATCCTATCGTGCGCGAAGTCGATAGTCGTCGGCATCGCGAAATGCTGAAGGCGACGGTCACGGGTGTGTTCTTGGTAGGCGTGCTGTTGTTTTGGGCGTTTCAGCATTTCGAATCGCTTCGCTACAGGTACAGCACACGGGAAATGGAACTTGACCGCGCAGTTGAAACCGAGATCAATCGGCACTTACAGCTTGAGCTGAACACGTTGCGCTCGCCGGCTCGTATCGAGCGTCTGGCGATCGACGAGCTTCACATGATGGCGCCAGGTGTCGATGACGCATCCGTGATCGAACGGGTAGTGCCCGTGGCGCCTCCGCATAACTCGGTGGTTGCCCGTCGGTAAGATCTGTGAAGTGTGAGAGGAGGTCCAGTTAGTGGCCGACAAGCCCGCGTTTGCCTGGCGTATCACACTGAAACGGCGGCTCATTGTTGCCGTGTCCGTGCTCGCGATATGGTCGGCGGTTATCGAGAGTCGCCTCGTCTACCTCCAGGTGGGGCAGCATGCGGATCTGACGGAACAGGCGGAACGGCAACAGCTGCGGACGGTGGAGACCACTGCCAGACGGGGAGACATTCTGGATCGTAGTGGCCGTGTGCTGGCATATAGCGTCGACGCTGATTCCATTTTCGCCGTTCCCACAGAGATCAGTGATGCTGATGCGACGGCTGAAGCGCTCTGCACAGTGCTCACCGACTGCGGCCCTAGCGAGCAGCAGACGCTGGTGGAGCGTTTCACGCGCGATAGAGAAGATCCGTGGGAACCTGTCCGTCGGCAGGTGTCTCCAGATGACGCGCGCCGTGTCGCAGACCTCGACCTTGAGGGCGTCGGTTTCGAGAAGGTGAACCAGCGGTTTTATCCGAACAAGGATCTCGCGGCACAGGTTCTTGGATACGTTGGTGTCGACAACACCGGGCTGCTTGGCATTGAAGCGGCGTACAACACAGTGATCAGCGGTGAACCTGGCACGGCACTGATCCAGGTCGACGGTCGCTACGGGGTCGCCCTGTTGGAGCAACGACCACCCACGACTGGCGCGACGCTTGAGCTAACTATCGATGAGTACTTGCAGCACGTTGCCGAGCGGGAGCTTCGTGCTGGCGTGGAGGAAAACGCCGCTGCGGGTGGCACCGTGGTCGTCATGGACCCTCGGACAGGAGAGGTGCTGGCACTCGCCAACTGGCCCACCTTCAACCCGAACAACCCGAACGCGTACAAGGATGCGTTGCCCGGGGCGCAGCGCAATCGTGCGACGCAGGACATGTACGAGCCTGGTTCAACGTTCAAGATCGTTACCGCGTCTGCGGCGTTAGAGGAAAAGCTTGTCGAACCCGACGATCCGATCGACGTCAGCGACGGGCAGATTCAATTCGGTCGTCGAGTCATCAACGACGATCATCGTAGCGGCATCCTGTCGTTTACCGATGTGATTGTGCACTCGAGTAATGTCGGTGCGATCAAGGTGGGACTTGAACTTGGGCCTGAGCGATTGAACCACTACGTCAAACAATTCGGTTTCGGCGTTCGATCGTCAAGGGACTTTCCCGGTGAGAGCAACGGTCGCGTCTGGCCCTCCTCAGAGCTTAATGACAGTGGCCTGGCGTCAGTGTCGATGGGCTATCAGGTCAGCGTGACGCCGATGCAGATGGCCGCAGCGGTCAGTGCCATCGCCAATGGCGGCGAGTTGCTCACTCCACGCGTCGTGGGTGCGGTGATCGCAGATGGTGTTCGCACGCCAACGGAGCGTACGGTTGTCCGTCGGGCGATCTCCCGAGGCACTGCGGCGTTGGTAGTTGGAATGATGGAGCAGGTCGTTGAGCGAGGCACGGGTGCACGTGCGAAAGTTCATGGATTTTCGACCGCAGGAAAGACGGGGACGGCGCAGAAGATTGTTGATGGTCGCTATTCAAATTCCGAGTACAACGCGTCGTTTGTCGGATTCGTACCCTCGCGAAAGCCGATGTTTACGATCGTTGTAGTGATTGATTCGCCGCACGGAAAAAACCTCTACTACGGGAGTAGCGTGGCGGGTCCTATTTTTCGTCGGATCGCGAATGCGGCACTGCGCCACTACGGTGTGGCGCCGGAACTGAACGTTGCAGCTCCGGTTATGGTGGCGAGCGCCGAGGTGCCCATGGAACAACCGATCTCCGGTCCGAGGGAGTTTCCAGCGATCGTCACGGTTGCTGGCGGCGCGAGTGGACCCGGAGCGGTATTTCCTGACCTGCGCGGTCTAGGGGCTCGCGACGCATTGCGCGTGCTGGTGGGACTTGGCGTGGCTCCGCGCCTTCACGGGGCCGGCATCGTAGTCGAGCAGGAACCGGCAGCCGGTAGTTTGATCGCGTCTGGAGCGGTGGCCACGCTCAAACTCGAACGAAACGTGATTCTTGAGACGGCCGTGGTTCCGGCAGCTGACGCTTTGTCTACAGACGACTTCATCCCATGACTGTTGGAGAGCTGCTGCGGGACGCTGTTCCAACGCTTTCGCCGGGCGAGCGACTGCCAGAGTGTGGCGATGTAGGCGCCCTGAACGAAGCCTGCCTCGGCGTGACGCATGATTCCCGGCAAGTGAAACCAGGGTGGGTGTTTGTGGCGCTTCGGGGGCTTGAGACGGACGGTGCGGACTTTGCGCACGAGGCGGTTGCAGCAGGTGCGGGTGCGGTGGTGACTGAGAGTGACCAGCGTTTGGATTTGGGCAAACCTGATGTGCCATGGGTTGTCGTGGCGGACGCACGACAGGCGTTGGCTGGACTCGCTGCGTCATATTTCGGTCATCCGAGCCGCGAGATGCGCGTCGTGGGCATCGGAGGGACCAATGGCAAGACGACGACGAGTTATCTGGTGGCATCGATTTTCGAAGCGGCAGGCATGCGTTGCGGACTGATGGGAACGGTTGCATATCGAACAGGCACGCAGGAGTTTGCGGCCGTGAGAACGACGCCGGAAGCACCAGAACTGCACGCAATGATGCGGCAAATGGTGGAGTCCGGCTGCGGGGCTTGCGCGATCGAGATGTCGTCGCATGCGTTGGCGCTCCACCGCACGGATGGAATTGACCTGTCGGCCGCCGTGTTTACAAATCTCACGCGTGATCATCTCGATTTCCATGGAGACATGGAGCACTATTTTGCTGCCAAGCGCCGTTTGTTCGAGATGCTACCGGCAGACGCCCCGGCCGCGATCAATGCGGATGATCCACGTGGCGCTGCGGTCATGGACATGACACAGCGTCCTGTTTCATACGCTATCGACGTGGCGGCCGACGTGACACCCGGGCCGCTCTCGTTTTCGTTCGACGGACTTGAGTTCGATGCGCGGACGCCCCAGGGGACTGTGCACGTTCATTCATTGCTTGTAGGAAGGCCCAACGTCTACAACATTCTTGCGGCCGTGAGTGTCACCGCAGCACTTGGGCTGCCGCTTCTCAAGATCGAGCAGGGTCTGTCGCAACTCCAGGGCGTGCCTGGTCGGTTTGAGCGGGTGTCGTCGCCACGTGACGACATCACGGTCGTCGTGGATTACGCCCATACCGACGATGCGTTGCGAAACCTGTTGGAGATGACGCGCCCTCTTTCGCCGTGCCGTCTGATTACGGTGTTTGGCGCCGGCGGTGGTCGTGATCGAACGAAGCGGCCTCTCATGGGTATGGTCGCCGCGCGGCTGAGCGATGTTGTGTGTATCACCTCGGACAACCCACGCACTGAAGACCCTCGTCGCATCATTGACGAGGTAAACCTCGGTGCGCAGTCCGAAATGCGTCAGCGTGGTGCAGAGGTGCACACGATCGTAGATCGCGGAGACGCGATCCGTCGCGCAGTCAGCTGGGCGGAGTCAGGCGATGTCGTGCTGATCGTGGGTAAGGGTCACGAAAAGCACCAGGAAATCGAGGGCGAGCTGGTGCCCTTTGACGATGTGGTGGTTGCTCGCGAGGCGTTGGACGCGCGGTACCTCAGGTTGCGTGTTGGGTGAAGAACTGCGCCTCACGCTTGGATGGGTGGCCGAGGCGGTTGGCGGTCAGGTTCTGTCTGGCGATCCGTCGTGTGCTATTGGGGAAATTGCCAGTGATACGCGCACGCTCGGAGCTGGCGATTTCTTTATCGCGCTGAAGGGGCCGAAGTTCGACGCGCACAACTTCGTTTCGGAGGCGTTTCAGAAGGGTGCTGGCGGTGCGTTGGTTGAGCGGGGCCGTGTTGGTTCCGTGCGGGCGTTGTTAGGAAGTGTCGTTGAGGTTTATGACACAACGGCAGCACTGCAGAACCTGGCGCATGCTGTGCGCAAAGCGAGTGGGACGCGGGTCGTGGCCATTACCGGGAGTGCGGGAAAAACCACGACAAAGGAGGCGATCGCGGAATTTCTCAAGGGGCGCAATCGGGTGGTGAGAAACGAGGGAAATCTGAACAACCATATCGGGTTGCCACTGTCGCTCCTGCAACTGCGAGCGAGGCCCGACGTCGCCGTCATGGAACTGGGCATGAACCATGCGGGGGAGATCAGCGCACTTGTCGCTATTGCGGAGCCGGAGGCCCGTGTCTGGACTAATGTCGGTGACGCCCACATGGGGTTCTTCGCCTCACCGGATGGCATCGCGGACGCGAAGGCGGAGATTCTTGAAAAATCGAATTCAGACAGTCTGCTGGTGTGTAACGCCGATGACCCTATGGTGATGGCACGAGTCGATCGGTTCGCTGGTCGGACACTGACATTTGGGACGTCGACACTTGCGACGGTGCGTGCCTATGGGATCGAACGTCTTGGCATCGGTGGGACAAGTGCCCGAATGGTCACGTCTACCGGCGAGCGACAGATTCATACGCCGCTGATCGGCTACGGCAATCTTTCCAACGTGCTGGCAGCAGCCACTGTTGCGCTAGATTTTGGTACGCCGATTGATGACGTCGTCGAGGTTGCAGCACGACTGAAGCCGGCAGACCGTCGTGGCGCTGTGCGGCACCTGCGGGGAGGAACGGTGCTGATTGACGACTCTTACAACTCAAGTCCAGCCGCGTTGGCGGCCGCGCTTGATGTTGTGGCCACCGAGGTGGAGTTTCCCCAAAAAGTGGCCGTTATAGGCGAGATGCTTGAACTCGGTGAGCATGCAGGTGCACTTCACCGGCGTTCTGGTGTGCTGGCGGCCGCTGCCGGATTGCAACTGCTGTTCGTGATCGGCGGAGAACTGGCGCGCACTCTGGCTGCTTCGGCTGTTGAGGCTGGCATGCCTGAAGCCGCAGTACGGTGCATCGACGACAGTGAGTCGGCGGCACCGGATATTGCCACCGCAATCCGCCCAGGGGACCTCGTGCTTGTCAAGGGTTCTCGCGGTGTCAGAACTGATGTCGTGGCCGACCGCATCGCAACGGAGTTCGCCTGATGCTTTACTACCTGCTGCCGGACCTAGCGCCGCTGGTCAGTGTATTGAACGTTACGCGCTACATCACGTTTCGCACCGCTGCAGCCAGTCTGACCGCGCTGGTGATCAGTCTATTGCTGGGCCCGTGGATGATCGCGAAACTGCGCGACTTCCAAATCGGGCAGGTCGTTCGCCAGGACGGTCCACATTCGCATCGGACCAAGGCGGGTACTCCGACGATGGGTGGTTTGCTGATTCTGTCTGCGGCGGTAGGGCCGACACTACTCTGGGCAGATCTTGCCAACTTCTATATTTGGATCGCCGTACTGGCGACCTGTGCGTTCGGGGCGGTAGGATTCGCGGACGACTATCTGAAGATCACGCGGAGTTCGCATCACGGATTGCGACCTCGCTATAAGATCGGGCTGCAGGTCTTTGTTGCCGTTGGTGTGGGGCTAGCGTTGATGGCACTGGTCGACAACGATCTGTACAACACCCGTCTGAACTTTCCATTCTTCAAGGACCTTGTCCCGGATCTTGGCTGGTTCTACGTTGCCTTCGCGGTGCTCGTGCTCGTTGGTGCGACCAATGCGGTCAACCTAACTGATGGTCTCGACGGCCTTGCGATCAGCACGTTTGGTATCGCTGCAGCGGCTTTCACCGCGCTCGCCTACGTGACCGGTCACGCTTTGCTGGCTGACTACCTGCTCCTCGTTCGTTTTGCGCCTGCGGGGGAGCTTACAGTGTTCTGTGGCGCGCTTGTGGGGGCCAGCCTAGGGTTTCTCTGGTACAACTCGTACCCCGCCGAGATTTTCATGGGCGACGTCGGCTCGTTAGCGCTTGGCGGCGCACTCGGCACCGTGGCCATTCTCATCAAGCAAGAATTACTACTACCGATTGTAGGGGGAGTCTTCGTCATCGAAGCACTCTCGGTGATCGTGCAGGTTGGCTACTTCAAGCTCAGGGGTCGCCGCGTATTCAGGATGGCACCCCTCCACCACCACTTCGAGCTCGGTGGATGGAGTGAGCCAAAAGTCAACACACGCTTTCTGATCCTGGCTGTGATTTTTGCGGTCTTCAGTTTGACGACGTTGAAGCTGCGGTGATGGTGTGGATAGCAGTGAATTCTCCGTTGAGGAACGTCGAGTGGTGGTTGTCGGCGCCGGCCGTAGTGGCATCGCTGCGGCTGAACAACTCACGAGGCGGGGTGCCATCGTGACACTCACCGAGTCGCGTGACGACTTTGAGGGTGCAGATCATCTGCGTGCCTCGGATGTTCATCTAGAGCTTGGTGGCCATCGGCAGGACACGCTGGCGGCCGCGGACTTGGTGGTGGTGAGTCCTGGGGTGTCGGTAGGGCAATCGGTCTTCGACGGAGCTCGCGCACGAGGCGTTGAGATCGTCGGCGAGCTAGAGCTTGCCTCTCGGTGGACTCGTGGGCGTGTCCTGGCTATTACGGGCACGAAGGGCAAGTCGACCACAACTACATTGCTCGGTCGCATGTTGACTGCAGCCGGTTGGCCGGTGCTCGTAGGCGGAAATATTGGTGTGCCGCTGAGTTCACAGGTCGATGCCTCAACACCAGAGACGTTGCATGTGGTGGAGACGAGCAGTTTTCAACTCGAGACGACGATAACATTCCGGCCTTGGATCGCAGTGTGGCTGAACGTCTCGGATGACCACCTAGATCGACATGACAACGTCGAATCCTACGTGTCGGCGAAGGCTCGGATCTTTGCCAATCAGACAGCCAAAGACTGGGCATTGATCAATGCCGATGATCCTATCGTCAGTGCACATAGCGAGGGCGTCGTTGCGCAACGCGCATCGTTTGCCCTGTCGGACGGGATCGCAGCAGGCTTTGTTGTTAATGGCGACTGGATAGTCAAGAAAACCGTGGACGGCGTAGAAGAACTTGTGCCGCTTGACGCAGTGGAGTTGCCGGGCCGCCACATGCTCAACAACGTACTGGCGGCAACGGCCGCGGCTTCAATTGCCGGTGCCTCTCCGACAGCGATGACCGAAGCGTTACGCGGATTTCACGGGCTCCCGCATGTAATGGAACCGGCAGGTGAGTCTGGCGGCGTGCGGTTCGTGAACGACTCTAAGGCCACAAATGTGGAGGCTGCCAGTCGGTCCATTGAAAGCTTTGCCGGCGTGGTGGCCATCATCGGCGGGCGTTTCAAGGGAGGTGACCTGCGGCGGTTGCGAGAGTCGTTGTTGGAGAGCGGTCGGGCGGTGGTAGCAATTGGCGAAGCTGCGCCGCTTGTGTGCGCCGCGCTGAGCAGTGTGGTTCAGGTAGTCGTGGCGAATTCAATGCGCGACGCGGTCATTCGCGGACACGAGCTCGCAGAGCCAGACGGTGTGGTCTTGCTGGCACCGGCATGCGCTAGCTTTGATTGGTTTCGGGATTACGCGGAGCGCGGCGAAAGTTTTAAGGAAGAGGTGCGGCAGCTGATGCGGCTCAAGGAGTCGTGATGGTGCAGAGGAGACGTAATCGATAAGGGGTGTGAGCAGTGAGCAGTCGTCAGTCGGTTCGGCGCGGAGGGGAGCCAGCCGCTGGGAACGCAGATCATTCCGGTCTGCGAGGTTCGGTGTCTCGTCTCACGGGTCGACTGATGACTGCTGACCGCTTACACCAACGCCGTAGCCCATCTCTTGTTGGACACGGCGGTCGAGTCGGCGGAGCAGGGATCTTAACCGATCCGGCGACACTATGTGTATCGGAACGGCGGACGGTTTTCTGTAGGGGGGACGTACATACGTGGCGCGTACGCTGAAATCTGACCGGGTGCTGTTTACGGCCACATTGCTGCTGATTTGCGCCAGCATCGTGATGGTGTACAGCGCTTCCGCGCATGTCGCGCTTGAGCGCTATCAGCAGTCAGATCGCTTCGTTATTAAACAGATGATGTGGGCCGCTATTGGTCTTGTCGCTCTCACGGTGGCGATGCGTATCGACTACCGGATCTATCGCAATGACAAGTTCATATGGGCGCTTATTGGATTGGTGTTGGTAACGCTTGTGGCTGTGCTGTTCAGCAGTCCTGTCAATGGGGCCCGCCGCTGGTTTGGTGTTGGTGGACTTGGAATTCAGCCCTCCGAGTTTGCCAAACTTGTTTGTGTGCTGTTTACCGCTCTCGTCCTTGAGCGGCGCATGCACAGGATCGACGATCTTGCGTACTCTTTGTTGCCCATCGGAATCGTCACCGGTGGGATGTTCGCGTTGATTCTACTGCAGCCAGACCTCGGAACGGCGCTCTCGCTGCTGATCATTGTCGCCGTCATGATCTTTGCGGCTGGGTTGCACTATCGGCACTTTGTGAGGGCGTTGCTGGTATTGGCTCCCGCAATCTATTTTGTCTTGATGTATGAGCCCTATCGTCTCCGTCGACTTCTGGCTTTCTGGGATCCGTGGGCGGACCGGCTTGGCGATGGTTTTCAGATCATCCAATCCCTAATTGCAGTCGGGACCGGAGGCATATACGGGCGCGGGTTCATGGAAGGCGTGCAGAAGCTCTTCTATGTGCCAGAACCGCACACCGATTTCATCTTTGCGGTTATCGGCGAGGAGCTGGGTCTCATCGGCGCAACGGCGATCCTCGGCTGCTTCTGTCTGATCGCTTGGCGGGGGATGCGAATCACTATGCGCGCTCCGGACAGCTTCGGCTCGTTTATAGCGCTGGGCTTGACGACAATGATTGTTGGGCAAGCCTTTGTGAACATGAGCGTCGTGCTCGGCCTCATGCCGACAAAGGGCATTCCGTTGCCACTCGTCAGTGCAGGTGGGTCCTCGCTGGTGATGAGCCTTGCCGCAATGGGTGTGCTTCTGAACATTTCTCAGCACGAATCAGCGGAAGTGCGATGAATGGGATTATCAGTGCTTGTGGCCGGTGGCGGAACGGGCGGGCACCTTTATCCGGGAATCGCGGTCGCACGCGAACTGGTGTCGCGGATGCGGGGCGCCGAGGTGACCTTCGTTGGCACCGCGGCTGGCATCGAAGCGCGCGTCCTGCCTCGCGAGGGCTTTGCGCTCGAGGTGATTCGCAGTGCCGGCTTGAAGGGGCGCTCGTTCCAGTCGCTCATACGTGGAATTGCCCTCCTTCCGATCAGCGCGGTCGATGCGTGGCGGGTAATCAGTCGTCGCCGGCCGTCGGTTGTTGTCGGCGTCGGGGGCTACAGCTCAGGGCCGGTGATGGTGCTTGCGGCACTGCGTGGTATCCCGACGTTGCTCATGGAGCAGAACGCGATACCAGGTGTGACCAACCGGCTGTTGGCGCCGGTCGTCGATACCGCTGCCGTGACCTATCAGGGGAGCGTACGGTTTTTCGGGCGCAAGGCATTGCTGTCGGGGAACCCGGTTCGGCCGGAGTTCTTCAGTTCGCCGCCGCTGGAGGACGGGATGCATACGTATGACGAGCAGTCGTCGAGGGTGGTTAGGGTTCTCGTTTTCGGAGGTTCCCAGGGTGCGCACGCGATCAACGTGGCAATGGCGGAGGCCGCGGCGCGGCTCGCGAGCGGCATACCGCGCCTGGCTATTACGCATCAGACAGGGGAGCAGGACCTCGAGATGGTTCGTAGCGCCTACGAGCGTGCCGGGCTCAAGGCCAGAGTTGAGTCGTTCTTGTTTGCTATGGATCGGGAAATGAAGGCGACGGATCTTGCGGTCTGTCGTGCCGGTTCGACCACGCTTGCCGAGTTGGCGGCGACGGGGCGGGCATCGATTCTGGTGCCGCTGCCAAACGCGACTGATGACCACCAGCGTAAGAATGCGCTCGCTGTAGCTGCGCGCGGTGCTGCGCGAATTGTTGAGCAGCACGAACTAGACGGCGACCGCATCGGTGCTGAAATTTTAACGCTGGCCGGCGATTCCAATCTGCGCCGCACGATGGAAGAAGCGGCAAAAGAATGGGCTCGACCAGACGCGGCCAGAGTCATTGTTGATGAGGTTCTGGCACTTGCTCGGTAGGACACGTCGAATTCACTTCGTCGGCATCGGCGGGAGTGGCATGAGTGGTATTGCCGAATTGCTTGCGAATCAAGGGTATGAGGTTAGTGGTTCCGATGTAAGGCCATCCGGGTTGACTGAGCGACTGACGGCGAGCCTCGGGGTGACGGTGCACGAAGGGCATGCGGCCAAAAATATCAATGGTGCGGAGGTCGTCGTGGCGTCCTCGGCAGTCGACTTGGTAAACCCAGAAATTGTCGAAGCTACGCGACGTGGCATTCCGGTCATACCGAGGGCCGAGATGTTGGCAGAGTTGATGCGCATGCGGTTTTCGATTGCGGTAGCAGGGGCGCACGGTAAAACGACGACCACGTCGATGATTGCGTTTGTGCTTGAAAGAGGCGGTCTTGATCCAGACGCGGTGATTGGGGGGAGGCTCCGCGCTTTCGGCAGTGGCGCGAGGCTCGGACGTGGCGAGTTCATGGTGGCGGAGGCGGACGAAAGTGATCGCTCGTTTCTCATGTTGTATCCGTCGATTGCAGTCATCACTAACATCGACGAAGAACACATGGAGAGCTACGGAAGCTTTAGTGAGTTGCAAGGAGCATTCGTTGACTTCGCAAACAAGGTGCCGTTCTACGGTTGCGTGATCGCGTGCGCCGATGATCCGCATCTGGCTCAAGTGTTGCCGCTTCTGACGCGTCGTGTCATGACCTACGGTCTTGCCTCCGATCAAGTTGGTCGGGTCAATGGAAGCCAGCTGGCGACCACCGTGCACCTGTCCGGAACAGACGTTGAGCTGGGAGCGTTCGGTGCGCGCTGTGTCGTACACCGTCACTGCGATGGTAAGACTGAGCAGCTCGGAACGCTCGAACTCACGGTGCCGGGTCGCCACAATTTGCAGAACGCCCTGGCCGCCGTCGCCGTCGCCGATGAAGTTGGGGTGGAGTTTTCGGAGGCCGCATTAGCCCTGGGTGCCTTCGAGGGAGCCGAACGCCGGTTTGAGTGTCATGGCGAGACCAGCGGCGTGCTGGTGATCGACGACTATGCACATCACCCGACCGAAATTGCTGCGATGTTAGCGGCGGCGCGGGCGACCGTGGCGCGGCGGCTCATTGTAGCTCTCCAGTTGCATCGCTATACGCGCACCGCCAGGCTGATGGAAGCGTTTGGTCCTTCCCTGAGAGACGCAGATGAAATTGTGCTCACCGACATCTACGGGGCAGGTGAAACGCCGATTCCAGGCGTGACGATCGAAGCGGCCGCCGAGACCATTCGGAGTGGTTCTGGCCGACCGGTGCGTGTTGTTCACACGCTGGATGACCTTGTGTTAGATCTGGCGACAGTCGCCCGGACTGGCGATGCAGTGATCACGCTCGGCGCGGGTTCGATCAGCAGGGTTCCACGGCAGCTTGTGGAAGCCCTTCGGGAACGTCAGGAGGATCGATAGTGGCCGTTTCGGCGCCTCAAGATAAACGATTTCGTCGTGCGAAGGTCAGACCCGCAGCTAAACGCGGACGTGCCTGGGAGTCTTACAAGTACGTGGGCGTCGCGGTGTTGACGGCGGCTATGTTTTTCGGAGGCTATGTCGCTGTTGACCTATCTCTGACTGCCGAGGCACTCACTATTTCTCGCATCACCGTCAGCGGCAATACTCATGTTTCGCAGGGCGAGGTGTTATCTCTGCTCGACGGGTTGAACGGGCGCAACATGTTGTTGCTGAACCTTGAAGACTGGCGTCGACGAATTCTCGATTCGCCGTGGGTTGAAGGCGTTGCGATACGACGCGTCTTACCAGGTACGGTCGACATCGCAATTGCCGAGCGGGAGCCTGTGGGCGTTGGACGCATTGGCGACACGCTTTATCTCCTCGATCAGCGCGGCAGCATCATCGATGAGTTCGGTCCTGACCACGCCGAGTTCGACTTCCCGATTATCGATGGTCTCGTGGCAGCAGAGACGCCTGAGACTGACGGGCCGGTTATCGATACGCGCCGCGCTGCGTTGGCCATGCGGTTGTTGGCAGCCCTTCATGCGCGTCCCGCCCTGGCTAGCCGCGTGTCGCAGATTGACGTCAGCGACGTGCGCGATGCGGTGGTTTTGCTGAAGGGTGACACGACGCTGGTGCGTGTCGGGAATAGTGACTTCGCGGAGCGCCTGCAGTCGTATCTTGAGCTAGTGCCTGCGTTGCGAAGACAAGTGCCGCAGATCGACTACGTGGATTTGCGTTTCGGTGAGCGCGTGTATGTTCGGCCGAAGGCTATAGGGACCAGGGTTCAACGGGTGCAAGGAGGCGGTGAGTGAATCGCAAAGAACGTTATCTCGTTGGTCTTGACGTTGGTACGTCTGGTGTTTGTGCTGTTGTTGGCGAGTGCCTGGACGATGGTCGTATCGACATTGTGGGGCTCGGGGTTGCTGAGTCACGAGGGATCAAGCGTGGTGTCGTCGTGAATCTTGAAGCTGCCGTGGACTCGATCAAGAAAGCCATCGGAGAGGCGGAATTGATGGCCGGTATCGAGATTGATTCGGTTCATCTGTCCCTGTCTGGGCCACACATTAAGGGTTTTAACAGTCGTGGCGTTATCGCGGTGGCTGGCAAGAATCGGGAGATCACGCGCGGCGACGTCCGCAGAGCGATTGAGGCAGCAAAGGGGGTGGCGTTGCCGACGGGGCGTGAAATCCTCCATGTGCTTCCTCAGGATTTTGTGGTTGATGAACAGGACGGCATTGGAGCTCCGGTCGGCATGACGGGCGCTCGCTTGGAGGTCAACGTACATGTCGTGACCGGAGCTGCCTCGTCGACCCAGAACATCATCTCGTGCGTGAACCGAGCCGGAGTCGCCGTCCTCGACACGGTTATCGAGCAGTTGGCCGCGGCTGAGGCGGTACTCACGCCGGACGAGAAGGAGCTTGGCGTTGCGCTTCTAGATATCGGCGGCGGTACGGCTGATTTGGCTATTTTCGAACGCGGATGCTTGTGGCACACAGGCGTTGTCGCCGTAGGCGGTGATCACTTCACTAACGACATCGCAGTGGGATTGCGGACACCAATCCCGGAAGCGGAAAAGGTTAAGCGGAAGAGTGGCTGCGCACTCTCGTCGATGGTAGACGAGGACACGACGGTCGAGGTGGCGAGCGTCGGTGGCCGGAAGCCACGCTTGCTGGCGCGCCGTATCCTTTCGGAGATTCTTCAGCCACGCGCCGAAGAAATGTTTCATCTCGTCTGGGATGAAATCCAGCGTGGCGGATTCGAAAAGGCGCTCAACTCGGGCATCGTCCTCACGGGCGGCGGGGCGATTCTCGATGGCATGCCGGAGATGGCCGAGCAGATTTTCGATCTGCCAGTCCGGCGCGGTTTTCCAGGGGATGTCGGAGGGCTTGCTGACCACGTGAACAGCCCGACGTTTGCGACACCGGTGGGTCTCGTGTTGTATGCGTATCGTAACCGTTTGTCTGATGCATCAGGTGTTGGTGTTGGCGCGTTTGCTAGGTTGACCGGGCGACTTCGCGGTATTTTCAAGGAATTTTTCTAAGGTGGGTTCACTGAATGGAATCCGCTCTACACGGAGGTTGACATGAGACAGGGCGCATCCCGCGAGCAGGACGCAGGCGTGCTGCGAATGACATTCGACCCCGGCGCGCGCCAAGTCGCGAAGATCAAGGTAGTGGGCGTCGGTGGAGGTGGCGGCAACGCCGTGAACCGGATGGTGTCAGCTGGCCTCGGGGGCGTCGAGCTCATCGTTGCTAACACCGACATGCAGGCCCTTGATCAGAATGCTGCGTCGGTCAAGATCCAGATGGGTCAAAAATTGACCAAGGGTCTTGGCGCCGGTGCGGATCCCAACATCGGCCGCCAGGCGGCACTTGAGGACACAGAATCGATCATTCAGTCGCTATGCGGTGCCGACATGGTTTTCATTGCGACCGGTCTTGGTGGAGGTACTGGCACGGGTGCCGCGCCAGTGATTGCAAGCCTTGCGAGTGAACTGGGGGCGCTGACAGTCGCCGTCGTCACGAAGCCGTTTGGATTCGAGGGGAAGCGCCGCGCGATGCATGCCGAAGCTGGTCTTGAGCTGCTACGAGAATGTGTGGATACCGTTATTACGATTCCAAATGAGCGTCTGCTTGGCATCATCGATCGGGATACGCCGCTTACTGATTCGTTCTCGCTTGCTGATGACGTGTTGCGCCAGGCCATTCAGGGCATCTCCGATCTAATTCTCGTCCCAGGACTGATCAACCTAGATTTTGCGGACGTTAAGACAACCATGTCAGGCATGGGTGTGGCGATGATGGGTACTGGGACCGCGGAGGGCGAGGACCGGGCGATGCAGGCGGCTCAGGAGGCGATTGCCAGCCCGTTGCTTGAAGATGGGTCTGTTAACGGCGCGCGTGGAGTCATCATCAACGTCACCGGTGGCCCGGACTTGTCGTTGATGGAAGTTAACGAGGCGTCGTGCGTGATCAAGGAAGCGGCGCACGAGGATGCCGATATAATTTTCGGTGCGGTGGTCGATCCAGGCCTGGCCGGGAAGATTAAAATCACTGTGATAGCAACTGGTTTTGAGCGTCGGAGCAATCAGGACGAAGTGTCGGCCGCGGGGTTTCAGACGCCTGTTGATTTGCACAGCTACACGGACCATTTAGCCCTATCAGTTGAGGCTGCCACAGCCCAGCAACCGGCCATGACGATGGATGTGCCGGAGCAGGTTGACGTCACGATGTCGGCTCCGCTGACGGTGACTCGGCGCCCGCGTCTCGAATTAACTCTTCCGTTAAACTCCTCTCTCGCTGGAGAGGGCGGAAGTGCTGACGTAGCAGAAGGGACTGGTCCTGATGGTTCCTCGCCTTTGGACATTCCGGCGTTCCTCCGGCGTCAGCACTAGTGGCGGCGCTACCGTCGGAGGTAGTCGCGTGCAGGTGGTACACTAGATAGACTGAGTGTGCGTGCACCTGCCTGCGTTGTAGCAGGATCTAGTGGGCGCCTGTTTGTTCGTCGATAAGCTCGCAACGCATTTTTATGAAGCACTGGCAACAGCGCGAGCGCGCTCGACAAATTCTATCGAAAGAAGTCGGATACATTCGCAAATCCCACGGTGGCAAGCTACGTGTGGCGCTGGTGTTTCCCAACACCTACTTCGTTGGCATGTCCAACCTTGGGTTTCAGACCGTTTATACGCTTTTCAACGCAGAGCGCGATATCGTTTGCGAGCGCGCGTTTCTTCCCCCCAAAACAGAACTTTCCGCGCAGCTAGCGTCCGGTGCGTCACTGATGACGCTAGAGTCGCAGATGCCGGTAAGTGATTTTGATGTCGTAGCGTTCTCGGTCTCCTTTGAATGGGACTACACGAATGTACTGACGTTGCTTCGCCTGGCGGGTCTGCCGCAGCGGGCGGAGGCACGCACTGAGCACCACCCGCTCGTGGTCATTGGCGGTGCCGTCACGTTTGTCAATCCAGAGCCGCTCGCGCTGTTCGCCGACGTCATCGCCGCGGGGGAAGGTGAGGCTCTTATCCCGTCGTTTCTCGTCGCCTTTCAGGGGGCCTCGGATCGTGTGAACTTGTTGCGGAGGCTGGCGTGTGAACGGGGCTTCTATATCCCCTCGTTCTACGACGTACAATACGCCGAAGACGGGACAATCGCCGCGTTCGTGCCGAGGTCAGGGACTGGTGCGCCTGCTGTTGTGAAGAAGGCGGCGCTGAAGACTACTGACACTGTATATCCGCCAGCCTCGACAATCTTTACCCCCGATACAGAGTTTGGTTCGCGATTTCTTGTCGAGGTTGTGCGCGGGTGTGCCAACCTGTGCCGGTTCTGTTGGGCGGGGTACAACTACCTGCCTGTGCGCGCATTTCCCAAAGAACGCATTCTTGAGCTGGCTGAGCGTGCACGGCCATATTCCAGTCGCGTCGGTCTGGTATCGATCGCCCTCTGCGATCATCCGGAGATAGAAGAGATTTTGATACGCCTGGCGGAGATGGGGTACTCGATCAGTCCGGCGTCTCTACGGTTGGATGACATTACGGTCCCGCTCGTTCGGCTCCTACGTGAGAGCGGAGAGCGGTCGATCACGATCGCACCAGAAACCGGTTCTGATCGACTACGGCGCGTGATCAACAAAACAATCACCAACGATGAGATCCTCGCCAGTGCCGAGATGATCTTCGCGAGCGGTATCGAGAATTTGAAACTCTATTTCATGATTGGACTGCCCACCGAGACCGACGAAGACCTCGTGGCCATGCGCGATCTGGTTCTCCAGTTGCGCGAAATTATGCTTGCTCACGCTCGTGGGCGAGGGCATATCGGTCGGATTGTGGGGAGCGTGAATCCGCTGGTGCCGAAGCCAGGCACTGCCTATCAGTGGCTTCCGATGGAGGACGACGTTTCTGTCAATCGGAAGATCCAGCGTGTACGGAGCTTAATGGCTGGCATTGATAACGTGTACTTCAACATCAAGTCTGAACGGCATTCTTTCTACCAGGCCCTGCTCTCGCTCGGTGACAGGCGCGTGGCGCCAGCGATTGAAGCCGCCGAACGAAACGGTGGAAACTGGCGTGCTGCGGTGGCGGAGAGCGAGGTAGACGCGCACTTCTTCGTATTCCGAGATCGCTCGAACGACACGGTATTGCCATGGGACATCATCGATGGCGGCATGAAGGCCGATTTCTTCCGGTCGGAGTTCGACAAGGCGTTGCGCGAAGAGTGGACGCTCCCGCCGAAGCGAAAGAAGGAGAACGCGCATCTTCTTCCGGTCCTCCAGTAGCATCGTACTCACCGTACCGATCGAACTTGTGTCGGACGTTGCTGCGGTTGTCAGTTTTCGGTTGTGTCCTTGACGAGCAGTACCTGGGCGATGGCTAGATCCTGAGAGTGGGTGATAGTGAGAAACGACGAAGTTGCGCCCATGGCTGTACATCGTCGAGCTGCGCCTTCATGAAATCGCAACCGTGGTGGACCGCCATGCCGGAAGACCTCGATGCCGCGCCAGAACACGCCGCGCGAGTGCCCAGTGCCGAGCGCCTTCATGGCTGCTTCCTTGGCTGCAAACCGAGCGGCGAACGACGACGCAAAGTCCCGTTTACGGCGACAGTACGCAATTTCTCCCTCGGTGAACACGCGAAGTATAAATCGGTCGCCATACCGTGCAATGGTTGCGGCGATACGGGAAATGTCTGTGGCGTCGATTCCAGAACCTATAATCTCCATCGTAGCCTCTCCATGTCCGAACATCGTACATGACGTTACCGACCGTTCCCGAATCGTTCTACTGGACGTCGTCGTCATGCGGGCCAGTACTGGCATGCCGGTCACTCGAAGGCGTTGCCACGCACGTGTTCACGACGCGTGAACTGCAGTTGTCAGGGGCAGACGCGTGGCGTCGTGCAGGCGACTTGCTCGGTGTGTCGGAGGTCGTCACGCTGAACCAGGTTCACGGCCGTGAGGTCATGGTGGTGCGTCGGGGATCCAGGCAAAAAACCGAACGAGTCGTACCGAAAGAAGCTGATGTCTTGATAACCGACGATCCGGACATTGCAATCGCCGTGCGGACAGCGGATTGCGTCCCGCTGCTTATGGCGGATAAGAAAAACGGTGCGGTGGCAGCGGTCCATGCCGGTTGGCGAGGTGCCGCGGCAGGTGCAGCGGGTGCGGCTGTGCAGGCGCTAGCGCGCGAGTTTGGTTCGAAGCCGGAGGATCTCGTCGTCGCGGTCGGCCCCAGTATTGGACCCTGCTGCTACGAAGTCGGTACTGAGCTGGTCGATGCCTTTGCCGCGGCTGGCCATCCTCGCCATCTGATCGATCGCTGGTTTCCGGCGTTACCATCGCAGCGCGGCAGTCGCGAGAGACTAAAGCTGCGGCTCGACGTTGCAGGTGCCAATCGCGATCAGTGCGTACTGGCGGGCGTACCTGAGGAGAGCATCTACGCGTGCGGCTTGTGCACCGCAATGTACCTCGACGTGCTGACGTCGTTCCGTGCAGAGCAAGAGAAAGCTGGAAGGATGGCGGGCATAATTCGAGCGCGCTAAAAAATAGACGGTGCCAGCCGTATGATTCGAGACTGTCGCTGAACGGCCAGTCTTACGTACTAAGCGAGTCCATCACACTCTGATTGCCCATCGGCTGAGACGTCTGATGATCTGCTCGATGATCTCATCTACGGTGGGAGCGACATCGACGATCAACGGATCTTCGTCGTAACCTGGTTCTTCAAGCGTGTCGAGTTGGCTTTGTAGCAGGTGCGGTTGGATGAAATGACCTCTCCGTAAAGCGAGGCGCTCGACGATGAGGGCTTGGTTTCCACGAAGATAAACTAACCTGACGCTAGGTCTGTCCCCGACGATGACGCGACGATAGTCTTGCTTGAGAGCCGAGCAGGTCACAATTCCGGGTTGCCCTTCGGCACGCTGTCTATCGATCCATTCGGCCACGGCCTTGAGCCAGGGTTGGCGGTCGGCGTCGGTCAACGGAATCCCCGCACGCATCTTGGCCACATTAACCTCGGGGTGGAGGGTATCGCCTTCCTTGAAAAGCCAGCCGAGGCGCTCAGCCAGGGCTTCGGCGGTGGTTGTCTTGCCCGATCCAGAGACGCCCATAATCACCAGAATGGGCGGGTAGTTCTCAACTGGCGACCTGCTCCGCATGGTTTTCTTCGCGACGGGTCGCATCGACCTGATTACAGTCTCGTTTGACTGGCCGCCGCCCGATCGAGAAACCACAGGAGCCTACCGACCGGTCTGAGGCGGGCGGCTGGCACGCCGCTTTTGCCGTTGTGGATCGCAGCCAGGACGGCGGCTTGTTCCTCCCCGGCTACGAGAAAGGCCGCTTGTCGGCTGCTCTCAAGGACCGGGTAAGTCATCGTGATTCTGACCTCGGGTCGACCGTGGGGAACGACGGCCACCCACCGCTGGCGCTCCTGTAACACCGGCTCACCCGGTAGTAGCGATGCAGTATGGCCATCGGGTCCGAGGCCCAGCAACGAAATATCGAAGAACGGTTTCTCGGGATCGAGCACACTTCTTCCGTAGGTTTCCTGGAGTATCTGCTCGTAGCACAAAGCGGCTTCCTCAGGAGTCCCCTCGACGGGCACGGGGTACAGATTCTCAGGTGGGACCTGAACGTTGGCGAGCATCGCCTCTCGTATCATCCGGTAATTGCTTTCGGGATGGCTGTAGGGAACGAAGCGCTCGTCGCCCCAGAACCACAGGACCCGTTGCCAGGGGAAGCGTGCCCGCCAGGGGTCGGCCCCCAGAACCTCGTACAGCGCCTTTGGCGTGGGGCCACCAGAGAGCGACACCCGAAACGGCCCCTTTGATGCCAGCGCCTCGGCCGTTATCCATTCGGCCACATAGAGTGCCAGCGTCGCCGGATCGGGAAATATCTCGACATGCCCGCCCATCCCCATCATTGCATAGCCTTGGTTCTCGCCAGGCGCGTCAACGGTGAGGCGCGGCTGGCGTTCAGCAAAGCCCTCTGCGTTCCCTCTGCTCTGTGAATCGACACTGGCCCGAACGTCACTTGCCCATCTTCTCCGGCTTTTCAATATGCCCACCGAATTGGTGGCGCATGGCCGAGAGCAGCTTGTCGGCGAACTCTGCCTGGCCGCGGGAGCTGAAACGCGCATAGAGGGCAGCTGACAGTACGTGCGCGGGCACGCCCTCGTCGATAGCCGCTTTGATGGCCCAGCGTCCCTCGCCTGAATCCGAGACCCGCCCAGTGAAAGTCGAGAGCGTGGGATCCGTAGTCAGGGCTGCAGCGGAAAGATCAAGCAGCCAGGACGCGACTACGCTACCCCTCCGCCAGACCTCCGCGATCTCCGTTATGTTGAAATCGTAGCGGTAGTGCTCCGGCTGGCTGAGGGGCGTGGTCTCGGCGTCGACAGAGCTAGTTTTCGTGCCGATGTCAGCAGCTTCGAGAATTGCCATCCCCTCGGCGTACGCGGCCATGACACCGTATTCAATGCCGTTGTGTACCATCTTGACGAAATGACCGGCGCCGCTGGGCCCGCAGTGCAAATAGCCTTCCTCGGATGTTCCGTCTTTCCCTTGTCGCCCGGGAGTCCGCGGGATATCGCCGCGGCCTGGTGCAAGCGTGGCAAAAATTGGGTCCAAATACTGCACTGCGTCGGTTTCTCCGCCGATCATCATGCAATAGCCGCGCTCTCGCCCCCAGACACCGCCGCTGGTTCCGACATCGACATAGTGGATGCCCTTTTGGGTAAACGTTTTTGATCGGCGGATGTCGTCGATGTAGTGGCTGTTGCCACCGTCGATTAATAGATCGCCCCGTTCTAGATGGGGCAGAAGGTCGGTGATGGTTTGGTCGACTTCGGCGGCCGGAACCATCAGCCAAATCGCCCGAGGCTTAGCGAGCATCCTGACTAATTCGGCGAGGGAGGTTGCACCGACGGCTTGCTCTTTCACGAGCTCAGCGACCGCCGTTGAGGACACGTCCCATACCGTGCATGCGTGGCCGCCCTTCACGAGGCGGCGCACCATGTTCGCTCCCATCCGGCCAAGACCGATCATCCCCAGTTGCATGCGCTAGCGTCCTATCCCAGGTATCACGTGCCGTCCTCTTGAAGTCAGGCAGAAAATGTGTCGATGTCGAACCGGTCTTGACACCGCTGACCGGCACCGCCTCAGACTGCGAAGCGGTCGATCCGACCGCCTTGGTTTCCCACCATGGTTCTTCCAAGGTTGCTCGCATATCTTAACCGTGATGAAGCCATCCGCCCGCCCCCCCACGAACGGCTCCGCCCACAGCCCCTCAATGTCAGATAACAGGGGATTCTTCGCTGCCTGTCTCGGTCTATACCGATTGACGAGCTGCGGGCTATGCGGAGAGGAGGGGGTTTGCTGATCTTTTGTGACTGCAACCATCGGGCATAATGGGCAAGTCGGGGAAGCACTGGGAGGGGCAGCCAAGGCCGCTCAATAGCTCTTTCGTTAACTGTTTGGAGCCCGCTAATGTTGGCTATCGTCTTAGGAATGTGTCCGTCGTTTACAGGCTGCTGGCCACGCGGCAATGGCATGCAACCGTGAATCAGACCGATGTGATCGGCAACGAACGCGTGCTTTTTGTCTGCAGCCAGGAGCTGGGGTGGTCGTGAGTGTCTTAACCAGATTGATTGCGGCCGCCCTCGTCGTCGCAGCCATCGGGGTTCCTGTGCTGGAGACTTGGGAGGCGCTGTTCCTTGCGGCGATTTTTTTGGCGCTTATGTTCGGCGAACTCAAGCCGGGCCGGTGGCGTCTTGGCGTAGCCGCGGGACTGGTGCTTGCGGTCGTTGGGCTCAAATCTGTCCTTCCGCGGGCGGACATTGCGGAAGCGCACAACGCGTTCATGGTCATCCATGATGGTGAGGCGCTGCAGCGTGGGTTGCCGACAGACGTGTTCCGAAGCTGGCGAGCGCAATTCGATGCGATCTACCCCCCGGACCGCTATCCATACGATGCCGAACGTTCCCAGTGGCGCACTGACGGAGTGCCCGAGACGCTTTTTGCGCCGTCATCGGATTCGATCTGGAGAAAGGCGAAATACAGTCGGCAGGTAGACGTCATCAACTTTCAAAGTTTGGGTGAATTCCGTGGAGGATTTTCCAACGAAATTCATTACAATTTTTGGTCCGGCGAATTAAGGCGCGAGTCGATGCCGTTCTATGTGATGTACGAGCTGACGGCGGCTACTGTCGGCAGCCGTTTGGCCTGGCAGGGTCAGGTGTTTTGGGAGCACACCTACGGTCGTTTTGAAGAGATCGTTCACGACGTTACTGCCGAGAGGGTTATCACCGAGGAGGATGCCGGGAAACGAGTGTACGCGGTTTTCTTTCCTAAGCGCGATGGAGAGCTCAACTTCAGGATGGAGCCATCCCTGAAGCTCCGTTTGGCTGGTTGGACGGATGTCCTGCTGAGCATCGTGGGCGGGATATTGGTACTGATGTTGACCTTCCGCCAGAGAAGGGGCACCTATCTCCGGGCTCTCTCGATTTTTGCTGTGGGCTATCTGTTGATGGCGTCGTTTGTCGGTATTAGCGAAGGGAAATATCTTGGAATGAGCTATCCGCCACACGGTGGCGGCGACGATGGTCTGGTACATGAATCCTGGGGCCGGGAGATGGCGATGCTCGCGGGTCAGGGGGAAATCGTCGAGGCCCTCCAAGGGATCGAAGCTGTCTACTGGTTTACGCCAGGGACGCGCTATTTCCGCATGGTGGAGAAGCTCGGCTTTGGCGATACCAATTTGTTCTATGCGCTGCTGGTTGCGTGCGTGCCACTGATCCTGTTTTACCTGATGCGCCACCTTGCTGGGATCCGCGCGGCCTGGGCAATCACCGGAATCTTTTTCGTGGCGGTGGTCGGAAATCTCTCGTATTTACAGTACATCGCCAACGCCAAGCTTGGGTATGGCGAAGCTCTAGCTAGCGGATTATTTCTTCTCGGCTTACTGGCGATGCTCCGGACTCAGACGGGGTGGGGGGGCACCGAGAGGAGTCTCCCGGTGGTGTGGGGTGCCGGTGCGGCGCTGGCGGCATGCATGTTTCTCCGTCCGAATTATGCTCTCGCCGTGATATGGCTCGGAGCGGCTTACACGTGGGCCTCGTTGAAGCACCGAGACGTCGGGTCAGTGATTGCGTTGGGACTTGGCTTGGGGCTGGCGCTGTGGATGCCATTTCATAACTGGTATTACGGCGGGGAGTTTTATCTGATCTCGGCATCTGGGTCGTCGTACTCGCTCTCGCTTGGGGTCGGAGACTATGTGGTTGCGCTCGGGGATATCCTGCGTGGGCGTCTAGACAGCGAAGCCGTGGCGGTCATTTCGGAGCAACTCAAAGGCTGGCTCTGGGACCCGGGCTTTTTAGTCAGGCCTGGGTTATGGCCGCTCGCGTGGGCTGCGCACGCAGTTAAGTTGCTGGCGTTGATCGTGACGTGCTGGGTCGTCGTTCGATGGGTTGCCGGACGTCTGCTGGGAACGGATTTGGCCGTCGTCGCCGTGGCGGCGGTCACTTTGCATATCCCGATGCTGTTTACTTACACCACGCACTACCGTTATGCGATGCTGGGATGGGACTTGGCGCTGGTGGTGCTAATTGTTTGGTTCGTGCGTTCCGCAATCGGCGCGCGTCGCTTGCCTCGGACGGTATGATGGGATGCTGAGGCACGATGGAATTTCCACGAAGGATCAGTTGTAGAGCCACGTTTGGGTCAGCGTTCGCGCGAGAGTTATTCAGTTTTGAGGCGCTGTTTGGTATGGTCAGATTTGACGACTCTCGGTGCCAGCTGCACGTTGCGTTTGCTGCCCACGCACTCTGACACGGCCATATGTTTTTATTTGTATGAATCAACGAACGGGTCATTCGTATGTTCACTGAGAGACTGAGATCGAGACGACTCCTCGGCTCCCCCAAGGTTTGAGTCAAGCACCTAAAACGATGTCCAACCTAGGACGGATCTCCGTTGTTGTGCCGTCGTACATGAGTCCCTGCCTTGCCCAGGTTGTTGACTCGGTCAAAGCACTCGATCCGTTTGAGATACTGGTTGTCGAGTCCTCTCCGTCACGGCCTGATGTCGACGATTCGCTGGTGAAGGTGATTCACGTTGACGCCAAGCTCCTTCCCGGGGAGGCACGGAACCTCGGTGCCTCCAAGGCCAAAGGCGAGTTTCTGCTATTTGTCGACTCAGACGTCGTGCTGACTGACAGCGCGTGCGAGTTCGTCAGACGTGCATTGAACACAGTTGATAGCGGGATTGTATGTGGCATTTACGTCGCCGATAGTTCCGGATCATTTTTCTCACGATTTCAAAACTGGATTCTTCGTTATCGTATGACGAATGGCAACAGTCAAAGGGCTCCACGATTTTCATCATCGCACTTCCTGATCAAGAAGGAGACATTCAAGTTAACTGGCGGATTTAACGAGGCCATCTCTACCTACGAGGATGTGGAGTTCATGGCCCGTTGCTTTAAGTTTGGTATTCCACTGGAGGTGTCTGCTGAATTTGAAGGTCTGCATCTCAAGGAGTACTCGTTTCTTGGCCTTCTGAAGGACTACGGCGAGAAGACGTACAACGCTTTTCAAGTTCGCAAGCGGTATCGGCACGTCTTTCGAGGCGTGCCGTGGATGCTAGGAAGGGGACTGCGGCTGTGCGTAATCAGCAGTTCGTTGTTGTGGATCTCGCTGCTTGCCTGTCTGCTGCTTGGGTTTGAGCCGTACGCTGGCGCGGTCGCGCTCGTGTTATTTCTGTTGCCTTACCCCTTTTTCCGTCGCCTGAGGCGGAGAGAGGGTCCATGGATCGCCGAAGCCACATTGCTGCTCTGGGTAATGTTAGGCCTTACCATCGCCGTGGCGACAGTCGTGTCGGCAGTGGTGTGGATGGGGGGATGGATTAGGCAGCGATTCTATTTCGTATTTGATATGTTGCGCGCGCTCAAGCGCGTGCTCATTCGCACCGGTTTGCCGGTGCAACTCATTGCCTACGTTACGGCCCGTTGTAACCTGCGATGCGAGCATTGCTTCTATAAAGAAACGCTCGACAATCCGGATCGTGGTGAGTTGCCGCTTGAGGTATTCAACGAGACAACCCGGAGCATGGGTCCGGTGCTGTGGTTCTCGCTTGCGGGTGGAGAGCCGTTCGTCAGAAAAGACCTAAACAAACTGATTGAGGTGATTCAGACGAATTGCCGTCCTAAGGTGTTTTCGTTTCCGACGAACGGTTGGTATACAGAGTCCACATTCGACGGTTGTCTACGGGTGCTACAGAAGATGGATGAGGGTAACCTCATCCTGTTCTTTTCGCTCGACGGCCCGAAGGAGATTCACGATCAGATCAGGGGGGCTGGCTCGTTTGATCGCGTGAGAGCTACCATGGCTCGCCTCCGCCCTCTGACGGCGATGTATCCGAACCTCTATCTCAACGTGATCACGACGGTCACGGAGCGGAATGCCGATGTGGCAGCCCCGTTCATTGACGAACTTGTGCGCGATTTCAGCCCGAGCGCGATCTCCATCAATTTGTTTCGATACCACTCGCTGGAACACCCACCATTATCGGCCAAGCTTCTCGATGGGTACAAGGCTGCAGTTGACTCGTACTCTAAATATCTTCGTGAAGGTGCGCTGAAGCACTATGGATTTGTGGGTGGGCGAATTTTGCTCTTTAAAGAGATTCTCCAAAAAGATCTGATTTATCGTGTGGCCAAATTCAATGAATTCGTCACGCCGTGCACCGCAGGTACCTTGAGCTACGTGATCATGGAAGACGGTCGGGTGACTCCGTGCGAGATTTTGCCAGACTCTATCGGGAACGTCAGCGGCGTGGAAACTTTCCGAGAGATGGTCACGAATACCAAGGCCAAGAAACTACGCACGTGGATTGCAGACACCAACTGTAAATGCACATGGGAGTGCGCGATGTCGACCAACACGTTGTTTTCATGGCCGATGTCCAGGCGCATGATTGGTTCGCTCCTTGGAGACGTGGGTCTCGGCTCGAGCCGATGAAGAGTCTTTGCAATGTTGTCGGTGGGGTCTGACACGTGGGTGCCGAACTGCTATTGGTGGAGGCGATTGCCGACGGCATGTTGGGTTTCTTCTCGACGCCGGATTCGGTCGCCGGCGCTTCGACGGTGATCGTGACCATCGGAACGTCGATCGATAAACTTCAAAATCCCAGCGTGATGGATGAGCGGAGAGTCTTGAACCGGTGTGACATCGGATTTCGGTGACATCCCCTGAGTTGATTCGTGTTGGCGTCGTGGGATTGCGATTTGGTGCGCAGGTGCATGTACCCGCCTTTCGCGCGGACCCGCGCTGCGTGGTGGCGGCACTTGCTGGCCGCGACGTCAGTCGAACGATGTCGGCGGCCCAAAAACTCGGCATCCCAGTGGCTTTTGGCGACTGGCGCCTACTCCTTGCCGATGATCAAATTGACGCCGTGTGTATTGCTGTTCCGCCCTTGGATCAGCCGGCCATCATCGAGGAGGCGGCCCGCCTCGGGAAACATGTGTTTTGTGAGAAGCCACTCGCCGCAAGTGTGAGCGCAGCGGAACAGGCTGTCGAGGCCGTGCAAAGAGCGGGCGTCGTGCATGCAATAGATTTCATCTTCCCAGAGATTCCTGCGTGGATGATGACGCAGAAATTACTTAGGGAGGGAGCCATCGGAACTCCTCGTCACTTTACCTACACTTGGAGAACGCAAACATTTGTTTCGAGGGCGAAGGTCGAATCCTGGAAGAATCGGCGCGAGGATGGTGGTGGCGCCGTGGGAAACTTTCTGTCGCACGTGATCTTCAATCTTGAGTGGCTGCTTGGTGACATGCTTGATTTCGAAAGCGTGCCGCGGCGTGCCATGGGTGTGTCGTTCATTGACGGTGTTGCACATATGGCGGACGGTGTTCATGGTTCGATTTCCATTTCTACGGATGCCTATCTTGGTGGCGGTCATCAGATCGAGGTGTTCGGAGAGTCGGGAAGTCTTGTGCTAGCTAACGCGACACCAGACTACGCTGATGGCTTCGAGGTGAGCATAGGGACACGGGAGAGCGGACGGTTGGCGGTCGTGAGTCGCCGTGAACCGGGCTCCGGCACCGACGGTCGGATAGCGCCCACTGGCCGGATCTGCGGGCGCTTTCTCGACGCGATTCAGAGTCGGGGCATGGTCATGCCGAATCTCGAGCATGGCCTCCACGTGCAGCGATGGCTGGAACGGATCAACGATGCTCACGAACCGTGATCGCATGACGGAGACTGTGGTGGACATCGTGATTCCCGTGTACAACGAAGGGAAAAACATCCTATCCACGCTGAACTCCTTGCGGGAATCGTTGCACTGTCGTGCTCGTGTCCTCATCTGCTACGACCACGACGGCGATGACACTCTTATCCCGCTTGCTGGCTATGCTGGCGCGCCTCTTCAGCTGTCAATGGTTCGAAACCGTGGACGTGGCGTAATGGGAGCTGTCACAACTGGCTTTGCAGTGTCGACGGCTTCTTGCGTCATCGTCATGCCAGCCGACGACGACTATAACGCCCCACGACTGAACGAAATGATCGTTCGACACCAGGAAGGATTCGATATTGTTGTTGCTTCGCGCTTCATGAGAGGAGGAGGGGGATTGGTCGGTTGTCCGTTCGGGAAGGCCATGTTGGTGCGCGTGGCCGCCTGGTTTATGAGACATATCGCGCGCGTGCCGACGTATGACGCGAGTAACGGGTTTCGACTATTCAGCCGCCGTGTGATCGAGCAAATTCCGGTTGAATCAAATCGAGGTTTTGCTTATAGCGTCGAATTATTGGTCAAGGCCCATCGCTTGGGTTGGCCTATCGCAGAGGTTCCGGTTGACTGGCACCAACGAAAGTCTGGCCAGAGTCGCTTTCAGATCGTACGGTGGTTGCCCCAGTACTTAAGGTGGCTCGTCTACGCTCTAGGGACCACGTTCATCGGCTGGAAGCCCGCTTCCGTCAAGCTACGGGCGCCGACAGGTGACCCGTCACCGTGAATAAAAGATGGCAGTATCTGCGTCGCGGCCTGTTTCGCAACCTTCCGTTCTGTCTGGTTGTGATCTAATACGTACCGCCTATTGAGTTGTCGCCAGCGGAGGATTCAGGTGGAGGTTCCATGAATCGGAATGGTCCTTCTGCGCGCTTTGTCTTCGGCTCGTGCCATGACATGTGGGCTGCCCTGGAGACTGGGGTAGAGGGGCTGCACGCCCGGGGGTGTACTCGCTGGGGGCCATTATCCCGGTCCTCGCTGATTCAATTATGGATTTAGAGAGCAAAGCTTCGTGGAGCGAGGTCCTGGTCGCCGTAACCCTTTATTCGACGTCCGGATCGGTTGAGTCGCTCACGGACCAACCTTTCAAGGAGAGCAATAACGTGAGTTCTATGGCGCTTGCTCGAAAATGGACTTCGCGAGTGTTGCGTGTACACCTTTCGTGAGATCGACGAGCTGAGTCACGTGTAGATCGACCGCAAGAGAACACAAGGCATATGCCTCGTCGCGTGACAGTCCTTTCTCGCTAACCAGGAAATCGATCATTTCGCTGGTGGCTAGTCGTGCGGCTTCATCCAGATCTTCGTGAAGTCCCATGCTGATATAGTGCGTGGGCGTTTCCGCGCGTGGCCAGCGTAGTTGCTGATTCTTACGAACGTGCACTTCGAATGTTCCCCGAAGCGACGTCTCAAGGGCTGTGCCAGTTACTTCACCGTCGCCTTGCATGGCGTGACCGTCGCCGACAGAGAGCAGTGCGCCGGGCACGTGCACTGGTAAGTACAACGTCGATCCCGCGACGAGATCCTTGTTGTCGAGATTGCCACCGTGCCATCCTGGAGGTCGGCTTGAAATCCTCCCGGCAATAGGTGGTGGCGCCACGCCCATCGAGCCGAAGAAGGGTGCGAGCCTCAGTGAAATTCCAGGGGCGAACTCTGCGCGGTCGGCACCAGGCTTCCAGCGTAGCAACTGGAAATATGCGTGGGGAAAATCTTCCGGAATCGTCCCTCCGCCTGGGCTAAACAGGACAACGCCGAAAGGCTGGAGAAAGTCGATCTCTAAGATCCGCAGTTCCAGAACATCTCCTGGTTCGGCGCCTTCAACGAAGATTGGCCCGGTCATGGGATGGGGGCCTGGGCCTCGCTCCGTAACACTCAGTTCGACGGCTTTAAACGATTCAGAAATTTCGGATTCGTCCACCCCGGCCATTCTGAGTCGTTGCAGGCCACCTGCGAGCATTGTTTCGACTTCGACGCGGTCGCCAGAGGCAATCCGCAACACCGGTGGCACGCTCGAGTCGTAGTAGCCCCAATGTACGTTTTCAGGCGTCAGCGGCACATCGTGCGTGGGAGGCTCTTGGGCCCAGGTTGTTTGCGTTAACGCCAGAACGACGAGACCGGTCGGGAAGGCTCGATTCATAGTCTTGCTCCTGTCGCAGGGAGTTAAAGTCTGCGCGTCACTCCTATGCTACGGCACAGGTCGTCGCAACGTTCGTTAGTATGATCGATCCATTGCTTCATTCGCGAGCCGGTCGGCGTCTTTGTTGAACTCGCGTCGAACGTGTTCGAATTGTACATCGCCGATTTGGCGTACCAGATCTTGCGCCTCCTGCCAGAGTGGGATCAGGCCAGCATGCTTTACGCGGTATTCGCCTCTCATCTGCTTTACTAGCAGTAGTGAATCTGACCGCACACGGAGCTGGTCGATTTTGTGATCCGCTGCCCAGGAGAGCGCGGCTAACAGACCTCGATATTCGGCGACATTGTTGGTTGTTATACCGACCGAGTTCCTGAGCTCGACGATTGTCCCGTCAGCGCGGGCAATGTGCACGCCGTATGCTGCTGGGCCTGGATTGCCGCGCGATCCGCCATCGATGTGTGCGATCGCGGAGCCACCGCTCGATTCGCCGAACAGCGACGCCTGGCTCACGTAGCGGGAGTGGCGGTGGGTTCCGCTTTGGGCGGAGGAGGAATGTAGTAGAGGATGCGATTACAGTGATCGCACTGCACAATGCCGTTATTCGCGCGAACCTGCTGAAACACCTGCGGCCGCAAGCGCACGTGGCACACTGAGCAGAGGCCGTCGTGTGTGGCACAGATGGCGATGCCCTTTCGGACATTGGCAACTTGCTTGAATAGAGCGACAAGGCTCGGCTCCATTTCTGCAAGGAGAGACTCGCGTGATTGGGACGCCTCCACTCGTGCCGCTTGCACCGTTGCAAGCTCCTGTTCGAGAGTCGCCTTTTCGGCCGTTACTTCTCTCTTGCGCGCGACCAGGGCGGTTTCTGCCTTCGCGATGTCATCAGCGATGACGTCAGCGTCCATCATTCGTTCCAATACCTTTTCTTCCACTGCACCGAGGTCTTGCTCGGCCGTCGCGGTCTCGTGCTGCATTGCCTGGTATTCGCGGTTGGTTTTGACTGCGGAGAGCTGATCCTTGAATTTGTTGACGCGACCTTGAAAAACCGCCGCTTCTTTTTCCAACTCGCGACGCACTTCTTGGCTAGCTTTGAGGCGCTCTTTCGTGGCGTCGACGTGCTGGCTGGCTTCTGCCAGACGCGCATCGGCATCGGCCAGCCGTTTGGGGTGCTCGTCGATCCTCTGCTGCACCTCTTTGATGGTGCTAGAGAGTTGCTGGAGTCTGATAAGACGTTCGAGATCTGGGGACATGAAATATAGTGGGCCCGCCAGGATTCGAACCTGGGACCAACCGATTATGAGCCGGCCGCTCTAACCACTGAGCTACGGGCCCGGGCGATTCACGCAACGTTTGGAAGCGCCCATCGAACAGGGCGCGGCAAAGTGCCCGGTCAAGACCTTGCCTATACTGTTTAGCTTTCACTATCTAGGTACGGCCTTCCAAGAATGCCTTTAGCTTACGCGACCTTGACGGGTGGCGTAGTTTGCGGAGTGCTTTGGCCTCAATTTGCCGGATCCGTTCACGGGTGACCGCAAAATTCTGGCCCACTTCCTCAAGAGTGTGCTCGCTACCGTCGCCGACGCCGAACCGCATCTTAACGACCTTCTCCTCGCGGGGTGTCAGCGACCTGAGCACAGACTCGGTCTGCTCTTTGAGGTTCAGGTTGATGACCGCTTCCGCGGGCGAGACGATATTACGGTCTTCGATGAAGTCGCCGAGGTGGGAATCTTCCTCTTCGCCGATCGGGGTCTCAAGTGAGATCGGTTCTTGTGCGATCTTCAGTACCTTCCGTACCTTCGACACGGGAATGTCCATACGCTTGGCAATTTCCTCCGATGACGGTTCGCGACCTAGTTCCTGGACAAGCGCCCGAGACGTGCGAATGAGCTTGTTGATCGTTTCGATCATGTGGACCGGGATACGAATCGTACGGGCCTGATCAGCGATCGCGCGCGTGATTGCCTGACGGATCCACCACGTGGCGTAGGTCGAAAATTTGTAACCACGGCGGTACTCGAACTTGTCGACCGCCTTCATCAGGCCGATGTTGCCTTCCTGGATCAAGTCGAGAAACTGAAGGCCGCGATTCGTGTATTTTTTTGCGATGGATACAACCAGGCGGAGGTTGGCTTCCACTAGTTCACTCTTAGCCAGCTCGGCCTCGGCCTCACCGCGCTGAATGACTTCGATCGTTCGTCGCAGGCGATCAGGGGTTTCTTCCAGTTCGGCGGTCATCGCTCGGATCCGTGCTCGGGCCTCTCGAAGCTGTTTGGCGAGGACTTTTTTCGCGTCCTCCTTCAGTCTTGGCCCTTTGCCCTTGACCTTCGGGTTGAGCTGCCGGTCTAAAGCGTCAGCCTTCCATTGGACACGTTGCACAGCGTCGACGGCGTCTTTGACTTCATCGATTAAGCGGCGCTTGATGTTCTCGGTGAACTCGATGAGACGGATGAGGCGTGATACCTCGATGCGTCTGCGAAGAGCTTTCCAGCGCGCGCGCCTGAACTTCTTCTTATCCTTCTTTGGCGTCGCCTCCATCTTGGCTGTGAGCTTGACGAAAACGGCTCTGGCTTTTCGCACGGCGTCGATTTGGACGAGCACAGCCTGCTTGCGATCCTCGATCACTTCTTGGGTGATTTCTTCGTCGCTGAAAATGACAAGTTCTCGAATTGACCGTGCCCCAGCTTGAAGTTGGTCGCCCGTGATCAGGATACGCTTGGAGATGGTGGGTGTGCGCGAAATAGATTTGATGACGGCCAGCTTGCCGCGTTCGATACGCTTCGCGATGGCCACCTCGCCCTCGCGAGTGAGCAACGGCACCGTACCCATTTCGCGGAGGTACATACGGACCGGATCGTTGGTCTTGTCGAGTGTGCCAGGAGTGAGATCCAGCTCCTTCTCGTCGCTCGACCCATCTCGATCAAAATCCTTGTCGCCTCGGTACGCCTTGTCGGAATCAACGATCTCGATGCCGGCACTGCCGAATGCGCTGAAGAGTTCATCGATGTCCTCTGCAGAGATGATCTCCGAGGGAAGAATTTCGTTCACTTCATCGTAGAGGAGGTAGCCCTTCTCCTTGCCGGTTGTGATTAGCTGACGTACTTCGTCGTATCTTTCTTCGATCGACAGGCTCATAGTCCTCCCACCACGGTCTCTTTCTAGTCCAACGCCTCGATCCGCTTCAGTAGATCGAGCTTTTGTGCCCACAGTGCATTGATACGGTCGCCGTGTTCGGAGGCGCCGAGTTCCTGTAGGCGATCAATTTCACGCTGGATAGCTGTATGTTCACGTTCACACCGCAATCGCTTGATGCTTCGCGCGCATCCATCCGCATCCGTCACGTGGGCTTCCGATTCGCTCGCGATGGCGGTCACGAGCTGGGCGTCCACGGTGCTGAGCTGCTCAAGAAGCACGGCCGGCGAGAAACCTCTATCTTCGTTCAGTTTCAGTGCAAGATCCAGCACTGAACGGGCGGTGAGCCCGTCCGTGTCGTCAGGCTCCAGAGTATCGAGTGCTGGTAATGCGCGGTCTGGGTCGTGTAACAGCAGCCAGATCAGCCCTTTTTCCGCTTTCGTGACCTTCCCGAAGGTTGGCATTTGCCTTGGGGTGAGGACGGTTTGCCCGTGGGTAGCCGCCCGTCGGATCTCGGCCCGTACCACTTCGTCCGTGACCCGGGCCTTGTGGGCCAGCCGGTCGGCGAATCGGTCGCGAACGGTGAGGTCGGGGATCCGACCCGCAATTGGCAGCATCTCAGACAAAAATTTGACCCGGCCCTCATCGCTGTTCAGGTTGTGGCCGGTCGCAGCCCGGTCCAGTAGATATTCCAGATACGGCCGGGACTTGCTGAGCCGATCCCGGTAGCCCTCGCGCCGATGCTTTCGCACGTATGTATCGGGATCTTCGCCGGCCGGCAGTATGGCTACGTTGACCTCAAATCCCTCCGCGACCAGCAGCTCACAGGATTTTGCAGCTGCGCCTTGTCCCGCGGCGTCTGGGTCGAAGCTGATAACTACTTTTCCGGTAAATCGGCGCAATTGTTGCGCCTGGGCTGACGTGAGGGCAGTGCCGCAGGAGGCCACAACGGCTTGGAACCCGGCTTGGTAAACCTGGGCGAAGTCGAAATATCCCTCCACCAGTATCGCAACACTGCCAGTTCTGATGGCCGCTTTACTCAGATTTAGTCCGTACAAGGTCCGGCTTTTCGAATAAATCGGAGTTTCCGGCGAGTTCAGGTACTTCGGCTGCTGGTCGGTATCGACTGCGCGGCCGCCGAATGCGATCACGGAACCGGTATCGCGGCTGATGGGAATCATTAGTCGATTCCGGAAGCGATCGAGGACATTGCCGTTGTCGCGCTGGACGAGCAGGCCGGCTCGGAGCAGTAATCCCTGAGAGAAGCCCTGTGTTGTGAGCGCTTGCTTCAAGCCCTCGCGCGCGCGCGGCGCAAAGCCTAACCCCAGTGCGTCGTTCGTGGCGTTGGTAATGCCCCTGTCCGAGATTTGGCGCCGGATACGCGCGCCGGCTGGGGACGAAAGCTGCTCACGAAACCACGCGGCGGCTGCCTCGTGGACTTTGAGCAGCTCCTCCCGCTCGGTCGCGTTGGCTCGTTGCTCGTCGTTCTGCTCCATTTCCGGTGGTGTAATCCCGAAACGCTGCGCGAGTTGCTTGACCGCGTCCTGGAATCCCACCTTGTCGTGGAGTTCGAGAAACTTGAAGACGTCTCCGCCGACCCCGCAGCCGAAGCAGTGAAAGAACCCTTTGTCCCTGTTGACGTGAAAAGAGGGCGTTTTCTCGCCATGAAATGGACAGAGACCCTTATAGGTGGCCCCGGTTTTTTTCAGCGACACGTAGTCTTGAATCACGGCGACGATGTCGGCGTGATGTTTCAGATCGTCGATGAACTGCTGTGGAAACAGACCCAAAACGTCAGTCCTTCAAATGGGCGATCGTTGCACCGCTTCCGCCCTGGTTCTGCGGAGCCGGCTCAAACCGTTCCACGAGCGGATGCTGCTTCAGAAACTCTGCTACGGCTCGTCGAAGCGTCCCGGTGCCGTGGCCGTGCACGATCCGAAGCTCTAGCAAATCGGTCGATATTGATTCGTCCAAGAATTTTTCGAGTTGTTCGATGGCATCCGCTGCAGTTGAGCCGATTATATTTAATTCTGACAACAGTCCTTCGCGTGGTTGGAGATCGACCCTGATGGTTGTTGCTACCGGTTCGCCGGCGATGGCTCGAAGATCCGAGACGGCAGTGCGTAGCCGCTTGCCACGCACGTCGACCTCGGCGCGTGTGCCGTGTAGCTTGATGACGGTACCCTCGATGCCCAGGGCCCCGACGGTCACGCGGGCCCCAATCTCGACGGTCCAGGTCGGCAGCGGTGCCTGCGCGCCAACGGACTGTGTCTTGTCGGACGTTACACTCTTTACCTGGTCGGCGATTTGATCGAGTGCGGCGAGCGCGGTGGTGCGCAAGGTGCCGGTGTCGCCGGTACTGACGCCGGCGGTGCGTATCTTGTCACCGTTTTTGAGTCGTACCGCGGCCTGTTCTGACAGGGCGGCTGCGCGCGTTTTTAACGCTTCGATTACCGCGTCGATCTCTCGTCGTGCGTCGCGCAAGTCGTCGTCCAGTTTGGCGTCGATCCGGCGACGAAGCTTGTTTTCCCGATCATGCACCGCGTTCTCGCGTCGGCTCAGTTTGCTCTCCGCAGTCACCAGCGCTAGTCGCTCCTCTGTAACCGTCTGCCGCTCTTGTGCGATCACACTCAATTCGCTGTCGATTCGCGCCAGGTGCTCGGCAAGTTGTTTTTCGGGTTCAGTCAGGTTGTCGCGAGCTGTAGCTATAACCGACGATGGCATACCTAAGCGGGAAGCGATCTCGATGGCGAGACTACGACCCGGTGATCCGTACACGATTTGGTAAGTGGGCGCGAACGTATCGGAATTGAACCCGAACGCGGCCCCGACAACCTCGGCAGTTGCAGCGGCGTACGACTTGAGCGAGTCGTAGTGAGTGGTCGCAATTAAATGCGAACCCAGCTGCCGGAAGTGATTGATGATCGCGATGGCGAGTGCGCCACCCTCAGCCGGGTCGGTACCGGCTCCCACCTCGTCCAGGAGCACGAGTGCAGGGAGTGCCAGGTTGCGGTCCATCGAGACCACGTTGGCGATATGTGCGGAAAAGGTGCTGAGGCTAGCGGAAATGGACTGTTCGTCGCCGATGTCGGCGAACACCGAACGGAATACCGGCAGCTGTGAGCCAGGTTCAACCGGAATATGAAGGCCGGCCTGCGCCATTGTCACCAGGAGTCCGGCCGTTTTGAGTGCGACTGTTTTTCCGCCGGTATTGGGACCAGCGATCACCATTACATGTGCTGGTGGTAACAACAGGATGTCGACCGGAATCGGCTCGGGAGTGGGTAAGCTGGCGTTGCTGTCCAGCCGCTCGTTGACGGTTCGCATAAGGAGGGGATGGCGCGCCCCACGGAGCTCGACGGTGCCATCGTCGGAGATGATCGGCTCAATTCCACCCACGAGATAAGAAAAACGGGCGCGGGCTTGGATTAAATCCAGTTCCGTTGCTACGTCGATCGTGTGGTGAATTTCGTCCGGGCGATTTCGAAAGGCGTCGGTCAATGCGAGCAGGATGCGTCGCACCTCGTCACGCTCCTGCTCTTCGAGCGCCACGATGTCGTTGTTGATGTTCACTGTGCCGAGCGGCTCGAGAAAGAGACTAGCGCCACTGGCAGAGGCTCCGTGCACGATGCCAGGCACGGCCGAGCGGTGCTCGGCGCGTACGGTTAGTACATATCGGCCGTTTCGGTCGGTGACGACCTGCTCCTGGAGATACTTAGCTGTGTCCCGTCCTCGCAGGAAAGACTCAAGGGTGGTGCGGAGGTGTGCCCGTTGCTTTCGCAGGCGCCCACGAATGTCAGTCAGCGCCGGACTGGCGTCGTCCAAAACCTCTCCCGCAGGATCGATCCTCCGCCTGACGTCGGCGGTCTCTTTCGCGAACAACGCTACGGCACCTACTAATTGGCGAAGAATCGGAAAGCTTTCTCCCAGTGTTGCTACGACTTTGCGTGATTGTTCGATCGATTCGAGGTAGGTGGCCAGTGCGATCAGGCTTAGTGAGTCGAGCGCACGGTCCTCAATGGCGAGCGTCTGAAGGATGGCGTCTAGCTCCGATGGTGCTCTGAGTGGAAACCCCTGGTGGTCGGCAAGAAAGCGGGTACCTTCGGTAGTGGCCCGTTGCAATGCGGAGATCTCAGCTGCATCGATCGAGGGATGCAGGTTTGCTAGTCGGTTGTCGCCTGTCGGTGTCACTGCTAGGTTTCTGACAACCGAGACTATGCGATTGAATTCGAGGGCTCGAAGCGTGCCCGGTTGCATCAATGCTCTCGACTCACGGTCTTTACAAATGGTTGATCAGGCTTGCCATGCAGGCGCCACCGAAGCCGTTGTCGATATTGACGACCGACATGCCGTTCGCGCAGCTGTTTAGCATCCCGAGTAGGGCCGCCACACCGCCGAAGCTAGCTCCGTAGCCCACGCTTGTCGGGACCGCAATCACCGGTACCTTGACCAGTCCTGCTACGACGCTGGGTAACGCGCCCTCCATACCAGCGACCACGACAATCACGCGCGCGCTGTGGAGCTTGGATTGCTCGGCGAGTAGCCGATGCAATCCCGCGACGCCGACGTCGTATAGACGGTCAACGGTGTTGCCCATCAGTTCCGCAGTGATCGCCGCCTCTTCCGCGATCGGAAGGTCGGACGTGCCAGCGCATGTGATGAGGACCGTGCCCTTGCCTGCCGGTGTGTCACCTTGGGGCAGCGTTATGACGCGCGCTCCCTCGTGGTAGTTAGCGTTAGGCAACCGGGCGGAGACCGCAGTGTAAGCTTCAGGCTCCGCGCGTGTGACTAGCAGTGCCTGCCCATGTGCCACGATCCGCTCAGCTATAGTTGCGATTTGCGTAGGTGTTTTGCCAAGTCCGAGAATTACCTCAGGGAATCCCTGTCGGAGTTCACGGTGCGTATCGACCCGCGCAAATCCCATGTCATCAAACGGTGCGGCGCGAAGCGCAGTCAGAATGAGACCCGCGGCAGACGATGGGTTGAGTTCGCCACATCGGACGCGATCAAGCAGGTCCTGCAACTCGTGCTCGGTCATGTGAGGCGGCTGGAGTCGTACATGGAGGACATGATAGTCATGATGGGCCAGTTGCGTTGATTTGGCTCAACTCGTGAGTATAATCACGGACTGTGGTATTTGGTTAGTGGTCTGTTCTAATGACCCCGATTGAAACACTGACGCTCTCTGCCTACTTCTTTGTACTCGTCATTTTGGCGGTGTACGGATGGCATCGCTATTATCTCGTTTACCTGTACATGAAGCACAAGGAGCACCCGCCCAGGCCGATAGGGTCATTCGAAATGCTTCCTCGTGTCACGGTACAGCTTCCGATTTATAACGAGATGTACGTCGCCGAACGCTTGATTGATGCGGTTTGCAAGCTGGACTATCCGCGAGAGCTCCTTGAGATTCAGGTACTGGACGATTCGACCGATGAAACGACTACTGTTGCGGAACGCGCCGTGCGGCGCCACGCCGACACCGGCATCGACATCACGTGTGTGCACCGTACGGATCGCATAGGGTACAAAGCCGGAGCGCTTGAGGCTGGGCTTAACGTATCCGAGGGTGAATTCGTTGCGGTCTTCGATGCCGATTTTATTCCGAGTACGGATTTCTTGCTCCGAAGTGTGCAGTTCTTCACCGATCCCAAGGTGGCGATGGTGCAGGCACGGTGGGGTCACATCAACCACGACTACTCGCTCCTTACAAAGATTCAATCGATTCTGTTGGACGGCCATTTCGTGCTCGAGCACGGGAGCCGAAGCCGTGCCGGCCTGTTCTTTAACTTCAACGGCACAGCAGGCATTTGGCGAAGGTCGGCGATTGTGGACGCCGGTGGTTGGCAGCACGACACGCTGACTGAGGATTTGGATCTGAGTTACCGAGCGCAACTCAAAGGGTGGCGGTTTGTGTTTCTGCAGGACTTGGTCGCGCCAGCTGAGGTGCCGGTCGAAATGAATGCCTTTAAAACACAGCAGCACCGTTGGGCAAAAGGATCAATTCAGACGTGCCGCAAAGTGTTGCCTCGTATTTTGCGATCCGACTTGCCGGTCGGTGTTAAAGCGGAGGCGTGTTTCCATCTGACAGCGAATTTTAACTACCTTTTGATGTGTCTGTTGTCGGTGCTGATGGCGCCCTCGATGGTTATTCGCTACAACATGGGTCTGTACGAGATGCTGCTCATCGATGTGCCGCTGTTCTTTGCCGCGACAGCATCGGTGGCCAACTTCTACATAGTTTGTCAGCGAGAATTGCACGCGGACTGGATCACCCGATTGAAGTATCTGCCGTTCCTGATGTCGATTGGTATTGGTCTGACGATCAACAACACACGCGCCGTCCTTGAGGCACTCTTCAATCAGCAGAGCGAATTTGCACGCACGCCTAAATACTGTATTGAAGGACAGTCCGATGAGTGGGTCGGCAAGAAATACCGTCAAAACGATGTGATCCAACCGATGATCGAACTCACGCTTGGCCTCTACTTCACCGCCACGATCTTTTACGCTTTGGCCAACGGGATCTACGGAACAGTGCCATTTTTGATGCTTTTTCAGATCGGGTTCCTGTACACGTCTCTGCTATCCATCGTTCAGCAATTCTCCGGCGATGACGTCGTGCTGAAGCCGGAAGAAATCTAGAGCGAAGGTCCCGGTGCAACGGGCGAGCCGATGGTAACCACAGAAAAGACAGGAGGCGGACTCGATGACGTCATAGCGACTTCGTCGTCCATCTGTTATCTCGACGGCGATCGTGGCGTCCTGGCGTACTGCGGCTACGATATCCATGATCTCGTCAAATCTACGAGCTTCGAAGAAGTCTGTTATCTGCTTTGGCAACGGCGTTTACCGACGCGAGCAGAGCTCGGTGATTTGCAATCGCAGCTTGCCACCGCGCGGCCGTTGCCGGAAGCGGTCCTTCGGTTGATGCGTTCGCTGCCACCGATGGATGCCATGGACGCGCTGCGCACGTTGTCGTCGGTGCTCAGTCACTACGATCCGGAGGCAGGGGACGCGTCGCCAGCCGCTCAATATCGGAAGGCCGTTCGTCTCACCGGACAGATGAGCACGTTGGTGGCGACGTGGGGTCGTCTCCAGGCTGGTGGTGGCGTCATTGGCCCTAACCCGGTGATGGGCCATGCTGAGAATTTCCTTTACATGCTGACCGGCACGCGCCAGGATGCCACGGCGATCCGGGCGTTCGATGTAGCCCTGACGCTGCATGCCGATCACGAGCTCAACGCGTCTACGTTTGCCGGTCGGGTAGCGGCCGCGACACTGACCGATATTTACTCGTCTGTCGTAGCCGCGATCGGGACACTTAAGGGTCCTCTGCATGGTGGCGCGAATGCCGACGTCATGAGAATGTTGCTTGAGCTTGGAGAGACAGCCACCCCTCATCGCGTGGAAGAGGTTATTCGTGGCAAGCTCGCGCGTAAGGAGAAAATTCCTGGATTTGGCCACCGGGTGTACCACACCGAGGACCCACGTGCGACGTATTTACGACAGATGTCGCGCGACCTCGGAAAGAGGTCTGGGCACACTGCCTGGTTCGCCATGTCAGAGCAGATAGAAGCGCTTGTGAAGAGTGAAAAAAACTTGAACCCGAATGTCGATTTTTACTCGGCATCCACCTACCATGCTCTGGGAATCCCGATCGATCTCTACACGCCAATCTTCGCTGTCAGCCGAATATCTGGCTGGACGGCGCACATCCTTGAACAGTACGCAAACAATCGGCTGATTCGGCCGCGCGCCGACTACGTCGGTCTCTCACACCCACAGCGTGTCGTTCCGCTCGAACGGCGCTGATACGACGTACCGATGGATGGGACTCGGCGAGTCTGAGTCTGTCGGGATCACCGAACTAGATTCTGCTAAATAAAGCGAAGTGCTGGCGAAACAGAGTTAGCCATTACGTGCCGCCCGCGCCGTTATACGACAGATGTGCCGTTCTTTACGCCAGCGTATCGGGCGACGATGGTTGAGGAGATCAGGTCGCCGGTGACGTTGGTCGTCGTGCGACACATGTCGAGGATTCGATCTATTCCCAGCACGATGGCAATTCCCTCCATTGGAGCACCAACCATGCTCACCACGATCATCAGTAGCGGGATGGACCCACCCGGCACGCCAGCTGCGCCAATCGACACAATCACTGACATCAACACCACTAGGAGTTGTTCGCTCAGTGCCAGATCGATTCCGAATACTTGCGCGACGAAGAGTACCGTGATGCCTTCGAAGAGTGCAGTGCCGTCCATGTTCATGGTCGCCCCAAGTGGAATCACAAAGCCGGCCACCTCGTTCGGCACGCCAAGTTTCTCTTCGGCGACGCGAAGCGTTGTCGGCAGTGTTGCGTTGCTCGACGAGGTGGAGAAGGCGGTGACGATGACAATCCAGGCGTCGCGGTAGAATGCCGAAGGTCTTCGACCGGCGATAAATGTCAGCGTGAGCGGATACACGACAACCATGAAGATCCCGAGTCCGGCAAGAACTGTAAAGACATACGCCGCCAGGCTTACCAGAATGTCAAAGCCGAAGCGGCTCGTCACGTTAAAGATGAGACACGCTACGGCGAACGGCGCCACTATCATTACCATCTTGATGATGCCGATTGAAATGTGAGCCAGAGCATGGAGAAAATCCAGAACGGGCTTCACCTTTTCTTTTGGCAGCTGCGTCATGGCGACGCCCATCATCAGCGAGAAAAAAATAATGCCGAGCATATTGAAGTCGGCCGCGGCGCTAACCGGATTGCGCGGTACCATGTTCACGAACAGATCGACGCTCACGCCCTGCTTCGCCAAGTCTATCGCTTGCGTAGACTCGGTTTCGTAGGTCTGCATTAACTGCGTCCTAAGTTCAGGATCCAGGCCAGCCCCGGGCTGAATAACGTTCACCATGAGCAGGCCCAAACCGGCTGACAGAGCGGTGAACATCAGGAACGTCAACAACGTGAGGCCGCCCATTCTCCCGACCTTCGAGATCGAACCGAGGCCAGCCACACCAGTCGCCAGCGTCGAAACGACGAGCGGGATAACGACCATGATGAGCGCGTTCAACCAGATGCGGCCGAGTGGGTCGGTGAACAGGCTGATGACACGTTCAAGCTCCTCGGAGCCACCAGCCGTGAGATTGGCGGTGATACCGAGCACAGTCCCAGTAAGGAGACCGATGAGGATCTTGTTATGAAGGGCCATCCGCGGCCCACGCTATCGGGCTGTGCTGGGATTGTCAATCGATGATCTGCATGGTGTTCTCGATGCAGTCTGTACACCAGAGTTTGTCGGTGTCTTTGCGTCACGCTGAACCTGACGGAACGTGGCCTCAGGTCAATCGGCAAGTATAATTTTCTGTTCACTCACCATGGACCAAGCACACATTCGAAACTTCTCGATCATCGCGCACATCGACCATGGCAAGTCGACGCTAGCCGATCGCTTTCTTGAGCTCACGGGCGCGTTACAGGCCCGCGAGATGGAGGCTCAGGTTCTGGACGCCATGGATCTCGAGCGCGAACGAGGCATTACCATTAAGGCCCATCCTGTACGTCTCAACTACACGGCGAAGGACGGCATCGAGTATGTGCTGAACCTGATCGATACGCCTGGGCACGTGGATTTTAGTTATGAGGTCACGCGATCGCTGGCGGCGTGCGAGGGTGCATTGCTTTTGGTCGACGCTGCGCAGGGGGTGGAGGCACAGACACTTGCGAACGCGTATCTGGCGGTTGAGAACGACCTCGATATTATTCCCGTTATCAATAAAATTGATCTGCCGAGCGCTCAGCCGGACGAGTGTACGCGTCAGATCGAGGACATCATCGGTCTCGATGGTAGCGGTGCTTTGTTAGCCAGTGCCAAGGAAGGCACTGGCACGGTTGAAATCCTTGAGGCGGTCGTCGAACGGATCCATCAACCGAAGGGCGACGCAGGCGCTCCACTTAAGGCACTGATCTTTGATTCCTGGTACGACGCGTACCGTGGCGTCGTCGTCGTGGTACGCGTGATCGACGGTGTCGTGAGGCCGAAGATGAAAGTCCGGCTAATGGCCATTGCAGAGGACTACGAGGTGGATCAACTGGGCGTATTTTCGCCAAAAGCTGTACCGGTTGACCAATTAAGTGTTGGCGAAGTTGGTTTCATCGTTGCGAATATCAAGCGCGTGTCGGATGCAAAAATCGGCGACACGATTACTGAGGCGGCACGTCCCTCGCAGGAAGCGTTTCCTGGATTTAGTGAGCTGAGGGCGATGGTTTTTGCGGGCCTTTATCCGGTGGAAGGACATCAGTACGCAGAACTGCGAGAAGCGCTCGACAAGCTACGACTGAACGATGCATCGTTTTTCTACGAACCGGAAACTTCCGTTGCGCTCGGATTCGGATTCCGGTGTGGCTTCCTCGGTCTCCTGCACATGGAGATCGTGCAGGAGCGCCTCGAGCGGGAATACGACATGGACCTGGTTACCACCGCGCCTGGCGTGTTGTACAGGGTGACTACGACTGACGGGGTGGTGGAGGAAATTGACAGCCCAGCGAAACTGCCAGACGCAGGACGCATCACGAAACTTGAGGAACCGGTGATTTCAGCGATGATTCTCACTCCGTCCTCGCATGTGGGTCCCATTTTGCAACTTTGCCAAGATAAGCGTGGTGTTCAAAAAAAACTTGAGTATCTGAAGTCCGATCGCGTGCTGATCACGTACGAGCTCCCGTTCAACGAGGTCGTCATGGATTTCTACGATCGCTTGAAGACCATCTCACGCGGGTATGCGTCTCTCGACTATCACGTGACGGATTATTGGGAATCTCCGCTCGTCAAGATGGACATCCTTGTGAACGGCGAGCCGATCGATGCTCTGTCGAGTATCGTGCACCGGGATGCGGCGTACGAGCGGGGTCGAGCGCTCGCAGCGAAGATGCGTGAGCTGATTCCACGACAGATGTTCGAGATTGCCATTCAGGCGTCGATCGGGAATCGTGTTATCGCGCGAGAATCGGTCAAGGCGCTTCGTAAGAACGTGCTCGCGAAGTGTTACGGTGGTGATATTTCGCGCAAACGGAAGCTGCTTGAGAAGCAGAAGGAAGGGAAGAAGCGCATGAAGCGTGTCGGTAGTGTCGAGATTCCGCAAGAGGCGTTTCTCGCGGTCTTGAAGCTGGGAACGGAGTAGGCCGAGTGGCTCGAAGCAAAGGTACGGATACGCGGCAGATCACGTCGTATCGTAAGTCTACAGCGCGCGAATATTTCGAATCGATTTGCGTCGCCGTGATCTTGGCACTTTTCGTCCGAACCTTCGTTGTTCAGGCTTTTAAAATTCCGACGGGGTCAATGGAAAACAATCTTTTGATCGGCGATCACTTGCTTGTCAACAAGTTCGTATTTGCGCCGACGATGACAGAGGTGGAGGGGGCCGTACTGCCTATAGGTTCGATCGGTCGTGGCAATGTGATTGTCTTCAAGTTTCCAGAGGATCCGGAGAGAGATTTTATCAAGCGCGTCATTGGCCTGCCCGGTGAAACGATCGAGTTACGGAGGAAACGCGTGTACATCAATGACGTGATGTTGAACGAGCCCTACGTACGATTCGTCTCACCGCCCGATCAGGACGGAGGACCGGTATTTGATGTTCGCTCGCAATACGGACCAGTGACCGTGCCGGACGGGCACTATTTTATGATGGGCGACAATCGCGACAACTCCGAGGACAGTCGCTACTGGGGGTTTTTGCCACAGGAATACGTGAAAGGTCGGGCACTGTTTGTCTATTTTTCGTTCGGAGGTGAGGTCGGACTGTCTGGGCTTGGGGGCGGTGTACGGTGGAACAGGATCTTTCACCAGATTCAGTAGTCGTGAACCACAGGCCCTAGGGGTGAAATTCACCGAGCACGGTGCTGCTTTCAGCGTCGCGCGAACACACCGTGGACGCACATGCGTTTCAAGTGATTGTGGTTGCCCTTCCGTCTACTAGCAGTGCATGTAGGCGCAGGAGTCGAGAGTTGTCTCGCACTGCCACAATTCCCGAGTGGCTCGAACGAAGGTCACCCGGCTGTTGATTATTAGCCCATCGGGAATTTGGGTGATCGTCACGGGGTGCGTGGCCCGAAAATCGCGGTGCCCACTCGTACCATCGTGGCGCCCTCCTGGATAGCCACCTCGAAGTCACCACTCATGCCCATCGACAGCTCGCGAAGCATCACCGTTGGAACACCGGACGCCTGCCACTCGTCGCGCAGCTCGCGTAACCGCCTGAACCAGAGACGTGCGTCTTTGGGGGTCCGCGCTGGGGGTGGAATCGTCATTACCCCAACAAGTCGCGCAGCTTCGAGCCGTGCCCCGAATTCGAAAAGTCGTGGTACATCGGCCGGGGGCATCCCGAACTTCGTCGTTTCATGAGCGACCGCCACTTGGATCAGAATCTCTGGTTTGGTTCCAGCTTCAAGGGCGGCCTGGTCGAGCTTATGTAATAGCTCGACACTGTCGACTGATTGGATCGAGGCGAATGCCCCAACAGCTTTTCGAGCTTTGTTGGTTTGCAGGTGTCCGACCAGGTGCCATTTGATGTCGGGTTCTGTCGCGCGTCCAATTTTCTCCAGTGCTTCTTGGACGCGGTTTTCGCCGAAATCACGCTGGCCGGCGTCGTACGCGATTCGGATGACGTCGAGCGGATACGTCTTGGAGACGGCGATGAGTTGTATGGAGGAGGGGTCCCGTCCGACTGATCGGGCTGCCGTCGCAATGCGCGAGCGGACCTCGGTCAGCCGGCCGGCGATCACAGGCTACTGCGGGAGTTGCTGCAGGAAGCCGTTCACTTCGGCGACTTTTTCGCCGTCCGGTGCAGCTTGCAGGTATCCCTCGAAGGCCTGTCTGGCTTCGGGAATCATCCCTAGGTTCAGATTCGCCATCCCGAGCTGGTAGTAGGCATCTCCAATTGTCGGGTCCGCTGCGATCGCGGTCTCAAACTGCGCCTTGGCGTCTGCAAAGTTACCAGCGTTCCAAAGAATTACGCCCTGGTTGTAGGATGCCGTAGCGTCACCGCCGGTCCCGAGATTGGCCGCCATGGTGCTGGCTTCCGCAGCCAGGTCAAACTTTTGCTGGATGTTGTACACGTTGGCGAGGCCTGTATACGCTTCCGCGTTGTCCGGGGCGATCTGGACCGTTCTCTGGAAAGCCCCCGCCGCTTCATCGTACTGCTGCTGATTGGAGTACGCCACCCCGAGGTTGTAGAAGCAATCGCTGCAATTGGGTCGGTTCGCGATAACGTCATTGAACATCTGAATGGCGTCGGCTTCCCGGCCCTCGTTCATAGCCGCGACCGCGTTAACCGCGAGGTCGTTCATCTCCTCTTGTAGCTCTATTTGTTCTGGAGTCAGGCCGCTTGTTGGTGCCAGTATGAACTCCAACTCGAGCGGACGAGCCATTGTCAGTGTCTCCATAATCCGCGAAGTCATGTCGTCCTTCGTAACGGTGAAGGCGTAGGCTCCCGGTGCGAGACCCAATGTCTCGAACTCGCCTCTGGCGTTGGTGGAGCCTGTCATTTGGCTGATGCCCTCGACGGCCACCATGGTGACGGTGGCGTCTTCTATCGGCCGCCCTTGGTCATCGAGAACAACGGTATTGATCCGGCTCTGCGCCGAAGCCGAACTGGCAACCACCAGCACGACGACGACAGCCATCGCCGCATGGATTAAATGAGTTCGCATGAAAACCTCCGAAAAAATGTCCTGAGGAATCTTACTCTGCCGGGCCCATGGGCGTCACCTGTCACTTGCCTTTAGACGAGGCGAAGAATTTTCCCACAATCTCAACATTGTGGGTGACTGGCGCCGGAGGGAGCGAGGCCAGAAACCGGCGTCCGTAGCCCATGGTTCGCAGGCGTGGGTCGAGCAAAGCGAGTACGCCCCGATCCGTTTTGTGTCGGATCAACCGACCGAGGCCCTGCTGGAGCGCGAGAATTGCGAGCGGCACTTGGTAGTCTTCGAAGGCATTACCACCAGCTGCCGTGATGGCGTCCATGCGAGCTGCTGTTAGTGGGTCGCTGGGCGAGGCGAACGGCAGTTTGTCGACAATCACGCAGCTCAGCGCCTCGCCGACGACATCGACGCCTTGCCAGAAGCTCGACGTGGCGAGCAGGACTGCGTTCGGGGTTGCGCGGAACCTTTCGATCAGATCGGTTCGAGGGGCTGTGCCTTGTACCAGGATCGGATACGACAGCGCCATTTCGACTACGGGTTGCACCGTCCTCAGCACTGCGTAACTGGTAAACAGCACGAACGCGCGACCGCGAGAGCGTGTAACAATTTCGACGATCTCCTGGGCGGCCGCTCGGGCAAACGCTGGGGTCTTCGGCGACGGCAAGGGTTTCGGCATGTAGAGGAGCGCCTGCGCGGCGTAGTCGAATTCGGACGCGACTTGCAGCTCCTCGGCCTGTCTGATGCCCAGTCGTCTCTTCAGATACTCAAACGATCCATCGACGGCGAGCGTGGCTGACGTTAGCACTACGGTTCGCATGCGCTGGAACAAGACGTCGTGGGCGATGCGCGACACGTCCACTGGCGATGCTCGGAGGAATAGTCGGGTCGTGGACGCGGGTCCGGTCGCGCCGCGTTCGGACCCAGCCGTGCCACTGTGGTCACGCGTTTCGATGTAGTAGACGAAGTCGGGGTCCGAAGCACGCATCAAAAAACGCAGGTCTGCTCTCAGTTCGGAGGCGCGCCGCTGCAGGGCTGTGACTGCTTCGTCGGTGTTGACTGTGCCTTTCTCCTCTTCGTTTTTACCGGCGCGTAGTGTCAGCGCGAGCGTGGCTTCGAGGCCCTCGAGCGCACCGGCTAGCGCCATGCCGGCTTCGAAGTGTTCGGTGAGGCTCTCAGCGGTGTACCGGGGGCGTACTTCCGGCCCTCTTCCCCCGTGTGTGCTGTGCGCCAGGCCATCGAAAAACGTGCGACAACGGTCAGCGACCCGCGTAAGCATTTTGGGGAGTGTTTCGAGATTGTCCCGCCAATCGCGAGCGATCATGAGCCGTTCGCCATCGCGGACGAGATCGTTGATTCGGTATGCACTCAATGATTTGCCGAAGTACTGTGTCGCCACATCTTCGAGTCGGTGGGCCTCGTCGACGACGATGGTTGGACAGAACGGAATGACTTCCCCGTAGTCACTCTGTCTCACGGCGGCGTCGGCGCAGAGCAGATGGTGGTTGACGATGACCACGTCAGACTCGGCGGCACGCTGGCGCATGCGCGTTACGAAACAGTCGCTGTAGCTTGGACAATCGGTGCCCAGGCACGTATCCGCCGTAGCAGCGATGTCTGACCAGAACGGAAGATTTTCGGGCAGATCGCGTAGCTCAGCCCGATCTCCGGTTTCGGTGTTCTTCGCCCAGGCATCGATGATGGGGAGCAGGACGCGGTCGCTGGTATCGATGAGTCGCTCTGCCGCCGCTGCGCTGTCATCTACCCCGTCACGATAGATCTCCCAGCGGTGGAGACAGAGGTAATTGGCGCGGCCCTTCATGAGTGTAGCAGTGAACGGGACGCCGAGCGATTCCTGGAGCACCGGGAGATCCTTGAAAAAAATTTGTTCCTGCAGGTTCTTGGTGCCGGTTGAGACGAGCACTCGCTGGCCGCTGAGAATCGCGGGGATTAGATAGGCGAGTGTTTTTCCGGTGCCTGTGGCGGCCTCGGCCAGCAGTGTTCCTCCGGTGTTGACGATCGAGGCGACCGACTCAGCCATCTGACGCTGGCCGTCACGCGGCTCGTAGCCGTTGAAGATGCGGGAAAGGGGGCCACCATTGGAAAACACCTCGCGTACCGTCCCGGTCAATCGTCCCGGTAGGGGTGGTTTCAGCTCAGGCGTTCCGGGTATAGCGGGAATTTTTGGCACAGTCGCTCGACTTCGCTCTTCACCATGTCGAGCGCACGATCGTCTTCGGGCGAGGCGAGCGCACGGACGATCAAATCACCGATCTCATCCATCTCGGGCTCGCGCATGCCTCGGGTTGTGACCGCTGGCGTGCCCACCCGGATCCCACTCGCCACCATGGGCGGGTTTCGATCGAAGGGGATGGCGTTCTTGTTGACAGTAATACCTGCCTTGCCGAGTGCCGCCTCGGCGACCTTGCCTGTCAGGCCCTTGGAAAAGACGTCGACGAGCATTAGATGGTTGTCGGTACCCCCACTGACCAGCCGAAAGCCCTGAGCTTGGATGGCTGCGGCAAGCCGTTTTGCGTTGGCGACGATTTGCCGTTGGTACTCGGCGAAGGCTGGCTCCATCGCTTCTTTGAAGCAGACGGCCTTGGCCGCGATGACGTGCATGAGCGGCCCCCCTTGGACACCAGGAAAGACCGAGCGGTTGAGGTTCTTGGCATGTTGCTCACGGCACAAAATCAGGCCGCCACGTGGTCCGCGAAGCGTCTTATGAGTCGTTGACGTGACGAAATCTGCATGAGGTACGGGGCTAGGGTGTGTGCCGCCGGCGACTGCCCCTGCGATGTGGGCCATATCGACAACCATCGACGATCCTATCGCCACTGCCACCGCAGCCACACGTTCAAAGTCGAGGATGCGGGGATAGGCGCTTGCGCCCACCATGATCATCTTCGGTTGGTGCTGATGGGCGAGTTTCTCGAGCTCTTCGTAGTCAATCCGCTCATCGTCTTCACGAACGCCGTACGGGACGATCGTGTACATCTTGCCCGAGAAGTTCAGTGGATGGCCATGTGTGAGATGCCCGCCGTGGGCAAGGCTCATACCGAGCACTTTATCGCCCGGTTGCATTAGCGTGAGATAGACGGCCATGTTGGCCTGGGCACCGGAATGAGGTTGAACGTTGGCGTGTTCCGCACCAAACAGCGCCTTTGCGCGGGAAATAGCAAGCGATTCGGCGACATCGACGAACTCGCAGCCACCGTAGTAGCGTTTTGCGGGATAGCCTTCCGCGTACTTATTTGTGAGAACCGAGCCAGCGGCTTCTAGAACTGCGGAGCTGGCGAAATTTTCGGAGGCGATTAGCTCCAGACCCTCGGCCTGTCGTTGAGTCTCGTTGCCTATGACATTAGCAATGTCGGGGTCGATCTCAGCGAGTGAGCGCTGTATGGGTGAGACGTCGACATTGGCCATAGACGGTAAATTGTACTATCAATTCCGTATGCCTTCCTCAGTCGTCATCTCGCCCAGAGGCGAACAGCGCGCGCGTGCTGGACATCCCTGGATTTATCGCACCGACGTTGTCGACGCACGGGCCGAGGGGGGGGAGATCGTGCAGGTACTGGGGTCGCGGCATCGCATCGTGGGCTATGCGTTGTTTAGTGATCGATCGCAGATTGCGATTCGGATGCTGACGCATGGGGATACGCCAGCTGACCTGCTGCTCCTACGCGCGAGAATCGAACAGGCGATTGCGTTTCGCGATCGACTTGCGCTGGAGGCGAACGCTTTTCGGCTCGTGCACGGAGAGGCAGATTTGTTGCCGTCACTGGTCGTGGATCGATACGGCGATTACCTCGTCGTGCAGGCGCTCTCGCAGGGCATGAATCGCCTGCTTTCGAAAATAGTGAACATACTTGTCGAGACGACAGCGCCGGTCGGGATATTGGCGCGAAACGATCCGAAGGTAAGGGTGCTTGAGGGACTGGAACAAACCGTCGAGGTGTTGTACGGAGTGGTTCCTGAGTCGGTAGTTGTGCACGAGGGTCCAGTCGAATACGACGTTGATGTTTACAAGGGGCAGAAGACCGGCTTGTTTCTCGACCAGCGGGAGAACAAGGAGTCAGCGGCCAAATACGCACGTGGCAGGTTGTTGGATTGCTTCAGTTACCACGGAGGGTTTGCGTTGCGTCTAGCGGGGCAGTGCTCACATGTTGAAGCGATAGATGTGTCAGAAGATGCGGTCGCACATATTCGCGCCAACGTGCAACGCAACAACCTGTTCCATGTTCAGGCGCGCGAGGCCAACGTCTTCGATGAATTGCGGCGACTCGAACGGGCAGGCGGGCGCTACGACACCATCGTGCTCGACCCGCCAGCGTTTGCCAAGAATAAGGCCTCCCTTTCGAATGCACGTGCTGGATACAAGGAAATTAATCTACGCGCGATGCGGTTGCTAAGCCTAGGAGGGTTTCTGATCACGTGCAGCTGCTCGCATCACGTCAGCGAAACGATGTTTGCCGAGATGCTGCACGAGGCGTCGGTTGATAGCGGCACTCGGTTCTCGCTGGTAGAAAAACGCATGCAGGGTCGAGATCACCCTGTGCTCGTGGGCGTGCCAGAAACCCGCTATTTGAAGTGCTTCATTCTCCGGAGAGTGGAATAATTCGCAGGTGAATCATAGGACCGCTTTGATTTCCGGCGCTTCATCTGGCATCGGGGAAGCCTTCGCAGAATTGCTCGCCTCCGAGGGTTTTCACTTGATCATTACCGCGAGGCGTGAAGAGCGTCTTGCCGACGTTGCCAGCAGGCTTCGGGTTCAGCACGGTATCCGCGTCGAGCTGATTGCGGCAGACCTGTCAGAACAGGATGCTCCAGCGCGGCTGTGTGACGAATTGGATCGTCGCGGATTGAGCATCGATGTACTTGTAAACAACGCTGGTTACGGCATTCCGGGCACGTTCATCGCGTCCTCGTGGGAGCGGCAAGCCGCACTGTTACAGGTGATGGTTGGGGCGATGGCCGAACTCACACACCGTTTGTTGCCTGGCATGGTTGATCGCGGTTACGGGCGCATTATTAATGTCGCTTCGTTGGCGGCTTTGGTGCCAGCTCCGGCCGGTCACACACTGTATGCAGCGTGCAAGTCGTTTGTCGTGAAGTTTTCAGAGTCGCTTGCCGGTGAGGTCGCACAATCTGGTGTGCACGTGACTGCATTGTGCCCGGGGTTCACCAGAAGCGAATTTCATGACGTTACAGGCACACGTGCAACCGTAAGGAAACTGCCGTCCTTGTTATGGATGAGTGCGGAGGAGGTCGCCCGTGAAGGCTTCGACGCGGTGATGGCAGGCAGGCCGGCCCATGTGACCGGCCGAGTTAACCGCGTGATCGCGACACTTGCACGATATATGCCCCAGTTCCTGCTCGTCGCGCTTAGCTGCCGGACGGCACGCTTCTATCGGAAGACCTGAACGAGATGGCTCGGCCACCGATGAGGAGGCATGAACATATCATCCAAAAGGCCGGCTTAAATCATGGAGCGTGTTGCTGGATGTTTCCCTTTCCACTTATGCTGACTGCGGTTTCGCTCTGGAGATGTCCCTGCGTCGTCACCGGACGGCAGAGATTACGTGGATTCGCTGCTGTCCTCGTTCTGGCGACGGTCGCTGTCGCCGTAACTGGAGAGGCCGAGGCGCACCCCGCTCCGTTCAGCTTTCTCGACATCGTCGTAGGCGAAACATCCACCGAAGGTGTGCTCGTGCTGCACGTCGTCGATGTGGCGTACGAGCTTGGCATCGAGCCAGCCGACCTTCTCCTCGATCCAGTGGAGGCAGCACGGGCGCGCGATCGCGTGGTCGCACTCATCACACCTCGCCTCAGGCTCGGTGCCGACACGCTTCTGCCTCCTCTTGAGTGGTTCGGCATGGAACCTGCGGCTGACAGGCACGGTGTGCTATTGCGGTTCAGGATGCCTGTTGCGCGCCCTGGGGCTGTGCGCATTCTTCCCAGGATGTTCCCCTACGATCCGGCGCACCAGACATTTGTGAATATCTACGAAGAGGGGTCTCTGCGAAGGCAGTTGATTTTCAGTGCAGACTCTGGCGAACAGCTGTACTACACGGGCTCCACGCAGGGGGTGCTGGCAGTGATGCAGGCGTTTATTAGAATCGGTGTGCATCACATCTTGATTGGTCCTGACCACATCCTGTTTTTAATCGGTTTGCTCCTACTGGGCGGCTCGTGGATGGCCCTGGTGCGGATTGTTACAGCCTTTACGCTCGGCCACAGCTTGACGCTTTCGCTCGCAGCTCTCGCGCTTCTGACGCCTCCCGCCAGTATCATCGAACCGGCTATTGCCCTTAGTATTATTTTTGTCGGGGCCGACAATTTAACGCGAGGGACCGGTCGTGATGTGCGCGCCTGGGTTGCGCTGGCATTTGGTCTCGTGCACGGATTCGGTTTCGCGAATGTGCTGCGCGAGTTCGGATTGCCACGAGAAGCGCTTGGTTGGTCGCTGTTCTCTTTCAATGTCGGCGTCGAGTTTGGACAACTCGCGATCGTACTCATTGTGACAGGCGCGCTTGCCGCAATACGCTGGCGCAGCACGGTAGCCGTCCGCAGCGTAGAGTTTGCGGGCTCGGTGGTTGTAATTGGTGCTGGCATCTACTGGTTTGTGGAGCGGGTATTCTTCCCGTGAACGGTCCGCTAGCGGTCTTGGCAGCCGACGTTACTCGGTGATCTCGACGCCGCGTCAGAATCCGACGTAATTCTTCGATTGTACCGCCGTGATCTTCGGCGGAAAATAGCACCAAACCGCGGTCGTGTTCCTGGTGTCGTCGATTTCAGGAGTGTGGTACGAGGTTTCCCTTATCTACGGACAGATGCTCGTTGTCTTTGGTATCTTCACGGTATGTTGAGCCTGTTGTTAGCTATCACATTGGCGAGTCAACTCGGCGCTGAACCCCCTGGGCGTGGCGTGTCTCAGGCGCTGGCGAACGAGAGAGCCAGTATTATTCAGTCGCTGCGCTACGAACTGACATTTGTCGTGCCGGCGGCTCCAGATCAGCCTGTACATGGACAAGTCACGCTGCGTTTCGTCTTGGAAGCGCCGCATCGGGTCGTGATGGACTTCGCCGAGCCCGGCGAGCGAGTCCGAAGTGTGCGCAGCGGTGACATCGAGTTGCCAGTGGCGTTCGGGAACGGACACCTGATAATTCCAGAGAGGGCGACGAGGGCCGGGGAGAACGAAATCGTAATTGATTTTGTTGCAGGGGACGAATCGTTTAATCGCGATCAAGAATTCCTGTACACGTTGTTCGTTCCCGCGCGTGCTCATCACGCGTTTCCCTGTTTCGATCAGCCTGATCTGAAGGCTCGTTATAGCTTGTCCCTGGATGTGCCGGCGGAATGGGAAGCGGTAGCCAATGGTGCGGTGGCCGCGACCGAGTCTGACGCACAACGAACGCGTGTTCGGTTCGAGGAGACGCAGCCGATCTCGACTTACCTGTTTTCATTCGTGACAGGAAAATTTTCCGTGGAAATGGCGGAACGTGACGGACGCGAGCTCAGGATGTTTCATCGCGAGACGGACGCGGACACGGTCGCTCGCAACAAGGACGCCATTTTTGATCTCCACGCATCCGCGCTTGCCTGGATTGAGGAATATACGAACATTCCGTATCCGTTTGGCAAGTTCGACTTCGTGGCAGTCCCGTCGTTTCAGTTCGGCGGGATGGAACACCCCGGTGCAATCCTGTACAACGCCGAGAGGCTGCTACTGGAGGAATCAGCCACCCAGAATCAGATGCTCGGTCGTGCCAGCTTGATCGCGCACGAGATCGCGCATATGTGGTTCGGCGACCTCGTGACGATGCGATGGTTTGACGACGTGTGGATGAAGGAGGTGTTTGCGAACTTTATGGCCGCGAAGATCGTCAACCCTTCGTTTCCGGAGATCAATCACGAACTTCGCTTCTTGCTTTCGCATTATCCCGCTGCCTACCGGGTGGATCGCACTGCGGGTACGAACGCGATTCGGCAGCCGCTCGAGAATCTAGACGAGGCCGGGCAGCTCTACGGCGCGATTATTTACCAGAAGGCACCGATTGCCATGCGGCAGCTTGAGATGATCGCCGGCGAGACGGCGTTTCGGGACAGTCTTCGAGAGTACCTGAACACCTACAGGTTCGGAAACGCGACGTGGGTCGATCTGATCCGCATCCTGGACGGGCGGACGTCCGAGGATCTGGAAGCTTGGAGTCGCGTATGGGTGGAGGAGCGAGGTCGACCAGAGTTCACGACCGATCTGCGCGACGAAGACGGCCGGGTGTCGCGTCTCATGCTGACGGCAACCGACCCTTTGCAACGGGGTCTGGTATGGCCCCAGCGGTTGCAAGTCGTTCTCGGCTACGAGATTGGGGTTCGGGAAGTCCCTGTGTATCTCGATGCCACGTCTGTCACCCTTCCCCAGGCTGTGGGCATGCTGCCGCCGCTCTTCATCCTGCCCAATGGTGCTGGTCTTGGCTATGGTCTTTTTGTGCTGGATACGGTGAGCCGGGAGTACCTCCTGAGACATATAGAAGACATCGCAGATCCGCTGACTAGAGGCAGCGCGTGGGTCACCTTGTGGGACAACGTTCTGGAGTCGCACGTTGAGGCGGGCGCGTTCCTTGATGCAGTCGTGCGCGCGCTGCCAACCGAGACCGACGAGCAAAACATCCAGCAGGTGCTCTCCTACGCGACCCGGACGTTCTGGGCCCACATTGACACCGATGAGCGGGTACGTCGCTCGCCAGCGCTCGAAGCGATGCTCTGGGCCGGTGTCGGTCGGGCGTCGACTCGGAGCGTGAAGGCAGCGTGGTTTGCGGCCTTCAGAGACGTGGCGCTCACGTCGGCCAGCTTGGCGTCGATCGAGGCGTTGTGGCGGCGTGATACCCAGATCGATGGATTGCCACTCGGCGAGACAGACGAGGTCGCGTTGGCGGTGGCGTTGGCGGTGCGCGAGGTGCCTGCTTGGGAGGAGATCTTGCAGACCCAGTACGATCGAACGAAGAATCCCGATCGGCAAGAGAGATTCGCGTTCGTAATGCCAGCGCTTTCGGCGGATCCCGCCGTTCGGGAGCAGGCGTTCAATCGCTTCACTCAGGTGGAAAATCGGCGTAGGGAGCCGTGGGCCGTCGAGTCGCTGGCTTATTTGAACCATCCTCTACGTGAACGCCACGCGCGACGGTTCATTGAGCCGGCTCTCAATTTGTTGCGTGAGATCCAACGCACCGGCGATATCTTCTTTCCTACAAACTGGTCCAATGCTCTGCTGAGTGGCCATCAGTCATCGGAGGCGGCGACGACTGTGCGGGAATTTCTCGCGCGTGAGCTGGACTATCCGCAGCGTCTCCGTTGGACGGTTCTTACTGCCGCCGACAATCTGTTTCGGGTCACACGCTAGCCGCACGCGGTGAAGCTTTGGCGTGGCACGCTGGTGTTCTTTTAGTTCGCATCCTGGCGCCTACCTTTACTCCACCTAAGCGCTCGTGTTGGAGCCTTCGAATCCTAACTGCCTTTCTGGCCCTGGTGCATCATGCGCATGAGCTCCATCGGTAGCGGAAAGACGATCGTGGAATTCTGTTCGGAGGCGATTTCTGTCAGCGTTTGCAGATAACGGAGCGTGATGGCTGCAGGCTCTCGGTCGATGATTGCGGCCGCCTGCGCTAGCTTTTCCGAGGCGATGAGTTCACCCTCGGCATGGATGATCTTTGCTCGTTTCTCACGTTCTGCTTCGGCTTGACGGGCCATGGCCCGCTGCATGTCCTGTGGCAGATCGACATGTTTGACTTCCACGGACGAAACCTTAATCCCCCACGGGTCAGTCTGCTGGTCTAGGATGCTCTGTAGCTGCTGATTGAGTCGGTCCCGTTCCGCCAGCAAGTCGTCCATCTCCGCCTGTCCCAATACGCTGCGCAACGTCGTCTGCGCTAGCTGCGACGTGGCGTAGTCGTAGTTTTCGACCTCGACGACGGCACGACTCGGATCGATGACGCGGTAGTAGACGACGGCGTTCACTTTCACCGAGACGTTGTCGCGCGTGATGATGTCTTGCGGCGCTACGTCTAGCACGACTGTCCTGAGACTCATTCGGACGATTCGATCGATTGGTCTGAACACCAGCACCACACCAGGGCCCTTGGTGTCAGGAAGGAGTTTGCCAAGCCTGAAGATTACGCCGCGTTCGTACTCGGCCAAGATCTGTACGGAACTGATCAGGTAGAGGGCGACAACGAGCAGCATCATGAGCGTCGGGGACAGGTCCATTAGTGTTCTCCTTCTTGAGCCTGGGTGCCGGACGGCTCAACCGTGAGCGTCAGGCCGTCGATTGCGGTGACACGAACAGTCTGCGCTACCGCAAGATAACGCTCGCTCCGCGCGCGCCAGATTTCTCCACGGATGTCGACCTTGCCGGTGACATCCGGCTCGATGGCATCACGGACATGACCGTGTATGCCGATCATGCCTTCCGCGCCTGCCACTGAACGCTGCCGTTGCGATTTCAGTGCGAGTCGGCCTAGAAACAAGAGAATGGCGGCAGAGGCAAGTGCAATTGGTACGATAAAGCCGACGCCGACGTCGACTCCGGGAATTGCGTCGCGCGTTAGCATCGTTGAGCCGATCACGAGGCTGACCGTACCACCGATACCCAGCGCGCCGAAGCTCGGGACCTTCAGTTCCAGCAGTAACAGGGCCAGACCGAACAGGATCAACAGCAGTCCAGTGGTGCTGACTGGCAGGATCTGAAAAGCAAAAAAGGCGAGGAGCAGGCACAGCCCGCCTGCAACACCCGGGAGAATCGCGCCGGGACTCCACAGCTCAATCGTTAAGCCGAGCATGCCAAGTGTCAGAAGCATGGTGGCGATTTGGGGATGCGCGATAGCTCCCAAAAATTCTTGCCTGCGCGTCATATTCACGCGGTGCACCTCGGCGTTGGCTAGTCGAAGCGTGCTCGCCCGGCCGTCAAATCTCGTGACCGTACGTCCGTCGAGCTGGTCGAGTACGTCGTCGAGATCTTGGGCAACGAAGTTGATTAAGGGGGGCATGG
>Ga0315339_1000201_pt1 | contig 92408 bp, 80 predicted proteins | sample ASW17metaG_FD_204514 | JGI IMG/M metagenome (GOLD analysis project Ga0315339, IMG submission 204514) | Ammonia-oxidizing marine archaeal communities from Pacific Ocean, United States - ASW #17 | ecosystem: Environmental > Aquatic > Marine > Oceanic | place: USA: California | collected 2016-12-05
AAGGCGATCGCCCAGGCGGCCGCGAAGCCCGCGAACAAGAACCCCAGGTCATTCATCGCTGTCGTCCTTTCTGTCCGGCGCGTTACCCGAGGGCTAGCCCTCGGAGTGAAGAAGCTGTCCGGCTACTTCGACACGCCGTTCGAGCCGTTCGAGGCGCAGTCGGAGTCGCAACAAGACGGCGAAGAGCATCAGTGCCGCCGCCGTGCCAAGCGCCAGTGTAAGCAGCATCGACGGCTCCATGCCCCCGCCCATGGACCCCTGTGTCATGACCTTGGGCTCGGGGTGGAGCGTGCGCCACCACTGTACGGAGTAATGGATTATCGGCAGGTCGGCGAACCCGATGATGCCGACCACAGCGCAGTAACGGGCCACTTGCTCGCGGTCGCCTCCGTAGGCGCGCAGCATCAGATAGGCACAGAAGATGAGCCACAATAGCAACATGGTGGTCAGGCGAGCGTCCCAAACCCAGTACGTCCCCCAGGCTTTCTTTGCCCAGATGGGCCCGGTTATCAGCACGGTGGTCGCAAACACCGTGCCGACCTCGGCGGCTGCGGCTGCCAACTCATCCCATCGGCTGTCGCGCCGTACCAGGTACATCACGCTGGCCAGGAAGACGAGGCCGTAGGCGATGTACATCGTCATGGCCGCGGGCACGTGCATGTAGAGGATGCGCTGCACGTCGCCCTCGATCCTCTCGGTTGGGGCGTACAGGAAAGCGGCCCAGAGGGCCACGAGTGCCGCCAGGAACCCGATCGGTATGAGGGTACGGAGAGCGTCGGCGCCAGCGTTCGAAAGAGGTCCGGCTTGGTCAGCAGCCACGGGCTCACTCCTCGAGTAGTGCCGGGAATGTCACGTATCCGAGCGCCAGGAACAGCGCATCGAACGCGACCAGCAATCTTAGCCAGTGTAGCTCCTCGGCGAGACCACGGCCGGCCAAAATGGAGCCGGTTGTCTCCACACATGCGATGAGCAGTGGAACAGCAATGGGTATGAGCAGCAGAGGCAGCATGACTTCCCGCGTGCGCGTGCGGACCGACATGGTGGCGAACGTCGTCCCCAAGGCCACCAAGCCGATTGTTCCCAGTGCCACCACCAGAGCGAGCGAGCCGAAGTGACCGCCTACAGGCACGTTGAAGAACACCACGAACAGAGCAAGGGTCACGACCTCAGCGGTGGTGAGGAGCAGAAACAAGCTCAAGCACTTTGCGACGTAGAGGCTGGTGCGCTCCACTGGACAGAGCATCAGACCCTCCAGCCCCGCGTCTTGGCGCTCGTCGAGCATCAGGCGATTCATCGCCAGAATGGATCCGAACAAGAACGCGATCCAGAGGATGCCTGCGCCAACGACGCTGAGGTCACGAGTGCCGGGATCGAATGCAAAGTTAAAGACCAGTAGCACGAGCAGCGAAAAGAAAATGGTCGACGTCAAGGCCTCCTTGGTGCGCAGCTCACCGCGCAGGTCCTTGGCGACAACGAGCGCGATGCGGCGCGCGGCGCTCACTGTTGACCCTCGGTAACGAGTCGGTTGTAGGTAGCCTCGAAGTTTTCAGTGGTGCTTGCCGGCTGAATATGCGCCAAGCGGCCACGTCGCAGCACCGCCACGCGGTCGGCCAGCTCGGTGCCGCGGCGAAGGTCGTGGCTGGTCATGACGACCGTGCTGCCGGCGTCGTGCGCGGCGCGGAGGATCTCTACAAGCCGTGCTGCAGCAAGCGGGTCGAGCCCCGAGAACGGTTCGTCAAAGAGCAGCAAGTCCGGTTCGTGTACCAACGCCCGTGCGATGGCGCATCGTTGCACCAGCCCACGCGAGAAGGTCCGCACCTGATCGTCCAGTCGATCGCCTAGCTGCACCAGGTCGGCAACGGCCAGCACGCGCTCGTCAGGCTGTTCGACTGCGAACATCCGGGCGTAGAAAAGTAAGTTCTCACGCGCTGTTAGCTGTCCGTAGAGAAACGACTGGTGCGAGACTACGCCGATTCTCGAACGAATCCCTGCAGCGGTGCGAGTCAACATGGTGCCGAGCAGCTCGACGGTGCCGGTGGTTGGACGCGCGAGCGTAGCCAGGCAGCGAATCAAGGTGGTCTTGCCGGCGCCGTTGGGTCCGAAGATGGTGAGGAACTCGCCCGTCGGCACCTCGAGATCGACATCGGCCAGTCCCACATGTCCGCCGAATCGCTTTCCGAGCCGGCGGGCAACGATGGTGGCCTGCACGGCCGGCCTAGGGTGTCGAGCGCGTTGCTCGCGCCGACTTCGTCTGCTGCTCCAGCAATTGCAGGTCCTCCAGCTCGCGGGCACGCTCGCGGAAGTAGTCGATGTCGGCGATCCCGCCCTGCTCGTGCAGCAGATCGAGGCGCACAATCCGGTCGATGAGCCCACTATGTCGCTGGCGAGCGTGTTGTATCGACCCGCCACCATGCACCGACGCAGCTACCGCCACCATCATCGCGATCGTAAGCCCGATCAGCGCCCAGTGCTTGGCGAGCAGGCGTACCCCGGGCGTGCTGAGCTCGAACGACAACTCGCTACCGGGAGAAAGGGCTTCGGCCGTCCACAGCTCGTACAGTTGACCGCCGATATCCTGAGGCTCACCCTCCTGAAGAGTCGAGGTCGTCAGTTCCAGGCCGGCCACTGCGTCGCCGCCCATCATCACGCTGGCCGACTGTACCGGGTAGGGGAGATCGAGATGGAACGGCATTCCGTCGTCATCGGCAGTCAAGGTGTAGGTAACCGCCACCTGGCGCCCGGTGGGCGGCACCGGCCGCGCGTCAAGCACACGACCAGGCCCGATATCGGCATCTGATGGCGGTAGCGCGTCTTCCGGCGAAGGGAACGGTGCGGGGTTGACGGCGGAGGCTCGATCGGGCAACGGGATCACCAGCCCCGCCGGGCGTCCGTCGCTCAGCAGAGGTCCTCCAGCGTAGGCGGTGAGCCCGGCGTTGCTCACGGTCATGAACTGCAGCACGCGATAGACGGTGGGTTCATCGGCCTGGATGATCACATGCAGCGTGTCGATGTGCAGTGGATTGCCCTCGCCGGTAACCGGGAAAACCGCCAAGTCGACTTGTAGAACCGACCCCGGGCGGATCACCGCCGTGTCCGATCGATAGGTGACGCCGTCGTAGTCGGCGCTGACCGTAGCGTGCATGCCGGGCGATGCCGGCACTTCATCCCAGCGAGCCATGCCGGTGCTATCTGCATCGGTCCGTGCCGAAAACACTACGGCGGTGCCATCGTGTACTTCCAGGCGCATCAGCAGCGCCGCCACCGATCCGTCGGGGAGCGTGGCACGAGCTTCTACCGATGCGGTCTCGTCTTGCTTCGGCATCCCGACGGTGGTGCCACCGACAGCCAGCCCGGCGATCAACGCGCCCGCCGCGGCGCTCCTCCAGCACATCGTTAGGTAGCTATCAGTCCGGTACCGCAGGCGGCACAGAAACGATCTTCGGGGGAGGTAGGGCCGCCGCAAGAGGTACAGAAGCGATCCGTCGGCGCCGACTCGGAGGGCTTTGGAGCGGCGTTCATGGCATCATCCATCGCGCCGCCCAGGGCATCGCCTTCAGGGTGCGATATGCGATCCTTGGCCGCCGAAATGGCGTCTTCGAGCGACTTGGCGGCACGCGGTGCCTGACTTCGTAAGGCTTCGATCTGTGCCACTACCCCGACAGCTTCACGCTTGAGCGTCTCGATTTCGCGGCGGTAGTCCGATTCGCCGATCTTGTCGGTGCGGAAGTCGAAGCTCGTTTCTCGGATTGCGCCATAGATCGCCTGCTTGCGCTCCTCGAGCCCGCCGAGCTCAGACCAGGGGCCCTGGCCATCATCGATGGCCAGCAACGGCGGGCGCACTAGCGGGTAAACGAGTCCCAGCGCTGCCAGCGCTGCCACCACCACCGGGATGACGATCTCCATCAGTCGCCGAGCGAGCCCAGCTCGCGCTCGATGATCTCGCGCAGGCGGGCGTCCTCATTGGCCAGGGGCGTGGTGATTTCGGCCGAAGTCGTCGCCTGCTCACGGCCGTCTGTACCGTCGGTACCGCGTTGGACCCAGCGAGAGAGCACCGCGCCGACGCCGACGGCGCCTACGGTGAGGAGCAAGATGGGGGCCGCCCAGGCGGCCAGATCGAGACCCGAGCCGCCGGGCTTGATGCGCACGGACGGGTCGTAGCGCGCCGCCAGTGTGGTCATGATCTGCTCATCGGACTGGCCTGTGTCGACGAGCTCGCGGAGCTCGGCGAGCATTCCATCGGCGAAGCCACATCCGCATGTAGCGATTGGCCGCAGAGGGCACGTGGGGCACTGACAACCGATCTCGCCAGCGAGCCGCGTGAACGAGTCGATGCGGTGATCCGGTTGCGCTATCCACCAGGCAGCCCCCAGCCCGAGCGCGGCGGCGGCGGCCGCCGCCGCCAGGACGATCAGCTTCGCGTTGCCAGCCTCGCGATGCGCTTTGTCCATGTTGGAGGGACCCTCCCGTCAGTAGTTCGCGATTCCGACCTGGCTGTGCCGTCGGTCGGGGAACATCGCCAGAATGGTGCCCAGCGCCAGGACCGCGAGCCCGATCCAGATCCACTTCACCAGCGGATTCAGGTACGCCTTGAACGTCGCCGTCTGCTGCGCATCCCAGCCAGCGAGAACGATATATAGATCGTGGCGCAAGCTACTCCAGATGGCTACTTCCGTGGTGGGGTTCTCTTGTCCCGGATGAAAGTGGCGCTGCGGCACCAACCGGAAACGGGGGTCGTCGCCATCGAAGGCGACCAATGAAGCGGAGCTCACGTCGACGCCGCTCGTCTGGAAGTGGTTGAGCTCCTCGTACTGGAGTCGATAAGTGCCTATATCGACGGTCTCACCAGGGCGCAGGGTCGCCTCGACCTCGCTCTGGAAGACGCTGGATCCTGTGATACCCACCGCCATCAGGACGATCCCCACGTGAATGATGTAGCCACCGTAGCGGCGCTTGTTGCGCAGTGTGAGGCCGACCAACGCCTGGTGCCACGACTCGTTGTTGGCCGAAGCGCGCGCCCGCATGCCTCGCCAGAACTCCTGCACCACGGTGCCAACGACGAAGGCCGAAAGCCCCATACACATCAGGGCATAAGGGCCGCCTACTCGCATTACCAGCAACACGACCATCGTGCCACTGCCGGCGATGCTCGGCCACACGAAGGCGCGGCGGAGACTCGGCCACGAGGCGCGTCGCCAGGCGATCAATGGCCCGATGCCGGTAAGCGCTAAGAGCAGAAGAAAGATGGGGACGTTGACGCGGTTGAAAAAGGGCGGCCCGACGGTGATCTTGACGCCGTTCACCGCCTCGCTGATCACCGGGAACATGGTTCCCCACAGCACGGCGAAACAGGACACGACCAACACGAGATTGTTGAACAGGAACGACGACTCGCGCGACAAGACCGACTCGAGTTGATTCGCGCTCCTGAGGTCGGGGAGCCGCCAGGCCACCAATCCCAAGCTGACCGCAAGGATGATCGCCAGGAAGATGGCGAACAGTGGGCCCAAGGTGGACGTGGTGAACGCATGCACGGAAGAGACGATCCCCGAACGGGTGAGGAACGTGCCGAAGATGCAAAGTGCGAAGGTGGCGATGACCATCAACATGTTCCACACCCGTAGCATTTGCTTCTTTTCTTCGATCATCACCGAGTGCAGATAGGCGGTCGCCACCAGCCAGGGCATCAACGAGGCGTTCTCCACCGGATCCCAGCCCCAATATCCTCCCCAGCCGAGCTCCACGTACGCCCATTGGGCACCGAGCGTGATTCCGATCGACAGGAAGAACCACGCGACGATCGTCCAACGTCGGATGGCGTGTAGCCACGACGTATCGAGCCGGCCGCTAGCCAGGGCGCCGATGGCGAACGCGAACGGGATCGTGAACCCGACGAAGCCGAGGTAGAGATTGGGCGGATGGATGGCCATGGCAGGGTTCTGCAGGAGTGGGTTCAGGCCGCGCCCATCGAGTGGTGTGAACGGCAAGGTCTCGAACGGATCGGCGGCGAACAGCTGCAGCGCGATGAAGAACATCGCCGTAAACATGCAGACCGCGTAGACGTAGGGCATTAGCTCGGGATGCCGTCGGCGATTGCTCCACGTGGCTACGGTCGAGTACACGCACAGAACCACAGTCCACAAGAGCAGCGACCCGGCCATGCCTCCCCAGAGCGCCGACATCTTATAGATGAGCGGCTGGGCGATGCGCGAGTTCTCGGCGACGTAACGCACGACGAAGCGATCGTTGGCCAGTAGCCATAGCATCGATGCCGCAGCGATCACCACCAGCCCGGAAGTCACATAAACGCCGTTGCGGGCGCTTGCCACGAGGGCGGGTTGTCGGCGATGGGCGCCGAGCAGAGCCACGGCGAAAGTGTACGCAGCGGTGGCAAAGGCAGCGACCAGGGCGCTATGGCCTAGGGCGATCAACGGCTGGGAACTCCGCGGTCAGGGGTCAGGGCGAAGTCTGCTCGCGGGCCGCGACGCCGGCCTCGCGATACTTGGAAAGGTCGGTCTCGGCTGCGTACTTGGACGGACACTTGGCCATCACGAAGGTGGCGTGGAGTACGCCATCGGCACCGAGCGTGCCTTCGACCACCGCGTCGGCCCCGTCTACCAGCGTATCCGGCGTGATTCCATGGTAGGTGACAGGAATCTCGGTGCCGCCCTCCTGGATCACGAACTGCCGGTCGAGATGGTTCGACTCCGATACTTGAATCGTGCCGGCGACAACCTTGCCGGCGACGCGTAGCGGGACCTCGGAGAGCGTGTCGAGCTGCGCCGTGACCTCACTGACGGTGTAGTAGAACATCATCGTGTCGCGCATGCCGGTGACGATCAGATAGCCGAGCGCAGAGGCAACGATCAGCGCCGCGATCACGACCTGTTTGCGTCGAATACCCATGGAATCACTCCGTGCAACTCGTCCCGAGAAACAAGATAAGAGGTTAGCATAGCGCCAGTCGCTCCGATCTCAGAGCCGGGTCGGCCTCAGCTCGCGCCGCGGGCCCGAAGATGCGCCTGAATGGAGCGCTCCAGACGGTTCGCGTCGAGCCGATACTTGAACATCTTTCGACCGGCCAGCAACCCCACCGGTATTTGCTCACCGTAGTCGCGCTCCCAGCCGGGATCCAGCTCGACGTTACGCTCCTCGATGCGCAGGCCATACCGTGCCACGAGTGGCTGCATCGCTTCCTTGGCTTGGTCGCACAAATGACACCCGGGGCGGCTATAGAGCAGCAACACCAGTTCCGACATCGACTCGAGAGCTCCAACTCAAGGGATGAGCGCCGTGGTAAAATCGGCGGCCGTTCGCAGCCTCTGTTCGCCGGCGTCTGCTGCCGGCATCGTCCGCGCGACCTTCCACATGCCCATGCCTGACGGACTTCGTGTGACCTTTCTTGGCACGGGGACCTCCGCGGGGATCCCCGTGATCACATGCAGCTGCGATGTTTGCACGTCTACAGACGTTCGCAACCGGCGCCTGCGTGCCAGCCTGCTGCTGGAATGGGCGGGGAGCGACGGGAAAGTGGCCAAGGTACTTGTCGATACCGCCACCGACCTTCGCCAGCAGGCGCTCAGGGCCGGTATCGACCGGATCGACGCGGTCATCTACACGCATGCCCATGCCGATCATGTTCTGGGGTTGGATGAGCTCAGAATCTTCAACTTCGTCTATCGGCAGCCGATTCCGTTGTACGCGGACGGCGAGACCCTTGCAGCGCTGCGGGGAATGTTCGCATACGCATTCGATCCCGACGCGATCGCCGTACCACGGCTCACACCCATTGAGGTCGGCGATTGCTTCGACCTGTTGGGGGTAAGAGTCGAATCGATTGCGTTGCCGCACGGATCGGGGAACGTACGTGCATTTCGCATCGGTGATTTCGCCTACGCAACGGATTGCAACGAGATCCCGGCCGACGCTGCTGCACGCTTGCGTGGTCTGGATGTTCTTGTCATCGACGCGCTTCGCCACAAGCCGCACCGGTCGCACTTCACCGTGGAGCAGGCGCTCGAGCAGGTGGCGACGTTACAGCCCAGGCAAGCCTACCTGACGCATTTGAGCCATGAGTTGGAGCACGCCGCCATTCAGGCATCACTCCCTGACGGCGTCGCCGTTGCCCACGATGAGCTGACCCTCGAGCTTCCGTTGCCGGAGCGGTTCCGATGCGTGTGATACGCGGGTTTCGCCATCTCGATCTTCAGCTCGAGCGCCCGGCAGTGACCATCGGCAACTTTGACGGTGTGCACTTGGGACACCAGGAGGTCATGCGCCGAACCGCCGATGGCGCGCGCCAGCGTAGCGCAGAGGCTGTGGTATGTACGTTCGATCCCCACACCATGGCGGTGTTGTCGGACCGGCCGCCGGCGCAGCTGCAGACAACCGAGCAGCGCATTGCCGCCATAGAGGCCGTCGGTATCGACGTCGCGGTGGTGATCCCTTTCGATCGCCAGATCGCCGCGGTAGGCAAAAGGCGTTTCGTCGACGAGTTCCTGATTGCTGAGCTCGACGTGGGCTCCTTGCATGTCAGCCAGGGGTTTTCCTTCGGTCGCGAGCGCGGCGGCCGTGCCGCGTATCTGGAGCAACGCGCCGCGGCTGAGGGGTTCGGCGTCGAGCGCGTTCCGCCGCTCGTCGTGGGTGGTCAACCCGTGTCGTCGACGCGCGTCCGGGAACTCATTGGCCGGGGCGAGATCGAAGCTGCAGCAGTGTTGCTCGGCCGGCCCTACTCGCTGGCCGGGAAAGTGGTTCCCGGACGGGGCCGTGGCCGACTGCTGGCCGCACCGACCGCAAATCTCAAGCTAGGTAACGTATGTACGCCGCGATGCGGCGTATATGTAGCGGAGGTGAGGCTCGATGGTGAGATCCATCAGGCGGTCGCCAATGTCGGCAATCGACCGACGTTCGAGACCTCCGGGGAGCTTGTTGCCGAGGCGCACCTGCTTGATTTCAGCGAGCCGATCTATGACCGCGACATCGAGCTCGCGCTGCTGCGCCTGCTGCGCGAGGAGCGCGTATTCCCCGATGGCACGGCGCTCGCGGTACAGATACAGGACGATGTGCGAGCGACCCGGCAGTATTTCGAGACGCGGTCAGCAACGACGTGACACCGGCGGAATTCGGTGGCCCCGACCCGATCAACCCGGTGAGCTATACTGACCATCCTTTCGAGCTTCGGGCACCCGGTCCCATCGTCGATGGTGATCACTGCGATCATGAACGAAGAGCTTGTTGGCGAAGAGGTTACCCTGACGGGGACGGCATCTGAGATGCTTGGCTTCGTGGTGGGCGCCACCGAGGCCTTCATGGTCGCTGCTGGCGCTGCCACGTGTGACAGCGCTCAGCTGGAAGCCGGTGCCCGACAGGCGCCTGCAGATATCGGAGAGGCGTCCGGCAGCGCCATTCGTGCCCGATTGATCGTCGTTGCCGAAGGCATCGACTTGACCATAGGGGCCAATGCCGAGGGCGCTGAGCTGCACCCGATCTCGTGCCGCGTCTAGCAGGCCGAGGTGGAAGTGTGGCGGGCCTGGCGACAGGGTCTTGCGAGGCGGAGGCAAGGACACAGGAGGAGGCGATGGGTACCCCATCGTTGACGACGAACGGCATGGCATACGCCCGCAACCTTCTGTCGCCTGAAGAGTTACGACGATTTCCTCGCCGTTACCAGCCCCACCACACCTCCACTACGGCCTGCTAGTGGTGCCGCGCTTCTACAACACATCAACACGCCGCAAGGAAGCGTTCGAGCCGGCGTCGCCGCCGCGCGTATCGGTCTACTCGTGCGGTCCCACGGTCTACGACGTTCCGCACGTCGGCAACTATCGATTCTTCGTCTGGGTTGACCTCGTGCACCGCTACCTCGCGTGGCGCGGTTACGACGTGAACCTGGTGATGAACATCACGGACATCGACGACCGCACCATCGCCGGCGCCATGCAGGCCGGGGTGCCCTTGCGAGATCACACCGAGCCGTTCGTCGATCAGTTTCTCGGTGGCCTCGAGGCGCTCGGAGTACGTCCGGCAGCGTGCTACCCGCGAGCGACAGACCACGTCGACGAAATGGTGGAGTTGATCTCGAGACTGCTCGCCAAGGACCATGCCTATGTTGCCGATGGCAATGTTTTCTTCCGAGTAGCTTCGTTCGCTTCCTACGGACAGCTGGCGCGGCTGGATCCGGAGGCGATGAGGTCGACGGAGCGTGTCCAGGCCGATCGACTGGCGAAGGAAGATCCTCGTGACTTCACGCTCTGGAAGGTGGCCATTCCCGACGAGCCGTCGTGGCCGGCACCGTTCGGCGAGGGCAGGCCAGGATGGCATCTTGAATGCTCCGCGATGAGCATGAAGTACCTGGGCGAAACCTTCGACCTTCATCTTGGTGGCGCCGACCTCATCTTTCCACATCACGAGAACGAGATTGCCCAGAGCGAGGCTGCTACCGGAGTGCAGTTCGTGCGCTACTGGATGCACTGCAGCCACCTCGTCGTAGATGGCACCAAGATGTCCAAATCGCTGGGGAATTTCTACACGCTGCGACAGTTGCTCGAGGCCGGTCATGATCCGATGGCGATCCGCTACCTGCTCACCTCGGTGCACTATCGTCGGCCGCTCAACTTCACCTTCGAGGCCATAGAGCAGGCCGCTGCATCGATCGCCCGGCTGCACGAGCTGCTGGCACGGATCGACGAGCGGTCGCCGCGCTTGCCAAGCGACGACCCCGCACGCTCCGCATCGTTGCGCGCCGCCCTCGAAGATGCCCAACGTGAGTTCGGCATGGCGATCGACGATGACCTCAACAGTGCCGGCGCCTTGGGTCACGTCTTCAGCCTGGTGCGCGACGTGAACTCGGCGCTCGATCGCGACGAGGCGGATCGCAGCACCCTCGATGCGGTGACCGAGTGGCTCGCGGATGTCGATTCGCTTTGGGGTGTCCTGCCGCGCGAGGAGCGCCGCGAACTCGATATCGAGTATCAGGGGGCGAGTACTCGCGCCAGCGGCCCGGCGGTTTCGCCCGACATCGAGGCGCTGATCGTGCAGCGGGTACAGGCTCGCATGGGCCGTGATTTCGAAGCCTCGGACGCTTTGCGGGAACAACTCCGCAGGCTGGGTGTTGAAGTTGAGGATACCCCCGATGGGGTGCGCTGGCGGCGCTCGGCAGCAGGGAGCACCATGGCTAGCTGATCGTCTCCATGGTTCTACATGGGACAGCACAGCGCCTGGCGCAGTCGTTTCGGCCGCGCCGCCGAGCGCCATGCAGAGCAATTGCTCTGCATGGCTGGTCTGCGGGTGATCGAACGTCGATTCCGCAGGGCCGGAGGCGAGATCGACTTGATCGCCCTCGATGACGACGGAGTGTTGATCTTCGTAGAGGTGAAGGCACGGCGCTCTGATTGCTACGGATCGCCCCTCGAATCGGTCGACCGTCGCAAGCAACGCCGCCTGGTGCGTGCCGTCAGGGCATTCTTGCGCGAGTACGAGCGGTCGTACCGGTCGGTTCGGTTCGACGTCGTGGTTCTGTTGTCCGATGGACGAGGTCGTCTGCTGCACGAGTGGGTTGGTGACGCCTGCCGGATCTGAGTGCCAGCCGACAGGATGCAGAGTTCTTGCCTGCGTCCCACGCCCTCGATATCCTGTTGATTCCGGAGCGGGAATAGCTCAGCTGGTAGAGCGCAACGTTGCCAACGTTGAGGTCGCGGGTTCGAATCCCGTTTCCCGCTCCAACTGATCTTGGCGCGCGGACCCGTTCGCGCGTGGATCCGGCCACCCCGGCACGGAGGGGCGCGTCCGGCGTCGAGCCTTGATGAGGCGGCGTAGCCAAGTGGTAAGGCAGCGGTCTGCAAAACCGCGATTCGGCGGTTCGATCCCGCCCGCCGCCTCCTCCTCTTTCACGGATGCCGGCGGTGCCGCAGGCTGCCGCACTCGGCGCCTGCTCGTACGGACGGTCGGCATTGCCAAGATGCGGGGCCTCGCCCCGGTGGCACAGTCGGAGATCGCCGCTGCGGCTAACCAGCTGGAGGAGGCTTCGCCCGCCCGTCCGCCGCTAGCAGGCCGAACGGGTTACGACGATTCGGGGCCTGGGGGCGCCAGGTCCGGGTCACGCAGGCGGAACTGGTGCACGACGCCCATGTCGTCAATCGTCCAGGTGCCCTCGGCGGTGCGATCGACGTATCCCGAGAGCACCCAATAGAGGCGGCGCGTCTCGTCCCAAGAAACGTCGGAAATCGTACGCGCCATACGATCAAGGCTCTGGTTGCTGATATGGCGGGGCAGGCTTCCCAACGGTGCCCAGGTGCCGGCTTTGTAGAGGGTGTCGATCGTTCCCGTCGTGGAGCCGAGGCGGTCGTATGTCTGCACTTGGCTGATGACGTGGGTATTTGCGAGTGCGAATTCACCGCCTGGGGCCAGCGCCATGCGGCGAGTGTTGAGCAGAAAGTAAAGGGTCCCCGCATCGTTCCGCTGTGGCGGCACGATGGTATCGAGGTGTGTGCCGTCTCGATCCAGCACGCTCACCAGCGGTTCGCCCTCCGCACCGAACATGAACGACGCCGGCGGCAACCGCAGCACGAAGATGTGCTCTGCCGTTCCGACGGCCGCGAGCGGAAGGTAATCGAGGGGGATCTCGTCGAGCGGTTCCGCTGCGGCCCCGAAGCGCACTAGCCGCTGGTTTCCGGTGTCGGCGATGATCAGCTCACCGTTCGGGTACACTCACATCCCCTCGGCGCGGCTGATCTCGCCCCGACCGTGCCCGCGCTTGCCACGCGATGCCAGGAGCTCCTCGTTGGGCGAGAACACCGGCACGCCATCGGTGCCGCTGTCGAGCACGTAGATCCGACCGCCGGCATCGAAGCCCAGGGCCGCCGGGCTCGAGAACGCAGTGTCAACGCCGGACTCGCCCCCGAGCGTGCGGATCTCAACGGCCTCGAGCGTCCATTCGGCCGGCAGGTCGCGCCGCTGACAGGCGCTCAGCGAGCAAGCGCAGGAAAAACCCAGGCACCACCACAGGACGCCCGGGAGGCCAGGCGATCGCCGATGCGATGGAGCTCCGCCACCGCAGTCTAGACGGCGTACGGGTAGCCGCGAACCTTGTCGAACACGATGCAGCGGTACAGCGCGATGGTGCAGTCCCACAACATCGCGTCGGCAGCCCGGATGAGACGGATGTCGAGCGTCGGCAATCCTTCCCCCAGGACCTGTTGAGCACAGCTCACGCAGAAATCGAACCGAGAGAAGCACCCAGCCTCGGCCGAGTTGGGCACCGGGCCGCCTGCGATACTCAGCAACGTAATGAGACACAGAATCGGGTGGCGTAGCGAACGAGCCATGGGCGTGTTCTCCTCGGACAGACTCGCGGGCCACCCCTGTGGCTCCTGGCCGTGATGTCCGTAACAGGTTGTGACGGCCGCGGCTTGGTAGAATCACGGTCGCCTCAGGGACCTTCCGCTCATGATCTCCATCTCCACATCTACGAGAGCCTTCTTGGCAAGCTCGCCATGTCAGGCGGAGAGGTAACGTGCGCGTTCGCTTGGACTCGGTCGGCTGCCGGCTGAACATCGGAGAGATGGAGGAGCTGGCGCTGGTGTTGGCCGGGCATGGTCACCGCATCGTGGGGCCGGGTGATGTTGCCGACCTGTTCGTCTTCAACACATGCGCGGTTACGCACGTGGCAGCGCGCAAGTCGCGCAAGGTCTTGCGCCAAATACGGCGCGATCATCCCCACGCCAGCATCGTGGCGACCGGCTGCTACGCAGATCTGTCGGCGGCAGAAGTCGAGCGGCTCGGCGTCGACATGGTGGTCGGCAATCGCGACAAGGACCAGCTCGCGGATCAGCTGGCGGTTGCCGGGCTGCTACGCGACGCCGACCCGATCGGCGACGCCGACTCGACGCCCTTCGCCGCACCACATGGCCGGACGCGCGCCTTCGTCAAGGTGCAGGATGGCTGCGACAATCGCTGTACGTTCTGCATTGTCACCGTGGCGCGGGGCGACAGCCGCAGCCGGCCACTGGAGACGGTGATCGCGCAGGTTCGGCATCTCGCACAGCTCGGCTACCGGGAGGCAGTGCTGACCGGAGTACATCTGGGCTCGTACGGACATGATCACGACGACCGACACGGTCTCGAGCACCTCGTCGCGGCGATCCTCGACCGCACGGACATTCCGCGGCTAAGGCTGTCGTCACTCGAGCCCTGGGACATTCGCCCGGAGCTCTTCGATCTCTGGAGAGATGGTCGCCTGCAACCGCACCTACACTTGCCGTTGCAGAGCGGCTGCGATGCCACGCTGCGTCGCATGTCGCGTCGGACGAGCCAAGCGGAGTTCTCAGCATTGGTAGCAGCGGCCAGGGCCGTGATCTCGGATTTGGCCGTTAGCACCGATGTCATCGTCGGATTCCCGGGGGAGACAGACGAGGAGTTCGAGGAGTCGATCGAGTTCATCGAATCGATGGCCTTCTCGAGGTTGCACGTGTTCCGCTACTCACCGAGGGCGGGCACGACGGCGGCCTCCATGTCGGGGCAGGTTGATCCGTCCGTCGCACAGCGCCGTAGTCGCCGGTTGCACACTCTCGGCGCCGATCTGGAAACCAGTTTCCGGTGCGCTATGTTGGGGCGCAAGACCGAGGTCCTGTGGGAATCCAGTGAGTCGTTCGATGCCGGAAAACGCTGGAGCGGCCTGACGGGGAATTACGTCAGGGTGGTCACCGATACCGGTCGGGAGATCGACCTGCGCAACCGAGCGACAGTCACCGAGCTAGTGGATTCGCTGCCCGGTGCTCTCTATGGGCTTTGCACCGCAACCCGCGGCCGCCCGTGTGAGGCTGATCCCAATGACCAGCTTGTCTTTAGCTGATTTCGAGTAAGCGATGCCGGTTCGCGTCGTCGCCGGCGCGCTGATGCTGGTGCTGGTCGGCGTCGGCTGTGTTCCCGCCCGCGGCCCGGCGGAGTTGGCGGACGAACCGGCGATCGGGGCAGGTTTGCAGGCGGCGCTCGACAGACTCGGTGAGCGGTCCATCCCAGTCGATATTGTCTGCCGTCAGGGGCCAAAGGTATTGGGGCTCAATTAGCGATACGCTCCGCACCACTATGGCAAGCCTATTGCACGATGTTGAGGAATATGTGGAAAGCGCGCGACCTCTAGGGGGCGCTGAGGCCCGCGGAACGGACCCCGTTCTCGACCGTGACCCGAACTCGCCGACCGTCCGGCTACGTGGCCTCGAGAAGTGGTACAAGTCGGGTTTCGGGCGTACGTACGTTTTGCGCCGGATCAATGCAGACATACGGGAGGGCGAGTTCGTTACCATCATGGGCCCGTCCGGAGCCGGCAAGTCGACCCTGCTGAGCATCATCGGCATGCTCGACGGCTCCTGGGAAGGCGAGTTTCACTTTCTCGACTATCCGGTTCATGACCTGAGCTCGAAGGAGCGCAACCGCCTGAATCGCGAGTACATCGGCTTCGTCTTCCAGAGCTACCATCTGATCGACAGCATGACCGTGTGCGAGAATCTCGACGTGCCGCTCTCGTACCGCAACGTCAAGCGTGCGCAGCGCAAGAGCATGGTGGCAGACACCCTCGATCGCTTTAACATCGTCGGCAAGAAAGATCTCTACCCGAGTCAACTCTCCGGTGGTCAGCAGCAGCTGGTAGGTGTTGCGCGTGCCATCATCGGCAAGCCGAAGGTGCTGCTGGCAGACGAGCCGACCGGCAACCTGCGTACGGCGCAGGGCCGGGAGATCATGGAGCTGTTCAAGCGTCTCAACGAGGAGGAGGGGACGACCATCGTTCAGGTCACCCACTCCGAGGTGAACGCCGGCTACAGCGACCGAGTCATCAACCTGCTGGACGGCTGGGTCGTCGAAGACGATCCCTACACGGCGGATTCTTCCGAGCGCCCCGAGTCGTAGCGCCGTCCATTTCTGGGACGACGGTTCCGAGAATCGACACTACTCGGGCCCGCTGCAACGGGTTGCTCACGGCAAACCCAGCTGGCTGTGGCCCCGAGCCTGAGATGCTTTGGCACGCCATTTGCTTGTGTTAAGGGCAACAAGCTCGCGTGACAGCGGGGACGCCAGCCCTGTCCCGATCATGGACGTAAAGGGGAGCGGCCTGGGGCCGAGGCTGGCGTGCCGGGTACCGTCGAGCGTTTCTCTGCTCGCAAACGGCGACCCAACGAGTACGGAATTACGAACCGCCGATTCAGTTTCCTGAATCCTATGCGACGAGAACGCTGGTTCGCCAGGGGGGCACTGCGCTGACGTGCCAAGATAATGCCGCCAGCCTTCCGCATCGTCAGGCCGTTAGGTAGGACAGCAAGAGGGGAAGGGCTGAGCGAGTGCGGGCGAACTTGATCCCCGCCGCCGTATTGGCCACAATTCTGACGTCTCCCGGCTCCAGAAGGCCCCAGCCCGCAGGCATCATGCGCCGCCGCAGACGGGTCGTACGAGGTGAAGCGTGAAGAAGTTCCTCCGATGCCTCTCTACCGTGATCCTTTTCGTCTTGTTCGCGGCGCCAGCTGATGCCCAGGTCGGCTTCGGCCGAGTCGTGGCAATCGGCGACGACGATGTGTTCGTCGGTGAGCCTGGCAACCGAGCCAGCTCAGGTTACGTATACGTATACCGCCACAACGGCGGCGACTGGGTTGAGGTGGCTGCTCTGGCAGCCTCGGACGCCACCGACGGCGATGGCTTTGGTACGGTGGTATCCGTTGATGGCGAGTTGCTGCTCGTCAGCGCGGTCACCGGAGACAGCGGCGCTGTGTACATGTTTCATCGCGATGGCCGCTCATGGAACGAGGTCGGTGCGCTTGCTCCCCTAGATGGTCTCGACGGTGATCGGTTCGGCGCCTCCCTGTCGCGCGACGGGGGGCAGTTGATCGTCGGAGCTCCGGCGGCGGCTGGTCGTTGGGGATCTGCCTACGTGTTCGAGATGCAGGACCACCAGTGGGTGCAGGTGGCGCAGCTGTCAGGAACGCGCCCGGAAGTCGATCACGAAGAAGTTGGGGGCGGCGGCGCGGCGCACGGCGAGGCTGAAGACGGGCACGCCGGCATCGAGGAAGAGGACGTCGATGAGGCTCAGGCTCCTACGCCTGAGCGCTTCGGCTCCGCGGTGCTGATACGAGGTGAGTGGGCTGTCGTCGGAGCGCCCAACGCCAACAGTCGCGCCGGGCTCGCTTATGTGTTCCGGAACGGCGATGACGGTTGGGAGCAGGTAACCACGGTAGGCGACTTCTCCGAGGAGAACGATCGCTTCGGCTCGTCGCTTGCCATCAACGACTCCGACTCCGAGTTGCTGGTTGGTGCCATCGGTGCCAACGGGCTCGGTGCTGTACGTCGTTTCCTCTACGATGGCGAGAGCGGCGAGGTCACGCGGGCGGCGAGTCTTTTCCCGTTCGAGGGATCGGCGTTGGGTTTCGGCTCGACGATCGCCGTCCAGGACGGCGCCATCTACGTGGCCGCGCCGCGCGCCAACAACGGCGCTGGCGTTATCTTTCGCTATACCGCTGATGGCAACGGCAACTGGTCGGAGGTCTCCAAGATCGGCACCGGTGAGTTCGGTCCCCGGTCGAGGTTCGCTGCTTCGATGGCAGTCGATGGTGACGTCATCGTCGCCGGCGCTCCCAACACCGACTTCGGTGCCGGGCACGCGATGATCCTCACGCGTACCTACGGTGGCTGGGATCGCACAACGGTGGTTTCTGATATCAAGGCGCTGGAGAACATCACCGGTGGCGTCGTGCCATGCGAGTCGGGGCAAGCCGGACATTTCGAGTGCGCCGGCGTCGACCTGCTGGCCTACCTGCCGACGCACGAGATCGGCGGTGACCGCGGCGTCGTCGCCAACGATATCTGGGGATGGACGGATCCCGACACGAGCCGCGATATCGCCATCGTCGGGCTCAGCAACGCTGCCTCGTTCGTCGACGTCACGGATCCCCATAACCCGATCTACATGGGCAAGCTGCCCAACACGGAAGGTTCGACCACCAGCGTCTGGCGCGACATCAAGGTGTACGCCGACCATGCCTTCATCGTTTCCGATGCCGCCGGCGAGCACGGCATGCAGGTCTTCGACCTCAGGCGGTTGCGCGAGTTCGAGGGCGACCCGATCACCTTCGTCGAGGACGTGCTGTACACCGAGATGAGCTCGGCCCACAACATCGTCATCAACGAGGAGACTGCCTTCGCGTTCATCGTTGGTGCCAGCGGTGGTGGCGAGACATGTGGCGGTGGGTTGCACATGGTGAATATCGAGGATCCGCAACAGCCGATCTTCGCTGGCTGCTTCCAGGACATCAGCACCGGCCAGCGCGGTAGCGGCTACTCCCACGATGCTCAGTGTGTGACCTACGCTGGCCCCGACGTGCGCTACCAGGACCATGAGATCTGCTTCGGGTCCAACGAGACGGCGCTTTCAATTGCCGATGTGACGGACAAGCGGGACCCGAAGGCCATCGGTATGTCGAGTTATCCCAACGTCTCCTACAGTCACCAGGGATGGCTTACCGACGATCACCGCTACTTCTATATGAACGACGAAGGTGACGAGGCGGCCGGCCTCGTAGAAGGCACACGAACGATCGTCTGGGACGTACAGGACCTCGAGGATCCGATCGTCGCCAACGAGTACATCTCAGACAACCCGGCCATCGACCACAACCTCTATGTAGTAGGCAACTTGATGTATCAGTCGAACTACGATTCCGGGTTGCGGGTGTTCGATGTCTCCGAACCGGAGCGGATCAAGGAGATCGGCTACATCGACACCGTGCCGTATGGCGAGGACGGCCAGGGGATGGGTGGTTCGTGGAGCAACTATCCCTACTTCGGCAACGGTATCGTCGTGATCACCTCGATGAGCGAGGGCCTTTTTGTTGCCAAGTTACGCGACGACGCCATGTCGGCCGGGGCGGCGAGCGGGTCGGAAAAGGAATGATTCGAATGGCCAGCAGAATCGTCGGGTGGCGGATTGCGGCGACCTTGATCGTGGCGGCGTGGGCATGGTCACCGAGCGCGTCGGCGGCACTTTCGGGGCGTGTCTATGTGGCCAGCCAAGATGGAGCAGCGATTTCGGTAATCGACGTCGAGACGCATGAGCTGATCGCCACGGTCGACCTCACCGCCCTGGGTTTCAGCGCCAACTGCAAGCCGCATCATGTGGCGGTCGAGCCCGATGGTTCGCACTGGTACGTGTCGCTGATCGCCGACTGGCGGGTGCTCAAGTTCGATCGCGACAACAACCTGGTCGGGCAGGTGGAGTTCGAGACACCCGGAATGCTCTCGTTGGATCCGACGGACGACCTGCTCTACGTCGGGCGGTCGATGGCGGCGGTGAGCCCGCCGACCCGCATCGGCGTTATCGAGCGTTCGAGCATGACGATCGAGGAGATCGACGTGTTTTTCGCCCGTCCGCACGCGCTGATAGCAAACCCGACCGACGAGGTGGTCTATACGGCGAGCCTGGCCGAAAACCGGATCGCCACAGTTCTGCCGAGCGAGGAGGGGTTGGAGCTTCTCGATATTCCCGGGGGTACGCATACCTTCGTGCAGTTCGCGATCTCTCCCGCCGGTACCACGATGGTAGCCGGCGGTCAGATCTCTGGTGAGATCCTGGTGTTCGACATCAGTGACTCACACAATCCGATCCTGCAGAAGCGCCTTCCGCTCGGCGGCCAACCCTGGCATCCGGTCTACTCGCGGGACGGCTCGCTGGTGTACTTTCCGCAGCGCACCGCGAACGCGGTGGCGGTGATCGACACCAGCACCTGGGAGTTCGTAGATCAGATCAGCGGCGGCGGACTCTATGAGCCGCACGGCAGCGCCATCTCGCAAGACGGCCGCTGGTTGTTCGTATCCGGCCGCAACACAGGGGGCGCCTACGGAGATGTCGCCGAAGGCGCCAAGCCACCCGGTACGCTCACCGTCATCGACACGGAAAGCCGCCAGGTGGTCAAGGTGATCGAGGTGCCGGCGTACGCCGCAGGAGTCGGCGCCGCCACGACGCGCTGAGCCATCGGTCGGCACCGATAGGGCGCCGCGTCTGCGGGATCCGGCCGCCGCCCGTGTGGCAAGATTCGTTGTCGCACGCAACCGAGGTACATGCATGAGAAAGCTGACCGTCGCCCTGTTCCTGCTGACAACGGTGGCCACTGGCGTTCCGGCCGTGGCGCAGATCGGCTTCGGATCTGCCGCTGCCGTAGGTGACGACGACGTGTTCGTCGGCGAGCCGGCGAACTTGATCGGCCCCGGTGTTGTGTACGTGTATCGGCCGGCCAACGGCGGCTGGCAACAGGTGCAGGAGTTGCTCGCTTCGGACGCCAGCGATACCGATGGTTTTGGTCGCTCGATCGCGGTCAACGGCGACCTGCTGGTGGTCGGCGCCGACTCGGTTGGTGCAGCGTACCTGTTTCGCCGCCAGGCAGGTTCCTGGGTGGAGACGGCGCGCCTTGCCCCGGATGGTGAGGCCGCCGGCTTTGGCGACGCCGTAGCGCTCGGTGATGGGCTCATCCTCGTCGGCGCTCCGGGCGGCAACGGTGGCGAGGGCAGCGTGTTCATCTTCGAGCCTGTCGGGGAGGGGTGGACGGTGTCGACCACCATCCACGGCGACGGAACAGACGTCGGATCGGGCGCGCCGGAGGGCTTCGGTGCAACGGTGGCGCAGGCGGGTGACTGGATTTTTGTGGGCGCCCCTGGCGGGCGCGTCGACATGTTCCTCGGCGGCCAGTTTCGATCGGATCCGCCGCAGGGGAGCGTCTACGTCTTCCGGCGCGACAATGACGGCTGGAGTCGTGTCGACAAGCTCGAGTCTCCGCCGCAACGCTCTCTCGGGGCGATGTACGGGTCGAGCCTTGCCTTGAACGAGCGTGAGGCGCTGATCGGCGCCGTCGGAACCGACGACTTCGGCGGAGCTGTCTACCGCTACGGCTATTCGGAAGACGACACGAGATGGAGCTTGGAGGGCAGCCTGGCGCCGTTCGATGCTCCCGCCGGCGGGATGTTCGGCATCGATCTGGCATTGGGTGAGGACGAAGTGCTCATCGGCGCGCCAGGCGCTGGTAACGGACGCCTGGAGGGACGCGTGTATCGCTTCACGCGTGGACGCTCCGGCGAGTGGAGTGCTGCGTCGAAGCTCGGCACCACAGGTCTGAAGTTCGGCTCTGCATACGGGGCGGCAATCGCTGCGAAGGAGGACCTGGTAGTTGCTGGCCTACCCGGTGACGACTATGGCGCGGGAAGCGCCGTCATCATGAGCCGCCTGGCGGATGGCTGGGATCGCTCACATGTGCTGAGCGGCGCACGCGGGCTACCGGCGATTACCGGCGGTGCGGTGGAGTGCGTCGACGGCCGGGCCGGGATCTTCGAGTGTGACAACGTCGACCTGATCGCCTTCCTGCCGATCCAGGCGATCGGTGGCGGGCGCGGTGTGACCACCAATGACATCTGGGGCTGGACCGATCCGCAGTCCGATCGCGACTACGCCATCGTCGGCATGCGCGACGGCACTGCCTTCGTCGATATCACCGATCCGTACGTGCCCGTCTTCGTCGGCAAGCTGCCGCAGTCAGCCGACTCGCCAGCCAGCCTGTGGCGCGACATCAAGGTCTACGCCGATCACGCCTTCATCGTTGCCGACGCTTCCGGCGCGCATGGCGTGCAGGTCTTCGATCTGACCGAGCTGCGCCAGTTCGAAGGCACGCCGCTCGCCTTTGGCGAAGCGGCCCACTACAACGGCGTGAACTCGTCGCACAACATATACATCAACGCCGAGAGCGCCTTCGCGTATGCCGTTGGCAACAGCTCAGGCGGAGAGACCTGCGGCGGGGCGCTGCACATGATCAACGTCGAGGATCCGCGCACCCCGATCTTCGCGGGTTGCTTCGAGCCGCAGGCGAGCAGTTCGCGTGGTCCCGGCGGCACGCACGATGTGCAATGCGTCACCTACCAGGGACCCGACGAGCGCTATCGGGGCCGGGAAGTTTGCTTCAGCTCCGATGGACGCGCCTTCGGCATCGGCGATGTTACCGACAAGCGCAATCCGCAAGTGATCGCCTCGGCGACCTATCCGAATCTGGCCTACACGCATCAAGGCTGGCTCGACGAGGAGCACCGCTATTTCTACATGAACGACGAGGGCGACGAGATTGCCGGGCTCGTTGCCGGGACGCGCACGCTGATCTGGGATGTGCAGGATCTGGAAGATCCGATCCTGGTTGGCGAATACACCACCGACAATCCTGCCACCGACCACAACCTCTACATCGTCGGCGACGTGATGTACCAGTCCAACTACCGAAGCGGTCTGCACGTGCTCGACATCAGCGAGCGTGAGCAACCGCGGCCGCTGGGATTCTTCGACACCGTGCCGTGGGGTGACAACGACGGAATGGGCGACATCCTGTCCGGAGCGATCGGCTCCTGGAGCAACTATCCGTTTTTCGATAGCGGCGTGGTAGCGGTGACCTCCGGCAAGGAGGGGTTGTTCATCCTCAAGTTAAATTCTGGACCTGGTAACCCCTGAAAATACAACAGGTTCGGGGAGGGTGCTGCGACCCGGGTGCGCAATCCGCACCCTAGACGCACCCTGGCATTCACGGTGGGTGCGGGCCTCGCGTCGCGTCCTCGATGGGGACTAGGCTCCCGCGTATGAAGCTCACCCCGACCACCCAGATCGCTCACCTCGACGGCATCTGGCTCGAGACATCGTCAGCCCTGCGGCAATGCAACATTCGCACGCTGCAGGACCTGTCCCTGGTGAACCTGGCCACCACACCGAGTGAGATCCACAAGGACCAGCTCGTGATACTGCTCGAAGCGGCAGAAGTGGCTGGGGTGGAGGGCAGCGAGAGGTAGCGCCTCGGTACCGACAAGGCTGCTCTCTCAACGGACTCGCCCGCAACGCTCAACCACCAGCCAAGATCACGAACGGGAGTGGGTCATGGCGGCAACCGCTCTTTACAGGGGTCTGTGGCGCGTGTGACAACCCTGACACACGAACGATGCGTGCTACTGAATCACGAGGCATTGCGCAGTGGGCCTGGGTAGCTGGTGGATGAAGAGTGGACCGGGCCAGGCTGGACGCCGGGCACGAGGAATGGCGCGGACCTTCCAGTGGTACACGCTAGGGGAACCTACAGCCACTAAAGGAGAGCTTCTGCTGGCGGTGGATGATGGCGCCATGCTCCACGAGCGCATGGATACGCGTTCGAGCGAATCGCCGAGGGTAGTGGCGTGGCCGGAGGCCTTCTGGACCGCTTCCCGAGTTACGCGTGGCAGGTGCTGTTCATGCCACTGTTCAGCCTCGTCGGTGCCCTGCTGGTCTGGTTCATGTGGCGGGAGCTGCAAGATCAGGGGGGCGCTTGATCGTATTGATCGCCCTAGTATTGCTGTCGTCCGCCGTTGCCCTGGACTTCGTCGAAGGGCTGGATGAGGATCATCCCTTGAACGCCTACGCATACATCGCCGATACCTTCGATTGGGAGACGTATACTGAGAGTGCCTTCGGGAGATCGACGTACGAGGCGCTGGCGCACTTTTCGCGCTCCATCGAGGAGTTCATCGAGATGCTCGCCAACACGCTCCTGTGGTCGGTGTTTCTGCTGCACTTCATGCGGCTTGCACCCGAGTTGCGAATGCGGTTCAGGTCGGTCGAAGCTTCATGAGCCGCGCGTCGGAGGGAAGCGGAGCACCAAGCGCGGCCCGCCTGGTCGAGTGCCTGACGGCGCTGGAAATCACCGATGCCATCGGGATCCCGGACAATGACACCGCACAGCTGTTTGAACGGTTGCGCTGCCACCCGACGATCCGGCTTCTCAACGTGACGCGCGAGGGCGAGGCGTTCGCTGTCGCAGCCGGGCTGTGGATCGGCGGGCGACAGCCGGTGGTGATCATCCAGAATACTGGCCTGCTGGAGAGCGGAGACGGGCTGCGCGGTACCGTCGGACGCATGGGGATCCCCCTGCTCTGTTTGGTCGGTTATCGCGGCTACTCCAAGATGCTCGCTGCCGGTCAAGACACGGCCTCGGGACCGCTCGACGCCGCGACGCTGACGCGCCCCGACATCGACTCGGTGGCGTTGCTGACCGAGCCCACGCTGACCGCCTGGGGTGTGCCGTTCTGGCGGCACGGCTCTGACCTAGATACCGACACTTTGGTGCGGCGTGCGTTCGAAGCGGCGGCGCAGCAGTCTCAACCCACCGTCGTGTTGCTGACGCGCGGGCTGACGTGATGCTCACCAAGGACGAGATGCTGGCACCGCTCGCCCGCCTGCGCGAAGACCAGATCGTGGTGACGACGATGTCTGTGGTGCGCCCGTGGGCACGCCACTCGCAGAGCGAGCTCGACTTCGCCTCGGCAGACAGCGCCATGGGGCACGCTGCCGATCTGGCGCTCGGGTTGGCGCTGGCACAGCCCAAGCGCGGTGTGATTTGCCTCAACGGTGACGGCAGCATGCTGATGAGCCTCGGCACGCTGGCGACGATCGTTGATTCCGGCGTTACCAACCTGACGCTGGTGATCGTCGTCAACGGCACCTACGAGATCACCGGCAGCCAACCCCTGGCGGCGCACGGAACGATTGACTTCGAGGCGGTGGCGCGTGCCGTCGGGTTCCGCAGGACATACGCCTTCGATCAGGCCGACGAGTACGAGCGTCAGCTCCCGGAGGTGCTTGCCGGCGTCGGGCCGGTGCTGGCGTCGGTTTGCGTCGAACCGGGCAGCGAAGGGCCGCTGGCTCGAAGGCCGTCGGCAGCGTCGCCCTATCTGCGCACCTCGCTGCGCGAGTCGGCCCGGCAGCTGCGCGACGCGCTGAGTGGTTGAACGACAGCCGGCCACGGCCAGGGTGCCAACTGCGCTAGAGTTTGGACTTCGCCGCAACCCTCTCCCGAGCAGCATGGAGCTTGTGTTGACCCTTTCCACGCCGATTGCCGGTAGGACCCATCGGCGGGCTGCCATGTCATGACGCGGCCCTGCCGTGCCCTCGCTCCGCTCTTCGCTCTCGTCGCCGCCAGCCTGTTCGCCACGGCCCGAGGGCTCGACGCGCTGCAGGCAGGCGGGGAAGGGGCCCGGTTCGAGCGCGATATCTACGCGTTCGAGGTTCTCGACGTGGACGGCAACCCCTACGAACATCCCTTCCTGGGTGGCCTCAACCTGCCGCGGCCGCAACTGGCGGACATCGATGGCGACGGCGACCTGGACCTGTTCGTGCAGGAGTACTCGGGCGGCGTGATGTTCTTCGAGCAGACGGGCACGCCGGCGGAGCCTCGCTACGAATGGCGCTCCGATGCTTACCAGGGGGCCGATGTCGGCGAGTGGTACCTGTTCGTTGACCTCGACGAGGATGGCGACCTCGATCTTCTCGGGGAGGAGCGCTTCAGCCTTGTGCGCATGTATCGCAACGAGGGCGATCGCACGACGCCGCGGCTCGAGTTGTTGGCGGAGCGTCTCATGGACGACGAGGGTGAGCCGTTGTTTGCCGATCGACAGAACATACCGAAGGTGGCAGATCTGGATTGTGACGGCCGTCTCGATTTCATGGTCGGGAGGGTCGAGGGCACCATCACCCGCCACGAGATGACCGGTGTGGACGATCGTGGCGCCCCGGTATTGCGCCATCTGGAGGATCGCTTCCAGGGCATCGAGATCATAGGCCAGGTGCTCGGCGGACCCACCCCTGGCACGGCTGGCGGTGGACGCAGGGGGACACTGCACGGCGCCAACACGATGGCCTTCGTGGATTTCGACGGCGACGGAGATCTGGATTTGTTCTGGGGGGATTTCTTCGAGCCGGGGCTACTGTTGATCGAGAATCGTGGCTCCTGCCGGACGCCGTCGCTGCGCTCGGAGCCCATACCGTTTCCGCCCAACGACCCGGTGAAGACGAGCGGCTACAACGCCCCGGCGTTCGGTGATCTCGATGGCGATGGTGACCTCGACCTGCTGGTCGGTGTTCTCGGAGGAGCCTTCAATCCCAACAACACCACCATCGACAACCTCCTGTATCTGAATCGCACGGGTGCGCGGCGCCTCGAGCTTCAGACACGCCGGTTTCTGACCCAGGTGGATGTCGGCAGCGAGAGCTTTCCGGCGTTCGCCGACATCGACGGCGACGGCGATCTCGACCTGTTCCTGGGCAACAAGATCGAGCCCGGCGATACGCGCGCCGGCCGCCTGTTCTTCTTCGAGAACATCGGTGATGCGACGCAGCCCCGCCTGCAGCTCCGCGGACCGATCGAGCAGTTCGCCGGCGCCTATCACTATGCGCCAGCTTTCGGTGATCTCGACGACGACGGCGACCTTGACATCCTGATGGGGACCTGGGGCGACGAGTTGCAGCTGGTGCGCAACGAGGGCAGCGCCGCCGAGCCCAGCTGGGTAGTCGCCGATCCTCAGATCGTCAAGCTGACGCGCGGCCGCAACGCCGTCCCGACCCTTGGCGACATCGACGCCGATGGCGACCTGGACCTGTTCGTCGGTGAGTCATCGGGCGAGCTGAATTTCTATCGTAACGTGGGCTCGGCGACGGAGCCGCAGTATGAGCTCATCGACGACAAGTTCGGTGGCATCGACGTCGGGCGACGCAGTGCCCCAACATTGATCGACCTCGATGCGGACGGTGATCTCGATCTGGTGATCGGCTCTGAAGCGGAGGGGCTTGCCTTGTTCCGCAACCTCGGTACGCCGGAGGCGCCGCGCTTGGAGGCTGACGATTCGCTCGACCCCGCGGTGCATCCGTTTGCCACGCCGGCCTTCGCCGATCTCGACGGTGATGGCACGCTCGGTCTGTTCGTCGGCGGTGTCGGTGGTGGGGTCGAGGCGTTCCGCAGGCAATAGCGCCGATCTATCGCCACCTTGCGCGTACTTTCGGAGCGCGCTCACCTCAGTCTGGGTCGTATCCGAGGTTCGGCCGCACCCAGCGCTCGACTTCTTCGGCGGTTAGCCCCTTGCGCGCCGCGTAGGCCTCAACCTGGTCAGCGTTGATCTTGCCGAGCGCAAAGTAGCGTGCCCGCGGATGGTTCAGGTAGATACCTGAAACCGACGCCGCGGGAGTCATCGCGTAGTTTTCGGTAAGAACGATTCCGGTTGCTGCCTCGACATCGAGGAGTTCCCATAGGGTGCGTTTTTCAGAGTGATCCGGCTGTGCCGGGTAGCCGGGTGCCGGTCGGATTCCCCGATAACGTTCCGCGATGAGGTCTTGGATCGAAAGCGCTGCCTCGTCGAAGCCGCAGGCGGCTCGGGCACGCGAGTGCAGTCGCTCGGCGAGCGCTTCGGCAAGACGGTCGGTAAGCGCCCGCACCATGATGGCGTTGTAGTCATCGAGCTGTTCCTCGTACTCCGCCACGATCGGCCCAATTCCCTCGCCGGCGGTCACGGCGAAGGCTCCGACATAGTCGGGTAAGCCGGTATCCGACGGCGCGATGAAGTCGCTGATCGACAGATAGCCAGCGTCGTCGCTCTTGCGGCGTTGTTGACGCAAGCCGTGCAGGACAGCTCGCACTTGCGAGCGGGTCTCGTCGGTGAACAGCACGATGTCGTCGCCGCCGGCGTTGGCTGGAAAAAACGCGCTCACTGCGTGGGCGCGAATCCGATTCTCCTTGATGATCTTGTCCAGCAGCCTTCGGGCGTTGTCGAATAGCTCTCTCGCCGCCTCGCCTAGCTTGGGATGGTCGAGGATCCGGGGGAACACTCCCTTGAGCTCCCAGGTGTGAAAAAACGGAGTCCAATCGATGAACTCAGCGATCTCCGACAGCGGGATGTCGCGCAGGATCTGGCGCTCGAGGCTGATGGGCTTTGCCACGTCATCGATTTTCCAGTCGAACGTTAGCGCTCGCTGCCGCGCGTGCCCCAATGGGACAAGGTTGCGGCCGCTACCGGCGGCGAAATCGGTACGCAGCCTCTCTTGCTCGGTACGCAGTTCCTCGGTCAGGCCCGGTCGCGTCTCTTCATTAATGAGGCGACCGACGGTGCCGACGGCGCGGGAAGCGTCCTTCACGTGCACGGTAGCGCCGGCGTAGCGGGGCGCGATCTTCACCGCCGTGTGCTTGGTCGACGTGGTGGCCCCGCCGATCAGCAGCGGTATCTCCAGTCCCGTGCGCTCCATCTCGGACGCAACGTGCACCATTTCATCAAGCGACGGGGTGATGAGCCCGGATAGCCCGATCATGTCGGCATCGTGTTGACGCGCCGTCGCAAGAATCTTCTCGGCGGGAACCATCACGCCGAGATCGGCAATCCGGTAGTTGTTGCAGCCCAGCACTACACCGACGATGTTCTTGCCGATGTCGTGCACGTCGCCCTTGACCGTAGCCGTGACGATCGTGCCGGCCATCTTGCGGGGCGCATCGTCGCCATCGTCTTCCATGAATGGTTCGAGGTAGGCGACGCCGCGCTTCATCACACGGGCGCTCTTGACCACCTGCGGCAGGAACATCTTCCCCGCGCCGAACAGGTCGCCGACGACGTTCATACCGTCCATCAGCGGTCCCTCGATTACGTCCAGTGGCCGGTCGCACTGCTGGCGCGCCTCCTCGACATCGGCCTCGATGTGATCGACGATCCCCTTGACGAGCGCGTGTCGCAGTCGTTCTTCGACCGGCTCACGCCTCCATGCCTCCTCGGCCGCCTCATCCACAGGCGTTCCGAGATGCTTCTCGGCCGCCTCGACGAGGCGATCGGTGGCCTGCTCGTGGCGGCAAAACAGAACGTCCTCGAGCAGTTCCAGGAGCTCCGCGTCGATATTGTCGTAGACGTCGAGCTGTCCGGCATTGACGATCCCCATATCGAGCCCAGCCTGGATGGCGTGATAGAGAAAGGCGCTGTTCATGGCGCGACGCACAGGCTCGTTGCCGCGAAACGAGAAGCTCAGGTTCGAGACGCCTCCGGACACCTTGGCCAGCGGAAAACGTTCCCTGATTGCTCGGGTCGCTTCGATGAAGTTGACCGCATATGCGTCATGCTCCTGCATGCCGGTGGCGACGGTCAGAATGTTCGGATCGAAGATGATGTCCTGCTCCGGCAGACCGACCTCATCGATCAGGATGCGGCCAGCGCGCGACAGGACCTCGACGCGATCATCGATTCCGGTGGCCTGTCCTGACTCGTCAAACGCCATGACCACGGCGGCGGCCCCATGGCGACGGACCCTCACTGCCTTGTCGCGGAACGCCTCTTCGCCGTCCTTCAGGGAGATCGAATTGACGATGCACTTGCCCTGAACGCAGCTCAGGCCGGCCTCGATGACCTCGAAGTCGGACGAGTCGATCATGATGGGCAGCTTGGCGATATCGGGCTCGGCCATGATCAGGTTCAGAAAGGTCTTCATTGCCGCGACCGAGTCGAGCAGCCCCTCATCCATGTTGACGTCGACGATATTGGCTCCGCCGGTAACCTGATGGCGGGCAACCTCGAGCGCAGTTTCGTAGTCGCCCGACTTGATCAATCGGCGGAACCGGGCCGAGCCCGTGATGTTGGTGCGCTCGCCGACAACCACGAAGCTCGTGTCGGGAAAGATCGTCAGCGCTTCCAGGCCCGAGTAGCGTGAGTACGGCGGCGGATCGCTCGGGACATGCGGCGCGACGCCGGCGACGGCCTCGCGGATGACGCCGATGTGCTCGGGAGTAGTACCGCAGCAGCCACCGACAAGGTTCAACCACCCCTCGCGAGCGAACTCGCCGAGCACTGCTGCCATCTGTTCCGGCGTCTCGTCGTAGTCGCCGAATTCGTTCGGGAGGCCGGCGTTCGGATAGCAGCAGATGTGGCAATCGGCGATGCGCGCGAGCTCCTCGACGTACGGTCGCATGGCGGCGGGTCCAAGGGCGCAATTGATTCCCACAACGTCCATGTTGGAATGAGCTACGGAATTCCAGAATGCTTCAACCGTCTGACCCGATAGCGTCCTGCCGGAAGCGTCGGTAATAGTCACCGAGACGACCAGCGGCACGCGTTGCTGACGCTCATCGAAGAGCTCCTGGATGGCGTACAGCGCCGCCTTGGCATTGAGCGTGTCGAAGATGGTCTCGACCAGCAGCAGATCGGCGCTGCCATCGAGCAGTCCCTCGGCCTGCTCACGGTAGGCGCGGCGGAAGTCCTCGAAGCTTGCGGCCCGGAAGCCGGGATCGTCGACATCGGGCGAAAGCGAGGCAGTGCGGTTGGTCGGGCCTATTGATCCGATGACGAACCGCGGCTGGGAAGGGTCGCGCTGGGTCCAGTCGTCGGCGGCGGCGCGTGCCAGCTGCGCTGCGACAGAGTTGATCTCGTAGGCGTGCTCTTCCAGGCTGTAATCGGACATCGAGATCGATGTGGCGTTGAAGGTGTTGGTGGAGATGATGTCGGCGCCGGCAGCGAGAAAGCCGTGGTGGATCTCGGTGACGACTGAGGGTCTGGTCAGACAGAGCAGGTCGTTGGCACCGCGCAGGTCTCGAGCGTGGTCAGCAAAGCGCTCGCCGCGATAATCGGCCTCGACGAGGCCGTACGACTGGATCATCGTCCCGGTGCCGCCGTCGAGCAGCAGAATGCGCTCCGTGAGCAGATCGCGCAGGCCCTGGGAGGTAAGCATCAGTGGCTATGCAGCCGAGGCTGCAGTTGCCTCGACAAATCGTGCATGCGCGGTTGAAACGGAGATAGCTCTGTCGGCGGGAAGTCGTACAGGTCCTCGCATGCCCTTCATGCTACCTGAGGTCGTGCGCCTGCTGTGGCCGCGGAGATCAACCACGCGGCTTACGTTGCTAACGTACCTTCCTGATGTTCGGGGATGGCGGGAACTTTCACCACGGTGGCCTGCCGCAGGGTACGGATTGTTCGACGCAGCGCGCCGATCACAGCGGCAGGCATCTCGGTCAGGCCGGCATAGAGAGCGATACGCCAAGCCCATTGCTGCCTCAGGCTTTGCAGTAGATGCCGATGCGCGGATGCATAGTCGCCAGTATAGTAATAGCTCATGCTGTCCCATGTGTGGCCTCTGGCCTGAATCTCGCGAAGCTGGCGGTCCGACCAGTGCAGCAGATGTCGATCCCGGTCGATTACCGGAGCGATGGTCCGCAAGTAGTTGACAGCCATGTGGTGTTGCAGGCTCTCGCTTGTCAGCTGGTCGTCGCGCCCGTTCATGTAGCGGATGGTCGCAACGTCGATTAGGGCAACCGGGGTCTCGCGGCACGTGCGTAGATGGAAGTCGAAATCTTCACCGGTTGGGCGCAGCTGTTCGTCGAATCCTCCGGCCTGACCCGCTACCTCGGGGCGCAGGAGAACCGTCGACGTGTGTACCAGGTTGCCGGCTATCATGGCCGAGAAGATCGAGCCCATGTGCACGAGCGCCCCGCCTAGCGGGAGGTCGGATGACGGCGCCAGCTCGTCGAGTGACACGGTGGAGCTGAACAGCTCGTCTTTCGAAAAGCGTCGATAGTTGTCGTACATCACAGCCAGGTACGCGTTGCTCTCGGTGCCTCCGTCCGGTCGAACGGCCTCCATCTCGGTCCACACCATGCCGATCTCAGGCAGCGCCTGCATGACATCAAGCTGCAGGCGCAGCTTGAAGGGCTTCCATAGATCTTCTGAATCGAGGAAGGCGATGAAATCGCCGGCCGCCATCGTCAGCCCGGTGTTGCGAGCCGCCGAGCCGCCGAGCCGCCGCCGTTGGCACGCTGTACATAACGAATGCGGCTGTCGTCGGCGTAGTGCGACATGAGATCGGGCGTGCCGTCGGTCGAGCCATCGTCGACGACGATGAGCTCCCAGTTGTTATGAGACTGCGCACGGACGCTGTCGATCGCGGCGCGCAAGCAGAAGCCACGATTGAAAGTCGGCAGAATGATGCTGACCAGCTCGGAACGCATCAGGGCTCGCCCCTCCCTGGGACGCTGAAGATAGCAGTGTCATGGGCTCCCTGCTTCCACCTCGTACGGGGAAACTACTGTCATTCCCGGGTGACATGCATGCCTTTTCGCTGTCTGGCCAAGACTTGGCCGGACAGAAGGTGCCCCGAGAGTGCAACATGGGAACTGTGGCACTTGGGCGCTGCGTCGATTAGCCTCGGCAGAAGGACGATGGGTGCGATGAGATTATTGAACTGGACGTTGATTGGCGGCGGCGGCTTGGTGCTCGCGGTGGTGTCGGGGGTTCCGAGCGCCGCAACGGATCAAGCGCCGCTCCGAACCCGGAACGTCGTCCTGGTCACCATCGACGGGTTGCGACACCAGGAGCTCTTCGGCGGGCTGGACCGCGCTCTCCTGGACGGTGGCGAGCAGAGCGGAATCGAGGATCGCGAGGCTCTCGAGGCAAGCTTTTGGGAGGCGACGCCGCGGCGCCGACGCGAGCGATTGATGCCCTTCTTCTGGAAGACGCTCGCGCCCCGAGGGATCATCCTGGGCAGTCGAGTTGACGGGGGAGTGGTCTCGGTGACCAATCCTCATCGAGTGTCCTATCCCAGCTACGCAGAGATACTCACGGGCCAGGTACAGTCGGCAATAACAGGCAATATCCCGATCCAGATCCCGCAGATGACGGTGCTCGAGTACATTCGACAGGGGCTCGAGTTGGAGGCCACGCAGGTCGCTGCGTTTGCCTCGTGGAATCACTTCCCCTATATCGTTGAGCACGAGGTGGGGACCGTCACCGTGAACGCGGGCGGAGAGTTTCCGCTGGGCATGCAGAGCGAGGAGATCCGCCGCCTGGTGTCGCTCGAGGCAAGAACGCTATCTCCATGGAGCTCGGTGCGGCAGAACGCCTTCACCGAGGGCCTGGCGTTCGCTTACTTGGAGGAGTTCCGGCCGCGCTTCTTGTACCTGGCGCTCGATGAGACCGACGAATGGGCGCATGCGCGGCGTTACGACCGTACGGTCGAAGCGATCCGCAAGTTCGATCAGACGTTGCGGTTGTTGTGGAACCTTCTACAGTCGATGGAGACGTATCGCGGCAAGACGACTCTGGTGATCACGACGGACCATGGACGCGGACGGACGGCCGCCGACTGGACGTCACACGGCGAAGACATCCCCGGGGCTGAGGAGATCTGGATCGCCGTCATCGGCCCCGACACCGCGCCCCGAGGGATCATGCGCGATCATCCTCCTTTGCAGCAGACCCAGATCGCCGCGACGGTTCTCAGCTTCTTCGGGCTGGACCCCGACGACTTCAATCCGCAGGCCGGCGATCCTATTTCCCTCGCCTTACCCTGAGCCGCCGATCCAGCACCAGCTCAGTCCGAGCTCATTCGGTTCCGGAAGTAGGCGGCGCATCCAATCATCATGAGCGGAACAACGATCATGACGACGTAGCTCGCGTACTCCAGCAATGTCCCCCAGGGCAGCTCCTGCTGTGCGAGAGACTGGTATACATCGCGCACCAAGTAGGTCGCTACGACACTGAGATAGCCGAACGAGTCCCCAAGCGAGATCAGGAAGGCGGCCGTCGCGACGGTGTGAAGCGAAGCAAGCAGCCGATCTATCAGGATGCTCTGATACGGGACGAATGCGACGTAGAGGCCGACGCCGTTGAGGATGTAGAACGTCTTCGGGTCGAGCCAATCCATCTTGAGCAAGACGGTTGACCCGCCGAGCAACACGGCTCCGAGACCGATCAGCGTCAGGTTCGCCCAGACGGCCTGACGGTTGTCGCGAAAGAACCAAAGGAGACACAGGGTCGCGATCACCACCATGCCGACATAGCTCTCGATCGACACGAAGTCGGAGCTGGTCACTGTGTGCCCGAGGTCTCGCAGGACCTGGTCCATGAAGTCGTCGCGGATGCTGCGATACGCCATGAGGCACAGATAGCCGAGCGTCAGCATCGCGATGCCCGGGAAGAACGAACGGACGAATTCACTGCGGTCATCACGCCGCATCGCGGCTCGCGGGGTGCGCTGTTCGATGTCTGCAGTAGTCGGCGGTGGCACATGCCAGAGCATGAACATCGATAGCAGTAGCAGCGGGACAAACAGCAGGCCGGTAACGGCGGGCATCCAGAACTCCGAGACGTGCCACGTCTCCATGGTCCACAGCCCCACGCCCTTCACCCAACCGGAGGCAAAGACCACGCTGACGCTCATGCCCAGCCCGAGAAACTCGCTGATGCGCCGCCCCTCGACGATGCCGAATAGCATCGACCAGACCATGCCGAGCGGCAGGCCGTTGAGAAAGAGAAAGAGAACGTTTTGCGGAGCGGGCGTCAGGGCGAACAGGACCAGCATTGCTTCGGCGAAGAGGCTCAGGCCGATGACGATCGGCACGCGCCTGCCCAGCGACGCCTCGGAAGCGAACTTGATACCGAGAAACTTGGAGCAGGTGTAACCGGCAACCTGGCTGATGACCGCGATGGACTTGTAGCCAAAGGCAACGCCGAGCAACGCGATCGGCTCTACCGCGTCGTAGCCCGTTGCGGTGAAGGGCCGGCGGAAGGCGTACATGCTGGTGTACCCGGTGAACGCGGCGATCATCGCGAAGATCGTCAGAACAAACGCGGGCTGGCCGGCGATCCACGCGGTCAGTTCCGGTATCGGCGACGACGCGACTGGCCTGGTGTTCGAGTCCGTCATGGAAGGCTCCCAGCGCGGCACAGGTTGCAGCGTGGTCCGGCGGGCAGTGCGTGCCGGGCGACCTATTGGCTGGTCATGCCTGTGGATCTCCTCGACCAGCGGGCGCTTGGAGTTCTAGTCGTTGCTGGCGTCGGCATTCTACAGGGGCTCGGAACAGCGCTCGTTACCCGCCGCATCGACCGCGCAGACCCGATAGGAAGCGTCCGGTAGGCCCCGCGCCGGCTTGTCGGCGAACCACAAGTACTCGCCATACCAAGTCATGGGAATCTCAGCGTCGCTACCTGCGTCGGCCCACCGGAGCGTTACCGATCGCCAGTCGTGCGGCATCGTCGGGCTCTTGCGGTCGTGGATTCGGACGCGGAACCGCACAGTGCCGTCTTGTCGAACGTCGCTATCTACAGGCCCGATCACCGGTGCCGCCGTGTCTGGATCCAGACCGCTGCCGAGGAAGATCTTCTCCTCGACTGCGGTCGGGTTCTCGCCTTGGGCGTGCACGACGTCGAGGCGGCCATCGTCGTCCAGGTCAGCCATGAGGAGCGACAGAGTGCCGGCCGTTTCCGCGCCGGAAAAGACCCCCGAGGCCATCGTGAAACGGCCGGTCCCGTCATTGATTAGCAGACGGTCGGGGCCGGTAAGCGATCCGATGACGAAATCAGCATCGCCGTCGGAGTCGTAGTCGAGGAACACCGCGCTGTTGTCGTCTTCACCGGGATTCTCGCTCGCCGGCCACAGCATTTCGGTGGCGTCGACGTATGCGCCGCCGGCGTTGTTACGGAAGACATGCTGGCGACGCATCATGTTCACCTCGCCGACGATCTCACCATCGTTGATTGTGACCAGATCCAGGAAGCCGTCCCCATCGATATCCATGGGCTCGAGTTCGTAGTTGTTCGAGTGCCGGGGCAGGCCGGTGAGGTGCTCCTCGAAATGTCCGGATCCGTCGTTCACAAAGAGGCTGCTGCCGTAGCAGCGCTTGCAGGAAACGGCGATGTCGAGGTCGAAGTCGTTGTCGAAATCGAGGAACTCGAGGTCCCATGAGAACCCCAAGAGCGTTTCCGGCATCCTCGCGTCTGTACTGTCGAGGAAATGTCCGTCACCGTCGTTGAGCCACAGCCGGGTACGTCCGCCGATGTTGTCCATGTTGCTGCCAGCGCCCCAATCGGCCAGGACGATATCGAGGTCGCCGTCGCCGTCGGCGTCACCGAGCTCCAGGTCACCCACACTCAACAGGATTTGCGGCAGGTGGGTGGCGGTTACCTCTTGGAAGGTGCCCTGCCCGGCGCCGAGATACAGGCGACTCTGTGTCTGAAACGTTGTCCCGACCAGGATGTCGGCAAGGCCGTCGCTGTTGACGTCACGTACCTTGATCACTCGGGCAAAGTCGGTGATGGGCCCGAAGACGCGCTCCGTGGCCTCTTCGAACGGTTGCCCGGTCCCGCGGTTGAGAAATACCCGATTGGGCTCGGCCGCCCCCGGTTCCGAGTAATTGCCGCCGTTGGCGAACAATAGGTCGACGCGTCCGTCTCCATCGATGTCGGCGAGCTCAACGCGGTTCGTCCATTCCGCCGTTCGAGGCAGGAGACGTTCGGTCGCGTCGACCCAGAGATCGGCTGGGAGTCCGTCGTTCACGGGGGCGTCGGTGCGGCGTGGACTGTCCGGTGCTCCACATCCGAGGCTCAGTCCGGCGAGTAGATGGAGCAGCATTCGGGGAATACGCTGGGGGAGAGAATTACCTCCGAATCGGACTCCTATATTGGCTATCCGGCGGGGTGGAGGCTGCATCGATTCCCTCTCCCGAGGCGCATCGCATCTGGCAGATACCTGCGGATGCTGAACGGCCGGTCAGGACTTCGCGAATGGGGCGTTGCCCCCAAGACAATAGGTCATTTCAGGGGCGAGCGGTGCGTTCGCGCTGTCGACATCGCAGCGGCGTTTCCAGATGGCTACAATGCTGCCGGTGACTCCGATTCCAAGGCCAACCCAGAAAGTGAGGGCCTTCCAGGACCATGCGCACGCCTGTCATCCACGATGTCTCGATACCGCTGCAGCCGGGCGTGACCTGTTGGCCGGGCGATCCCGGCTTCGAGATGTGCAACGAGCTGCGGATTGCGGCCGGCGACGAGTGCAACCTGACGAGCATCCGCATGAGCGCGCACACCGCCACCCACGTCGACGCGCCCTGGCACTTCGTTGACGACGGCAGCACGGTCGAGACGCTCGATCTCGCTACGCTCATCGGTGCTGCTGTGGTCGTGGATCTAGGCGACGCTACCGTCGTCACACCAGCGGTGCTCGACGCGGCCAGGGTGCCTCCGAACACGGAGCGCTTGCTGCTGCGTACGAGCAACTCGGAGGCGTGGCGTGACTCCCGAGCCGACTTCATGCGAGATTTCGTGGCGCTGGACGCCGAGGCCGCCCAGTGGGTAGTCGATCGAGGCATTCGTCTCATCGGTGTCGACTATCTTTCGGTGCAACGCTTCGACGATCCCCCCGACACGCATCGAATCCTCCTCCGCGCCCGAACGGTGATCGTCGAAGGACTGGATCTGTCGGGCGTCGAGGCGGGCCGCTACCGTTTCATTTGCCTGCCGCTGAAGCTCGTTGGCAGCGATGGAGCCCCGGCGCGTGCGGTGTTGATCGAGGAGTAGCTGCGGCCGGCTAGAAGGGTGACCAGGCCGGGTTGCTGTTGGATATTCCTCTTGCGCCATCGGCACCCTCGCTGCCCGTGGTCGTCAATCGAACAGGATTCGTACCATCGAGGTTCATGACGTAGACCTCCGTACCGCCGTGGCGAGAGGAATCGAAGGCGATCCGGGTGCCGTCGGCTGACACCGAAGGGTTCGAGTCGGCGCCTGGCGTGTTCGTGAGGCGCCGCTTGTCGGAGCCGTCGACGTTCATGATGTAGATCTCGTAGTTGCCGTTCTGTGGCTCGCCGTCACGATCCGTCGAATAGACGATCTGCTTGCTGTCAGGTGTCCAGCTGGGCACTTCGTCGAGAGCACGGGTGAATGTCAACCGCTGCTGGTTCGTACCGTCGACGGCGTTGGCCAGGTAGATCTCCGGATCGTCGCGATCGCGATCTGCTTCAAAGGCGATCCAGAGGCCGTCCGGGGACCATGCGAGGAAGTTGTTGACGCGCCCGAGCGGATGGTCGTCGGTGAGCTGTGTCAAGTTGTATCCCCAGCTTCCGGCATCGACGTTGGTCCGCCACATTTGCGAGCTGCCACTGCGGCTCGAGTCGAAGGCGATCATCGAGCCATCGGCCGACCAGGAGGGGCCGCCGTCGTTGGCCGGATCGGTCGTGAGACGCACCAGGTTGGAGCCGTCGACGTTGATGATGTAGATGTCGGCGTTGTCGTTGCGAGATGATGCGAAGGCGATTCGCGTGCCGTCGGGTGACCATGTCGGAGCGCCATCGAAGCCGGGATTGTTGGTCAGCCGCGTCGGGTTGGAGCCGTCTGCATCCATGACATAGATCTCCGGGTTCCCATCCTGGTTGGACACGAAGGCGATCATGGACGTGTTGCTCTGTGCTGTCGCTGGTTGAACGCGTGCTCCGATCACGACGGCAAACAGGAGGCAGATGACGAGAATGGCGGGACTTGGCGACCTGCGGTACATGTGGATCTCCGCTCTCTTCGATGGGGTAGGGGCTCGAGCAGAAAAAAAGCGTCCCGGGCCCACCGGCCTAACGGCTCCCGCCACGGGGAATCAATTTCGCGACGAGTGATGATTGGCGACGTAGCAACCCGGGACGCAGTCTCGATAAGAACATGCCAGATGCAGGTTGGGCGGCATGAATAATGTAAAGAACTGTCAGGTTCTGCAAGGATCCCGGGACGCGACGAGCAATCGGCGGGACACTTCAGAGGAGCGGCAGTCCCCAGATCACCCACGACGCCCAGCCGATGGCGAGCACGATCACCCGCCCCATAGAGGCGCGAAAGGTGGTCGGCCACTCGCTAGATTCGGCGGACCATGACCTCGCCAACAAGAACGCGAGCATGAGCAGGGTCACGGTCTTCCGACCGAGCACCGCGTGACGATTCGGCGTGATTCCGTACTCGAGCGTTCTGCTGGCAACGGCCGCCAGCGCGTAGACGTTCAATGCCAGCGTCAGCACGCTCAATGAAAGAACTGCGGCGCGTAGTAGGCGCACGTTGGGGCGCTGTCGACGATCGGCAGCGGCTGACACCGCGGCGGCGAGCAACGCCAGGATCGCGATGATCGTGGCGTTGTAGACGATCAAGACTGTGCGTTCGTTGAAGGGTCGCCAGAAGTAGACAGGGATGAACCAGAGTACGTAGAGAGCGAGCACGCTGAGAGCCGCGGGCAACAACAGCCAAGTGATGATGCGGAGGATGTGTGCAAGTCCCGTCGGGCGCTGCTCTGCGGGCGCCAAGATCGGGTCGTAGACGCTCGCCACCGCCAGCACCGGAATGATGCCAAGGCCGAAGGCTGCCGCAGCGAGCAGCACACTCGGAGGAAGCTCGAGTCCAAACACCGAGAAGATCCCGAGCGTGAGTCCGCCGAAGATAACGCCGGCAACAAGGAAGATCCCCGCCGCAACCAGCGTCTCCAAGGATCGCACCATGTAGGCGTAGAAGTGCCTCGCGCGATCAGGCCGGCCGAGCGTCAGGCTCCCACCGACTGCGGCCCACACTACGAAAGGAAGGTGCAGGGCAACCAGCGTCGCCGCATCATCGGTTCTGTCCCACGCCACCAAGGCGCTCACCAACCCGGCTACGATGATGACCATGGCCGCTCCTACGTACCATCGATAGCGCTCGCGCTGCGGCGCGCCGAGGGCGGCAAAGATGATTATGGCGAGCGCCGCCAGAGGCCCCCATCCGATCCAAAACAACGGGTTGGATTCGGCGGGAATGGGAACCGGAGGCTCGCCGCCGGCGAAAAGCGCGAACAGTGATCCGCAGCCAACGCTGGTGGCCAGAGCCGTTGCCCAGTGTCGCCGCCTGCCCACGTCGCTGCGGTGAGCCAGGCGGGCGGCGATGGATGGCTCGTCAAGGTCGAGTCGGCATAGCCAGGCGCGCAGAAGGAGGTTCTCGGGATCCGCGGCGGAACCCTGAGCGACGCCGTTTGCGAAGGCGATCTCCTGTCCGCGCTCCTTCGGCCCCACGGGCATAGACGTCCCGGTGATCGGCCAGGGCACCTGGCGGATGGAGCGGAGCGATCGCGCCGCGACGATCCGAGCGCTGCGCCGCGGGCTCGATCTCGGCGCCACCCACATCGATACCGCTGAGATGTACGGCACCGGGGCGGCCGAGGAGCTCGTAGGCGAGGCGATCAGAGGCCGGCGGGACAGCGTCTACCTGGTTAGCAAGGTGCTGCCGTCGAACGCGTCGCGGGCGGGGACGATCGCTGCGTGTGAGGGGTCGCTGCGGCGTCTAGGTACCGATCGGCTCGATTGCTACCTGTTGCATTGGGAGGGTAGCCACCCGCTCACCGAGACGGTCGCCGCATTCGAGCAACTGCTCGTCGACGGCAAGATCCGCGCCTGGGGAGTGAGCAACTTCGACGAGCGCGCCATGGCCGAGGCTGTCGCCGTTGCTGGCGCTGAGAGCATTACTTGCAACCAGGTCTGCTACTACCTGCAGGAGCGTGCCATCGAGCATGCGGTGCTGCCGTTCTGTGCGCAGCACGGGATCGCCGTGGTCGCCTACAGCCCGTTCGGCTCGGGCTCGTTCCCTGCGGCGCGCTCACCGGGCGGCCAGCTGCTCGCCGAGATCGGTGCGAGCCGCGAAGCGAGCGCATACCAGATCGCGCTGGCCTTCCTCTGCCGGCGCCGGGCGCAGTTTGCTATTCCGAAGAGCGCCACCGTGGCGCATGTCGAGGACAACGCCGCCGCCGGTGATCTCGCCCTAACCGATGCCGAGATCGAACGGATCGACGCAGTTTTCCCGCTTGGCCGGCCGCGGCGCGGCGTTCCGATGATCTGAGGCCGGTCTTCCAGAATCGCCGACGCGGGTTCCGTCAGCCTTTCACGGATCCAGTGCGTAGTCGGGATCGGATAGCTCAGCATCGTCCGGTGTTCCCGGGTCCGCGGCCAGCGATGCGCGGTGCTGGCGCACTGCCCGGTTCAGAGGCCCTGACGCCCAGCTGTCCTGGTAGTGGTGGCGTAGAGGCTCTCGCTCGTTCGGGTCCTTGTACAAGTTGTAGAAGGCGGGTCGAGTTCGGATCGTGAGGGGCTGCCCGATGCGCTCCATTTCCTTGAGCAGCATCTTCCAGTTGCGCCATTTCGCGCCGACGATCTCGTTGCCCAGATACAGCACGAGCGACTCGCGGGCGGGCTCGTCGGTCTTGCCCATCATGAAGTCGGAGTAGTCGGCGCTGTCCATCACCCGGTCGGTGGGCATCTCGGTGCCCACGAACGCCGCCAGCGTGGCGTAGACGTCCATTGCGTGGACGATCGCGTTGGACTTCCGCATCGCCGGGATCTTGCCCGGCCAGCGGATCAGGAACGGTACCCGATAGGCGCCCTCGTAGGTCGTGAAGATGCCGCCTCGCCAGGGTCCGTTGGAGCCCTCGCGCTCGATGCCGCCATAGCCCCCGTTGTCGGAGGTGAAGATGAAGATGGTGTCGTCCTTCAGGCCAAGCTCATCGACGGTGTCGAGCAGGTCGCCCACATACTCGTCGGTCTGAGCCAGGATGTCGGCGAAGTTTCCGTTGCCCGTTCTTCCCTTGGTGTCGGGATGAGGGTCGTGAGGTGTATGCGTTTGGGTGTACGGCAAGTAGGCGAAGAAGGGCTCTCCCACTCCCGCCTTGCGGCGGATGAACTCGATCGCGCGATCGGTGCTCTCGCGATCGATCGTCGCTCGCCTGGCGCGGTCATAGATCTCCAGCACGCTGGGCCGCTCGCCTCGAGTCGCGCTCATGACCTGTTGGTAGTTCAGCTCCAAGTCGGCGGGAACAGAGTTGCTATCGGGCCAGTGTGCCTCGTTGGAGGAACGGGGGATCCCCCACCACTCGTCGAATCCCTGGTCGGTGGGGAAGCGACCGTCGACCTCGCCCAGATGCCACTTGCCGAAGATGCCGGTGGCGTAGCCGGCGTCCGACAGCATTTCGGGCAACGTGTGTTCCCACGCGGTGAGGCCGTACCATTCGGATCGTGGCGTGCCGTCGTGCCGCAGCCGTGTACGCATCGAATAGCGCCCGCTCATCAGCGCTGATCGCGTCGGCGTGCACTCGGAGTCGACGTTGTAGTTGGTCAGCTGCAAGCCCTCATGGGCAATGCTGTCGATACGGGGTGTCGGTGCCCCGCGTATCTCTCCACCACCGTAGATGCCTGGTTCGCCGTAGCCAAAGTTATCCATCACGACAAGCACTATGTTTGGTTGTTCTGCACTGCCCGGCTGTCCGGAGGAGACCTCCGGCTCTGGTTCATCGCCCGCCGTAGCCGGCAGCGGTAACGCGATCAAAGCGACCATCAACGAAAGGGTCATCAACAGCCGAGCGCGAACGTGCATCACAGCCTCCTCTGAGTTCGGGAATATGAGTTGGGTCATATAGCAGGCCCTGGTGGAGTATCGCAACTCGTGCACCTGTCCTTTCTCGACATCAGGCCCCGGCGTTTCGTAAGAGACCCAAGGTAAACAGCAGCGCGGCGGCCATTGCGGCGGCCGTCCGAACGTGGTTCCACATCATCCACGGGCCCAGATAGCTCTCCCATACGGCACCGGCGCCGGGATCCGTAGCGGACGGCGACCAGTTGGTCGTTCAAGGGCACGTTGCCGAGCACGGTGACGAGAAGCGTTCCCACCAGGTAGAAGATCGTCCCACCCAAGAAATAGGGCGCCGAGGGACGACCCCAGCTGGCCACGGCGAGTCCGGCCGCGCCGAGCGACAGCACGGCGGTTCCGAAGAACGCGCCCAGGAACCCGGGGTTTAGCACGACGACGTTGATCGACTGCATCGCGCCGATACCCTCCGCGGAGGGAACGCGTGCCAGGGCCTTCATCACGAAGCTCGAGAACGCGAAGAAGATCCCGCCCACCAGGGCGGACCCGAGCAGGGCCATCGTGTCGAGCAGCGGCATGAGCTGGCCCATTCCTTCACATCCCTTCGATGTAATGGCGATGGCCGCGTCGGGCGCGCCCCGGTTTCATGCCACTACTCGAGGAGTAGTGGCTGGCCGACGAGCTTGCTCGGATCGGCGCCGGGCTTCGGCACGAACTTGGCCACGTTCTCCCCATCGAAGTTGGCGACGTAGACATTGCCTTCCTGGTCTACGTCCATCTGGTGCGGACGCATCAAGCCGCCGGCAAAGCCGCCCGACGTCCCGCCGTACGTACCCCAGTGGTACAGGAGATGGCCGTCGCGGTCGTACTTGATGATCCGGTTGAGGACACGTTCCACCACCCAGACGCTGTTGCTCTCATCGATGAAAACGCCGGCCGGGCTGACGATATCAGGCCACTCTTCGATGAACTCGCCGTCCTCCGTGAAGACCTGCAGGCGACTGTTCGCCCGATCGACGACATAGACGCGGCGATCCTCGTCTATGGCGAGGCCGTGGACGGTGTTGAACTGCCCAGGGCCGGTCCCGTTCTCCCCCCATTCCATGATGTACTCGCCCTGCTCGTTGTACCTGACGACGCGGGAGTTCCAGTAGCCGTCGCCAAGCAGGAAGTCGCCGTTCGGGTAGAAGGCCAGCACCGCCGGCTGGCCGTAGTTGTACGGACCGGGGTTCTTGTTCGCGCGTGCCTCTTCCTGGCTCTGTGGAATTGGTGAGTCGCCGATCCGCAGCACCAACTCTTTTCCGTCGTTGGTGAACTTCAGGACCTGCATGAATGGTCCTCCACCGCCACGCTCGACGACCCAGACGTGGCGCTCGGGATCGTAGGGGTTGACGTAGATCTGGTGTGGCCAGTTGAGGATATCGTCCCACTGCGTCCAGACCTCCGTGATGTTTCCGTTCCGATCGGCGACCACGATGGCGTTTGACCGGGGCAGCCTGACGTCGCCGGCGTCGTTCATATCTCCCCACGTCACCGCGAAGATCCGGTCCGGATTGTCCACTGCGACCCCTGAGACCTGCCCCCAGTGCCAGGTCTCGTCATGGTTCGGCGCCGCCTTCCACCAACCTTCGACGCCCTCGTAGTCGCCGCTCCGGTCGTCCCCACCTTTCGCCATCGTTACTTCCGCCGAGGGCGCAGCGGGGTCCTCGCCGGTGCAGGCCGCAAGCATCGCCAGACCAGCGGCGAGGACTAGGGACATGCCGAAGCGCTCCGGTCTCATCATTTTGTTTCCTCTCGTAGGGGCTTCCATGGGAAGCGGGTCCAATCGGAAATCCGGGTGCCATCCTCGGTGTCCGGTTCCTTGACGCTCCCGAGGCAACGTGGGTGAGCGCCTGAAGCCTATCGCCGGGGCACGCGAGGGTCCACGGGAAGGGCCATCTAACGGCGAATATTGACACCAGACCTCGATACGGCGCGGGAGCCCCGCTGGCCATGCGACTCTGGCGACCCTCCAGGTTAGTCTTCTGCGCCTCGCCCAGCGCTTTCCGCGCGGAGGAGACACGTGGTCATGCCGTCTGCACAAGAGACTGTCAGGGAGGTAGTCGAGATGTCACAACCAAGCCGATTCAGACCAACATTTGTCGCAATTCTTGCCGCACTTGCCGTGGTGATGGCTCCCGCGGAGTCAAGCGCCCAACACAGCAATCCGTACCGCGCCTTGTACGGATGGGCAAAGCTCCCGGAGGGGAGGTCCCTGGGGGTGGTGGCCGGGATATACCTGGATCCCGATGGCCAACACATGTGGCTGATGGACAGATGTGGCGGGAACAACTGCGCGGGCGTTGACGTAGAGCCGATCCTCAAGTTCGATCTGGACGGGAATCTGGTGACGAGCTTCGGGAAGGGGATCTTCGGGTGGCCGCACGGTTTCTTCGTGGACCACGAAGGAAATCTCTGGGTGACCGAGGGATCGCCCACAGGAGAACCTCGAGGAGAGGCGGGATTCAGAATCGGCCGCGGGCACCAGGTCTTCAAGTTGAGCCCGGAGGGAGAGGTGTTGATGACCCTGGGCGAAGCGGCGACTCCCGGGGACGACGAGACGCACTTCAACGGACCCTCCCATGTGCTGGTCGCTCCCAATGGCGAGATCTGGGTCACCGATGGGCATCGCGGTGGTAACAACCGCCTGGTCAAGTTTTCGCAGGACGGGAGGTTCATCATGCAGATCGGAGGTGGTGTGGACGCGGCGACCGCGGAGCGCGGTCTGTTCAACGATCCCCACCACCTCGCAATGGATTCCCGAGGCCGGCTCTTCGTTTCCGACCGCGGCAACAATCGGATCCAGATCTTCGACCAGGAGGGAACGTTCATCGGCCTGTGGACTCATTTTGGGAGACCGAGCTCGATCGCGATTGACGACCAGGACAGGATCTATGTAGTCGATGGCACGACATCGTTGACCGGTGTGCTGGACACGGAGTTCCCGGGCGGCGGGAGCTATGGGTACGACAGGGGTATCTGGATAGGCAGCGCTGAGACCGGTTCGATCGAGACCTTCATTCCCGAGCTACAGCTCTCCGGATTGACCGAGAATGGCCAACCTGTCGGCGTCGCTCAGGAGTTCATTGGATTGCATCCCGATGGGAGCATCCTCGTGGGGGAAGTCACAGGCCAGCGCCTGGTGCAATGGATCCGGGTGAGGAATTAGACAACCTGCGCAACGAAGGTGTGTGCCGGCCCGGAGCAAGGGGATGCGCAGAACTCAAGATTAGATCGCCTCGAGGAGCGGACATGACGCGAAACCCACGATTCCTGCTAGCGGCCGGGGCCCTTCTACTTCTCATCCTTCCCGCAAGCGTGCTGGCCCAGGGTCGCTATCCGGCGTCGAGACACGGCGGGAACTACATGCACAACTTTTATTTCCCGCCGGCGCCCAGCTCGACCCCATGGGCTCCCGACTGGTCTCCCGACGGCACGTGGATCGCGGTGGCCATGAACGGGTCGATCTGGAGCGTCGATCCCGATACCGGTCGGGCACGCGAGCTCACCTATAACGAGAAGTATCATTCGCTTCCAGATATCTCGCCCGACGGAAAGTGGCTGGTCTATACGGCGGACGACGGAGGTCGCACGATCCAGCTGGAGATACTGAACCTCGAGACCGGGGAGAGTCACGCCCTCACCAACGACGATCAGATATATGTCGACCCGGTGTTCTCTCCCGACGGCACGCGCCTCGCGTACGTATCCACGAAGCCCTCGGGCTACTTCAACCTCTATGTCCGCAGCGTGCGCGACGGCCAGTGGGACGGCGAGGAGATCGCCATCACCGAGGACAACAGCTACGGCAACGACCGTCTCTACTTCGGCGCATGGGATATGGCGATTACTCCGACGTGGCTCCCCGATGGGCGGGAGCTCCTGTTCGTGTCGAACCGCAACGTGTCCCTCGGCTCGGGAAACGTGCTGCGGGCAGCGGTCGCTCCGTCGAGCGTCGAGGAATCCCAAACCGTGCTGTCCGAGCAAACCCTGTACAGGACCCGTCCCGACGTGTCTCTCGACGGCAAGCGATTCGTCTACGCGTCGACGGGCGGCTCCGCCGATCAGTTCACCAACCTCTACGTTCAGCCCACGGTGGGCGGTGAGCCGTACAAGCTGACGTTCTTCAGCCATGACGCTTTTCATCCACGGTTCTCACCGGATGGAGAGTGGATCGCGTATATCGGCAACAAGGAGGGTCTACCCCAGCTCGAGCTCCTCGAGACCTACGGGGGGGCCCAGCGGACGATCCACATCACCAATCGTCGCTGGCGCCGTCCGATGGGCGTGCTATCGGTACGGACCGTTGTCCCCGGATCGTCCGCGCCTGTAGGCTCGCGGGTTCACCTGCGTGCGTCGGATGGAAAGTTCTACGCGCCGACCACGGCCTATGCGCGCGGCACCGGTGTTGGCGACGATATCTTCCATCATGAAGGCACGTTCCGCGTCGAGGTGCCGCCCGGGCCTGTGGAGCTCACCGTCGTGAAAGGGTTCGAGCGCTGGCCGCAGACGCTCGAGGCCCACATCGAGGCGGGCGAGGTGAGCCAGCTCACCGTCTCACTGGAGCCGATGACGGACATGGCCGCGAAGGGCTGGTACAGCGGCTCGACCCATGTCCACATGAACTACGCCGGCAACCTGCACAACACGCTCGAGAATCTGATGATGATGTCGGAGGCGGAGGACCAGGACATCGTCAACGAGCAAGTGGCGAACAAAGACAACCGCATCCTCGACTATCAATTCTTCGTTCCCGGCGGAGGGCCGCACCCGTTATCGACGCCCGACCGAATCCTCGTGGTGGGCCAGGAGTACCGGCCGCCGTTCTACGGTCATGTGTTCATGTTCGGCCTCGAGGACCATCTCATCTCGCCGTATACGACTGGCTATGAGGGCACCGCCATCGAGAGCCTCTATCCGAGCAACACGGACATGTTCCGCAAAGCGAGAGCGCAGGGCGCGACCGTCGGCTACGTGCACGCGTTTTCCGGTGAGAACGATCCGCTCGAAGGCAATCTAGGCGGAGCCAAGGGGTACATGGTCGACGCCGCGCTCGGGACCACGGACGCGGTCGAATGGTCGCAGGCGGGTCGTTCCGGCTTCTATCCGTGGTACGCGACGCTCAACAACGGCGTCCAGGTCACCGCGACTGGAGGTGAGGACTCGATCAGCAACCTGCATTTGAGCAAGCTGGTCGGGTCGGTGCGCACCTATGTCTACACCGGTGAGCGCGGGCTCGACATGGAAGCGTGGTTCGAGGGCTTGCGTGAAGGACGTGCGTTCGTTTCCACGGGACCGCTGCTCGAGCTGACCGTCGACGGACAAATGCCGGGGGATCGGGTGGCGCTCGCTCCGGGGGGCGGTAGCGTCGAGATCGAGGCCAGGGTGCGCAGCATCACGCCGCTGAAAACGATTCTCCTCGTCTACAACGGAGAGATCATCGAGGAGTTCGCGCCGTCCGGGGAGCGCACCAGCTTCGCCTTGAAGAAGTCCTATCCCGTGAGCGAGAGCGGCTGGTTCCATCTTCGTGCCGAGGGCGACCCGGAGCAGCGCTTTCCGCTCGATGCCGTTTATGCGCAAGGCTTGACCAACCCGATCTGGGTCGACGTCGGGGATCAGCCGGTGCGCGATCGTGCCTCGGCCGAGTACTCGCTCCGATGGATCGACAAGTTACGGGACATGGCCGAGGCGTGGCCCGGCTGGCGTTCGGACCGAGAGCGGTCGCACGTTTTCGCGCAGTTCGACGAGGCGCGGGCGATCTACCAACGGCTTCTGTCCGAAGCGCCTCGCTAGAGCCCGTGCTAGACGGTGTTTGAAGCGCAGAAGTCGTCTTTCAACTGGACAGCTATACGGACACTAGGCCGTCACCCAGCCACGCTCGCCTCGGATGTTACTTGGAGATCAGCGATGCTCAGACCTAGCCCTATCGTCAGCTTCATTTTCCTGCTGTTGCTCGGTACCAACCTCTACACCGATGACAAGCCGCTGATTCTGAGCGCCAAGTAATCGCCGAACGGTCGGATCCTGGTCATGCCCGGGGCGCGATTAGCTCACAGCGGCAAGCCGACGGTCACGCTCGAAGGCGAAGCGTTGAACGTTGTGCATTCCACCCCTTCGGTGATGAGGGTCGGGCTGCCCGCAGACATAGCGAGAGGCACCGACCTTCTTGCCGTCCGTACGGCAGGCGATGGCGCCGTTGATTTCTACGTGGGGCTGGGCGTCGGGGGCACCTTGGCCGGATCTCGCGCTGGCGTCTACACCGGATGTTTGAAGCCAAACGATTCCATCAAGAAGGCCGCCGTCGGCACGCGCCGCTTCAGCTCGTCGCAGCACGCAGAGCATACGTTTAGCGCCGGGAGCGAGGAATGGGGCACGGATTCGCCGTTGCACCGAGAAAGTTACGCGCCGTGCGGTGGGCGGGATCCTATGAGTTACGAAGTGGCCTCTTCACTTGGGGCACGTCAGCATCGCAGGGAGCAGCTTGAGCCCGGGCTAGGCCCTCGGCGCCAACTTGAGCGCGAGTTCCAACTCGTGTACACGGTTGCCGACGATGCGAGCAGCGTCTCGAGAGGTACTGTCGCTAGAGGCGCAGCCGCACTGCGAACTCCATTGGAGACGCACACGAACAAACGATCGACCGCATTGAGTACGGAGGATCTACACCGATGAAGGTTGCGTACGTCTTCGCTACATCCGGTCATACAGCTAGCTACAAGCTCGGGCAGATGATCCTTCCCCAACTAGAACAAGGGGCACACGGGGTAGAGGTCGTTGGCATGATGTTCTTCGACGACAACAACTACTTGCTCAGGAAGGGTGATCCAATGGGAGAAAGACTCTCCCTGGTCGCGAAAGAGAACGGGATCCTCCTCATGATGTGTGACAACTGTGCGCTCGAGCGGGGACTCGCTGAAGGCACGACTTGGCCTGGGGAATGCCGCCCGGTCGGGACGGTCGAGGGAGTCCGGGTTGGCTGCTTTCCGGATCTGTTCAAGTGTCTGGCTGCGAATCAACCAGACCAGGTGATTACTCTGTAGTTCTTCGAAGACGCAGTGTCGAGGTCGCGCCGCATCACGATTAAGAACCACAGCCAGCGTCAGTCGGGGCCAGCAGGGAAGCCGGGTGAGAGAGGGCGTGGACAGCCCTCGCGCGCCTTGTACCCACGCCCCTGTCCACCCCCTCGCCACGCACTCCGTTGAGGAATGCAGGCTAGAATCAGCCAAGGAACTGCCGTACAGTCCTGCTCACGCCGCGCTCGTGAGTGGTAGCTGGTGCCATGATGGTGGCCACCGCGCGAGGGATGGGCATGATACGGATCAGACTGGGCGCCGCGTGGCTGGCTGGGCTTGCACTTGCCTGCGCTGCGCTCTCGTGCGGTAGGGGCGAGGCGCCGACTGCGAGGAGCGACGAGTTCGTACCGGCGCGGGACCTGAGCCTTGCCGAGCTCGCGGCCCGGCGCACGGCCGAGCCTCGCTTCGTGCGCTCGGCTACTCCTGCCGAGCCACCCAGCGCCTACGAGGCGATCATCGAGCGGTCGCGTACGGGTGAGATAGACCCCATCGACGCCGACCGCATGCTGCTGTCACTGTTCTTCGGCTCCGGCGAGGACGTGCCGGGGGAACTGCTGGCCGAGGGCGCCTCGCACGAGATTCCCGACGGCGCCATCTACCGCATCGGCCAGCGCATGCAAGAGTACCCGGAGGCGGTGCAGGCCGAGTTGCAGACGTACTTCGAGCGCTGGTACGAGCCACGCGCACTGGCCGCCGCCCCGTGGCCCTCGCCGCTGATGGCGCTCGCCGCTCCGCCAACGCTGCGGCCGGCCGCGGCGCTGCGGCCGCCGTCGGATTACCAGACACTGACCTACGAGAACATCACCGTCCGCTACTCCGACGACTCGTACCAGGGGTTGGCCCAGACGTATGCACAGGACGCACACGGCTACTACCAGGACATCGTCAACACCTTCTTCCTCTGGGACGCTGGTCCATACGGCGGCGGGCATAATCCCTGGGGCAACGTCACGATCTTCGCCGACCCGCTCCCCCTAGGGACGAACCCGGGATACCTGAGCAGCTGCTCTGGCATCCATCTCAATGTCGGAACGGGGGGTGGGGGGGAGGCGTGCATGAGGCAAACCGCGCTCATCCACGAGCTGTTCCACTGCGCCCACTTCCGCGCCACCGGTAACACTAGTGCGGCGTTGGCCAGCCCCTACATTCAGGACTGGACGCTCGAGGGGGCCGCTACCTGGGCGGTGGAGTACTTCGAACCAGGGATCAATGGCGAGTGGAACAGCTACACGCACTACCCGGTCGAGCCGTACCGCGCCCTGCGTTCGGTCAAGTACGCAGCTGGGCCCTTCTATCACTACGTCAACCAGACCGGCGGCGTCAACAAGGCCCAGGCGCTGATTAAGAAGTTCAGCCAGGGCCAGTCGATGTCGATGGTTGGGCTCGGCGTCGGCATCGATCTGCCCGACGGCTGGCACGACTACGTCGAGTCGATGGCCGGCTACGAGCCGCTGTTCAGCGAAGGAACCACCCGTCTGTGGGACACGCCGGTGTTCCCGTACGAAGAAGCTACCGGCAACTGCATACCGCTGGGCGACGTGCCGGGCCTGGGGCAGGAGTACTACGCTAACCGCTACGCGGTCGGCCCTGACGAGTTCTTCTTCCACAAGCTCGAGGTCGAGCCGATGGCCGGCGACCACTTCATCGTCGAGACCGACATCGACGACAGCGTCGAGTACATCCTGGTGGGATTTTCGCCGTTACTCGACGAGGCGGTCTCCCTGGCCGGCAACGACGTTCGCATCAAGGCGGTGATCTACCACGAGGGGGGCGAGATGGTGCAGGACTGGACCGAACTGTGGGCCTCTCACGGCAACGACACTCCCGACCTGCTGTACGAGGACGACCCGAACGCTACTACCGACGGCAGCTTCCGCATCTGCGTAGCGCCGGTCGGTCCCTGCGCCGGGGAGGCCGAAATCCTGCTCGGTGTGTCGGAGATTCGCGTGGTGGTTTCCAACGCGCAAGCCGGCAACAACAGCGACACCGTGCGCGGCGAGATCGTCATCTTTCCGACCGGACTTCTCGGCTGGGAGGCGGAGGAGTTCCTGTTCCGCAAGCCCGAGGATGGAGGCGAGCAATGATGCGCGGGTTAACGATCGTTTCGGCCCTGGTGGCCCTGTCGGCGTTGGCTCCCGCCGCCCTGCCGGCGCAGGGCGACGCAGAGAGCCGGTACATCACCGGCAAGATCAAGCTGATCGCTTACAAGAGCGAGCCCAAGATCCGCATGCGCGCACACTGGGCCTGGTTTCCGCTCGAGGAGTACCCGTTCGACGAGATCGGCGACCAGGACCCCGAGCGGCCGCAAATCAACCCCGACCTGCTGGCCGCGTACGTGAACTTCGGGTGTCATTTCGAGGGCTTCGTCGACTGGGAGTACGAGGAACTCGAGTCAGAGTTGCTCGACGACGACCGTGTCCGCAAGCGCCTGAAGCTGACTCGCGGCGACCAGGGCGGCTTCTACAACAACGAGCTTAAGTTCAAGTGCGAGCTGGCCACCAAGAGCCGCCAGGTCAACCGGCGCCTCGGCGCGCTGCTGACCACCGGTCAGGCGCCGTCCGCCGGTATGCACATGGGATTGGTCCAGGTGGTATGGATGCGGATGCTCAAGGCCATCAACACCGCGCCGCGCATCGAGGGCACGTGGGGTCATTACCTGTACGAGACATTCAAGTCGATCATGACGTTCGACCTCATGGACGATAACGAGGGAGAGGTCGACTTGTACTTCTCGCCCGATGGCGAACGCCTCGAGTACGAAATCTCCAGCCAGCGCACGGTGGTGCTGGAGTTCTAGCCTGCATTTCTCAACGGGGTGCTACTACGGATGCGGAAAGCGGCAAGTCACCGGAGCGTGCTCTCTCCTGGTCGGCCCCTGAGAAGTGCACGCTACGCCGCGATCATAAGGTGGACGCCGTGAGCGCCGGCTACAAGATCGTGATCGCCGAGCAGTGGGACCCTGCGAGCCTGTTCGACGAGTCGGTGATCGAGAAAAAGTAGGGCGTTGAGGCTGCCAACTGAATGCCTGCCGGGGGTTGGGAAGTTAGCGTGACCGAGCCGACGCGGCTGCACCCTGCGCGTAAGTACGAGCCGTTCGTGAGTGTGGGCGTTATGGCGGGCTTCCTCAATCTCAACCCCGTGCGGCGAATCCGGCGCTTTGAGGAAACCCGGAATGCCTGGTCAGCGGCGACGTTGTTGCAGCCGGCTGCGCTATGCTTCGCCGGCTCCAACAACCTCTTGCCAGTACCGATTCTATGAGTTACGAAGTGGCCTCAACACTTGGGGCAGGTCAATGTGAGCGACGGTCTGAGCATCGATCGCCCCCAGGGTTCTACGGGAAAATCCTCGTGTCTGATTTTGAGTATCGACCGTATTGTGGATCCTGACAACCGAGGACCTCTTGCGCATCGCTCGGCGCGGCTCTCTGCACGCCAGGCTCTATCCAGCAGCGCGAGTAATCGCACCGACGGTGGGCGTTATGCAGCGGGTGTAGACTCCGCCGGTCGCCTGATCCTTAGCTAGAGGTACCGATCTTGAGCTTCGTTCGCCTGGTCGATGCGCTCAACGAGAGGATCGGCCGAGCCGTATCCTGGCTGGTCCTCGTCATGGTGTTGATTGGTGCTTACAACGCGCTGGCACGCTACGCGGGTCGCTGGATCGGCATCAACCTGAGCTCGAACGCCTACCTGGAAGCGCAGTGGTACCTGTTCAGCCTGGTGTTTTTGCTTGGTGCCGCCTACACGCTCAAGCGCGATGAGCACGTTCGCGTTGACGTGATGTTCACGCGTCTGTCGAAGCGCGCCAAGCTGTGGGTGGATCTCATCGGTACGACGGTGCTGTTGGTGCCGTTCGCAATCTTCTGTATTTTGACGAGCCTGCCCACGGTGCTCAACTCATTGTCGATTCGCGAGGGCTCAGCCGATCCCGGGGGCCTGCCGCGCTACCCCATCAAGTTGATGATTCTGGTGGCTTTCGTATTGCTGCTGATGCAAGGGCTGGCGGAGATCATCCGCAAGGCGACGTTGCTACGTGGCCGGTCGAATGCCGAGGGCGAGGCTGCGCATTGACCAGCGACGTGTACCCGATTCTGATGTTCGTGGTGCTGCTGTTGCTGATCTTTACCGGCTTCCCGGTGGCCTTCGCGATCGGCGGCACCGCCGTGATCTTCGCGGTCGTAGGAGTGGTGGCAGGCTACTTCGACTGGCCGCTGTTGTTGGCGATGCCGGAGCGGATCTTCGGCATCATGTCCAACTTCGTCCTGCTCGCCGTCCCATTCTTCATCTTCATGGGAACGGTGCTGGAGAAATCCGGGCTTGCCGAGGATCTGCTCAAGACCATCGGTAAGCTGTTTGGTCCGCTTCGCGGAGGGCTGGCCCTGGCGGCCATTTTCGTTGGCGCGCTGCTGGCGGCAGCCGTTGGGGTAGTCGGCGCCTCGGTGGTGGCAATGGGTCTGATCTCACTGCCCGTCATGTTGCGTTATCGATACTCGCCGGAGCTGTCAGCCGGCGTGATCGCGGCGTCCGGAACGCTCGGACAGATCATCCCGCCGAGCGTCGTGCTGATCGTCCTTGCTGACCAGGTGGGAATCTCTGTGGGATCGCTGTTTATCGGCGCCCTGTTGCCCGGCCTCTTGTTAGCGGGACTCTACGCGGCGTACGTGATTGGCGTGGCCTACTCCCGTCCCGATGCCGCGCCGGCTCTGCCGCCGGAGGAGCGCGAGCCGTTGGGATGGCCGCTGCTGCGCGACGTATGCCTGGTTCTGGTGCCGCCGCTGATCCTCATCCTGGTCGTTCTGGGGAGCGTGTTCGCGGGCATCGCCACGCCGACCGAGGGCGGCGCCCTGGGCGCGGTCGGCGCCATGACGCTCGCCTGGCTCAACGGGCGCCTGACGATGCCGGCACTGCGGCAAGCGCTGGATCACACCGCCCGGCTGACCTCCATGGTGATGTTTCTGCTCATCGGGTCAACGGCGTTCACCCTGGTGTTTCGCGGCTTCTACGGCGACATCTGGATCGAGGAGCTGTTGACCAATCTCCCGGGAGGCCGCGTCGGGTTTCTCATCGCCGCCAACTTGACGGTCTTCATCCTCGGGTTCTTCATCGACTTCTTCGAGATCACCTTCATCATCGTGCCGCTGCTGGTCCCGGCCGCGGCACTCCTCGGCTTTGATCTCGTTTGGTTCGCGGTGATGATCGCGGTCAACATGCAGACTTCGTTTCTGACGCCGCCCTTCGGGTTCGCGCTTTTCTATCTGCGCGGCGTGGCTCCGCCAGAGATTCAGACAAGCCAAATCTATCGCGGCGTAGTGCCCTTCATCGTCATCCAGCTGATCGGGCTACTGCTGATCATCCTCTACCCGGGCATCGTCACTGTTTGGCTGCGCTGAGGGACTGTGCTGCTGCCGTGCCGAGCTGGGTCAGTTCGCGCGTATCACGAAGAGGCCGCGCTGCACATCGGAGACCACCACGTTGCCGCTTGGGAAGCCGGCGTACACCCCCCAGGCACCGTTGAACTCGGCGTTCTCGCCCTCCGGATGTGTATCGAAGTAGCCACGCGCTTCGGGTCGGCGCGGGTCCGCGATATCCACCACGCGTAACCCGCCCTGGTAGGCCGATATGTACATGCGATCACCCTGAATCATCGAGTTGTGGTCGATCACCGGCGTGTCCCAAACGATGGTATCGGTGAGCACTGGACGCTCCAGGTTGCCAATGCGCACGACGTAGGTGGTCATGCGATCGACGTTCGGGTTGCTGCGCTCGTCGAGTTCATCGTTCAAATACAGGAACCGGCCACTGGCGCTGAGCGAGCCGCTATGGCCGTACGTGGCGTTGTCATATTTCAGGTGCGCGAGCGTCACTGGGCGCCGCTTGTCGGTGACATCGATGATGTGCAGACCGAGTCCGCCGGTGAAGGCGAAGGCAATCTCACGGCCCTTGTTCCTGCCCTTCATGTACGTCCTGACCTGAACGTCGTGGATGTAGGTGATCGCCCAGTTGACAGGCTCTAGCTGCGGGTTCACCGGGTCGCTGAGGTCGACCGCCAGCAGCCCGCCACGGGCGATGTTGGAGCCCAAGACGTAGCCGTAGCCGCTGTCCTCGTTGACGAAGATGTTGTGACCGGTGCGCAGCCCGGCGTCGGTTACGGTCCGTAACAGCGAAACGACGCCGCCATCGATGTGCGAAAGATCGATGACCTGAATGCCGTCGCTGGTTTCGTTGACCGAGTATGCGTAGCTTCGGTACACCGCCATGTCACGCCAATCCGAGGTTGCTCCCCTGATCAGTTCCACCATCCGCGGATTTGCCGGGTCGGTGATCTCGATGAAGGCGGTGCCGGTCTTCAAGCCGACGATGGCATACTCGCGGCCGCTCGCCGAGGTATACCCCCAGATGTCGCTGGTGTTTGTCGGCATGCCGATCATGTCGTTGCTCGACATCCACGACACCAAGACGGTGTCTTGCGAGGGGAAAACGGGTGTGCTGGATCGCGACGCGGCGCGAGCCGAGCGGCCGACCAGCCCGCCGCCAGCGTAGGGCTCGGGGATGCCGTCGCGACCGTAGCCGCAGCCGCCGATCAGGCAGAAGGGGTTTGACGGCAGGTTGGCACGCGCCGGGCCGGCGGAGCGCTGCGCTGCGTATGGTGTAGTGACCGACGCTGCGCTGAGCAGCAGCGCCGTGACGGCCAGGAAGCGGCCTTCATGCATGAATCCGGTCTCGGCTTTCCCAGGGGCTAGGTCGAGTGTAGCAGGCGCGGGCCTGCGGATTCCGGCGCATTCGTGTGGGAAGCGCAAGCTCCCCGACGGTCTGCTAGCAGGCTGTGGTGGAAGTGGGGCGGGCAAGCCCGGTGTTGGCTCAGTCGCCGTACCCGAACGCGAAGCTGGTGTACGCCTCCTCGACCGTGTTGAACCATCGATAGGAGGCGGTGCGGAACTGTTTCCACTGCTCGTAGAGCTTCCGATACCCTGCGTCGGCGGCGGCCTGCTCCTCGTACAGGTCGAACGAGGTCCGGTAGGCGGCTTCCATGATGTCGCGCGAGAAGGTGCGCAGCTGCACGCCGCCGGCGATCAATCGCTCGAGTGCCTGCGGGTTGAGGCTGTCGTAGCGCGCCGTCATGGTCATCGCCGATTGCATCGTGGCGCCGCGGAGTATCTCCTGGTAGGCGGTCGGCAGCGTCCCCCAGGCGTCGCGATTTACGTAGAACGACAGGCTCGGTCCGGTTTCCCACCAGCCGGGCGAGTAGTAGAAGTTGGCGACCTGATGCAGTCCCAGCCTCTCGTCATCGTGTGGTCCGACCCACTCGGTGGCATCAATGGCGCCGCGCTCCAGCGCTTGATAGATCTCCCCACCGGCGAGCACCTGTACGGCCGCGCCCAGCCGACTCATGACCTCGCCGCCGAGCCCCGGAATGCGCATCTTGAGCCCGCCGAGATCGGACAGCTGTGAGATCTCGCGACGAAACCAGCCTCCCATTTGGGCTCCGGTAGAGCCCGCCGGGAAGTTGATGATGTTGAAATCGGCGAACAGCTCACGGGTGAGCTCGAGCCCGCCGCCCTCGTACAGCCAGGCAAACTGCTGTCTAGTTGTAAGGCCGAAAGGCACCCCGGTGTCGAACGCCAGCGCCGGGTTCTTGCCCGTGTAGTAGTAGCTCGAGGTATTGCCGAGCTGCACCGTGCCCTGCTGCACCGCATCGAGCACCTGCAGGGCAGGAACGATCTCGCCGGCCGGGTACGGTCGAATCGTGAAGCGGCCATCCGACATCTGGCTGACGCGCTCGGCCAGGTAGTCGTTGATTCCGTACAGCGTATCGAGGCTACGTGGGAAGCTGGATGCGAGACGCCAGCGTACGTTGGGTTGAGTGTGAACGGCCGGCGCGCCGGCGTCGTCGCTGGCGCAGGCGCCGAGTGCCGCGGCTCCTGCCACCGCGCCCGTCGCCCGGGTGACGAAGCTCCGTCGATCGATGCGGTTCTGCTTGCTCACGTGGACTCGGTCAGGGGGGTGGGTTGCAAAGAGGGAGGCCCAGGTTATCACCCGACGAAATGATCGGCGTCGGCGCGCCAGGGATCCACGGTAACGTTCAAAAGCGTCAACAGCTCCGCCAGAACCATGGCGGTGGCGCCCCAGACCTCGAGATCGTCGACGGCGAAGAATGGAACCTCCGACGGGGCGCCGGGGCCCTCTGACCGCTTGTGGCTCCAATTGCTCGGCGAAGCCAAGCTGGCCAGCGAGGGCTCGATTACCCGGGCGACCTCGTTCTCCGAGGGCGTCACCGCGGGCCGCTGCCCTGCGTGGCCGACGATTGGATGAAGGATGAATCGGCTCACCGGGATGTGTAGTGGGGTGAGCTTGCCGACAACCTCGACATGTTTGCGGCTGACGCCAACCTCCTCCTCGGTTTCCCTTAGGGCCGCCTGAACGTTGGACTCTTCGGCGTCCACCTCGCCGCCCGGCAGGGAGACCTGGCCGCCATGTTCCGCCAGGTTGTGGCGACGCTGCGTGAGCAGAAGATGGGAGCGCCCCTCGATCGGATAGATGAGCACCAGCGCCGCCGCGTGTCGGCACCCGTCCGGCAATACGCCCGGCTGCCAGCCGATGCGCGAGCGCGGTGACATCGTCACCTGCGCCGGCGGTCCAGGCAGCTGGCCGTCGAGCCGCTGGCACAGCCGTCTCAACAAGAGGGAATGATCTGCGAACATACTTGTAATCGCGAGAGACCCGCATGGGAAGCGACCCGTGGGCCTCGGGGCAGGCACGGTCGGTAGGCAGAGGCGTCGCTACTAGGCCCCCGATTCCTGCCTACCCCTCAGTATTTGAGACCCTTCCTGAACCCATTCTTGTCCTCGGCGTTGAGCATTACGCCAAGCCCATCCCCACGGAGGAACGGGAACATCATCGCTAAGGACTCCTTCTTCTTGCAGTCGGGGGTCGTTTGCGTTCCGTCTTCCGCCTCGACGGTCTCGCAGGTATGGGCGAGACCGAGCGCATGCCCGAACTCGTGACCGAACAGCTCCTCTAGGTTCGCGCTGCCGTTCGGGTCCCCCTGGTAGTAGCACTTGGTGTTCCTGTTCAACAGCATGTCGGCCTCAGTGGGCAGGGCGAATTCGGTGCCACCAACGCCGCCGCGCCGATGAGAAAGTCTCTTCGGGTCGGTGTCATGGCGACGTCCTCTCTGGTGCGGCGGCTCGGTAGCCGGTCCCGTCGCCCTGCCGCAGCGCGCGAAATACCGCCTGCAGCCTACCGCCAGAGGGTACGAGGATCTACTCATCGACCACGGCCTGCTGCTCGGCGGCGGCAAACGGCAACGGCATGCCCGCCGATCACGATGGATCCAGGCATGCTGGGGAGCCGGGGTGATAGGCTCTCGGGCCGATCGTGCTGTCGGCGATCATAGACGTACGATGCTCGTACCCGGGTCGCGTTGGGCCACCCATGTCTGGGGTCACGATCGGAGGTCGGTTTGAGCTCTGAAGCTACCGGAGGGACGTTCTTCGGTCATCCCCGAGGACTCTCGACGCTCTTCTTTACCGAGATGTGGGAGCGCTTCAGCTACTACGGCATGCGGGCGCTGCTGATCCTGTATCTGACCGACAGCGTCCGCGGCGGCTTCGGGCTCGATACGCCGACGGCGGCGGCGATCTACGGACTCTACGTGTTCGGCGTGTACGCGCTGGCGCTTCCCGGCGGCTGGATCGCCGACCGGCTGGTTGGCCAGCGAATGGCGGTGTTGTACGGCGGCATCATCATTGCGCTCGGCCACTTCTCGATGGTGATTCCGTCGACCGCCACCTTTTATCTCGGGCTTTGCTTGATCGTCATCGGCACCGGCTTGCTGAAGCCCAACGTGTCGGCCATCGTCGGCGACCTCTATCCGGAGGGCGGTGCGCGACGTGACGCGGGTTTCTCGGTCTTCTATATGGGGATCAACGTCGGCGCGGTGCTGGGACCGACGATCTGCTCGTTCCTGGGAGAGGGCTACAACTGGCACCTGGGATTCGGTGCTGCCGGTGTCGGAATGACCTTCGGAGTCATTCAGTACGTCTTCGGCAAGAAGCACCTGCTGGGTTGCGGCGAGCTACCGGAAGCGGCGCGACCACCGGAGGTCCACGCAGCTTCGGTGCGGCAGTTCCTTTACGGGCTGGGACTGGTGGTGGCGCTGATCGTGGCTGTTTTCCTGTTGACCACCGGCGGCCTGATTGCGCTTACCTTGGTGGGGTTCGCGCAGGTCACCGGGCTCCTCATCACCGCCGTATCGGTTGCCTATTTTGCCGGCGTCATCGGGTTCGTGTGCCGCGACGTCACCGAGCGCAAGCACGTCTTCGCCATCTTCCTGTTATTTGTCGGTGCGGCGATGTTCTGGTCTGGATTCGAGCAGGCCGGCTCTTCGCTCAACCTGTTCGCGCGTGATTTCACCAACCGCGTGATCTTCGGCTGGGAGATACCGGCGTCGATGCTGCAGAACATCAACCCGACGTTCATCATTCTGCTGGCGCCGGTTGTCGGTGCCCTCTGGGTGCGGCTGGGCACGCGGAATCCATCGATCCCGATCAAGTTCGGTCTCGGGCTGGTGTTGCTCGGCATAGGCTTTTTGGTCCTCGCCTGGGGGTCGCAGTTCGTAAGCGAGGGGCAGGTGAGCCCCATGTGGTTAGTGGTGACCTACTTCTTCCATACTGTTGGCGAGCTCTGCCTGAGCCCGGTCGGTCTGAGCTCCACGACAAAGCTGTCGCCGCAGCGGCTGCAGGGTCAGATGATGGGTGTCTGGTTCATGGGCACGGCGCTGGGGAACCTGATCGCCGGGCTTGCTGCCGGCTACATCGACACACTGCCGGTGGGCGAGCTGTTCAGCACCGTGGCGATGATCGTCATCGCCACCGGGGCGCTGTTCCTCATGTTCGCGATCCCGATCCGCAAGCTGACTGTGGGCGTGACTTAGCGGGCCGTGGTGAAAGTGTGGCCTGCTAGCCCAGTCGCAGGCGCATTAGCGACACATCGTCGTCGAATACGCCTCCACCGGCGTACTCGCGCAGCCGCTCGATGGTGGCGTCGAGGTCGTCGCCGTCTGCTGATGTGAGGACGTCGGCAAAGCCGTCGTAGCCGAGCATGTGCTTGGCGTCTCCGTCGCCGGGCGGGAGGATCTCGTAGACCCCGTCGCTGAACACGTGCAGGGCGCAGGCCAACTGAATCGATAGGGTGCGAGCCTCGTACGTCGCCTCCGGCATCGCCGCTACGATCAAGCCGGCGCCCTCGAGCTTCGATGCAACGCGACCGTCGATTCGATCGTGGATCAGCAACGGGGGCGGGTAGCCACCGTTCGCATAGGTGAGGTTCTGTGTCCCTGCCTCGTACACGCCGTACCACATCGTGAAGAACTTCTTGTCGTGGTCTTCCATGCGGATCTCGCGGTTCAACCCGGCAAGCACCTCGTCCGGCTTCGAAAAATCCGCTCCCGGCAGCGACCGCGACCGCATCACGTTCATCAGTGAGACCGAGAGCAGCGCCGAACCGACGCCGTGCCCAGCCACGTCGAGCAGGTAGATCGCCGTGCAGCCGATGTCGAGGGGGTAGTAGTCGAAGATGTCGCCGCCGAGCTGTGCAGACGGCAGATGTCACCAGTTGATTCCGACGGCGCCGGCGAGCGGCGCGGGCAACAATCCGCGCACATAGCTGGCCGCCTTGGCGAGCTCCTCCGCCATGTGCTCCCGGCTGGCAGCCAGAGCCGTCTGGATCACGAGCAGACGCTGCTGCGCGTCGATCACGTCGACGAGTTGCAACTCGCGCTCCACCAGTGCCGCGAACTCGGTGAGCAGCTCGAGCGACGCGTCGGGCATGTTCCGAGGCTCACGGTCGGCGACGCAGAGCGTGCCCACATTGTTTCCATCGACGCTGCGCAAGGGCACGCCCGCATAGAAACGGACAAACGGGTCGCCGATGACCATCGGGTTGTCGTGGAAGCGTGGATCTTGTGCCGCGTCACGAATAACCAGCGGGCGATCCTGCAGGATGGTGTGGCCGCAGAAGGAGATGTCGCGGTCAGTCCCGCAAAGTGGCATGCCGATGTTCGCCTTCAGCCACTGACGATTCTCGTCGACGAAGGACAGGTAGGCGATGGGCGTCTTCAATGTCGGGCCGGCAATTCTAACGATGAGGTCGTAGCGCTCCTCGGCCGGCGTGTCGAGGATGTCCAGCGCCCAAAGTGCGCGGAGTCTGTCGCGGTCGTTCGGGGGGGGGGCTCAGGGGCGATCAACGCATATCTCCGTAGGCCCGTCGCGTCGGGCTTATCGATCCGGGCTCTCTGACAGCTTGCGAAAGTAGCGTGCCAGTCCTCTCCATGAGTCACCAGCTCCGCCTTCGTCCAGGTACATTTCTGCGTCGCTCCCAACCGCCGCTTCGAGGTCACGTCTGGCGCGCTCACGAAAACGCGCCACGTGCGCCTCGTCGCTATCCGTTCCGCTCTTCACGTCGTCACGCACGATGGCGGCCCAGTCGGCCAGTCGGAGCTCGTGTTCGTCGATATGCGCCGCCGCCGGCCGGGCCGGACCAAAGTGTGTGAGACACAAGAGCGTGGGCTTCCAGGCCCGGATCTTCGCAGCCGATACCTCCCACCCCGCAAGGTCGACGTCGGCCGGCGGTGTAGCTGGTATTACATAAGGGCGATTGTCGATGCGGACACCGAGCGTGTCGCCGACATACGCCAGGCCTGTCGCCGGGTCGAAGTAGCTGACGTGATGCTTGGCGTGGCCCGGAGTGTGCTCCACGACGATCTCCCGGGAGCCGATGTCGAAGGTCTCGCCACCGTCGAGCGCTTCGACACTGGCCTCTGCCACGCCCACGAACTCGCCCCACAGCTCGTCCATCATGTCGCCGTAGAGGCGCTCGGCGCTAGCCAACAGGCGCGCCGGATCGATCATGTGTCGGGCTCCCCGACGATGTACGTAGACGCGGATCGACGGGTTGCGAGCCACCAGCGTGCCGGTGACTCCGGCATGGTCCAGGTGGATGTGCGTCAGCAGGATCGCGTTGACGTTGTCGATCGACAGGCCAGCGAGTCGCAGTCCGTCTTCCAGCGCTGGCAATGTCGAGGTCGGGCCGGGATCCACCAACGCTACACCGGTGCCAGTCTCGAGGACGTAGCAGCCCAAATACTCGGGGTTGCCGCGAAAGCGCATGTCGATCAGATGAGTTCCCGGGGCGATCGGTCTCATGAGTCGAGCACGTATTCCTTGTAGGTCTCGCGCAGGACCCGTTTCTTGAACTTGCCGGTGGAGGTTCGCGGGATCGCCTCGCTGATCTCCATGGCATCCGGGAGCCACCAGCTGGCGAAGTGTGGGCGTAGGTACTCGTGCATCTGTTCCAGCGTCATGGTCGCCCCCTCCACCGGCACCACGATCGCCAGCGGTCGCTCGCCCCACTTTGGGTGCGGCACCTGGATCACCGCCGCCTCGGCGATGCTCGGGTGACCCATGAGAGCGTTCTCGAGAGCGATCGAGCTGATCCACTCGCCTCCCGATTTGATGAGGTCCTTCGAGCGGTCCTCGATGCGTACGTAGCCTTGCGAATCGATGCTCACGATGTCGCCGGTCCGGAACCAACCGTCGTCGGTGAAAGTCTCCTCGCCCTGCTCGCTGTCGTAGTAGGCGCTGGCAACCCACGGGCCGCGGATCTCGAGCTCCCCCATGGTCACGCCGTCCCAGGGCACCAGCCCGTCGTCGCCACGGGAGCGCAGCTCAACCAGTGGTGACATGCGCCCTTGCCTGGCGCGTAGGGCCAGGCGCTCATCAGGTCCGAGGTTAGCGTTGGCGGGCCCGACCTTGGAGACGGTTCCCAGCGGAGACGTCTCGGTCATGCCCCAGGCGTGCGCTACCTGCAGCCCATGACGATCCTCGAACGCCTGGATCATGGCCGGGGGGGCGGCGGCGCCGCCGACGATCATCAGCTCCATGGCGCTGAGGTCATGGCGATCGGGCTCGGCGTCGAGATGCTCGAGGATCCCCATCCAGATCGTCGGGACACCGGCCGTGGTGGTCACTTTCTCGCTGGCGAACAGCTCGCACAGGCTTTCGGGGTCGAGATGGGGGCCGGGAAACACTTGCTTGGCACCGAGCATCAAGCAGACGTACGGCGTGCCCCAGGCGTTGACGTGGAACATCGGGACGACGGGCAGCATGACGGTGTGCTCGTTGATGCCGAACATGTCAGCCAGACCGAGCGCCATGGCGTGCAGGATCATGGATCGGTGGGAGTACACAACGCCCTTCGGCATTCCTGTGGTCCCGGAGGTGTAGCACATCGCCGCTGCGTCATTCTCGTCCAGCTCGGTGACCCGATACTCGTGCGGGTCGGCCTCGGCGATCAGCTGTTCATAGTCGAGCATGCCGTCCGGTAGCTCGGGCGCGGCCGCGCCTTCGGGCAACTGAGACATCACCACGATGCGCTCTGGATCGATCCGATCGAGAACCTTCTCGAGCAGCGGCAGCAGGCTAGCGTCGGCGAGGATCAAGCGATCGTCGGCGTGGTTGATGATGTAGGTGAGGTCGTCGGGGTGCAGTCGCAGGTTCAGCGTGTGCAGTACCGCGCCCATCGCCGGTACGCCGAGATACGCTTCCATGTGCTGATAGTGATTCCACGCCAGCGTGCCGACTCGGTCGCCCTTGTTGATCCCGAGCTTACGGAGCGCCACGGCGAGCCGTCGCGCCCGCTGCACGAAGTCGCCGACACTGTAGCGGTGGATCGACCTGTCAGGTCTGCGCGAGACGATCTCGCGATGTGCATACAGGCACTCGGCACGGTCGAGAAGAAGGGGGAGCGTTAGCTGGTAGTCCATCATCAGGCCGCGCATGGTCGGCTCCCAGAGAGGTGGGTCGTGTCTGGCTGGCTGCGTTTCTCGTCGCCGCCGCCGACACGAGCGGTGGATGGCCGCAAGTTGCTGTGGTTCTGCTATTTGCCCGGCGATCTTCCGGGGATCGAAACGGTCCAAAGCATATACTTCGCTCATGCTGCTGCAGAACTTTCACCCCGCTGTCGAGGCCTGGTTTCGGCGCACCTTCGATGCGCCGACCGAGCCACAGACGCGCGGCTGGCCGGCCATTCAGTCGGGTCGGCACACGCTCATTGCCGCCCCCACCGGGTCCGGCAAGACACTGGCGGCGTTTCTCGCCGCGATCGACGATCTGGTGCGGCAGGGGTTGGACGGCAGTCTGGACGACGCGACGCAAGTGGTCTATGTGTCGCCGCTGAAGGCGTTGTCGAATGACGTGCGCAAGAACCTGCGGCTGCCGCTCGAAGGGATCGCCTACGAACTGCAGGAGCGCGGCCTTTCGAGCATCGAGATCCGTGCCGCCGTTCGCAGCGGCGACACCCCGTCCTCCGAGCGGCAACGCATGCTCAGGAACCCGCCGCACATACTCGTCACTACGCCGGAGTCGCTCTACCTGCTGTTGACTTCGGACGGCGGCCGCTCGATGTTGTCGAGCGTCAAGACCGTTATCGTCGACGAGATCCATGCGGTTGCCGACGACAAGCGCGGGTCGCATCTGGCGTTGACGCTCGAGCGGCTCGAGGCGCTGGTGACCGGGCCGCTGCTCAGGATCGGCTTGTCGGCGACGCAGAAGCCGATCGAGGAGGTCGCGCGGTTCCTGGTGGGGCAACGGCACGTCGACGCTGGCGGGCATCCTGACTGCGAGATCATCAACACCGTCGGTCGTCGTGCCATGGATCTCGCGGTCGAGATGCCCGGATCGCCACTCGAGGCGGTCATGGCGGGCGAGGTGTGGGAGGAGATCTACGATCGACTCGCCGCGCTGATCGGCGAGCACCGCACCACCCTCATCTTCGTCAACACCCGTCGAATGGCCGAACGCATGGCCAAGCACCTGAGCGATCGGCTTGGCGAGCGGCAGGTGACCTCGCATCACGGCTCGCTATCGACGGAGCAACGACTCGATGCTGAGACCAGGCTGAAGGAAGGAAGCCTGTCGGCGCTCGTTGCTACGGCGTCGCTCGAGCTCGGTATCGATATCGGCGCGATTGACCTGGTGGTGCAGATGGGCTCGCCGCGGGCCATCAACACGCTGCTGCAGCGCGTCGGCAGAGCCAGCCACCATGTCGGTGGTATCCCCAAGGGGAGGCTGTTCCCGCTGTCACGGGACGAGCTCGTCGAGTGCATCGCGGGCATCGATGCGGCGAGACGAGGAGAGCTCGATCGGTTGGTGATCCCTGACAAGCCGCTCGATATTCTGGCGCAGCAGATCGTCGCCTGCGCGGCAGCGGAGGAATGGTCTGAGGATGGGCTGTTCGAGCTCGTCCGGGCTGCCTACCCGTTTCGTAGCCTGTCGCGCGAGGAGTTCGACAGCACCGTGGACATGCTCGCCGAGGGCTTCAGCACGCGGCGTGGACAACGCGGGCGGTACTTGCACCTCGACGCGGTGAACCACCGCATCCGCGGTCGCCGTGGTGCTCGGCTGGCCGCGCTTACCTGCGGCGGGGCGATACCGGACGCCTTCGAGTTCAAGGTTCTGCAGGAGCCGCAGGGGATCCAGGTGGGCACACTCGACGAAGATTTCGCCATCGAGAGCCTCCCCGGAGATATCTTCCAGCTGGGCAACACTTCCTGGAAAATCTTGCGCATCGAGACCGGTACCGTTCGTGTCGAGGACGCCAGGGGGCAGCCGCCCAGCCTGCCGTTTTGGCTCGGCGAGGCACCGGGGCGCACCAAAGAACTGTCGGAGGCAGTTTCACGTCTGCGTGCCGAGGTCGACAGTCGGCTGGGCCCGGTCGTTGCTGCGCCGGACAGGGTTGACCCCGCAGCCTCCGGAAACGGCAGCCACGAGGTCAACGAGGTCTGCGAAAGCCCCGTAGACGCCGACGCTCTGACCAAGACTGTCGGTTGGCTTTGCGAAGAGGTTGGCATCGGCGAGGTGGCGGCTCGCGCCGCTACCGAGTATCTGGCCGCGTCACGGGCGGCCCTTGCCTCGATGCCGACACGCGACAACATCGTCATGGAGCGCTTCTTCGATGAGGCCGGCGACATGCATCTGGTCGTGCACTCGCCGTTTGGCATGCGGGTCAATCGTGCCTGGGGCCTGGCCTTACGTAAGGTCTTCTGCCGTACGTTCAACTTCGAGTTGCAGGCGGCGGCCAGCGATGATGCGTTGATTCTGTCGCTCGGGCCGACGCACAGCTTTCCACTGGAGGAAGTGTTCCAGTACCTGCGGCCCGATAGTGTGCGCGACAAGCTCGTGCAGGCGTTTCTCGACGCGCCGATGTTCCCGGTTCGATGGCGGTGGAACGCTACGCGCTCGCTAGCGGTGAAGCGCTGGGTAGGCGGCAAGCGGCTGGCGCCGACGCTGCAACGCATGGACGCCGAGGATTTGTTGGCGGTGATCTTCCCCGACTCCTTGGCCTGCCTGGAGAACATCCAGGGCGCGCGCGAGGTGCCCGACCACCCGCTCATTGATCAGACGATTCGCGACTGTCTCGAGGAGGCGATGGACTTCGACGAGTTCAAGACATTGCTGCAGGAGATCGTCGATGGAAAGAAGAGTCTGGTGGCGCGCGATGTGCGTGAGCCGTCGCCGTTGGCGCACGAGATCATTGCCGCGAAGCCCTACGCCTTCCTCGACGATGCGCCGCTCGAGGAGCGTCGCACGCTCGCCATCCAGACGAGCCGTCTCGTCAACCCGCATTCCGCCGATGATCTTTCGGCGCTCGATGAATCGGCGATCGACCGCGTGCGCAGCGAGGCCTGGCCCAGCGCCGAGAGCCGCGACGAGCTGCACGATGCGCTGCTGCTACACGGGTTCATCAGCGAGGCTGAAGGCGCCGATTGGACCCATCACTTCGGGACTCTGGTGCGCGACAAGCGCGCCACCACGGCAGTGCTGGGTGATCGTCAGGGTCGGGTGGCCGAGGGGTGCCGGCTATGGATCGCGGCGGAGCGGCGGCCGCTGTTCGATGCTCTGTTCGGGCCCCCGGGCGAGGACTGGAGCATGGACCCCGAGATCGCCGTCCCGCAACGTTCGAGGGCGCGAGAATGGTCGGCCGGGGAAGCCCTGATCGAAATCGTCCGAGGGCGGTTGCAGGCGCTGGGCCCGGTGACCGTGGGGCAGCTTGCTGACTCGATGGGTCTGGACGAACTGCGCGTCGACGCGGCGTTGTTGGGCCTGGAGGCTGAGGGGTTTGCCTTTCGCGGCCACTTCAGCGCTGGCCTCGAGGCCACCGAGTGGTGCGAGCGTCGGCTGCTGTCGCGCATCCACCGGTACACGCTCAATCGTCTCCGTGCCGAGATCGAGCCGGTAACGGCATGCGACTTCATGCGCTTCTTGTTTGCCTGGCAGCGGGTCGCGCCGGGCGATCAGGCGGAGGGGCCCGAGAGTCTGGCGCTGCTGCTGGACCAGCTGGAAGGGTTCGAGGCTCCGGCAGCGGCCTGGGAATCGGAGATCCTGCCGGCCCGAGTGCTGCAATACGATCCCGTCTGGCTCGACACGCTCTGTCTGTCTGGCCGGGTTGCGTGGGGCCGGCTCACGCCGCCGAGCGAGGGCCCACGCCCCAGTCCCAGGACCGGTCCGATCCGTAGCACGCCGATCGCGCTGGTGACACGCGACAACCTCGACCTGTGGGACGGTCTCGCTCCAGGTGCGGATCCGGGAGATCTGGAGCTGTCAACCGCCGCTCGGGACACGCTTGCCGCCCTGTCTCGAGATGGTGCGAGCTTCTTCGGCGACCTCGCACGCGCCACTCGGCAGCTCGACAGCCAGCTCGAGGAGTCACTGGGTGAGCTCGCAGCATGGGGCCTGGTGACGGCCGATTCGTTTACCGGTCTACGTGCCCTGCTGGTGCCGTCGAGCCGCCGGCGCCCAAGTAAGAACGGCAAGCGTCGCGGTCGAACGGTCATCTTCGGGATGGAACACGCCGGTCGTTGGTCGCTGGCGCGGGCCGGCGGCGGCTGCGGGCCCATCGACGGCGCGAGCCAGGCTGCCGACGCGAAAGTCGTCGTCGATCGTAGACGTGAGGATCGACGCTCGCTCGCTTCTGACATCGTCGAGCGAGCTGCGCGACTCTATCTGACGCGCTACGGGGTGGTCTTTCGTCGGTTGTTGACGCGCGAGGGCACGGCGCCTCCGTGGCGCGATCTCGTCCGTGTCTATCGCCGTATGGAGGCGCGTGGCGAGATTCGGGGCGGTCGCTTCGTAGCGGGCTTCCAAGGGGAGCAGTTCGCCGTGCCGGAGGCCGTGGGACGCCTGCGGAAGATCAGACGGCAGGAGGACTCGGCGCTCATCTCACTCAGCGCTGCGGACCCGCTCAACCTTGTCGGAATCGTTACCCCTGGAGCTCGCGTGGCAGCGATCGCCGACAACCGGGTGTTGTTCCAGGCGGGAGTGCCTGTCGCTGTTCGCGAAGGCGGCGAGGTCCGGTTTCTCGTCGACGAGGAGCCCGAGGCTCGCTGGCGGTTGCAGAGAGCGTTGGTACAGCGGAGCGTGCCGCCGCAGTTGAGAGCCTACCTCGGCCAGCCGGCCTGAAGGCCGGTCCGTGGTGAGACGCTCGCGCGGCGGCCTTGTCTCAGAAGCTCGTTTGCAGCAGCTGCGCAAGCCGATGACCCGCCAGCAAGGCGCGTTGCTCCGCGATGATCTGGATGGCTTCGAGGTAGCCTGACGGAAGCAGGCTGCCGGAGTCTCGCGTGCCACCGCGCAGCTGGCCGCCCAAGTACACGTGCTCTGCGGCCGCCTGCGCGCCCTCCGCAGCCCAGGATTCGAAGTCGGCGAGTCCGGCGTCCGCCAGACGTTCGAGGTTCGGTGCACCGCCACGGTTGCGGATCTCGATGGCGCGATTGCGAACGTCTCGAAACCGTTCGGTGCCGATTACCAGCCCATCCCATAGCTGATGCAGGTTGATCGTGTTCTCGCCCGGTCGCACTCGAATGTAGAACAGGTTGCCGCCCCGATCTCCCTCGGGATAGCGCTCGGTGGTCCGAGCGACGCTGTGCAGGGGTTGATGGACGTCACCAACGAGGTGAAAGAGCCAAGTCAATGCCACGGCGCGATCAGCGGCGCTGGCGTTCGAGGTCAGCTGCTTGCCGTTGTCGCGTAGCGCGTTCAGTAGCTCTCCGTCGCCGGTTCTACTGGGCCGTGTCAGCGTGGGGGGCGAGTAGTGGTAGTTGACGTAGTGCCAGGTCGGGCGGCTGTGGCTCTCGTGGCGACCGGAGCGAATGTCGTCGGCCCACCGCGCAGCACGCATAAAGATCGCCTGTCCGCGGTCGTCGCTATCGAGGTCCCAGTCGCGGGGCGGGGCGAGTTGATCGCCGAAGTGCGGGTGCTGCTCGAGCAGCGCCAGTACCGCCTGCAGTGCGGCCGGATCGGATTGGAGGAGCTCCTGGTAGGCGATGGCCGCGGTGACCATGTGGCCCTGGCGGCTCCAGGCAGAGGCGTCAGGGGATCTTACGAGCACGAAGGCCACGCACATCAGGACCAGTGCTAGCGGGTGTCGACGCAAGCTGGTGGCTCCGAGTGTCAGTCGAGGTAGGACAAGCAATGCCGTGGCCGCGTGGGCAATAGTGAGCCGCTAGCGCAGTCGGCCCGAGTAATCATCGCGGGTCGTCGAACTCCTCAAAAGGGCCTTCGATGAGGACCTGATCGAGCTGCGCGGCGTCATTTCCCAGGCCCTGCTCGCCGGTCGGTGCGCCGTTGATCCGAAGCATGTAGGCGACGACGTCGGCGTATTGCTGCCGACTCAGATCGCCAGGATTGTCCTCCGGCATCGTGGCGCGGATAAAGTCGTAGAGAGCGCCGATCGGTTGACCTTCCCAACCGGCCATGTACTCGGGCCCAAACTCGCTCATGTCGTGGCAGTAGCTGCAGACGCGCTCGTACAGAGCCCGGCCACGGCCGGCTTCGCGGCTCGAGTACACGCCGTCGCGCGTGGATCTGTACTCTGCGCCCTCCGGGCTCTGCGGTGGCTCGGCGGCCAGTCCGACCGACGCTTGCACCACGGCGAGTGCCGCGAGCGCCAGTGTGGCGGTGGGTCCGTAGGGTCGAAATGCGACTTCAGACATGCGGCTCGATCGGCAGCGCGGCGACTCTACGCTACGGCAACCTTCTTGAGCTCCAGCACTTGCTCGAAGACCTCGATGGCGCGCTGCATCTCCTCCATCGTGCCCAAGGAGATCCGCGCCCAGGCATCGTGGAATGGACTGAAATCTCGGCCCACCATGACGGCGTGCTCGGCGCAGCCGCTGCGGAAGTCCGCAGCCGGCACCCCCGTGTGCACAAACAGGAAGTTGGTCTGCGTATCGGTACCCTGAATGCCGCGGGACTTGAACCAGTCGACGGTGAAGCGTCGCACCTCGGTGTTGCGTGCTTGCTCGGTAGCGGTGTGCTCCGTATCCAGCAGGGAAGCCGCCGCCCCGGCCAACGCTGCCACGTTGAGACTGCTGTCGTAATGCCATTCATTCATGCTGGCCAGCGTGTCGGTGTGCGCCACACCGTAGCCGATGCGGATCCCGGCCATGCCGTGCGCCTTGGAGAACGTGCGAGCCACCAGGATCCGCTTGTTCCTCACGGCGCGGGTGATCTCCGACCGGTACGCCGGATCCATCACATAGTCGTGATACGCCTCGTCGATGAGGATCATGGCCTCGGACTCGGTCATAACCCGATCGATGAAAGCGCCCATGGCGTCGGCGTCGTGTAGCGCTGCGGTCGGGTTGTTGGGGTTGTCGACGAATACCAGGCCGGCGCCCTTGGCGGCATCGGCCATGGCATCGAGGTCGAGCCGCATGGAAGCGCTTACCGGGACGAACTCGACTGGCGTGCCGATGAGCTTGGCGTAGGCCGAGCACTCACCGTAGGAGGGGGCGCCGGTGACCAGGTGCTTGGCAGGCGACGTGAAGACATGCGTCGCGGTACGCAGTATCTGTGTGGAGCCGTTGCCGATGATGATATTGGCCTGCGGCACCCCCTGCGTTGCGGTGATTGCGTCAACCAGGGCGGTACTGCTGAGACCGTAGCGTGCGGTGGGGTGACTGCCCGCCGTGATTCCGGTTTCCATGGCATCCAGGGCCCGGGGACCTGGGCCGAACGGGTTCTCGTTGTACTGCAGGAACAGTGGGCGCTCTTCCTCCGGCAACGACAGCGACCAGGCTCGCGCCACCGATCGCGGCCCGTCGTAGGCCATCATCGCTGCGGCGGCGGAGCCGATACCCACTTTCTTCACGAATGAGCGTCGTGAAACCGACATCCCTCTCTTCTCCCTCGTTGCCGCGCTCATGCCAGCACCTTCGCGAATACCGCGGTGGCCTGTTGCATCTGTTCCATGGTTCCGATCGAGATCCGCACGTGGGTTTTTTCCATCGGCGGGAAGTCGCGACCGATACGGATGCCGTGCTCTTGGCAAGCCGCGCGCATCCCCGCCGCCGGTCGGCCGATGTTCACGAAGATGAAGTTCGTATTGGATTCGAAAACCTCGTGACCCGCCTTCCTGAAGAAGTCGATGGTGAACCGCCGCGCCTCGCCGTTGCGACGTATCTCACGCCGCATACGCACCGGGTCATGGAAAGTGGCGTAGGCGGCGGCGACGCCGACGTTGTTGACGTTGTCGGGTAACCCGTAGCGTCCCAGTTGTGCGATCGTGTCCTTGTGGCCCACGCCGTACCCGATGCGTAGTCCCGCCAAGCCGTATACCTTCGAGAAGGTGCGGCTGACGAAGATGTTGGGCGTCCACAGCGCCAGCGACAGCGCCGACCGGTAACCGGGATCGGTGACGTACTCGTGGTACGCCTCGTCGAAATGGATGACGGTCTCCGGCGAGATCTGCTGCACTCGCCCGACGAACTCGGCGATCGCCTCTGCCTGATGCACCGTCGCGGTCGGGTTATTCGGATTGCATACGAAGACCAGACCGGCGCCCCTGGAAGCCTCCGCCATGGCGACCAAGTTGAGCTTGCCGTCGCTGTCGAGGGGGATAGCTCTTACCTCGGTCCCCAGGTACTCGGCGACGCGCGTTGAAGCCGTATATGTAGGGGTCGCGGTAACCATGTGCTTGGACTTCGAGGTGAATGCCTGTACGGCGTCTTTGAGGAGCTCCCCGGATCCCGCACCAAGCAGCACGTGCTCCGGGCGGGCATCGTTGGCCGCGGCCAGGGCGGCCTGCAGGTCGCCCATGCTCGGGCTCGTATTCTCGGAGTAGCGGCTGGCGCCAGGGAACATCTCGCGAACGGCGTCCAGTGCTCGCTCCCCGGGCCCCAGCGGGTTCTCGTTGAACATCAAGCGGATCTCACCGCCGGCTGGCTGCGCGACGGTCGCAGCTTCGTCGAGGTTGGGCCAGAGCTCATCGACCAGCGATTCGCGGCGGCGGGCGGCGATCAGCGTCCTCAGACGCTCGCTTCCATCTGCTGTGTGAGCCCCGAAGAGCGCGCGACGCGAGAGCGACATGAATGGGGTACCTCCTCGCTTCGGGGGACAAGACGTTCATCGTATTTAGCCTAGGCTACCTCTATTTGTCAAAGAACTGTTCCCACACGACGCAGGAAAAGGTGTTGCTGGTCGTTCGGCGCCGATCGCCAGACCCGTTAACACTTCCACCATGGCCTGCTAGATGAGCCGTAGCCGGCGCGACACCCTGCTAGCATCACCGGATGATTCCGATACCCGATCTGTTGCACGGCCGGGAACACGCATTCCCGGACAACGAGCTCCTCGAAGACCTCCTCGAGCTGGCGTTCCTCGGCACCAACGAGACAGCGCGCATAAATCAGCACATGGGCGAGTCGCCGTTGGAGGCATCGCCGTGGGATCCGGAGCTATTCGACAGGGACGTGTTCCTCACTGAGTTTGTCGACGACTCGTCGCGCATCGAGCTTGGTGGGAGCGACTACCAGGCGCACCCGGAGTTTCTGCATCGTGTCCTGTCGCGTCCACCCGTCGATCTCGAGACGGTGCACCTTCGTCAAGCCATCTTGCGGGAGCTCGAGACCGATGCCGACGTCCGGGATCGCACCGAGCGCCTCTATATCGAGCTGATTTCGCTGCTCGATCTGATCAAGTCTGCGCACACCGTTCGAACCGTCGACACCACGCCGCACCGCCTTGGCGTTCTGGGACAGGTGCGCGACGTCGTCGACCTGATGGCGAGCGACTTCGTCGCCTGCTCGTCCGGCCTGCACAGGATCCACGAGGCAGGCCTCGGTATTCAGGCGACGCGCGACTACCGGATCCTGACTGACCTGCTCACCTACGAGGAGAACATCGCTTCGGTGAGCGTTTCACTGCAGCTTGGCGGCGACGGCCGCGTCAAGAAGCTGCAGATCGAGAACTTCGAAGAGGTACGCGACAACCCTTTCTACAAGTCGGCGTGGCGCCGCTGGCACGATCTGTTTGATACCTACTGGCGCGGCTACAACCTCAGCTCCCGAGAGATGGTCAACCGCGTGATCATCGACGTGTACCGGCGCATCGCCGCGCCGTTGGCGCGCGTGCTGACGCTGGTGGGTCACCTCGAGGTCTATCTCACGAGCCGGGCGTTTGCCGATACCTGCCGCCAGCAGGGACTCGATGTCTGCCTGCCGACGGTGGTCGAGAGCGGCCCGTTGATAGCCCGAAGGCTCTTCAATCCACTACTGCTCAGGCAGGACACGTCGCCCGTGGCCTGCGATGTCGCCGACTCCGCCGACGAGTCGATTACCGTCGTGACCGGACCCAACTCGGGTGGCAAGACCAGGCTCTTGCAGGGTCTCGGGCTGCTGCAGCTCATGGCGCAGTCGGGGCTCTATGTCGCTGCTGCTGAGGCAAATGTGCCGATGCGCAGCGGTCTGTTCGCATCTGTGGTTCAAACCGATTCCGCCGACCAGCTCGAAGGACGGCTTGGCCAGGAGCTGGTACGCATCCGCACGCTCTTTCAACACATCCGGCCGCGATCGATGATCTTGCTCGATGAGCTCTGCTCCGGGACCAATCCGTCGGAAGCGGCGGAGATCGTTCTAATGGTACTGGAGCTATTGAGCGAGCTCACACCGCGGGCCTACATCACGACCCATTTCCTTGATCTGGCGCGTGAGCTGGACGTCAAGCGGACGCTGCCCCAACTCGAGTTCCTGCAGGTGGAGATCGCCGGCGACGAGTCGACCTATCAGTTCATCGCAGGCGTTGCGGGAACGTCGATGGCGACTGAGACCGCCCGCAGGCTGGGGGTGGACTTCGAGGTGCTGTCGCAGGAGATTCGCGCGCGGCTCGAGCGCGACGGGATCGCACAGCGCCACGTCGCCGATCGCGAGCCAACGGAGTAGGCGCGGTTGCCGGCTTCCGGCTCGAGGACGCAGGTTGCCCGCCAATCCTGGCGGATCGAGTTGTCGATCCTCGGGGGAATCTATCTGGTCGGCTCTCTCCTGCGATTCGAAGCGCTGTATCTGAAGTACAACGCCGTCATCGTGGAGCTCGGGGCCGTACGACTGCAGGAATGGTGCGCCGGGCTAGCCGAACGGCTACATCCCCCGAGCTTTGCATGGATCCTCAACGAGTCGCTCAGCGTCGGGCACTACCCTTACACGCGCGATCAGCTCGGCTACATCGAGCTCGCCCGATCGATGGGCTCGTTCTACGAGGGGCAGGTTAGAGAGCCGCTCTTCGTGTTCGCAACCAAGCTGGGCCTGGCGCTTACCGGCGGCCACGACATCGCGCTCAGCCTGATGTCGACGTTCTTCTCCAGCTTGATCGTGCTGGTTACCTATGCGCTCGGGCGGGCCATCGGTGGCGCGGCCACCGGTCTGGTCGCCGCGCTGCTCGTTGCCGTCGAGCGGGATCTCATCTGGTGGGGCACTGACGGCTGGCGGGCTGACTTGTTCACCGTGCTGGCCGTGGCGTTCGCCTGGGCCTGCTTATGCATGACGCGTCGACCGTCGGAGGGGCGAGCGCTCCTTCTCGGCTTCGTCGGCGCGCTTGCCTGCTTGACGCGTATCACGTCGCTATCGTTCGTTCTGCCATGTATCGCGTTTGCCGTATGGCCGCGAGCGGCAACGAGCCGTCGGCAGGCGATCGGCTGGGCATCGACGGCGGTCTCGATGGTGACGCTGCTGGTCGCCCCGTACCTGATCAGCTGTTGGTGGGTGCACGGTGATCCTTTCTATACGTTCAGCTTGCAATCCGAGTTCTACGATCCCGGGACCGGGCTGGGGGCGGGGCTCGCCAGTCGTCTCCTACAATCGCCCGTGGCGACGCTCGACGACACGCTGTACGGCATGACCGTCTATCTGTGGGCAAATAAGTGGCGAGGTTTGGACCCCTGGAGCCCGCAGCTGTCGTTGGCGCTGTCGCTGCTGTCAATCGTGGGGATGGCGCTGTGGGCGTGGATCGAGCGGGGTAGGGCGGTCCTGGCGGTATTCGCCGCATCGACCCTGCCGGTCGCCTATGTCGCTGGCTTGCCGGCATACACGGAATGGCGGTTGACGATGCATGCCTACCCGTTCCTCATCGTCTCGGCGGCATTCGCGGGGGTGAAGCTCTTCGGCTGGCTCTGGGCGGCTCGTTCGGACGCCGAGCCGCTGCGAACGGCGGTGGCCCGCATCCGACCGAAGGTGGCGACCACGGTTGCGGTGCTGGGACTGTTGATGGTCCCTGTTTATCTCCTGCCGGTACTCGAGAATCTCGACGATCTATCGCGCTGGCGAGCGACCTCGGTAGCCGCGGGATACCGGGATGCCATCTGGTTCGCCGACGGCTGGCATCGGAGCGAGTGGCTCGGCAACCAGATGGTGCGCCGCTCGAGGGGGGAGCGCGCGCGACTCCGCGTACCGATGCGCGGCGGGCGTGACTACCATTTTCTGATCCGCCTCGATCCGCTCTTCACCGGAGCCGCTCCGGAGCAGGTGCTCGAGGTGCACCTGAACGATCGGTCGATTGGACGCCTGCGACTGCAGTACTCGGCAGATCGCATGGGTGCCTACGAATTGTCCGTGCCGGCCTCGGCGGTCAGGTCGGGGTTCAACCGTCTCGATCTCGTTTCCGTCGCTCGTCGTAGCGCACAGGCACCGCCCGTCACCGCGGGCTCCTTCGTGCTCTGGTACGTGCGGCTCACGCCCGGGGCGACCAATCCAACGAACGGTGGATAAGTAGCGCTCGCAGGCCCGCTTCCCCTCTTCCATGGCCTGCTAGCCGCTCGGGCAGCGTACGACGACCGCCGTGACGTTGTCGCTGCCGTCCTCTGCTCATGCGGTGTCGACGATATCGCGCGCCGTCTGATCGGTATCAGCACTGTTCGCTACGAACTCGGCTATCCGGTCGAGCGCGGCCTCCTCCAGGAGGCTCAAGCACAGGCCGGTCTTAGCGCTGCCGGTCATCCCGACGCACATGGCGTGCGTCGTCAGATCCTTGGAGTCGTACAGCAGCAGATCGTCTTTCATCGAGCCGCTGTCGAGGTCGTACTCGCGCCCGAGATAGAAGGTGCCCAGCTTCTCGTAGGCGTCTGGGGATGGTTTCACGTGTCGTCTCCGCGATCCTGTGGCCGTTCGACACGGCTATTGGCATGCCGGTTCCGGCTGGTATCCCGAAGAATATCGCCCGGGCGCAGCGTCGCGACTATTCTTGCACAGGATACTTTTCGATCGTGCCTGTCTAGCCGTCCGGGCGTCGCAGCCGGCACGGCGGGCAAGCCCAGTGCGACCTCGCACGGAGGGGCCGGCGTGAGTGTCGGATATTCAGGAACACCGCTCGTGAAGAAGCTCGGAATCAAGGCCGGGATGAATGACGAGGACTGGTCCGCGCTGAAGTTCATGTATCGGTTGAAGGACCGGCCGCCGAAGGAGCGAACTTAATGTCCAGCGCGGCGCTACGAATGACAATCGGCGTCCTGTTGTTGGCAATCTCGGTCGTTCCGCTTGGCAACGCCAGCGCTGGCCTGGTTACCCGTGAGTCCTCCCGCGCCGCGCATCCGATGCGCTACATGGTCACCGACCCGCTGTATCGGCTGGAGCGCCATCGCCTCAGCCACGCAGGCGAGGCGATCGACCATGAGGGGGAGCTATCAGGAGCGCGCGTTCCGGGTGTCATCATCGCCCACGGCTTTGCAGCGTCTGAGCGCTCGATGCTCGCCTATGCTCACGTGCTCGCGCTGGCTGGCTACGCCGTCGTGCTGACGGATTTCGTCGGTCACGGACTCAATGCGATGCCCTTCGATGGCGAATCACTCCAAGAAGGCATTGATCACGCGTACGCCGTGCTGGTGGCCCAGCCGGAGGTCGATGCAGAGCGCATCGCGCTGCTGGGCCATTCGATGGGTAGCTCCGCGGTAATGGTCGCGGCGCGCCGCAGTCCCGAGCGCTATCGAGCCACGATAGCCGTGTCGCCGGTCCGCGCCAGCGTCACCAGTTCGACGCCGCGCAACCTGCTGCTTCAGGCGGGCACCTGGGAGCCACGGTACCTGCGCAACGCCGAGTTCTTGCTGCAGCGCGCCGGCGGCCCGAGCGACGATTTCAGCAGCGGGAGGGCCCGCGCTCTGACGCCGATCGCCGGTGCTGAACACCTTTCGATTCTCTTCCGGCATGCCAGTCACCAGGGCGTGGTGCAATGGCTTGACCGAGCCCTCGAGTTCGATCCGCCAGAGCGCCTCGAGTCCAAGGATCGACGCATCATCTGGTGGCTGGTTCACGTGCTGGGCTGGATGTTCATCGTCGCGTCGCTGGCGCCTGTACATTCGCGTGACGTGGACCGTGAACAGAACCTCGTTCGCCGTCCCTTGCAATGGGTGGGGATCGTTGCAGCGCCTATCCTGGCCAGCCTGGTCATCGTCGGGTTGGCGCGCTTGATCGACGTCGGCAACCTGGGCGGGATGATGGTTGGCGGGGGCCTGGCACTCTGGCTGCTGATTGCCGGTACGCTGGCGCTGGCGGTGGGGTTCCGTGTTGGCTCACCGACAGGTCGTGACCTCGCGTGGGGCGTCGGCCTGTTCGTATTTCTTTGGTTCGTTGTCGGAATGACCTCCGATTACGTCTGGCTCAACTGGCGCTTGGTGACCCCACGGCTGGTGCGATTTCCGCTGTTCGCGTTGGCCTGTATTCCGTGGTTTACCGCGACAGAGTTGCTACAGGGCGACCCGAGCGGTCGAAGCCGCTGGCCAGCGTACCTGGTGCAGGTCGCAACGCTCATCGCCGGGCTGCTGTTGATTGCCGCCTGGGTGCCGACGATGCAGGTGGTGGCCCTGATGTTGCCGGTCCTGCCTCTGGTTGTCGGCTGCCTGGTCTTCGTCGGCAGTCGAGTCAACCGGCCCTGGGCGTACGGCATCGGTGCGGGCATGTTCTTCGGTTGGCTGCTCGCCTCGGCCTTCCCGCTGGTCGCCTAGCCCACCACACTTCCGCGACGGCCTGCTCGCAGGCCCGCCATACTCCCACCACGGCCGGCTAGGCGATCTCAGGCGGGTTCCGGAGTAGGCATTGGCGGGGCGAGACCGCGGCCGAGCACCTGCTGCAGATGGCGGACATGCTCGCGAACCTCCGTCACGCTAACCGGAAGTCCGCCTTCCTCGAGGCGATCCCGGAGGGGCGGGGAGGCGAAGAAGAAGATCAGGCTGCCCAGCAAGCTGATGTGCGTCAGGTAGGGGTTGACCGCAGAGAATGCGCCCTCCGCGATGCCCTGAGCGATGATGTCCTGGACCAAGCCGAAGATATAGCCAGGAGCTTCGGCAGTAGGTCTTTCTCGATGTGCAGACCGCCGGACATCACCTCGCACAGGACCATCGCCGGCAGCGCCGGGCGCAGTAACGACAGATCGGCGAAACTCTGGATTAAGGCGCGCAGCCGCTCGTCGGCAGGGGCATCGGAGTCGCGAATCGCTGCGAAGCGTCGATGCGCTTCAGGGAAGGTCTGGCGCAGGATCTCGTTGTAGAGCGCACCCTTGCCGCCGAAGTGGTAGCTGATCATCGCCCGCAGCGCCGACGGATACGCGCATCGGCGCCGTACACCACCACGGGCTGCTAAAAACTCTTAGTGGGAGTGTGGCCGGCCTGAAAGTGTGGTCCGCAGCATTGATGTGCGGCGAGGTCGATGAGAATGCGCTCCGGGAGCACTAGCGCTTCCGGCTCCAGGGCGGCTTCTCCTTTGCCAGGAACGCGGTCATGCCGTCTTTGCCATCGTCGCTGGCGCGCGCTGCGGTGATCGCCTCGACGGTGAGATCGGCGGCGGCCTCGACGCCGAGATGGGCGAGAGCGGGTACGAGCTGCTTGATCGTCGCCTGGGAACCGGGACTGCAGGCGAGCAGGTCGTCGACGACACGATCGATCGCAGCATCGAGCTCGACGGGCTCGACGACCTCGTGGACCAGCCCCAGCTCGAGCGCCCGTTGCGCGTTGAAGCGCGCGCCGGTGAGAAAGAGCGCCTGCGCCTGGCTCGCGGAGATCTTGCGAAGCACGTACGGCGAGATCACTCCCGGGACGATCCCCAGCCGGGCCTCGGTGAAACCGAACTGCGCGGCGGTCGATGCGATGGCGATGTCGGCGGTCGCGACGAGCCCCGCGCCGCCGCCGAGCGCCGCCCCCTGTACGCGCGCCACAACCGGTTTCGGGCAGGTGGCGATGGTGCGGAACATTGTCTCCATGCGGCGGGCGTCGGCGACGTTCTCGGATTCAGAGTAGTCGGCCATGCGGCGCATCCAGTTGAGGTCGGCCCCGGCTGAGAAATGCCTGCCGGTCGATCTCAGCACGACGGCGCGCACCGCGGGGTCATCGACGATGGCCTCGAATACTTGTGTAAGCTCGCCGATCATCACGTTGTCGAAGGCGTCGTGGACGTCCGGGCGGTTGAGCACGACGTGCAGCACCGGGGCGGCGCGCTTCAGCTGCAGGGTAGTGGGTGATTCGTCCCTCATATCCTCGGCTCGGTCCTGGCGGAAGCCACTACATTCGGAAAACACCCATGCGCGGCTCCTGCATGGGTGCGTTGTAGGTTGCCGACAGCGCCAGGCCGAGCACGGCGCGAGTTTGCGCCGGGTCGATGATGCCGTCGTCCCACAAGCGCGCGGTGGCGTAGTAGGGGCTGCCCTCCTCCTTATATGCGTCGAGGATGGGCTGCTTGAACGCCGCCTCCTCATCGTGCGGCCAGTCGATTCCCTCGCGCAACAGCTGGGCGCGCTTGACTTGTGCGAGCACCAGGGCGGCCTGCTCGCCACCCATCACCGAAATCCTCGCATTGGGCCAAGTGAACAGGAACCGCGGATCATAGGCGCGCCCACACATGCCGTAGTTTCCTGCCCCGAACGATCCGCCAACGATCACGGTGAGCTTTGGCACCGTGGCGTTGGCAACCGCGTGCACCATCTTGGCGCCGTCCTTGGCGATTCCTCCGGCCTCATAACGGCCACCCACCATGAACCCAGTGACGTTTTGCAGGAACACTAGCGGTACGCGGCGCAGGTCACACATCTCGATGAAGTGCGTTGCCTTCAACGCGCTTTCCGAGAACAGCACGCCGTTGTTTGCCAGGATGCCGACCGGCAACCCGTGCAGTCGTGCGAAGCCGGTGACCAACGTAGTCGCGTAGTTGGCCTTGAACTCGTGGAACCGGCTGCCGTCGATGATTCGCGCGATGATCTCGCGGATATCGTAGGGCTTGCGTAGATCCGTCGGCACGACGGCGTAGAGCTCCTCCGGAGGATAGAGCGGCTCCTCGGGCTCGGTCAGCTTGGCGTTGGTATGCTTCACTAGGTTGAGGTTTTCGACGATATTGCGCGTTATCTGGAGGGCGTGCTCATCGTCGTCGGCGAGGTGGTCGGCGACGCCACTTCGACGCGCATGGACATCACCGCCGCCGAGGTTCTCGGCGCTTATTTCCTCGCCGGTGGCGGCTTTGACGAGCGGCGGGCCACCGAGAAAGATCGTGCCCTGATTGCGGACGATCACGACCTCGTCGCTCATCGCCGGCACATAGGCACCTCCTGCTGTGCAGCTGCCCATGACGACGGCGATCTGGGGGATGCGCTCGGCGCTCATTCGCGCCTGGTTGTAGAAGATGCGGCCGAAGTGCTGGCGATCCGGGAACACCTCGTCCTGCATCGGCAGGAAGGCGCCGCCGGAGTCGACGAGGTGGACGCAGGGAAGCCGGTTCTCGAGCGCAACTTGCTGGGCGCGCAGGTGCTTTTTCACCGTCAGCGGGAAGTAGGTCCCGCCTTTCACGGTGGCATCGTTGGCGATGATCATCACCTCGTGCCCGCAGACGCGCCCCACTGCGGTGACGATACCGGCGCTCGGAGCTCGCCCCTTGTATAGCCCGTCCGCCGCCAGCGGTGAGAGCTCGAGCAGTGGACTGGAGTCATCGATGAGCCGGTCGATGCGATCGCGAACGAACAGCTTGCCCTCGGCACGCTGTCGTTCGCGGTACTTGCCGCCACCGCCCTCGGCCGCCCCGGCGGTGCGCCGCCTCAGTTCCTCGGCGAGCTTGCGATGGTGGGCTTCGTTCTGCCGCGCAGCGGCGTCATCGGTTTCCAGGCTAGAGACAATCGGGTCCATTATCAGGGCTCCGCGGGTGGAGCTGGGAGTTCCGGCGGATCGAAGCGGTACTTGAACGAATCCTACCGCAGTGCTTCGAGCCCGACAGATTCGCCGGTGCAGGCCACACCTCCACCTATGTGTCCTGACTCAGGACACTAGCTCAGGCGGCCGACATCCGCCTGGCGCATGCGCAACGACACCTCGCCAATGCTCATGTCGACAATCACTTTGCCGGCAACCGCCCGTAGCTGAAGCTCACCGATGCTCATGTCCACCGCGAGATCGAGTGGAGCCGGCACCCGAAACTTCATGCTGATGTGCATACCGCGATTGCGCCACTTGCTATAGCCGGAGAACGAGAGCTCCAGACGGTCGTCGTCGCGGCTGGATTCGAGCTCGACCTGGTCGGCACGACCGGGCGCGCCAGCCGTCGCACTCGATGCTCACCTGGACCTCGATGTCCTGGCTCCTCGTTCCCTCGATCTCTAGCTCGCCGACCGGGAAGTCGATGTGCAGCTCGTCAGGTTCTCGGCGTTGAAAGTGTGCCAGGCCTCTCTCGCTTCGCCGGATGATGTGGGTGTGGCGGTCGGCGCCGCTACCGCGGCGATCAAGAACAGTGAGAGCAGGCTGGCCTGCATGGCAACTCCTCCGTTGGAGATCTCGGGCGCGCCTTTCGATAACCATAGCTACGGGCAGCGGCCGGAGGGGTTTCATGCACTCCGGAGGATCTGGTGGGTTGCCCGCGATCGGGTCAGATCAGAAGCTCACCGAGTACGCCAGGCTCAGGTTGATGCCCATCGTATCGAAGCCGGACCCGTGCATGCGGTAGTTGGTATCGGTGACGTTGCTGAGCGCGAACACCAGCATCTGCCTGTCGGCCAGGGCGTACGTGCCCCGTAGACCGATCGTCACCCAGCCCGGCGTGCTGGTGAAGAGCGGAGCTCCGGCGTGGCTCGTCCCGAGGACGCGGTCGATGACCTGATCCAGCGTCTCCCCGGTGGCGGTGAGGACACCGTTCTCCACAAGGCCTAGCCGCGGTCCCTGGTGGTTGAAGAAGTCGGTGATGTCGTCAGCGTCGCGAAACGCACCGATACGCGAGTCCTCCAGGTCCTCAGGGTTCAGTCGCGTTTGCGGCCGTGCCCCTTTCACTACGGCCTCCAGCATCAAACGTCCCGATGAGGAGCGCCACCGCACCACGCCGGTAAGGTTGTCGGGCGCGATCCGACGTGCGAAAAAGCCCGTATCCAGCTCGGTGCCGCGCTGTAGCGAGGCCTTGACGGTCGCCAGCCAGTGGATACCCCACGACTTCTGAGCCAATGCCTCCAGGCCCCATACCCGTAGCCGTCCGATGTTGGCACGGGAGACCACCGGATCCGGATCAGCGGCGACGAATACTCTCCCCTCGGCGTCTTGCGCAACGATTGTCTCGCCGCCGATCGTGCTGCCGACCACCGGATCATCGATGAATACGGTTCGGCGGGAGATGGCGTCGGAAAACTCGCTTGTGAAGCCGGTGAGCTCGATGCGAGTAGCGTCGTCGATCCACCGCAGGCCGGCCTCGTAACTCCAGAGCACTTCGGGCATCAAGGGTTGCCAGGCGTGTTCGGTACGCGTCGCGTGGCGTCCGGCCGAATTGCCGACGATGGCGTCGAAGCTAACGGCCTCGTCGGGCGCGACCTCGAAGCCACCTCCGGTCAGACCGATCTCACCGAGGTCGAACACCGATGGGGCGCGGAAGCCACGCGCCATGCGCACCCAGGCGCCGAGCGTGTCGCTGGCCGCGTAGTTGGCGCCGAGGTTGAAGGTGAGGTCGTCGAAAGTGGCCCGTGTGTCGGGCACCACGGCTTCGCCGTTGATGATGTTGTCGGCAGATCGCGCTCGGTAGCGAAACGCGGAATAGCGGGCGCCGCCCGAGAGCAGCAGGCGGTCGTCTACAGCGCTCCATTCATCGAGCACGAAGATGCCGAACGAGCGATAGGTGGCGCCGTTGGGGATTCGCGGGCGCACTGCAACGGCAATTCCGTCGCTCGTCTCCGTTCTCGACGCATCGACGTCCTCGTCATAGGTCTCGATTCCGCCGCTGAACAGATGGCTTCCGAGTGTCTTGGAGCCGATCACCTCGATGCCGAGCGCGGTGTCTCGGTTGTGCTCGGTGCGGAGACTATCGGTCGGTCGGCGCTGGTCGCGTCGACCGTCGGTCTGGCGGTTGAGCGACAGCGTTACCTCGAGAAACCCGCTGGCGAAAAAGCGTGCGTAGCGCAAGTAGCCGAAAGTGAGCTGTTGCGGATCGAAGTCGGCGACCACGCGGCCGTCACCTCCTAGGAGGCGGTCGTAGCGTCGAATCCCGACCTGCCCCGATCGAACCAGATAGCCCGACACGGTGCCGCTAGCGCCGGCTCGAAGGCTCGCCTTGGCGGTCAGGCCTGCTGCCGAGTACGCGGTGTCGCGGTAGCGAGCGCCAAAGGCTTCACGCACCTGCGCCGGAGTAAAGCCCAGGAACCGGACCCCCACGTTGTGCGAATCAATGCTGCCGCCGCCGCGCAGGTCGTTGTGGTGGCTGCCGTTGGCGGCGACGTAAGCGGCCCAGTTGCGGCTCGAGCCCGCCACTGTCGCGTTCGCGCCGCCTCCGGTCGAGGACGATTCCCCGTAGAGGCGAACGCTGCCCGAGAATCGGGCGCGCTCGGGCACGAATCCGGGTAGTGGCTTGCTGATCACATTGACCGCGCCGCCCAGAGCGTCGCTTCCGTAGTTGACTCCTGCTGGGCCGAGCAGAACCTCGACGGAGTCGACTGCAACATCGGGTATCCAAGCGAGGTATTGAGTGTTTCCGTCGCGGTAGGTGGCGTTGTTGTAGCGCACACCGTCGAGGAGATAGAGAACCGCCTGGGCGCTCTGCCCGCGTAGGACGGGTGAACCCTGCCCCGGCGTGGTCTGCTGCGTGAGAATCCCCGGCTCTTCATCGAGCATCCGAGGCAGAAGGTCGACCGCCCGTGCCTTGAGCTGAGCTTCATCGAGCGATCGCACCGTGGCCGGGATCTTGGTCTCTGTCTGCAGCGTGCCGCGTGCCGCGGTGACCGTAACGCGCTCCTCGACGCCGCTTGGCAGCATGGTCACCTCGATGAGGAGCTCTGCCTGTCGCAGGTCGAGGACGCGATATACGTCGGTGTAGAGGTTGCTGATGATCCGCAGCTCGTACGATCCGCGACGTAATCCGTCCAGTAGCGCCATCCCATTCGTGTCGGATGGTGTCTCGCGCACGACCCGGCGTGCCGGTCCAAGGACCTGTACGAGCAGCCCCTCGATCGGAGCTCCCTCGGTATCGAGGGTAAGCACACGGATCAGCGCCGACGGGGTCTGGGCCTCTCGCGCGAGGGCGAGAGGGGTGGCCACGGCAAGCAACAACGTTGCCAAAACCACAGTTACCAGGGGCGTCTTACGGGCTTGAGGCATGGTCTAATTCGGGTCTTGGTCGCGCTGTATTCGGGGCGCGGAGCATGGATCAAGCACAGAATCACCGTAGCAAACTGCAGTGGACGCTGCGAGGTCGACGGCTCCCCGCTATTCTGGCGCTGCCTAGCAGGCCCGCCTTACTTCCACTACGGACTGCTTGGAACGGCCTCGCACGTCATCAAGCCTGCGCCCGAGGAGTCGCAATGGATCGTCAGAGGGTATCGACCGGTACGCCGTGGGAGCCGATCGTCGGTTACTCACGTGCGGTTCGCGCTGGCAACAGCGTGTACGTCTCGGGAACCACCGCCACCGATGCTGGCGGAGAGCTTGTCGGCATCGGCGACGCCTACGCGCAAGCCGTACAAACGCTGCGCAACGTGCAGGCAGCTTTGGAGGGTGCCGGTGCGACGTTAGCAGACGTGGTGCGTACGTGGATGTACGTTACCGACATCGCTGATTGGCAGGCAGTGGGGCGAGCCCACGGCGAGTTCTTCGGCGATGTCTTGCCGGCTACGAGCATGGTTCAGATCAGCGGGCTGATTGACCCGCGCATGTTGGTGGAGATCGAAGCCGATGCGAGGGTTACCACTTGAGGAGGTGCATGTGTACGAGAGTCGACGGTTGGTTGTTGCCGGAGTGGTTTGGGCGTTGTTGGCGCTGCTTCCCACGGTGGCACACACGGCGGGTCCAGCTGCCGGATCGCAGGGGGCGAAGATCTACATCTCGGCCGATCTTGAAGGGGTAACGGGGGCGGTTAGTGACCAGCAGCTCGGTACGGGAGGCTTCGAGTACGAGCGCTTCCGCCGTTTCATGACTGATGAGGTGCTGGCGGCGATCGCCGGCGCTCGCGCCGGCGGCGCCGGCGAGATCCTGGTGAGCGACTCGCACGGCAACGGTCAGAACCTGTTGATCGACGAGCTGCCCGATGACGTCATGATCGTGCGTTCCTGGCCCCGACGGCTCAGCATGATGCACGGGCTCGACAGCACGTTCGACGGAGCAGTGTTCATCGGCTATCACAGCGGCACGACCAATTCCGATGGGGTGCGCGCCCACACCATGTCGAGCGCCACGCTCGCTGACGTGCGTATCAACGGTCGCTCGGCCAACGAGACGGTTTGGAACGCGGCGATTGCCGGCCATCTCGGCGTGCCGATCATCGCTATCTCCGGCGACGACGCCACCATCGCCGAGGCTCGGGCAACGCTCGGAGACGGGTTCGAGCCGGCCGTCGTGAAGTGGGCGCACTCGTTTCACTCAGCCACCACGCTCACGCCCGCAGCCGGTCAAGCGGTCATCCGTGGCGCGGTCGAGCGTGCCGTACGTCGCCTCGACGAAATCGAGCCGTATCATGTCGATGTGCCGGTGACGGTGACGGTTCGGTTCAAGAACTATCAGCCGAGCCAGTTGCTGGCATTCCTGCCGCTGTTCGAACGTGTCGACGCTCACGCGGTACGCTTTGAGGCTGCAGACATGACTGCAGCGGCCCCGATCCTTGAGTTCGTGACGGGCTATCGCCCCGACATGACGCCCTGATTTCGCGGGCAAGCCGGAGACTCAGCGTGCGAATTCGCCGAACGACGCGCCTTTTCGGTGCGGCAGGACTCGCCGCGTTTGTCGCTGCCAGCGGGGCCAACGCCCAGGTCGACACCGTGGCTGAGCTCGCCACCCGTCTGCGTGCTCGCATTGATACCACCGGGTTGCGAGCCCAGGTGAACGCCATCGTAGTGCACCCACGACCCTCGGGCAGTCTCGGCGAGAACGCCGCCATCGACCACATTGTCGAGACGCTTCGCGGCGCAGGTATTCCGGTCGACGTACACGCGTTCTGGGCCTACGTCAGCAATCCGGTGTCGGCCTCGGTTGGCGTTCCTGCGGTGGCCTTTGAGCCCGACGCGATCACCGCGGCGTATTCGGGCTCGGTTCAGGGGTTAGAGGCCACAGCGGTCGATATCGGCGGAGTGGACGACCTGCCTGGTATCGATCGCACTAGCGGCGAGCTACTCGTGCTCGAGCCTCACGCCGGTGTCGATCTGACGGGCAAGATCGCCCTCGTCGAAGGGTTGCCGATGCCTGAGGCGGCCTGGGCACTCGAGAAAATGGGCGCCGCTGGGGCGGTGTTCATCAACCCGCGTGAGCGCCTCAACGAGCTCATTACTACCACCGTCTGGGGCACGCCTTCCCGCCGATCCGCGCATCGTGATCCCGGCCTTCCGGTGGCGCAGGTGCGGGCGTCGGATGGCGAGCGACTCAGGGAGTTGGCTGCCAGTGGCTCCACCCTGCGTCTCGACGTGAGTACGGAGACCGGATGGAAGGAGCTACGCCTGGTCGTGGCGCGCATCGATCCGCCCGCGGTCGAGGATGCGCCGTACGTTCTGCTGGGCGGCCATATTGATTCCTGGTACTACGGTGCTACCGATGAGGGGGCTTCCAACGCTGCCATGTTGGAGCTTGCGCGCGCTTTCTGGGCGGAGCGCGCCAGCCTGCTCCGGGGTCTGGTGGTGGCCTGGTGGCCGGGTCATAGCAACGGTCGCTACGCCGGGTCGGCCTGGTTCGCCGACCATTACTTCGAGGAGCTCACCGCTCGCGGCATTGCCTACATGAACATCGATGGCGTCGGGCAGATCGATGCTCAGAATTTCTCTGTCACCGCTAGCGCGGCGCTCGCTGGCTTCGGAAGCGAGACGGTGAGGGATCTGACTCGGGCCGAACCCACCATGGCCATGCCCGGGAGAGACTCCGATCAGGCGTTCAATGGGATCGGCTTGTCGCAGCTGCAGTTCGGGCATTCACGGTCGGTCGAGGATGGGGGCTATTGGTGGTGGCACACTGCCGAAGATACGATAGACAAGATCGACTTGGAGATCCTCGAGCTCGACACCGAGTTATACGCGGTGGCGCTGGCGCGATTACTTGCCGCCGAAGTCCCTCCGCTGGACATCGAAGCCGAGACCGCAGCGCTAGTCGAGCAGCTCGCTGAGCTCCAGTCTGCCGCGGGTATGGATTTCGATCTCTCGCGATCGCTCGACAACGCCCGCGCCCTGGACGAGCGTGCCACAACGCTGGCGACGCGAATCGAGGAAGTCGCGCTGATGCCGGGGCGGGCTCGTCGCTGGTTTCGCAGGGTAGGTGTCGATCGTGCGCTCGTCCGCATTCTGCGTCCGCTACATCGGGTAGTTCATACTCGTTCCGGCCCTTTTCACCCTGACCCGGCGGTCAGCGTCGGCCTGCTGCCGGGTTTGACGCCCGTACGAGAGCTGGGGTCACTCGAAGTCGACAGCCGCCGCTACGGGTTTCTGCTCGTCGATCTGGTGCGTGAGCGCAACCGGTTGCAGGCAGCGTTGCTAGAGGCGACTCGAGAAGTCGACGCGCTGATCGCCTCGCGCCTGCGCTGAGGAGTCGCGTACATCTCTCCGGCGGTTACGGGTTACCCAACGTGCGTAGCGACAGTCGATCGCCTAGAATCGACACAGGATCGTCCTATCTCAGCGCGCTGGCGACGAGCTCACCTGTCGGCCGCGCCACTTGCGTGAGACCGAACGCGCCGCCCTATGTCTCTCCCGGCCAATCGCTCGACCCTGATCTGTATCGCAGCGCTGTTGCTGCTCTGGCAAGCAGCCGATGCCGTAGATCTGCCGGCGAGCTATGCGCTGGCGGGTGGCCTCAACGGGGGGCTGAGCTGGGCTCCGTCGGACTACCGTTGTGACGATTGCAACGTCATCCTGATCTCCATCGACACCTTGCGTCAGGATCACGTCGGCGCCTACGGCTACGAGCACGACACGACGCCGAACATTGACTCGTTCGCTGCCGAGTCCGTGCAGTTCGATCATGCCATCGCTATGGCGCCGTCGACGTTGCCGTCGCACGCGTCGATCTTCACGTCGATGATCCCCGAGCACCACCGTGCCTTCCGCTCCACCGAGCGGCCGTTGCCCGACGAGGCTGTGACCATGGCCGAGATTCTGTTCCGGGCCGGGTACCGCACCGGTGGTTTTACCGCTGGTGCTCAGATGCACGAGAAGTACAACGTCGATCAGGGCTTCGATGTTTACGATTCGTTCGAGCAGGAGATGACCCACGAGTCACGTTTCAGCGACATCGTCGCGAAGGGGAAAGACTTCCTCGAAGAGCATGGCGACGAGCAGTTCTTCCTGTTTCTACACACCTACGAGGTGCATACGCCGTATACGCCACCGCCGGAGTATCTACAGGCGTTCGATCCCGACTACGACGGTGATCTCGGCGACGAGATCACCCTGCAATACCTCCGCTCGGTTTTCGAGAACCCGGTTCGTCTGCGGGTATCGGAAAAGGACCAGCGCCATATCGTTGCCGCCTACGATGGCGAGATTCGCAACATGGACGCTGCGTTCGGTGATCTGGTCGCCTACCTGCGCGAGCGTGACCTCTACGACAACACGTTGATCGTCTTCACCTCCGATCACGGCGAGGAGTTCGGTGAGCGAGGTCGTCACGGTTGGCACTCGTGGACCCTCTATGACGAGCTGCTGACGGTGCCGTTGCTCATCAAGCTGCCGGGCTCACGGTACGGCGGCCGGACCGTCGGCGAGGTGGCGCGTGGTATCGACCTCCTGCCGACGATGGTCGATTTGCTCGATATCGATACTACCCAGCCCTTCGAGGGCACCAGCTTGATGGACCGCGTGCTCAACCGGCGCACCGATGTGGTATTCGCCGTCAGCCAGCGTGATTACGCGGGGACGCTGCCGACTTCTATTCGAACGGCGCGCTGGAAGCTATACGACGGTGCGCTCTACGATCTGGCTGCCGACCCGATCGAGCGTCACGATGTGTCGGCCGAGCATCCGCATGTGAGAGCAGCGCTGGACGCCAATCTGGCGGTGATCCGAAGCCACAGCGCGCTGAGCGATGCTGATCCTATCGAGCTGGATGAAGCGCTGCGACGCGAGCTACGAGATCTCGGTTACATTCAGTAGCCCGGCCCCAGCAAATACGGCCTGTTGGTAGGGGTCTGAGGGCGCTAAATTTCGTTCCAACGCTATTTCTTGGCACTGGCGTATTTTGGGGTTGGCGTGATGCGCATTCGGTGTTGCGTCCTCGAAGGGGAGCAAGCTCCCGCGCATGAAGCTCACCTCCGACACCCAGATAGCCCACCTCGACGGCATCTGGATCTCTACCTCTCAGGCCCTGCGCGACTACAACACCCGCACGTTGCAGGACCTGACGATGGTGAGCATCGCACCGTATTTCCTGCCGTTACTGTGCATCCTCCGTGCCGAACTGTTCGTCGCGACTGTGCGTATACAGGAAGGACTCACCGTCGTTTCTGGGTTTGATCTCGGAAAGGTCGGCAGTCATTAGTACCCCGGTCAGTTCCGTCATGGTTGTCGCCTGGGCCGTGAAGAGCTCCTTGTTCCATCGTTCAATGCCGGCCGCGGTGGACCAGTAGTGGCCGAGGAATCCGCCAAGCGCGTATCCCGGTAGGTCGAGGCACGCCCAGACTTCGCAGCTGTAGTAGCCCGTGTCGGGTAGTGCGATGACGCCGACGCCCCACCACACTTGCTGGAGCCCGCCATTGATGCCAGGTCGCTCGGGCACGGACACTATGGCGCGTGACCAGTCGTACTTCTTGACGGCAGTGATCGCGGCATCGATCAGGACCGGGTTATTGCGTGACCAGAGATAGGATTGTTCGGCATGCCCTGTTGCTTCCACGACGCCGTCAACTTCGCGATAGTCCATCTCGCCCATGTGCTCGGCTTGGATGAGCCCCACGAGTTTCTCGCGCGCTTCCGGATAACGGTTCAACCAGGACGGTTCAATGTGCGCCGCCTCCATGCCGGGAATATAGTGTCGACAATCGAGGTACACGACCAGCGTCCGTGGCCGATGCTCCTGTGGAATGTGCGAAAAATATTTGACGATCGCGAGCAGGCCGAGCGCGCCGTTGTCCTGCGTAATTGAGGGGCCGTCTGTATGGGTGGTCAGCACAATCTGCTCATCATCCGGCGTGCCATAGTCTTTGCCCGGCAGGTAGGCAATTAGTTGGTAGGCCTCGGCAGGCTCCACGGTGGCTTCAAGCTTGAGCGTCGCTGACTTGCCGGCCTTTGCATCCTCGATGACCTTGGCGCCATCCTCGCGGGATAGTTTCAACGTTGGTGCGTCATAGAGTGACGGCACAACAAACGTATAAAGACCCCTGGTGCGTTCGTAGGCCATGTCATAGACGATGACCGCACCAGCGGCGTTACCGTCTTTCGGAATTCTGTCGAGCCGTTGGATAAGCTGCCACGACATGTCGAACGTGAAACTCTCGGCGGGATCAACCTTCATAAACGGCGGTGGCAAAGTATCGGCGTCCGCCGCATATTCGTAGTCGTTATAGGTGAAGTTGATCAGATAGTCTTGTGGATACGGTTCGCCCGGGTGCGGGCGCGTGGGAATGACGACAATCTTGCCCTCGATCGACTCCGGCGGGTTGTCGTGATCGTAGTAGATCATCTCGGCCGTAATGCCACTCGGACCAGTCGACCCGGAATAGGCACCATAGTGCGCGACCCGAACCGGCGTACCGTCCGAATGGAGTGACCAGTTGCTTGAATCGTCCGAAGTGTCCCAGCGCTCAAATTCCCAGCTGTTTTTCCAGGTATCGACGACGCCGTATTCCGAAAGCGTTTCTTTCAGGAACGCCATGTAATTGAGCCACTCGGGACTTCCGGTCAGGGTAGGGAGGTTGTCGTTCTTGACTGACGCCCAGGCATGAGCTTCGGCTGTTGTCACCAGCCAATCCGAATCGAGCGTTACGAATTTTTCCTCGTAGGACACTGACGGGCTGTCGCAGGACATAAGGACGAGCGATAGCGAACACAGAACGATTGATCGAAGCATAAGGCGATTTTCCTGTTATTTAGTTCGATTACCTCGGATCGGCCCAGACCGATCCTCACCTACTTTTCCGGAGCCCTGGACGATTCGCAATGACATGCTTGCAAATAGCCTGGCTCTCGGTCAGGTCGACAAAGCGTTTCGGAGGCCGGGTACGTTCTCCGAATACGATCCTTAGCAGCAAGCGATGAACGAGTATTCCTAGAGCGGAAGATCAAGAACCAGGTACCACATAGGTACCAGTCTTGCGGCGATAGGCATCTGCAGATCACCGAACGGCTCGTACGTAGCTGGGCCAGAAGGGGTTGCTAGGCTCCCTCGTGAAACTCATAATCCGAAGGTCGCAGGTTCAAATTCTGTCGCCCTCTACTTAGGTACATCCCAGTGGCTCAGCAACTTAATTCCCCGTGCTGGTCACCGGGAGAGGATGCGCAATGAGGAGGGGAGTCTTCGTTGCGTCCCTGGCGTTGTCTGGATTGGTCGCGGCGTGTTCGGCCGGTACGCCGAAGGCGGTTCCGCAACGGCTGGTGCTGATCACCGTCGACACGTT
>Ga0315339_1000202_pt1 | contig 92087 bp, 86 predicted proteins | sample ASW17metaG_FD_204514 | JGI IMG/M metagenome (GOLD analysis project Ga0315339, IMG submission 204514) | Ammonia-oxidizing marine archaeal communities from Pacific Ocean, United States - ASW #17 | ecosystem: Environmental > Aquatic > Marine > Oceanic | place: USA: California | collected 2016-12-05
AGGCTATTGTCGAGCATATATTCCACACAGGGGTTTCCTCGAGACATGGCATTCCCAACAACAACAAGATCTGGGGCTGGTTTGAGCTGCTCAGGATCAAAACCCTCGATTAGTTGGATACCATTTTCTTCAAGCTGAGTACTCATCGGAGGGTACACATTAGCGTCAGAACCAGATACCTGGTGACCAGCATGTTTGGCTAACAGGGCAAGACTTCCCATGAACGTGCCGCAGATACCTAGAATATGAATATGCATTAAAGTGACCTTTCTGTGCGATAAACCGAGTTCTAATGTTCACTATAACGTAAATCAGTTTAGTTTCGCCTTTCACCTTAGCGTGGGAGAGACTAAAATGAAAGTCAAAGGAAAGTGGACTTTTAAGAGTGTAATGTCATGGGTAAAAAGAATGCGTTTTATGCACAATCCGGAGGCGTTACAGCCGTAATCAATGCTACTGCCGCTGGTGTCATTGAAGGTGCGCGTGAAAATACGGCATCCATTGGTAAATTATATGCAGGCTTAAATGGTATCGTCGGAGCTTTGCAAGAAGAGCTCGTGGACACAAGTAAGGAATCTTTATCTGCCATAAAAGCTCTCAAACACACCCCTGGCGGTGCGTTTGGCTCATGCCGCTATAAAATGAAGGATTATGATGAGTGTCCTGCTGAATATGAGCGTCTTATCAATGTCTTCAAGGCCCATGATATAGGGTACTTTTTTTACAACGGAGGAGGTGACTCCGCCGATACCTGTCTGAAGGTATCCCAGATCTCAGAAAAAATGGGCTATCCGATTCAAGCAATCCATATTCCAAAAACAATCGACAACGACCTGCCGCTTACAGACTGTAGCCCAGGGTTTGGATCAGTAGCAAAATACGTAGCTACTTCAACCAGAGAAGCCAGCTTGGATATCGCATCTATGTGTGCATCGTCCACTAAGGTATTTATTTTAGAAGTCATGGGTCGCCATGCAGGCTGGATTGCAGCTTCGGGCGGTCTGGCAGCTGAAAAAGCAGGGGACCCACCCCATATTATTTTATTCCCCGAAATTCCATTCTCTCGTGAAACCTTTATCGCCAAAGTTGAGCAAACAATCCAAGAGAAGGGCTACTGCGTTGTTGTTGCTTCTGAGGGCACGCAATACAGTGATGGAGCACACATCTCTGGCTCTTTAAATAGAGATGCTTTTGGCCACCAACAGCTTGGCGGTGTTGCCCCAACATTAGCAAGTATGATCAAACAGTCTACGGGTCATAAATATCATTGGGCCCTTGCGGACTATTTGCAGCGCTCAGCTCGTCATATCGCGTCAAAGACAGATGTTGATCAGGCATATGCGGTAGGCCGAGCAGCTATAGATCTGGCCGTTCAAGGCAAAAGCTCGGTGATGGTTTCGATTGAGCGAGGTTCAGGGAAAAATTATAGCTGGTCCCTTGGTGAAGCATCTTTGGTTAAAGTTGCCAATATGGAAAAGAAAATGCCGCGGTCGTTTATCACTAAGGATGGGTTTGGAATAACACAAAAGGCTCGTGAATATCTACAACCTTTGGTCGAAGGAGAAGACTACCCTCCCTATAAAAATGGTCTGCCTGATTACGTTCAATTGAAAAAAATCATGGTTCCAAAAAAGCTGACCAACGATTTTAAACCTTAACTCTTCACCTTTCTGAAAAGTGGGTCTACAGCACTTGGTTTCTAGGATTTCCCTCCAGAAACGCTTTCACATTTCCCGCTACTTGCTCAATTAATCGCTGTCTTGCTTCTTTAGCAATCCAAGCTACATGGGGGGTCAGGATAAAATTAGGTATAGCTGTATCGAGCAAAACATTTCCATCAACTGGCGGCTCTACACTTAAAACATCAGAGGCAGCTCCCGCAATTTCGCCTTGTTGCAAGGCATTCTTCAGAGCCACTTCGTCCACCAAAGCACCTCGGGAGGTATTAATTAAAATTGATGAACGCTTCATCAGTGCAAGCTCTTCAGCGCCGATAAGTTTAGTGGTCTGTTCCGTCAGAGGGCAGTGAAGACTCAATATATCTGCTTTAGCCAACAACTCTTTAAAAGGAATTCTGTTTGACTGCGGAGAGTGCGTGCGTCCGGGTAATGCCGCGAATACAACATCCATTCCAAAAGCTTCTGCTATCTTCGCCACACCAATTCCCAGTTCTCCAGCACCAACAATACCTAAAGTCTTGCCCTGTAATTCTCGCACAGAGAAACCCATCACACAGAAGAAGTGGCTGTCTTCCCAACTCCCGTCCATTGCTGCCTTGCGGTATTCATCAAGCTTGGTGGTCAAAGATAATATAAGTGACCAAACATGTTGCACTACAGACCCAGTACCGTAACTAACGGCATTGCTGACGATGATGTTGCGCTCACGGGCTGCTTTGAGATCTATAATATTGGTTCCCGTGGCGAAAATCGAAATCAGCTTTAAGCGTTTTGCCTGCTCAATCTGTGGCGCTAAAAGAGGTGCTTTATTAATAAGAACGATGTCCGCATCAGTTATTCTCTCTGAAACCTGTTCCGGCGAACAATGAGAATAAATTTTCCATTTAACAGGTAAGTCATAAAGCTTTGTTAAATCAAGATCTGATGGCCCTACGCTATCAAAATCAAGAATCACACCCCGCATAATTTTCTCCAGTCAGTTTTTCCCCATCAAATGTCTTCGCAGCATTTGGTGAAAATCTAATCTGCTGGAATAACTACGTTTTTGGTGGCCACAAAAGTAATTTCGATGTCTCTCGAGTATACCTCAAGTAGTCTGAATCCGAACCCCATTTTTGCTTGGCCAGTCGGTCTAAAAGAGGTATCCCACTGACTTTAGTCAGCAAAAAGTAAACAAAGATAGGTGAGATCAACGTTGCTAATTGCCATCCTGACAGCACTGGCAGGGCAACCAGTGCCATCCCAAACCAAAGCGTAATTTCTCCAAAATAATTAGGATGCTGAGACCAAGACCAAACACCAGTTGTGATGAAACGGTCTCTATTATCTGGGTTTTCCCGAAATCCAGTTTTTTGGTTGTCTGCAGTGACCTCCACGACAAATCCAAACAACCAGAGTGCTACCCCTAAATAACTCAACACTCCCAACTCTGCAGATATACTGGATGTCAACGCAGCAAGACCAGCCGCCATAGTCACCAAAACCCAAAGACCTCCGATGGTCCAAGTCATCAGAAACCATGTGAATTTAGTTTTCATAACGATGAAGCGTTTGTCTTGACCATCTTTTTTGATACGCCAAAACAAGAAGGAGCCTAGTCGAAGTGCCCATACCGTAATCATGGCACAAATGATGAGATCTCTTAGGTCAAGAGTAGGGTTGAGCAAAACCGCAGCAGCAACGGTGGCAATGTAGGACAGTGAGCCAGTCAAATCGAAGTAATGCTCAGTTTTAAAGGCGTAGGATGGAATGAATACCGTCCAATGGAGAGCAAATCCAATCGATCCACACAGAGCGAAAAGAGGGTAACCACCAAAAGAAACGCTACCCTGGCTCCCCGCTGTCAGTATTAGCACAGCAATAATCAGTGACGCCACAATACCCAGGGCACTATTTGCTCTTGTCATTTTAAACACCTCTTTGTTGTTCTTATTTTAGTCTATTCGAAATCTAAATTTTGTCGTATTGAAACGATTTACCGACTAACCGAACGTTAATTCCTTTTTTTTTACCAAATATATGTCAATACGCATCCACTATGCAAAATAGATGATAGTAAGTTTAATGATTATTTCTCATAAGAGGCACTATGTCACAGGAGCAAACTATAATTTCACCTAACAAAACCGCATAATAGCGAATCTGTTTTTGATTCTCTTTTGAGGTTATCTTTAATCATGCAACCTTCGTTGTTTAAGCTGTACGACAAGATCATTTTGCAAAATCCCTGGACTGCCATTATCGTGGTTTTTGTCTTGGCAATTATCATGGCATTGGGATTGCCAAACTTTAAGCTGGATGCATCCGCGGATTCTTTAACCTTAGAGCACGATGATGATCTAAACTTTTCCCGTGAAGTCGTGCAACGCTATGGTAGTGACAACTTTTTGATTGTGACTTTTTCGCCTTCTAAAGGTGTCCTTTTTGATCAAAATAACTTAGATACCCTCGCTGCATTACGCGAAGACCTGCTTCAAATCGAAGGCATAGAGTCAGTACTGTCAATGCTCGATGTTCCATTACTCTATAGCCCAAAAATTGACATTACCGACCTCACTGGTGAGCTCAATACTTTGATGTCTGAGGGGGTGGACAAACAGCTAGCTAAATCTGAGTTTCTCAGTAGTCCTATTTACAAAGACGTTATTCTGAGTGCTGACGGAAACACTACTGGCATGATGGCGACCTTAGATCTTGATGAAACATACTTACAGCTGGTGTCCAAGAGAGATAGCCTACGGCTGCTTCGAGATACCGATGGCCTGAGTGCCCAACAAAAAATACAACTGCAAGAGGTGAGTGCTGAGTTTCTAAATTACCGCACAGCCAAAGCTGAGGTTGATCATAAGCGAGTGGCCCAGATACGCGAACTAATCGAAGATTATCGTGATAGAGCAACTATCTTTTTGGGTGGCCCCGATATGATCACTGCAGATATGATTACGTTTATAAAAAGTGATCTCACTGTTTTTGGCGCTGGAATTCTAGTTTTTATTATCGCTACTTTAGCTCTCATATTTCGTCAAATCCGCTTTGTTGTCCTGCCACTGATTACCTGTGCTCTCTGCTTGATCATTATCTTGGGATTTTTAAGTTGGATTGACTGGCGACTAACTGTTATCTCCTCCAACTTTGTCCTTCTACTTTTGATTATTACTCTTGCATTAACCATTCACTTAATTGTCCGCTATCGCGAATTGCAGTCTAACAATCCAGAATCTAACCAACACGAGCTGGTTAGCCAAACTGTCATTTCCATGGCCAAACCTTGTCTCTATACAGTACTTACAACTATTGTCGCCTTCACATCGTTGGTGGTGAGTGATATCCGCCCAGTGATAGATTTCGGCTGGATGATGACAATGGGCATCAGCCTAGCTTTAGTGATAGCTTTTATAACAATTCCTGCTGGAATGGTTTTACTAGGCAAAGGGTCACACACAAGTCTTAAAGATAATTCATCAGCATTTACTGCAAAGTTCGCCTGGCTTACAGAGCACTATGGAACTCTTATTCTGCTGACTGCTTTGAGCCTAGCGGCTTTATCTGCCTATGGAATCAGCAAACTTGAAGTTGAAAATCGGTTTATCGACTACTTTAGATCAGATACTGAGATCTATCGCGGCATGGAGACTATTGACACAGCTTTGGGTGGAACAACACCCCTAGACATCATCATCCAAGCCCCTGTCTTTGATGAGCCAGCAATAAATGACGTAGAGGAATTCGAATCAACTGACGATGACTATTCTCTAGACGATGACTATGCTTTTGAAGATGAATACGGCGATATGGAGGAGGAACTTTCTCAGGATGACGCCTCCGGTTTGACAGAAAGTTACTGGTTCTCTTCCACTGGCCTTGCTGATTTAGAAAAACTCCAAACCTTCATTGATGCTCAACCAGAGGTTGGCAAAGTCAACTCTCTAGTACAACTTTACGTGGTCGCCAGGGATCTCAGTAATCGAGACCTCAATGATCTTGAGATCGCTATCATGCGTCAAAATCTAAGTGACGAAATCTACCAGCAAATGGTTGCCCCCTACCTGCTAGAAGATATAGATGAGGCCCGCATCCAGCTTCGAGCTAAGGAAACTGGTGGCCAGTTACGCCGTGCTGAGCTTCTTGAGAAAATACACCAGTATGCGATTGATGAAGTAGGTATCGCTCCTAAAAACATTCGGTTTACAGGTATTTTAGTGCTTTATAATAATATGCTTCAGAGTCTCTATAAGTCTCAGATAGTCACCCTAGGCGCTGTATTTATTGGTATTATGATAATGTTTTTGGTTCTTTTCCAGTCTGTGAAAATCTCAATTATTGCAATATTACCGAACTTTCTAGCCGCCGGAATTGTGCTTGGAAGTATGGGTATTTTCGGTATACCACTGGATATGATGACCATCACCATTGCCGCTATTACGGTGGGCATTGGGGTTGATCATGCGATCCATTATTTAACGCGATTCAAACGCGAGTTCAGTCTTGATAGTAATTATATAGGTGCCATGCACCGTGCCCATGCGAGCATAGGGCAAGCTCTATTTTATACCTCGATTACGATTATTGCAGGATTCTCAATTTTGGCCCTATCTAATTTTATTCCATCGGTTTACTTTGGCTTGCTCACTGGTCTTGCTATGTTAGCTGCATTACTAGGCTCCATGACATTACTCCCTCAGCTCATTATTATTAGTAAACCCTTTGGAGCCGACATACCCGTGCAATCTCAAGCAAAAGAATAATAGCCCCTATGCCTCTAATTACATTACAAGATGTCTTTTTAAGTTATGGCCAACCGCCTCTCATTGACCACATCAATTTAACTATTGAACCTGGGGAGCGTGTTTGTTTGATTGGCCGAAATGGTGCGGGTAAATCTACACTGCTCAAAATTATTGATGGCCAGATTATTGCCGATGAAGGATCTATTAAACGCGCTAGCGGGGTAAAGGTGGCGCAGCTAGAGCAGTCTGTACCGCAAAATACTCAAGGCTCTGTCTTTGACGTTATCGCTGAGGGCCTCGGTAAAGAGGGCAAGTTAGTGCAGCAATTTCATCATCTAACCCAACAGTTAACTCATGATTCGAGTCCTAAAATATTCAGCCAACTCGAGGAATGTCAGGCAGAATTAGAGCGAATCAATGGCTGGGATATCAATCAACGGGTTGAATCAATTATTACTAAAATGGAATTGGATCCAGATGTCGACATTCAAAGTTTGTCCGGCGGATACAAGCGGCGAGTTCTTTTGGCCAGGGCTCTGGTATCTAATCCAGACTTGCTGCTGCTCGATGAGCCGACGAACCATTTAGATATTGAAGCTATTCAATGGGTAGAGCAGTTTTTGTTGAAATGGGAAGGTTCTCTTCTATTTATCAGCCACGACCGACGCTTTATGGATAACCTAGCTAACCGATTTATAGAGATCGATCGGGGAAAGTTGACCGAATACAATTGCAACTACAGTACTTACTTAACCCGTAAGGAAGAAAATCTCGAGATTGAAGATCGCCAAAATGCCCTCTTTGATAAGCGACTGTCTCAAGAAGAAATTTGGATTAGGCAGGGTATTAAAGCTCGTAGGACCCGAAATGAAGGTCGTGTTAGATCCCTAGAAGCCATGCGCAAAGAGTTCTCAGAACGTCGCAAACGCTTGGGTACTGCCAAAATGGATATTCACCAAGCTGAGAAGTCTGGCAAGGTGGTTGCTGAAGCCAATGACATTTCATTTGCTTTTAGTAGTGATACTGTCGTACGTAACTTTTCTACGCTGATTCAGCGCGGTGATAAAGTCGGCCTAATTGGCCGTAATGGTGTTGGCAAAACAACTCTTATTAAGTTGCTCTTGGGTGAACTAACTCCTCAGACTGGCACTATTAAAACTGGCACTAACCTTAACGTGGCCTATTTTGATCAATATCGCTCAGCGTTAGATGAAGAGAAATCGGTGCAAGACAATGTATCTGGCGGTCGTGACATGCTAGAAATTGGAGGCAAGAGCCGTCATGTAATTAGCTATTTACAAGATTTTTTATTCGCACCGGACCGGTGCCGACAGCCAGTAAAGGCATTATCAGGTGGAGAGCGAAACCGCCTCTTACTGGCAAAGTTGTTTACTGCTCCCTCAAATATTTTAGTTCTAGATGAGCCAACCAATGATCTGGATATCGATACTTTAGATTTGCTAGAAGAGCTACTTATTGACTACAAGGGCACCATTATTTTGGTTAGTCATGATCGAGCGTTCCTCAATAATGTCGTCACTAGCACCCTCGTTTTCGAGGGCAAAGGCGCCATCAATCAGTATGTGGGCGGCTATGATGATTGGCTACGCCAGCGTAAAAATGAAACATCTTCAAACCCCGGAGCTTTAAAAAAAGGCAAAGCTAGAGCAACGCTTTCAGCTAAAAAACTATCCTATAAAGATCAAAGAGAGCTGGATAGTCTGCCAAAAAAAATTGAAGGACTTGAGATCCAAATTAGCGAAATTTCCATAAAAATGAGTGATGCTAACTTTTATACATCTGATCGTACGCTTATAACAGACGCCGAAAATCAACTGGCGGAGTGTCAGACCCAATTGAGTCGGTGCTATGAGCGCTGGGAGTTGCTCGAGCAATAACTTTGTCGTCTCCTGATACCCCGCTAAAAGACAAACTGTGCTTTATTTGTCTAATCAATGGCTAAGAAGCCAAATTAGCTTTAAAATCAACTACTAAAGAACGCGCAAAAAAGGAATGTAATGGATTTTCAACGAAAACCACTGGTACTTATCGTTTTAGATGGTTGCGGCCATAGCGACGACAAGCAATATAACGCCGTTGCAAACGCAACTACGCCTTTGTGGGAAGAGCTTTGGAAATCCAATTATCCGGGCACTTTTATCGAGACCTCTGGTCTTGCGGTAGGATTGCCTGAAGGTCAAATGGGAAATTCAGAAGTGGGCCACATGACCATCGGTGCTGGAAGAGTGATGTATCAAAATTTTACTCTAATCAACAAAGCTATTGATGAAGGTACTTTTTCGACTAACCAAGTGTATTGTGACGCCATTGATCACTGTGTTTCACACAATAAAGCGGTCCATATATTCGGTCTTCTCTCCCCTGGAGGTGTCCATGCCCATGAGGACCATATCAATGCGATGGTCTCACTAGCTGCTGCCCGCGGCGCTGAACGAGTCTATGTTCATGCATTTCTTGACGGGCGCGACTGTCCACCGCGCAGTGCAGAACCATCTCTGCTTAAAACTCAGGAATTATGTGAATCCACCGGTGTTGCCAAAATAGCCTCTATTGTTGGTCGCTTTTACGCTATGGACAGAGATAATCGTTGGGATCGCACGAGCCAAGCATATCGTTTAATTACCGAAGGTGCAGGCAACTACTGCGCCAAAGATTCAATAGCTGCGCTTGAGTCTGCCTATGCAAGAGATGAAGACGATGAATTTGTGAGTGCCACCTGTATTTGTGCAGAGGGAGAATCACCAATAAAAATTGAAGATGGCGATGCTGTTATTTTTATGAATTTCCGCCCAGATCGTGCACGTCAGTTAAGCCATGCTATGGTCGATGAAGACTTCGATGGATTTGAGCGTTCAGTCATACCCAAACTAAGTTATTTTGTGATGTCTACTGAATATGAAGACAACCTAGATTGTCCTTGCGCCTTTCCGCCAACGCCAGTGCTTAACTCTCTCGGTGAGTTCTTGGCGAATAATAAGAAGCGGCAATTGCGCATTGCAGAAACCGAAAAGTATGCTCACGTCACCTTCTTTATGAGCGGTGGTCGTGAAGCTGTTTACGAAGGTGAGGAACGTTCTTTACTGCCATCACCCAAGGTCAGCACCTACGATTTGCAGCCAGAGATGAGTGCGCCCGAGGTTACTAAGCAAATGATTGAAGCAATCGAATCTAATCAATTTGATACGATTATTTGCAACTATGCTAACTGCGATATGGTCGGTCATACCGGCGACTACGCCGCTGCCATGAAATCGGTTGAAGCTGTTTACAGCTGTTTACAGCAGGTTATTAAGAGTTTGCTCAAAGTCGGTGGAGAAGCCCTAATTACAGCCGATCACGGTAATGTCGAAATCATGTTCGATACCAAGAGCAATCAACCTCATACCCAGCACACCTGTTTACCAGTACCACTGGTGTATGTGGGTAATCGAGAAATAACACTGGCAGACGGTGGCTCTCTTGCAGATGTCGCCCCCACGATGTTGGCATTGATGGGTTTAGCTCAACCGGCCGAAATGACTGGTCGATCCCTCATTGCGTATTAATGTTTAATACCGAGGTGCCTCGCTCAGTAACACGTCTTAGATTCAAACCAAGTTTATTTTGGATTCAAAAAGTACTTCTGATTGTGGTAACGCTTCTGTGCTTTACATTGACGGCTAATGCCGATGATAATCAAAAAAAATTAGAAGACCTTAAAAAGACCATCGCTGAATTACAGCGATCCTTGAGCGCCCAAAACAAAGAAAAGACCGAGCTAGAAATCAGCCTGAAAGCTGTAGAAGTCGAAGCAAGTAATCTTGCTACCAATATCCGTTCTCTGCATGTAAAAATTATTAGACAAGAAGCCGAACTTAAGGATAAAGCTGCTGAAAAAAACGAGTTGGAACAGAGTATTAATCAGCAGAGTGACGCGATTATCGAGCAACTTCGGTCTGCCCACAAGCTAGGTGACCAAGAACCTGTGAAGCTGCTACTCAACCAGGAAGATCCAAAAAAAATGGCGCGTATGTTTAAATACTACGACTATTTGTTATCGGCCCGTGCTGAAAAAATTGATGAGTATTCCGCTAATGTCGACAAACTCTCTAAGATTATTCAATCAATCAATAAGAATAAATTAGAATTAATCGCTTCAAATAAAGCGTTATCTCTCAAGAATAAAGCACTAAAACTTCGTATTACCGATCGAGCAAACACCCTTAAAAAGCTGCAACTAGCTCTAGCTGACGATGCCAAACGTCTAAATAGGCTGCAAACGCAACGATCAAATTTAGAAGATATTCTCAATGCAGTGGAAGAAGCTGTCGCTGATCTCGTTCTGCCAACCAACTCACAGCCTTTTGCTTCTCGTAGGGGCAAGTTAAGCTGGCCTGCTACGGGAAAGCTACTGAAACGTTATGGCTCCAGAAGAAGTGGCCCAATGCGCTGGAAAGGCTGGTTGATTGACGTGAAGGCAGGCGCGCCCGTAAAAGCGATTCATCAAGGCCGCGTGGTGTTTTCTAATTATCTGCGTGGATTTGGGCTACTCTTGATTTTAGATCATGGGGACGGATACATGACTCTTTATGGTCACAATCAAGAGTTATTAAAAGACACTGGGGACTGGGTGCAGTCTAACGAGCAAATCGCTAGAGTCGGCAACACTGGTGGATTGACAAGATCAGCCCTATATTTTGAAGTGCGAAGCCAAGGTAAACCTGCCAATCCTAAATTGTGGTTGAGCCAGAAATAAAGAAAGGAATGAAGTTATGCTAAAGAAATTAACTCTAGTTCTGCTGCTTTTACCAGTAATGCAGACAAACGCAGACGTGGAACCTGAGGGGTCTCAATCACCGGCTATTACCGCCGAGGGTCGCTTACCTCTGAGAGAGTTAAGAACCTTCACCCAGGTGTTTGAGCAGGTACGTCTTGGCTACGTTGAAGAGGTTACCGACACAGAGCTCTTAGAGAATGCGATTGAAGGCTTGCTAACAGGATTGGATCCTCATTCAACCTACCTAAAAAAAGAGGACTACGGTGATCTACAAGAGAGTGCCTCCGGTGAATACGGTGGCCTAGGTATGGAAGTCGGTGCAGATTCTGGATTGATAAAGGTTATATCGCCAATTGATGGTAGCCCCGCCGCTAAAGCGGGTATAAAGGCAGGCGATTTAATTATTGAAATGAATGATTCACCCATCCGAGGCTTGGGCTTACAAAAAGCCATCGACAAATTGCGAGGTGAGAAGGGGACCAGTATTAAATTGACCATCTACCGTAAAGGTCAAGAAGGGCCATTAACCTTCAATCTTGTAAGAGACATTATTCAAATCAGCGCCGTGCGGAGTGAAATGCTAGAACCGGGGTATGGTTATGTACGAATCGCACAGTTTCAAATCACTTCGGGCGATGACTTTGTTACCGAAGTGGAGAGCCTAAAAAATGCTTCCCCTGCAGCCCTAAAAGGCCTCATTATTGACTTGCGTAACAATCCCGGTGGGCTTGTGCCTGCCTCAGTTACCGTTGCAGATGCCCTAATTAATGCCGGCACTTTGGTCTATACAGAGGGTCGGATGCCTAGCTCCAATCGCCGGTTTGAAGCTGAAAATGGTGATATTCTTCAAGGCGTGCCCATAGTGGTACTCATTAATGGTGGCAGCGCCTCTGCTTCTGAAATTGTTGCTGGTGCATTGCAAGACAATGGCCGTGCCGCCATAGTGGGAACCCAGAGCTTTGGCAAAGGTTCCGTGCAATCAGTTTTGCCTCTTGGTGATGGCCGCGCAGTAAAACTCACCACTGCAAGATACTTTACTCCCAATGGCCGTTCTATACAGGCCGAAGGCATTGCTCCGGATATTGTCATCGAACCCGCAGAAATTAGACCGTATAACATCTCTAATCAGGTACGAGAAGAGAATCTTGATGGACACCTTGAGTCGGACGGCACTTTGTCAGACAACTCCAAAGAATCTGAGAAAGAACAAATACCATCAATTGATGACAACCAACTTTATGAAGCCCTTAACCTTCTCAAAGGGTTTCAATTATTGGGCCAGAGAGCGGCATTAGATTAGATCTACTTAACTATCAGAATCTATATCTAACCGATCAACCTTCTGGAATCCTCTTGGCAACTTATGCCCTCGTCTACCACGCTCGCCACGATAGTGCTCTAAGTCTTTAGGCTTCATGACTAAATAGCGTTTGCCTGAGTGGACTACTAGAGACTTCCCTTCTGCGATCACGGCATAGTCGACAACAAATTCTTCGCGGCTTTGTAGCCGTGAACTGGGTATGTTGATTATTTTGTTGCCCTTACCGCGAGCCAACTCAGGTATATCAGTGATTGGGAAAACTAGCATACGACCTTCATTACTCACGGCGGCTATATTTGCGTCCATTTGGTTAACCAGCTTGGGCTCCAAGATTCGTCCACCTTTGGGAATACTCACCACTGCTTTACCAGCTTTATTTTTTGTGAAGAGATCACCAATTTTTGTAATGAAACCATAACCCGCATCAGTGCCCATTAGAACTTTCTGCTCATCTGCACCCATCACAACATCGGTGAACAGCGCGCCAGGAGGCAAATTTAGTCGCCCTGTAGCAGGTTCGCCCTGACCTCTGGCAGAGGGCAGTGTATGTCCTGCCAGCGAATAATAACGACCGGTGGAGTCTTGCAAAAATACATTTTGGTTGCTGCGCCCAAGGGCTGAGGAGAGAAATTTATCCCCTGATTTATAATTGAGTGTTGTGGGGTCGATTTCATGACCCTTGCCGGCTCTAATCCAACCCTTATCTGAGAGCACTACTGTAATTGGTTCTGCGGTTAACAAGTCTTTTTCGTTAAATGCGGTTGCTTCTTCTCGTTCATGGAGCGGCGAACGACGGGCATCGCCATATTCTTCAGCGGTGCTTTTAAGTTCGTTTTTGACCAGTGTTTTTAAACGATTATCTGAACCTAATAACAACTCGAGTTCAGCCTTTTCAGTAGCCAGTTCATCTTGTTCGCCTCGAATTTTAAACTCTTCTAGGCGAGCCAATTGACGCAATTTGGTATCTAAAATATATTCAGTTTGAATGTCTGATAATCCAAAGCGCGCAATTAGGGCGGGCTTGGGTTCATCTTCTGTGCGAATAATATTAATCACTTCATCAATATTTAAAAACGCAATTAACAAGCCATCCAAGAGGTGTAACCGCTTGTCCACCTTCTCTAAACGATACTCAAGTCGCCTGCGGGTAACGTCAATACGAAAACGTAACCATTCTTTAAGAATCTGGCGCAGATTCATCACCGTTGGCTTACCATCAATACCAATGATGTTTAAGTTGATTCGATAGCTGCGCTCCAGATCGGTGGTGGCAAAAAGGTGATCCATTAGAGCTTCTATATCAACCCGGTTTGATCGCGGAGTAATCACTAGCCGAGTGGGATTCTCGTGGTCAGACTCATCCCTCAAGTCCTCTACCATCGGCAGTTTCTTATTACGCATCTGTGCCGCTATCTGTTCAAGGATCTTTGAACCAGATGCTTGAAATGGAAGGGCAGTAACAATAATATCCCCATCTTCTTTGTGCCAAATACCGCGCATTTTGACCGAACCACGGCCAGTCTCGTAGGTGTTTAATATATCCGCTTGGGGTGTAATAATTTCACCGTCGGTCGGAAAGTCTGGCGCTTTAATGTACTCCATCAATTCAGGAACCGTCGCCTTTGGATTATCTAAGAGATGTAAACAGGCTTTAACGACTTCATTCAGGTTATGAGGAGGTATGTCAGTTGCCATTCCCACAGCAATACCTGTTGTACCATTCAACAGAACATTTGGGACCCGAGCTGGAAGAATTTCTGGTTCATCCATGGTGGCATCAAAATTAGGTCGCCAGTTGGCTGTGCCTTGGCCTAATTCAGACAAGAGCACGTCTGCATAAGCAGAGAGCTTTGACTCGGTATAGCGCATTGCAGCGAAGGATTTAGGATCATCTGCAGATCCCCAATTGCCCTGCCCATCCACCAGCGGATAACGATAGGAAAAGGACTGTGCCATTAGCACCATTGCTTCGTAGGCTGCACTATCACCGTGGGGGTGGAACTTACCAATCACATCACCAACGGTTCGTGCTGACTTTTTATACTTAGCGCTAGCCTTTAGACCCAATTCACTCATAGCGTAGACTATTCTGCGTTGAACCGGTTTTAGTCCATCGCCAATATGAGGCAGTGCGCGATCAAGAATCACGTACATGGAATAATCCAGGTAAGCTTCCTCGGCATAGTTACTTACAGGCCTACTTTCAAGGCCTTGCTCATTAAAAGTTACGACATCACTCATCAGTTTTCTCGTATTCTAGAAAATTTAAATATCATTTGTATTCGCCAAGTTACCTTTGCTTTCCAACCAACTGCGACGGTCTGGTGCGCGTTTTTTTGATAACAACATATCCATAACGCTATTGGTATCATCACCGTGCTCCAAAGTTAACTGCACTAATCGTCGGGTATCAGGGTCCATTGTGGTTTCTCGTAATTGCAATGGGTTCATTTCTCCAAGACCCTTGAAGCGTTGAACGTTCACTTTCCCTCGTTTTTTCTCGGCCTGAATTCTATCGAGAATTCCCTGCTTCTCTGCCTCATCTAATGCGTAGTAAACATCCTTACCCACGTCAATTCTAAACAGTGGTGGCATGGCGACATAAATATGGCCTTGACTGACCAATGGTCTAAAGTGTCGAACAAAGAGCGCGCAGAGTAGGGTGGCAATGTGCAGCCCATCAGAGTCCGCATCCGCTAGAATGCAAATCTTGTGATAACGCAACGATTCCAAATCTTCGATAGCTGGATCAACACCAAGGGCAACAGAAATATCATGGACTTCCTGGGATCCTAAAATTTCTTGGGAGTCGACTTCCCATGTATTTAAAATTTTACCGCGCAAGGGCATTATTGCTTGATTCTCTCTGTTGCGAGCTTGCTTAGCCGAGCCCCCTGCTGAATCACCCTCTACTAAAAATATTTCACATAGTTCTGGCTCACCACTGGAGCAATCTGCTAATTTACCCGGCAGCGCTGGACCCTGAGTAATTTTTTTACGTACCACTTTTTTGCTGGCACGCATGCGCCTTTGGGCCGCAAAAATACAGAGCTCTGCGAGCTTCTCCGCTTCTTCGGTATGCTGGTTAAGCCAGAGACTGAAGGCGTCTTTAACTATTCCCGACACAAAAGCTGCAACCTCTCGAGAAGATAACCGATCTTTGGTTTGACCAGAGAACTGTGGGTCAGCTAACTTTGATGACAAAACGAAACTGCACCGATCCCATATATCATCGGGAGCTAATTTAATGCCTCGAGGCAAGAGATTTCGAAATTCACAAAATTCTCGCATAGCCTCTAAAAGACCTGTTCGCATACCATTAACATGGGTTCCACCTTGAGGCGTTGGTATGAGGTTAACGTAGCTCTCTTGAACTAGCTCGCCGCCCTCAGGCATCCATTGGACCGCCCACTCTGCGGCTTCATTCTCTGCTGAAAAGTTTCCAATGAATGGTTCTGCGGGTAGAACCTCCCACCCTTGAAGGGCTCCGGATAAATAGTCTTTCAGTCCATCTTCGTAATACCACTCTTCACTATCTTTGGTGTTTTCATCGTGGAAGCTCACAGTTAAACCGCCACAAAGAACCGCTTTGGCCCTTAAGACATGCCGAAGTCTTGATACTGAGAACTTAATAGAGTCAAAGTAGCTCGCATTTGGCCAAAAACGCAGAATCGTTCCTGTATTACGTTGGCCGCAGGTATCAATTATCTTCAAGTCTGTGGTCTTATCACCATCGGCAAAAAACATCTGATGCACTTTGCCATCACGCTTCACTGTGACTTCAAGGGTGTTGGACAAAGCATTGACCACGGATACACCCACACCGTGTAACCCACCAGAAAATTGGTAGTTATCATTGGAGAATTTGCCGCCCGCATGGAGCGTGGACAAAATGACCTCTACGCCTGGAAGTCCCTGCTCAGGATGTATGTCCACGGGCATACCGCGGCCATCGTCACATACCGAAAGAGAACCATCTTTATGCAGGGTGACATCAATGCGTTTAGCATGGCCTGCAAGCGCTTCATCGACACTATTATCAATCACCTCTTGAGCAAGATGGTTAGGCCTGCTAGTGTCGGTATACATTCCTGGTCGCTTTCGAACTGGGTCTAAACCAGTGAGGACTTCTATATCTTTGGCGTCGTAGTTGCTCATGGCACCCTTATTTTAGTTTGTTTTGGCATCTGCAAGCAGAAACCGATAAATGTCCAGTAGATGATTATCATAATCCATAAAACTGTGATCACCCCCCTGTTCTATCACTATCTTAGCTCCAGTATAACGAGTCTCAGCATCGCGGTAATCTAGTACTTCATCACCTGTTTGAACAAAAACTAAGTAATTCCTCTGCCGCTTGATCTCAGTGGGGTCTAGTCGTTGAAACTCTTCAATATGGTGATTTTCAAACACCCATTTCTCACCATTAATGTAGTTTGTGTTCTGTCCAAGCCATTTTTCTAAACCTCTCGCGGGACTCACAGCAGGATTGACCAAAACGCCTCGCAGGTTGTACTGCTCTATCAGGCAAGTCGCAAAAAAACCACCCATTGAACTGCCAACAATACAGACCGGCTCGGGCAAATGAGCCTCTACTATTGATTTAAGCATCTTTATCGCACGATTGGCAAAAGGTGGTAAATCTGGGCATATAAATTTTACGTTGGGTGCATTTGCTGCAATCCAGTGTTTAGTCTGCAGTGCCTTTTTTGACTGTGACGAACTGTTAAAACCATGCAAATAAAGTAGTATTGGCATAAACCGCTAATCTTAAAATTAGACAGTATTATAGCCAAAGATCAAGAGATGTCAGTGAATGATTTTGTATTAGTAGCCAGTATTTTTAGTATCTGGGTGCTGGTTGAAATCAGAAAGAAATTTGACCTCGGTACTTACTGAGCCATCGTTTTCTAGGGTGAGCCTACGATACCCAGGTGGTTGATTTGAGATGGAAAAATTTTCACTCTGTGGTTTGAACTGAATGGAGCTAGACGGGGACGTATAAAGAGGAATATTACCCCACAATCCGTCAAACTGTTGGTGCACATGACCAGTTACTACCGCTTTTACATTGCTGTGAGGTGATAGTAAATCATAGAGATCCTGTGAGTTGGTAATCCTTTGCTCATCCAACCACTGACAGCCTACAGTAATCGGGCAATGGTGCATTGAGACCAAGATTGATTTGCCGGAAAGCTGTCTAAGACCCTCGCTGACCTTTTGTAACTGGTCATCACTAATGCGACCGATAGGCGTGCCTGATTGTGAGCTGTCTAAAGCTAAAATCCCCCAATTGCCAATCTCACTAATAGACCGCAAAGGAAAATCAATTAAATATTCCTCCATCAACAAAACATCGTCATGATTGCCTGGCAGCCAAATTGCTTTTTTATCTCGCTCTTTAAGTATTTCATTGAGCATAATGTAAGCCCCTGCACTGGAATCTCCTGATAGATCTCCTGATAAAAGCAGCAGGTCACCTCCATGCCCGGCTTGATCAAGCGCATCCAATACCGCCAAAAAACTGTCAAAGGGCCTAATTCCAGCCAACACTGCGTCTGGAGTCGCGCCAAGATGGAGATCAGTGATCTGTATAATTGGTAAACTTGCCATGTTGACTAGGCTTTTGCTAGAGCTGAGCCGTGGCGCAAACCGTAGATTAACAGTTCACTAAGAAAGATATTCCATTGCCATTTTTCATCCCGAGCTTGCATACCTTTTTCCTCTGACAGATCCCAAGGGATAGTACGATCAGTGCACCATTCAATCACCTCGAGCATTTTTGCATCGCGGTAAACTCTCGCCTTTATTTCAATCTGTGGCATCCAGTGTGGCCCCGCTTGGTCCGCTTTGATATTTAAGGTGCTGGTGTATCTCGTAACCTCTATGACTTCAATTGACAACCCGGCATTCGGTTTTTGAGGAAAATTAAGGTGGGCTAGCGAACCCATCTTGGCTGAATCAAAAGGGACTTTTTGCAGGCGTTGATAATTGCGTTCACATTCATCATGCAATCGCGACAAATCCAATCTTTGTTTACGTAACTCAAAATTTGGCACTTGTTATATCCTGATAAGCATTGCTATTACTCTCTTAGTTTATCTAAGCGCTTAGCTCCTGTCTCGCAATTTTATGTGATGCACTTCTAACCATTGTAAGGCAATCGTCACTGCGGCACTGTTAAGAATCCCTGCGGCCTTAGCTTCAATTGTGTCCTGATAAGACCACACATGCAGCAATATATCCTCATTTTCGCTTTGTAATCCAAAGATACCCTCCTTGTTCTGCAGATTTGTGAGACCACAGTAGAGATGCATTTTTTCATCGGTACCGCCTGCACTCACCAGATAATCACAGATGGGTATTAGCTCCTTGGCCGACAATCCCGCCTCTTCTTTCAGCTCTCGACAAGCTACATCTATAGGGCTTTCACCTGGCTCTATTATCCCTGCAACCACCTCGAATTGCCAAGGGCCTTGCGGTTCCCCTAATGCACCCACCCGAAATTGCTCGACTAATCCAACCAATTGATTGGCAGGATCAAAAAGAAGAACACCAACTGCCTCACCGCGCTGAAAAATCTCACGCTTAATGGGTTGACTCCAGCTACCGTTGAATAGCTTGTGTCTAACAACTAATTCAGCGATTTCAAAAAACCCACTAAATAGCGTTTTCGATGATTCTATACGAACATCGTTGTGACTAAATTGGTGTTTTTTGATCATTATCGTGAATTCCCCCGTAAAATCATGGTTATATAATACTTTAAAACGTTGTCAACAATTTAGGTGTATCAGCGTTCTTGGTTAATTAATATGAAACTCGCAAGCGGCTAAAGCGTATTTGAATCTGATTTGGCGAATTAGCTCGTCCTAAAAGGGTAATTCGTTAGGTACAAGCCGAGAGTAGCGTTATCTGTGCACTTGAAATTGGTGTAAACTGCTCACCAAACTACGCCATGGATATGGTCAAAAAATTTAATACTGGAGAAGTTATGGTAAGGGTAAAAAAATCACTTGTAATCGTTTTCGCGGCTTTTTTGACTGCACAATTATCCTGGGCAGAAACACTAACTGATATTTACGAAAATGCACTACAAAATGACCCTGTTTTAAGAGCTGCGCGAGCCAACTTCCAAGTCGGTAAGGAAACCGAAAATATTAGTCGGGCCTACTTGCTTCCAGTGATCTCAGCCTCCGCTGACTTCTCGCAGACTGAGAGAAACAGCAACTCCTCTCAAGTTTATTCTTTTATTTCCTCTGATCCATTTCTAAGTGAAAGCTTTTCAGATACTGAGACAACTTCCTACGGCGTATCCCTTAGCCAAGCCATCTTCGATATGCCATCTTGGTACCAATTCCAAAGTGGCAAAGCGTTGAGCGAAAGCGCCCGCGCTCAATTTGCTGCGGATCAGCAGTCTCTTATTTTAAGAGTTAGTAGTGCTTACCTTAACGCGCTGCGAGCCTACGACAACAACGAAACTCGCAAAGCTGAGCAAAGAGCCATTCAACGACAACTAGAGCAAACAAAAGAGCGCTTTGAAGTTGGCCTGTTACCCATTACCGATGTGCACGAAGCTCAAGCAGTGTTTGATGATGCTCTGGTCAATAGCCTTGAAGCTAGAGGTGCGGTGAATATTGCTTTTGATGGCCTTCGAGTACTCACTGGCAAAAACCATAGTGTCTTGGCAGGGCTGAAAAATGAATTTATGGCCGTCAATCCAGAACCCCTCAGTAGTGAGGAGTGGGTCAGTTTTTCTCTTGGTAATAACTACCAGTTAAAGGTCGCGAAATTAGGTAAAGATGCTTCTTATAATCAAGCTAAGGCTGCCACAGCCCAACTCTACCCCAAGGTGACCGCGAGCGCGCGTTACTCAGACTCAGATACAAGTGGAACTCAAATCAGTTATTTACCTTCCGAGAGCAGCTCTGAGATAGCCTCTCTAAGTGACGGACACAGCTTCGGCATCTCGGTAACGATGCCAATCTGGGCAAGTGGTATTAATGCTGGTCGACGGCAAGCGAAACAGCGGGCCATCGCATCAAGCGAAAACTTTGAGATTGCGAAGCGCAATACTGCCCAGACAGCACGAACAAGACACCAACTGGTAATTACCAATTCTGCTCGGGTCAATGCCCGCAAACAAGCAATCACGTCAGCAGAAAGTGCTAGGAATGCTACTCAGGCTGGATATGAGGTAGGTACCCGCAATATTGTAGATGTGCTAGCGGCTCAGCGATCGGTATTTCAGGCAAAACGAGCTTACGCCAACGCACGTTATGACTACATTTTGGCGATGATGAGTTTGAAAGAGGTCGCAGGTCAACTCTCCCCGAATGATATCTATCAGCTTAATGCCTGGCTTGACCCAGCTCTAACTGTCGCTAAATAGAGTCCTTGATTAGCATCATCAACTTAGATAGTGCGCCTCGATTAGCCTCGGCTACTTGGTGCGCCGCTGTCCCTACCTGCTTTTGAAAATCAGCGTTTGTTATTAACTCAATGCATTGCTCAGCCAATTGTTCAGGGTTTTCACAAATCAGCATTCCACCTCCATCAGATAATAACTGCGAAGCCTCGGAAAAGTTAAATAGGTGGGGTCCGCTTATGACAGGCACGCCCCAAGCAGCAGGTTCGATGATGTTGTGTCCTCCAGTTGGTACTAGGCTGCCGCCGACAAAAGCTACATCGCAAGCTCCATAGAAAGTCATAAGTTCACCCATGGTGTCGCCTAATAAAATATCGGCTTGAACTTCTTTCAATTGTTCACTGCGCCTGTTGAGGCTGAACCCTGCTTTGTGACATAAATCTGCAACCTGATTAAACCTTTCCGGATGCCGTGGCACTAGTACTAGTAGAGCAGATCCAAGTCGCTCTTTAATTTTTTTAAAGCCTTCTAAAACGATCTCATCTTCGCCTCGATGTGTACTCGCTGCGAGAATAACGGGACGACGGCTACGTCCTCTCCAATCTGCAGAGAGTGCTACGGCCTTCTGCTCTAGGGATTCACTAATAGTTAGGTCAAATTTGATATTACCGGTAACGCTTAAGGCGCTATCAGTCACCCCCAAATGACTAAAACGATCGGCATCATCTTTGTGTTGAGCTGCGACCTGACTGATCTGACACATCATAGGCCTTACCAAACCATTAATACGGCGATAGGCCTTGGCAGATTTGTCGGACAATCTTCCGTTAGCGAGCAACACAGGAATGTTTCGCTTATGACAAGCCGCTATGGTGTTAGGCCAAAGCTCAGTTTCCATAATAATTAATAGTCTTGGTTGCACCCGATTTAAAAACCGAGCTACGGAGTCTGGCATGTCGTAGGGCGCATAACCATGGTCTACAGTATCTCCAAAGCTGGAAACAATGCGCTCTGAACCGGTAGGAGTCATACAGGTCACCATCAGGCGATACTCGGGATATTGTTTTTGTAGAGATTTAACCAAAGGCACTGCAGCGAGAGTTTCGCCAACAGATACTGCATGGAGCCAGATAGTGGACCGTTCTGTGTTTAGCCGCTGGCTAAAGCCAAGACGCTCCGGCCATCGACGCAGATAATTCGGAGACTTGAGGCCTCGCCACAACAATCGCAATCCTATTGCCGGTAAGAAGCAATAGAAAAACACTGAATATATAAACCTAGCTAGGCTCAATTAGTACACCTTATAACTGGCAAAGTTAAAATCTATCCTACGGTAAGACTCTTCAAACTAGTCCGTTTCCAATTGAAACAAGATAGCAGAATTCTCTATTAACCACGAATGATAACCGTCTTGAGCGGATAAATTTTGGATAAGCAGGTTACATCAAAGGTGTTATCTATGGAGCAATGAATAACAGAGCAAATTAAAGTTCTTGGCCATAGTTAATTTTTAACAAGTACTTAATCTGTATCCTATTTTATCGAGAGCAACATTTATGAGTACAACATTTTCTGGACAGGTCGCTTTGGTCACTGGCGGCGCTGCCGGCATTGGTCGTACCACAGCCGAGGCGTTTGCGCGTGAGGGTTTAAAAGTTGTCGTGGCAGATATGGACAAAGATGGTGGAGAAGAAACCGTAGCCGCTATCAAGGCTGCTGGCGGTGACGCTATTTTTGTGTCTTGCGATGTGACAAAAGAACGTGACGTACAATCGTTGATAAAAACGATATGTAGCACCTATGGCTCGGTAGATTACGCTTTCAACAATGCTGGTATCGATATTGAAAAGGGCGAACTCAATAATGGTACGGAAGATGAGTTTGATAGCATCATGGCCGTTAACGTCAAAGGCGTTTGGTTATGTATGAAACATCAAATATCGCAAATGATTACTCAGGGCGTTGGTGCTATTGTCAATACGTCGTCGATAGGAGGCCTCGGTGCGGCACCCAATATGAGTATATATTGCGCGTCAAAACATGCGGTTATCGGCTTGACGAAATCAGCGGCCGTTGAAAATGCGAGAAAAGGTATTCGTATTAATGCTGTGTGCCCCGGAGTGATCGATACCAATATGTTTAATCGTTCGCGTATGTTTGACCGCTTAGAGGTGAGTGACTCAGAAACAAGAGCGCGGGTAAATGCGATACACCCGATGGATCGTATTGGCACAGCAGAAGAAATTGCAGATGCAGTGCTCTATTTGTGCAGTGATGGTGCTTCGTTTATCACCGGCCATACACTGAGCGTGGATGGCGGTTTAAACGCAAAGTAATAACAACGATATTCGGCTATTTGATGGAACGAACCAATTTGACTGACTTTAACACCAATACAAATTCGATTGTCTACTTGCGGATTTTGACCTCTCTAACATTCCTTATAATGCTGTGCTGTTTAATTTTATTTCTGGCCAGATTAGGAACATGGTTTGCCTATGCGCAGCCAGAAAGTATTAGCCAATGCACTGATCTTTGGCGAGCGCTTTGGACGGGCTTTCGTTTTGATTTAGCTATCTTAATTAGACTTGCCATACTTGGAATACTCGCCAGCATCGTTTGTATTCCCATGCCATTCCCCCTAGCAAAAATTATATGGGTATTAAACTACCTCCTTGGTGGGTTAATCATTATTTTAGTTATCTGGCTAGCCATGGCTAACTTCTCATACATTGGCTTTTTTAATCGGCCGATCGATAGTTTTGCCTTTAGCGGTATGAACTATGGTGCAGAAACTATATGGCCTACGGTAACCAGTATTGAAGCTTTTGAATTAAGAGTAGGTTTATGCATTGTCGTTACCTGGGTGTCTTTTTGGCTGTGTCTCCGAGTAACTAAAAAAGTAACGAGGATAATAAAGACTATTAAAATGGGGAAACTGTCTTTCATTATATTCGCTATTTTTATTCCCCTCATGATCATCTCTATACTGGGGAGGGGGTCTGTATCGACATTCCCTCTATCCTATCGACATCTTGTAGTTTCCTCTGACACAGCAATCAACAATCTCGTTCCTAATGGAATCATCGCACTTTATTATGGTTACAAAGAGTTTAAGGCATCACATAGAATCGAGCCTGCTACTGATCTGGAAGGCCGTAACCTATTTGAGGCCTTTTATGGCTATCCGGCGACAGATGACGACTTGTTCCCACAATTTTTTACGCGCACCAAGCAGTCAACATTTCTGGAAGAAAACCCACCCCATGTAGTCCTTAACTTAGTTGAGAGTATGGCCAACACATTGTTAAGTACAGATTTTAGTGGTGACATTAATCTCGCAGGAGAACTGCAAAAACATCTCACAGAAGACTATTATTTTGATCGATTTTTACCGGCCCATGATGACACGCAAAAATCGTTAGTGAGTTTGCTAGTGAATACAGAATATAGCGCAATTAGCCACTCTCGGCATCAAACTGTTCCGCTTAAAACTTCGGCCGCAAGAGTATTTAAGAATGCGGGATACAAAACCATCTTTGTTTACGCTGGTTTTGAGGGGTTATCCAATCGTAGTAATTACTTCAAGGCTCAGGGTTTCGATGTGTTCATAGGGGCACATCAACTGGCTGATATCTACCCAGAAATGGAATCGAGCGTTTGGGGAGGAGAAGATCAATTTATTTTTGACGAGGTCTACAAGCACCTTGAGCGTCACATTAAAGGCGAACAACCTTTGTTTATTGTTACCCTAACTGTAACGAATCATCCTCCGTACAACCTGCCTTTACAGGAAACCCTTTCCATTCCTGAAAAGCCCCAGCAGTTACTCGCGCGCTTACAAGACTTGCCCGAAGAGTCACTGGATACCTATCTTTACACAAATGATCAGCTAGGACAGTTCATAAGCAGAATCAAAGATAGTCCGTTAAAACAAAAAACAATTATTGCGGCAACGGGAGATCACGCTATTCGTGGTATGCGATTTAATGACGAAGAACGTCTTCATGAAATCAGTGTGCCGTTTTACCTTTATATCCCACAAAACTACAAATCGTCTTTTATCCCAGATACCCACCAAATCGCATCACACAAGGATATTATGCCCACTCTGTATAACACTGCTCTATCTCAAGTGGCCTACCCAAATCTTGGCCGTAATCTACTGGACCCAACCACTAAAGATTCAGTTCATAACTTTGCATATCACGCAGACTATTTAGTTTCTAACGAGAAATCCTACCGGAAAAATAATGAAGTTTTGCTGACTGGTAAGATCGTCAAGCCTGATTTTATGCTGACAAAAAGCCCATCAACCGAACAAAAGGAATTAGGTCATGGGCAATCATATAGGCAAGTACTTCAATGGCTAACACGATATCAATTGCATGAACACTCTTCCTTACAGGAACAGCCATAATTTCGTTGCTTTAAGTAACTAGTACGCTCCCATCGGAGAGTTTTCACTCATAGATTTAGTTACTGAGGTATTATTAATAATGACTTTGAAGCGGCTCTGTATAGCACTAATATGCTCTTCATTAGGAGATCGCCATGTCTGAGGAATGCAATAATCATTTTGCAGATAAGCAATAAATTTTTCTATCATTGGAAGGTTAGATTGCCAACTCTTTAAATTGTTTAGTTCCTCAACGAGTTGTGCCTTTGAAGTTACAGCTTTTGCGATCTCATCAATGGCATAACACGCTAATCCCAGGACAATCAGGCGTTTGTTTAAGAACAAAGCCTCCATTCCAACGCTGGAGTTTAGAGTTACGACAGCCTTAGATTTTTCAATTAGTTCAGAAGTGTTCCTGTTGCTAAATACAATTCGCTGATTTTTATTGTAAAGATCACCATATCGATGAGGATCAGACGGATGCTCTTTGATAACAAATTGAAGATCTGGGTCATCACAATTGAATGCTGCGCACTCTATCCAATCATAAAGCTCCCTCATGGTTTTAATATACGGTGAATTACACAAAACTTGGCTATCGAAATGAACCTGAAACGGTACAAAGATAAACTTTTTAGGTAGGTCTTTGTGAAACTTAGATTTCAGGGAATGTAATTTCTTAAATCGATGAAACTGGCGCTGAACTAATTTTCGTTCGTTAGAATTTTTAGGAAGTGATGAATAAGAATAATTGCGGTAAAACTCGACTTCCCTAGGAATACTGTTTTCAGCATTGATACCTTTTAAGTCAAATGTTGTTGTATTAGGTAACAAGCCGTTTTCAAAATAGATAATTGGGATAGAAAGTTTAGAGGCTATGTTCCTTATCGCTTGTTCTGGCAATCTATGTCCATTGAAAATACCGATACAACGCGGCTCATGATGCTTTATGAGCGTATAAAATCGTCTGAAGATGTTCTTATATTTAAATTTATAATACCTTTCTAAGAGTAACCAAAACCAAAAGGGAAAGTTATGCTTGGCTCTTTTACGCTGCAAATGAAAGGCTATCCCTTGGCTTATTTCATCGTCACTCAAATCAAGATTTTTTGGCCACAAATAAAGCTTCAAGGAAAAGTCGAATACCCTTGTATATAAATCTAATCGTGCTGAAATGAGCCGAAAATACTTGAACATTGCTCCTCGTCGGGAAACTAACATTACATCCATGGGAATCCAACAAATCTATGCAATAGCCAATAGACTGCAAGACTATACACTCGCACACGAATAATCTCGGTATCGAATGAATCACTATTAAAAAATATGATTTTTTGTGAAGGAGTTCACGATTTTACTGCCAATGATCAGAGATCCATGTTGCCGGTTTGAACCTCCGGTACCATTTTCCGCTGACGCCAATAATGGCCTCGTGGGGGTCTGGCTTACCATGAAAAACGATCACTCGAGCATCTTCTGGGATTTCAGTATCTCGAGCTGTAAAAAAAGATAGAGGTTTTATACAGTGGCGCTTAAAACTCCGGCACCAATGATCAGGCCAGTAGACCAAAGCATTTTTCTCCATTAAGGCTGCAGAAAGATACTCTTGCTCATTACGGTGGCGCACTTTAATCTCTTCAAAAGATGCCTCAAACTCAGATAGAATTTCAGGGTGAGCACCCACTTCAAAACGATAGACTGATGAGTTGCCAGTGCCATCTTTTTTAATCCAATCTCTGATAATAATTACTTCACCGGGGTAATCAAAGAGATCATCGAGGCTACCTGTGATAATAAGATCAAGATCTAAACAGAGCACTTTCCCTTTCAAATCATAAAGCTCTTCTGCGAAAACGGCTAGCTTGTTCCAGCCTCGCTCAGGTCCACCGAGGTCAACAGATAACTCAGGTAATGGAAAAGATTCAATATTTTCACCCAGTCCGACGCTGTCCTCAGTGAGGCAGATAAATCGGAAGGGGCGCTGCATATTTCGCGCAACCATAGAGTAAAGACGATTGACGTAATCAGCGGGATACTTGTTGCCCCACTTCATACACAGCACATTGACTAAGTCATTTGTCGCCAGATTAGAATGATGATCTTCACCCATGAGATAGGTACTCGTATTAGTCAGGTCTATTGAATTGCAAGTTACTCGGCGACTGGTGCGAGCCAACTAGCATACTTATCGTTCGCGCCGCGCACTACATCAAAATAGGCTGCCTGCAACATTTCAGCCACTGGGCCACGCTTACCGGAGCCAACTATACGCCCATCGTATTCTCGAATAGGCACCACTTCTGCCGCAGTACCAGTGAAGAAGGCTTCATCACAGATGTACACTTCGTCACGAGTGATGCGCTTTTCACGAACTTCAATCCCATGATCAGCCGCCAACTTGAAAATAGTATCACGAGTAATACCATCAAGACATGAAGTTAAGTCAGGCGTAAAAATAATGCCATCGCGGACCATAAAGAAATTCTCACCACTCCCTTCCGCCACATAGCCTTCATTATCTAGCATCATTGCTTCATCACAGCCGGAGTCTAATGCCTCCCGTAAAGCCAACATCGAGTTCATATAATTGCCGCTAGCCTTGGCTTTACACATCGTAATATTCACATGATGTCTAGTATAGGAGGAAGTACGTACTTTAATGCCCGCCTCTAAAGCCTCAGGGTCCATATACGAAGGCCATTCCCAAGCAGCTATACCAACGTGCACCTTTAAATCTTTTGCTCTAAGGCCCATTCCTTCAGAACCCAAAAATACCAACGGTCGAATATAGGCTTCTTTCAGTTTATTAACATTAACCACTGTGCGGTGAGCGGCATTAATTTCATCCTGAGTAAATGGCACCTCAATTTGAAGAATTTTAGCCGAATTAAACAGTCGCTTGGTATGGTCTTCAAGACGATATATACAAGTGCCGGTGTTATTGTTGTGATAGGCCCGAACCCCTTCAAAGACGGACAAACCATAGTGTAGGGAGTGCGTCAGAAAGTGGGTTTGCGCGTCGCGCCAATCCACGAGCTTGCCATCCATCCAAATAAAGCCATCGCGGTCTGCAAACGACATCGATTCCTACCTCTCTCAAAAATAATTGCTGGTTAATATCGGCGCGGAGTATAGCACTCTGCGCGGTGAACTTGGGCCTATTGTTACGACTCTGGCTATAAATCAAATTGAACCATAAATTCAATGCTGGTGGTAGCATGGTTGGAAGCCCTAAATAATCAATCATTGCAATTTATCGTGCACTACAGAGATTTTATTGCTCGAAACCTTGCTTCAACCTATCAATCACAATAATTATGAGTTTTTTACCTAAAATTACGGTTATAACTGGCACAAATCACACTTTATATGAACTTATTGGCTCCTGTTGATTATAATTGCGCCATGAATACACACAACTACGTCAACTTTTTTAGGCAAACGTCTCCGTACATCCATGCTCATCGTGGAAAAACCTTTGTCATTGCTATATCTGGTGAGTCTATTTTGGCGCCTAACTTTCACAGTATGATTCATGATATTGCACTGTTGCAGAGCTTAGGCATGCGAGTGGTACTGGTTCATGGTGCGCGGCCACAAATTAATGAGCGACTTCAGCTGTCTGGAATAACTCCTCTATTTGAACAGCACATCCGTGTAACTGACAGTGACACCATGCAGTGCGTTAAGGAATCTGTTGGCTGTACACGACTAATAATAGAAACCGAGCTTTCTATGGGACTGCCAAACTCACCCATGCATGGATCACATATTCGAGTGATCGGTGGTAATTTTATCACTGCCAAACCAGTCGGTATTCAAGAGGGCATTGATTTCCAGCGGGCGGGACAAATTAGGCGAGTGGACAGTGAGGCAATCAACTATCAGCTTCAAAGTGGCGCTTTAGTCTTAGTCTCACCAATTGGCTTCTCTCCTACAGGCGAATCATTCAACTTAAGCTATCAGGATGTCGCTACGAAAATTGCAATTGATCTGACAGCGGAAAAATTGATTTTAATTAGTCAGCCTAGTGGGGTTGTCGATGGTGATCAACTTCTAAAAACATTATCTCTAGCTCAGGTAGCTGAGCTACAGGAAACCACAAAAGACCCGCAACAAGCTGAGTTGTGGAGTGCTGCGTCTCTAGCATGCCATGAGGGTGTTGAGCGAGTCCATATGGTTGGCTATGAGGAAGATGGAGCGCTACTAGCCGAATTATTTACCCGAGAAGGCAGCGGCACGCTAATTATGAAAGATTGTGAAGAGGTGATTAGACCTGCGACCATTGAAGACGTAGGAGGGATTCTCAATCTTATCAGCCCACTTGAAGAATCTGGAGTACTGGTAAAGCGATCTAGAGAGCTATTAGAGAACGAAATCTCACGGTTTTCAGTGGTCGTTCACCCAGAGGGACTGATTATTGGGTGTGCAGCACTTTATCCAACCACCAATAAAGCGGTGGGCGAACTTGCCTGCGTAGCAATCCATGAAGAATTTCATGGGCAGGGTATTGGCGCTCGCCTTCTAGAGAAAGTCGAATATGATAGTAAGTCCACTGGTATTTCAAACTTACTGGCAATGACGACAAAAACTGCCCACTGGTTTATTGAACGAGGATTTATTGAAGTCAAAGTAAGTGATCTGCCAGAAAATAAGCAGTCTATGTATAATTATCGCCGTAATGCGAGGATCTTTAGTAAAACACTTTAATGATCAACTGTCGCTAAAGTAACTCGCGCCGCTATGATTAATTCAGAATAAAACAGCATGAGAATTTAATATGCCCAAGTATCGCTCACATACTACTACCCAAGGTCGAAACATGGCTGGCGCTCGAGCGCTATGGCGTGCCACGGGTATGAAGGATGATGACTTCAACAAACCTATGATTGCCATCGCAAATTCCTATACTCAATTTGTGCCTGGGCATGTTCACTTAAAAGATATGGGTGATCTTGTCGCGGGAGAAGTCGCAAAGGCAGGTGGTATTGCTAGAGAGTTCCATACGATTGCCGTTGATGACGGCATTGCTATGGGCCACGACGGCATGCTTTACTCGCTTCCGTCTAGGGATGTGATTGCCGACTCAGTTGAATATATGGTTAATGCCCATTGTGCCGATGCTCTGGTTTGTATATCCAACTGTGACAAAATCACCCCCGGAATGCTGATGGCCGCAATGCGTCTAAATATTCCGACTATTTTTGTTTCAGGTGGGCCCATGGAAGCAGGTAAGACCAAGCTAGCTGATCATAATCTAGATCTTGTTGACGCCATGGTTATCGCTGTGGATGACACTGCCAGTGACGAGAAAGTTGCTGAATATGAGCGCTCCGCCTGTCCCACCTGCGGCTCCTGCTCAGGTATGTTTACTGCGAACTCAATGAACTGTCTAACTGAAGCTCTAGGGTTATCTCTTCCAGGAAATGGATCGGTTTTGGCTACGCACTCTGATCGACGGGGACTATTCCTAGAAGCGGGTAGAACTATCGTCAAATTAGCCAAACAGCATTACGAAAACGACGATTATTCCGTGCTGCCCCGCTCGATTGCAAACTTCCGAGCTTTTGAAAATGCTATGACCTTGGATATATGCATGGGGGGTTCCACTAACACTATTCTGCACTTATTGGCCGCAGTCCAAGAAGCAGGAATTGACTTTGATCTTTCGAATATCGACAAGCTTTCTCGAGTTGTTCCACAACTGTGTAAAGTTGCCCCCAACACACCGGAATACCACATGGAGGATGTCCATCGTGCTGGCGGTATTATGGGGATTCTGGCCGAACTGGATCGAGCCGGGTTAATTCATGGGGATTTACCTACCGTTCACTCTCCAACCATGAAACAAGCTCTCGAAAAATGGGATGTGGCTGGTAGACCCAGTGAGGAAGTAAAAACATTCTATAAAGCCGGCCCTGCAGGAATACCTACACAAACAGCATTTAGTCAAAGTACTCGATGGCCTTCGGTTGATGCGGATCGGGAGAACGGCTGTATTCGAAATCTTGAGAATGCATTTAGCTTAGAAGGGGGTCTGGCCGTTCTCACTGGCAATCTTGCACCTGATGGATGTGTTGTAAAAACCTCTGGGGTAGATGAGTCCATTCATGTTTTTGAGGGCCCTGCTTTTATTACCGAGAGCCAAGATGCAGCGGTTGCAGCAATTTTGAATGATGAAGTTGTGGCAGGTGATGTCGTTATAGTCCGCTACGAGGGACCTCGTGGTGGGCCTGGAATGCAGGAAATGCTTTATCCCACGAGTTATATTAAATCAAAAAACCTTGGTAAGGCATGTGCCCTTATTACTGATGGGCGCTTTTCCGGCGGAACATCAGGGTTATCAATAGGGCATGTTTCACCTGAAGCAGGTGCGGGCGGTAATATTGGTTTAATTCAAAATGGCGATAGAATTATAATTGATATTCCCAATCGAACTATTGATGTCTTAGTATCTGACGAAGAGCTAAATCAACGGCGCGAAGCACAAAATAACATTGGCTGGAAACCTTTAGAGGATCGGCCAAGAAAGGTAACAGCTGCTCTTAAAGCCTATGCCAAGCTCGCCACTAGCGCAGACAAAGGGGCTGTGAGAGATCTCTCTCAACTCTAAGCCCGAAACATTTTAATTAACGAGTTGCAAAAAAAAAGCCCAGTAAAACTGGGCTTTCCTATTAGATTGTTTTGTTTTAAGCCTTACTGCAACTAGGCACTGTTGCACCCACATCGCGAAGCTTTTGCAACCGATCACCCTCATAATTTGCGAACTTAATCCACTGCTTAGGGAAACGCTTTTTCTTTTTAGTATCAGCAGCCTTGACTGACTTATTAAACACCTTAACTGCATCTTTGTAACAGTGGAGGTTTATCAGCGCGCTACCCATTTTGTTGTAGTTTGAGGCTGTATTCTTGCCTACTCCTTTCCTCTCAGCTTTCAAAGAAGCGCGGTAAGCCTTTTTATCTTGACCAAGATCGAGATATATCGATGCGATCCGATACTGAAGTTCTCCTGTATCAGAGAGCTTCGATGCTGCCTCGAATGCCTTCAACGCCTGCGGTAAGTTCTTAGCTTGAAGCCAGGCTTGTCCTAAAGTTTCAAGGTTTTTTGGTGACCTATCTATAATCTCATCAGACATACCCTTTTCCATCACTACCGCAGCACGAAAAGGAACCTCAGCACCGAGATATAGATAAGCCAAATTTAACACCTGGCCTTCGGTCTTTAACTCATTATTTAAGTAAACAACGTCGGTTGCTACTAACTGGTCAAGGTCACGCTCTAAAGATCCATACATACCTGCTAGCTGCCGCCAATGACTCCATTTAGGGTAGTGCTTAACAAGTTTTTCGAGAATTGAAGAGACCATAGGTAGATTGTCTCTATCATAATAAATGACTTTTTGAATATTCCAAAAGCCTTCTTTAGGGAGCAACCCTTTTGCTTCAGCTTCTGCAACACCGATATTAGCCATTTCAAGCGCTTCATCTTTGCGCTCCAAAAGATGGTAGAGCTGAGCCATCATCAAGCGCTGCTCGGCCCCGACAACAAAGGACCTCTCAGCCCAAATTTCTAGCTGCTCGATAGCTAAACTGTACTGCTCAGTTGCTGCGTAAAATTGGCCAAGTGTTAATCGAGTATTCAATCTAAACTCTTCTTCGGCTCCATCACTCTCAACGATTTTTTTGTAATAGAGAATTGCTGACTTCATGTCATCTAGAGAATAGGAAACATAGCCCTGCATATTCCATACTTGGGTTTGTTCATAAGCAGAGTCACACACTTTCTTGCGAGACTCGATGTTACTTAACATCGCGCGAGCTTCTAACCAAAGGGCGGAGACATCAGCTTTCTCATCTGCCGCTCCGGCAATACCAATTGGTCCTTTCTCCCCTTGAACTTTATCTAGAGCCTTGGCGCAAGTTTTTCCTACAGATGCTCTCTTGCGAGTTTTTACATCCTTATACTTAGGCTCTTTTTTTTCTTCTGCTGCTATAACAGAAGAAGCGAGCACGGAATCAGATGAAATCATAGATACCAAAGATGGCATCAAAAATATCGCCCCCAGTAAAGCCAGAAGTCTTAAATTATTAATCATCGCAAGCTCCTTATTTAGCCATATTGAAGGTAAATTTATACAACACATTAGGCACTTCTTGGCCCACTCCATCGATTACTCGAGGGTTATACTTTAGCTTCGTTGCCGCTTTGACTGCAGCTCGACCAAATCCCCAACCTTCAGGTAGTTCCTCTAGTAATTTCGGATCCCGAACACCGCCAGTCGTAGTGATGATGACTTCCACTACGGCATACCCTTCCTTGCCGCGAGTTTGTGCTCGCCTTGGATATTGCGGTTGAGGCACATACACGGGAATATAATCAGAATCCCGTGAAAAACTGCCCAGCCCGACGTTTAGATTACTACCAACCACTGGCGCTGCCATACTTACAGCATTATCTGGAACCTCAAAATCAATCTTATCTTCTGGGATTTCAGGTGGCGGTGTTTCCGGCTCATCGGGTTTTTTAACGTCGGTTTTTTTGGCATTCTCTGTCAACTCACGCTCAACGTGCAAGAAATCAGGGATCTTTATGATATCTCCCTCATCCAACTCTTTGCTGCCGGAATCGATTAACTTAAACATCAAGAAAACTAATCCCAACGTAACCATTAATCCAAGCGCAGCAGATACTCCAACTCTTAATCCAGTCATTCTATTAACTCAGTCATTTTCTACAGAAATAGCTACCGGAGCGATCCCGATATCGCGAGCGATATCAGCCACTTTGGCAAGCGATTCAATATTGGACTCATTATCGGCCTGGATAACCATGCCGCCCTTAGGGTTTTCATTGAACAAACGGGTTAAATTAATTTTCAGCGCACTCGCCTCAACTCGCTTTTTATCAATCCAGTATTCATTTACCTCTGTCACCGCCACCAATATACCGACTTTCTTATACGAATCATCAGTAGTGGTATCAATTTTATTAACTACCGGCCCCGGCAATTTAATAAAAGTTGCGGTAACAATGAAAAAGATCAACATAATGAAAACCACGTCTAGCATAGGGGTCAGATCAATTGTCTGCCCTTGTGCCTGTGATTTGCCTCTTCTATTACGCATAGTTTTTTCTCATAGGTGATGCCGGAAATCCGACATCAGCCTCTTAGTGATCCATGATCAAATGATCTTCTAGGAGATTCTTTTCCTGCTCTGCAACACGTTCGACATAGGTCATGCCAAACACTCCTGATAGCGCGGCTACCATTCCCGACATAGTCGGTACTGTTGCTTTAGAAACGCCCCCTGCCATTGCTTTGACATCGCCGCCGCCGGTAAACGCCATAACGTCGAACACTGTAATCATTCCTGTCACTGTACCTAGCAACCCAAACAAGGGTGCCACGGCGACGAGGGTTTTAATCATCATCATATTAGTATCAATCTCTATACTTACTTCGGAGATTAGTTTTTCTCTAATTTGATGAGCGTGTTTAGACTTACGTTCTTTGCGCTGCTCCCAACTATCAAGAGCTCTTTGAACGTCAGCGCCTACCATAGAACGGAGATACCACATGCGCTCAAAAATAAGGGTCCACATAACGAATAGCAGGATGACGATCGCCCAAAGGACGTCGCCTCCTGAATCCATAAATTTACCCATTTCCGCAATCGTATCAACGAAAAACATGTTAGCGGCCCTCTACTGAACCAGCCACAATACCAGCGCTTTGCTCTTCTAGAACGTGCAATATACGCTGCGCTTTTCCGTTAACAAGGGTATGCATAAGAACCGTTGGAATTGCAACCACCAGACCTAGTACCGTCGTAATCAACGCTTGAGAAATACCACCAGCCATTGCCTTCGGATCTCCAGCACCAAATAAAGTAATCATCTGGAAGGTAATAATCATACCGGTTACTGTTCCCAAAAGACCCATCAAAGGCGCCACCATCGAAATAACTTTCAGTAGGTTCAGGCCTGATTCGATTTCAGGTCGTTCTTTGAGAACGGCTTCGTGCAATTTCAACTCCAAGGACTCTGCATCAAGCTTTGGATTATCTGCGGCGACCTGCAACACTCTACCCAGCGGATTATCGTTGTCTGAGGTATCAGATTGGAGTTGCGCAGTAACCTTGCTGGACATCCCCATTAAAACAACGAAACGCCAAGCGGCTAAGGCAATTGCAAAAGCAAATACTGCAGTGATCACATAACCTACAATACCGCCAAAGTGCCAACGTTCTATCAACGTTGGAGTATTAATCAAAGCGCGTAGCAAACCGCCGCCCAACGGACCAGTTGGATCCAAGCCCATCTTAGTGAAGCCAGAAGTTGCTGCTTGTAAATCTGCAGCGCCCGCCTGATGCCCAGCTGGCTGTCGAGCTAGCTCTGACACTAATCCGGTGGTCGGACTGTATTCAAGATACATACCATTTGCGACAAGGTTATAAGTACCAACTCGCACGACATCCATTTCAGCTTGCTCGCCGTTGGCAAGTAGCACTGATCGATTGAAACTAACAATACGTGAGCTCTCAACCATTTCTCGCTGTTGCTCGTACCATAATTGCTCAATGTCTTCGATGGAGGGCAAACGGGTATCACTGCTCATTTTGGCAATCAATTCATCAAGAAACTCTGTACGTCCAGGAATCTGCGCACTGACGATCGACTGATTCAAGTTTGCACGAATATCACCGGCAGCTCCTGTAAGATGACCAAATAGCTCTTTAAGAGACCCAAGCCGCTTGTCACGCTGTTCACGGAGCTTAGCAATCTGGATGTCATTATCTCGAATAGTTTGCTCTAGTCGGTCTGAACGACGTTCTTCAGCGGCTTTAGAGCTCTCAGCTTGTTTGAGTAACTGAGCCTGCTTGCGTTGATCACCCTTAAATGCAGCTTCACGCTGGCGAGAATCTGCCGTCTCAGAAATAGACGAACTTTCAATCATCTGTAGTAACTCATCCAAGCTTTTAGCATCTTGACCAAATGCCGGCAAACTGAAAGCGGCAACGGCTATAAAGGCCGCAAAAACATTAACAAATTTAGTTTTCATTGTGCTGCCTCCGGCGCTGTAATTGGCATTTCCATCACGTCCTGAGTATTCAGTTTCTTAGCAATGCGAATACCCTGATCAATTGGTCGACGATATTCAGAATCCAGCGTCTCCCAAGAACCAGTGGTCTTGTTCCAAGCTCCGGACTGAGACTTATCTTTTGTCTGATACATCAAGGCGACTCGACCAATTCGAAGCATATCAACTTCGACTTCCGATCCGTCTGCATTGATGTCGATCATGTCTCGATATGACTCTAAAGACAAGCTGTACTCAGACTCGATATCATATAGCTCAAGAATTTGACGGAATTTTTCGGCCGCAGAAAATTTGGCGCTATCGAGATTTATATTTAAATCAGCAATTGCATCAAGACGATCGTCTTTCTTAAACGGCATGTCGAGCGCAACAAAATCTTCAAGCCCAGCGAGCATACTAACCATGAGTGGCGAAACGCCTCGCTCAATGACCGTAGCATTAGCAATAGACTCTTTCAGTTCAGCCATCATTACCTTCTGACTGTCAATCTGACGGTCTAACTGCGAATTATAGACCCGCAAAGATTCGATTTGCTTATTTACCTGTTTGAATTCTTGTAACAGCTCATCAGTTTGATCAGCAATGCGATCAACCTTGGTCTGCGACGTTTTGGCTGTTTGAACCTTAGCGGCTCCAGCTTTTAGCACATCGCTCACTTCAGTTGCCTGAACTGCAGTTGCAGTCAGACCACCGACAAGAGCGCTTATAAGTGCCAATGCTTTTAGTGGTTGCTTTTTCATGGTTCCCTCAATTTGGGTCTATCAGTTTAATATTCTTACGGCAATTTAGGACATTGCCTTCGTTCAAGAAAAGTCGTAGATACTTTCTCGGTCGTTCTTTTTAACAGTCTCAACTTTAAGAATCAACACGGTGGGCCGCAAAATGAAGCTTTCATGCTTTAACCGTAAATTCTGTTACTTAAGGTAACAAATATTTCTTTGCGTTTCCTTACCGATATCTATTGAATAATAATTATCTCTGCATCATTGAATCCATTAATTACCAAACTAGACTCACCGCCGGTGTTAATACATCAGATAAGATAATTTAGCCCCGATCCAAAACCAAAAACTGATAGGGGTGTTTGTCAATAATTTCCGGTAATTTGACGCTAGTTTGAGACCAATTATTAAGATCGATGTCAGGGAAAAATGCGTCTCCCTCTACATCCGCATCAACCTGTGTCAGGTAAATTCGGTCCGCAAGGTCAATAGTCATACGATAAATTTGCTCGCCTCCAATCACCATAATTTCGTCAACATCGGCGGCCTCACAGGCTATTTCGCCTGCCACCAGCGCTTGCTCTACGGACTGCACCACTTCTACGCCATCCGAAGTCCACTGAGGGTCTCTAGTGAGGACAATATTTGCTCGACCCGGCAGGGGTCGACCGATAGAGTCAAAGGTTTTACGGCCCATAATTAAAGGCTTACCCATGGTTACTGATTTAAAGTACTTAAGGTCCTCTGGCAAATACCAAGGGAGTTGATTGTTAAGTCCAATCGCGCCATTACGGCTAACGGCAACAATGAGCGATATTTTCATAGAATAAGCCTCTTAAACAGCAACGGGTGCCGCAATCGGTCCATGTGATTGATAGTTTTGCAGCTCGAAATCATCAAAGACAAAATCAAACAAACTGGTAACCTGGGAATTAATTTTCATTGTAGGTAAATCAAAGGTTGATCGCGATAGTTGCTCCTCTACTTGATCCATATGATTAAGGTAAAGATGCGCATCACCAAAGGTGTGCACAAAATCACCAAGCCCTAAGCCCGAGACCTGGGCGATCATCATGGTGAGTATGGCGTAGGAAGCTATATTGAAGGGCACCCCGAGAAATACATCGGCACTGCGCTGGTAGAGCTGACAACTTAATTTCCCATCCACTACATAAAACTGAAATAAACTATGGCAGGGGGGCAACCCAGACTTGACCATGACAGGAATGTCCTGCGGATTCCAAGCTGAAACAATTAATCTTCTAGAGTCTGGATTGCTCTTGATGTCTTCTATTAATTGGGTCAGCTGATCAACTCCCCCAAAATTCCGCCACTGCTTTCCATAAACGGGGCCGAGGTCACCATATTGTGCAGCAAAGTCTCTGTCAGTTTTAATTTTTTCGATAAACTCTTTCATCACTGCGCGCCACTCGGGCGAATACATTTCTAAGGAAGTGTCTTGGCCTGTCTCCCGTAGCCAATTTTGATAAGGCCAGTCATTCCATATTCCCACACCGTTTTCTACAAGGTACCGAATATTGGTGTCACCGCGAATAAACCACAATAGTTCATGCAAAATAGATTTTAGGTGTACTTTTTTACTCGTTACTAAAGGAAATCCATGGGCCAAATCAAAACGCATCTGGTGTCCAAAAATACTCACTGTCCCTGTACCGGTACGATCTTCTTTTTTGACACCGTGATCTCGAATATGGCGAACTAAATCCAAATACTGTTGCATTAGGAGCGCTCACCCTTAAGTAATCCTTGAACACTTTTGCGCATCAACCATAGCCCCACAATAATCATAGGGATACACAGAGTTTGTCCTCTGGTCATCCAGTTAAACGATTCAAGCAGCGCCGCTTGGCCCGAAAACTGTGCATCTGGCTGTCGGACAAATTCAACACAAAATCGAAATACGCCATATAGAATTAAAAACAGACCGCCAACTTCTCCGCGCAAACGGGGTTTGCTAGCAAACCAGTTGATAATCAGGAATAAGACAAGCCCCTCTAAAGCTGCCTCATACAGCTGCGATGGATGCCTTGGTAACAATTCTGGATCAGCGGGAAATACCATAGCCCAAGGCACATCCGTCGGCCTTCCATAAAGCTCTTGACCAATAAAGTTACCGAAGCGGCCAAACATAAGACCAGTAGGCACTAACGGTGCTGCAAAATCGCCCAAGCTGAGAAAGGAAATTTGATATTTCCGACTGTAGATAAGTATTGCTATAACAACACCCATTAACCCGCCATGGAAAGACATTCCACCCTCCCAAATACGAATCAACATAGCGGGGTCTGCCAGCCACTTGTCGGCACTGTAAAAAAACATATAGCCAATACGACCGCCTAAGATGACGCCCCAGGCTCCATAAACAATTAGATCTTCCACCTGATTCTTTTTAATCGGGGACCACGGCCGTTGGCTATTGCGCAGCGCTAAACGCCAGGCAACAAGAAAGGCCAAAAGATACATAACGCCATACCAATGAACCTGCAACGGTCCGACAGATAAGGCCACGGGATCTATAGATGGGTAAGACAACATTGGGAGGAGCTTCTCTTAAGTATTCAGGGATACGATCATAGCGGTTTCTGTCCGTTACTGCCAAGAATGATGACAGAGAAAAAGAGAAATAGTTATACTGTTTGGTATGTGTTTACTTGCCTTTGCTTTCCATATGCATTCCGATGCGCCGCTGATTGTCATCTCTAATAGAGACGAATTTTATGAACGGCCAACGCTCCCAATGCATTGGTGGGCTGACGAGGCAATTCTTGCTGGGCGAGATCAGCAAGCTAAGGGTACTTGGCTTGGGATATCGAGAAATGGGCGCTTTGCAGCAGTGACTAACTTTCGTGATATTCGACGTAACGCCATGTCACAAGATAAGCCCCGCTCTCGGGGCGAACTGGTTACTAGGTTTCTTTCTTCAACTGAGGATGTACATCAGTGGGCGAGCTCTCTTAATAATAACTTGTCAGATTACGATGGATTTAATTTGATTATTTTTGATGGCATATCCTTGCTCTATCTCAATAATCAGGGTGATCCAGTGCAGGTGATTGAACCGGGTGTTTATGCTCTTAGTAATCATCGATTAGACAGCCCTTGGCCCAAGGTAGATCATGCTCGAGAGCAACTAAAAAGAACGTTATCTGCAGACACTATGAATCAAGCCACCTTACCCACATTACTAAATACACTCACTTTAGAAAAGACTTATGCGCCTCATTTACTCCCCGATACGGGAATTACTGCGGAATGGGAAGCACTGCTTTCATCGCCTTTTATCGTCTCAGAAGGATATGGTACCCGCGCCGCAACAGCTATAATAGTGTCTCAAGAAGGAAAGGTTAGCGTGGCAGAACAAGGTTTTGAAAATGGGAAAAAACTGGGGTTTAATCAGTTTGACTATCAAATACTAAGCAATTAATTTGGTGCTGTCCGATCGAGGTTTTGGACTTGTTGTTTTGAGCAGCTTAATAACATCCGGTTGATTCAGAGATTGCGCTAGAAAGGTGATAATTTCCTTCGAACTTGACATTTTCAATGCCTTCTTAGATAAGAGTTTCGCATCTTTCCTGGATACATTAAGTAATATTGATTTCACTCTAAGCAAGCTGCTTGCACTCATCGAGAAAGTCTCATAGCCTAAACCCAAAAGAATCACAGTACTCAGGGGGTCACCGGCCATCTCTCCACAAATACTAAGCTGGCAATTAACACTCGAGGCCTGATCATAGATTTGTTTTAGCGCCCTCAAAACGCTAGGGTGTAAAGTATGATACAAATCTGCAACTCTGGGATTGTTTCGATCGACAGCCAGTAAATACTGCGTTAAGTCATTCGTCCCAACCGACATGAAGTCAACTCGCCGACCTATTTCTTTTACCTGATAAACTGCGGCAGGCACTTCAATCATAGCTCCAATCAAAGGGCGCTTAATCGTGTAACCCTCTTCTTGGGTTAGCTCCTGGTAGGCTCGCTCAATCAGCTGTAACGCTCGATCAAGCTCAGGGACATTGCTAATCATCGGGAGCATAATACGTAAGTTATTAATACCTTCACTGGCGCGCAACATAGCTCTTATTTGAACCAAAAATATCTCCGGATGATCCAAGGATATTCGAATTCCTCTCCAACCTAAAAATGGGTTTTCTTCTTCAATGGGGAAATAGGGTAAATCTTTATCTCCACCAATATCCAAGGTTCTCATCGTCACTGGGCGAGGAGCAAAATCCGAGAGCTGTTCTCGATAAATTTCTATTTGTTCATCTTCAGTGGGGAAACTTGTCCTCATTAAGAAAGGAATTTCAGTTCGAAAAAGACCCACAGCTTCGGCGCCACTTTTTAGTGATCTTGCCGTGTCTTGCCTTAAACCAGTATTTACCCATAGGGCAAATCTAATTCCATCAGGAGTGTGGCATGGAATATCCCTGAGCTTTTCTAAATCCTTATTGAACAGCTTCTCTTCTCGCTGACGTTGCACATAGTGCCGACGAACCGATCGTGTCGCCCTACTTATAACATCTCCGGTGGATCCATCAACGATAAGCTCTTGACCTTCTAACTCAACCCATGGAAGGTTAATCGCTCCCATGACGGTCGGAATACCCAAAGCTCGGCCAACAATGGCCATATGTGAGTTGCTAGATCCTTTAAGAGAAATAATACCGACCAAGCGATGAACAGGAATATCTGCTAACGCTGTAGCCGACAAATCTTCACCAACCAACACAATTCTGCGTGGCATCGGAGCTCTATCTTTATCTTTAGCCTGCAAGTATCCAAGTACACGTACACCCAAGTCATTTACGTCAGCTGCTCGCTCGCGCAAGTAAGGGTCATCCATCTTTTGGAAGGTCCTCACGTGTTTGAGAATTACAGTACTCCAGGCACTTGGCGCAGCCTGACCCAGTTTAATTGCAGAGATAACTTCGTTGATGAGCACCCGATCATCAAGTAACCGAATATAGACCTCAAAAAGAGCAAATTCCTCTGCACTTAACTTACCTGATAAACCATTACCTAAATTGCGCATATCTCGCTTGGTAGCTTTCAGCGCCTCACGAAATAGTTTAACTTCAGCGCTGGGGTTATCAGTTAGTCGTTCTGGAACCATCTTTAAATCGGAGCTAGAAGTGACGAGAACCACTCGGCCAATTCCTACTCCTGACGAACTAGGAATGCCGGGGAATACTGCCTCTTTACTCTTGCCTCTTCCTGCAGATGCTAATTGGCGTAGAGCTCCTGTTGCCTCAGCATGAGCTATCGCTCCTGACAATTGCGCACATACAGTGACCACAAACGCTTCTTCTTCAGAAGCAAACCGGCGTCGAGTTTCCTGCTGAAGAACTAGAACTCCCAGTACTTTTCGGTGGTGAATAATTGGGACGCCAAGAAATGAATGAAAGGGCGCCTCACCAGTCTCTTCAAAATAAGCAAAGTTAGGATGTTGATCTGCATCTTGAAGATTTAGAGGCTCCTCTTTTGCAGCCACCAGCCCTACCAAGCCCTCTCTCATGGCCATGCGCACCTTTCCAATTGATTCTTGGCGAAGGCCCTCTGTAGCCATTAAAACGTAGTTCTGATCCGATTCATCAAACAGATAGACTGAGCAAACTCCTGCGCTCATAGCATCACGTACTTCTTTGACGATGATCGCTAAAACTTCGGATAAACTCCGAGCGCTATTTACTTCTTGAACAATTGTACGCAGAGATGACAGCATTTTTACGCTCTCGCCGCCTGCTGCTCAAAGCGCATATTTGCAGCAGCGAACTCATGTAAAGCATTGCGATACACATTCCGTTTAAAAGATACCACGGAGTTTATGGGATACCAGTAGTTGACCCATTGCCAGCCGTCAAATTCAGGGCTACCTGAGGTATCAAAGCAAACCTTTGATGTATCCCCAGTTAGCTGAAGAAAATACCATTTTTGTTTTTGGCCAATACATAGAGGCTTTGAATTCTTTCTCTGCATTGATGGAGGTATATGATAGCGAAGCCACTTTTTACTGCGCTGGATGATTTCCACATCTGATGACTCTAGCCCTACTTCCTCATAAAGTTCTCGAAATAAAGCTTGATCGGCGGACTCACCCTTATCAACGCCACCTTGGGGAAACTGCCAAGATTGCTGTCCCAGCCTTTTAGCTAGGAACACCTTGCCTCTACCATCACTAATGACTATGGCAACGTTCGAGCGAAAACCATCTTTATCAACCACTGTATCTCATCCTTTAAATTAGTTTCGTCCTCGCGGATCTATTGTTCCACAGTCTATAGTGTCATGGCTTGTTACGGATTATCAAGGAATGGGCTTTTGATTTCCCTTTATTCTCGGGAAAATCTTGATAGTATCGAGCCACTCAAACGGCCTTAAAGGAATACTCAAATGTTTTTCCCCATGTTTGCTATGTTTATATTGACTGTTGTGCTGGCTTTTGCCGCCGTTAAAGCGCGTATCGCCAGTGTAAAAAATGGCGAAATGAAAATTTCTTATTTCAGACTGATGTCAGGAGAAGCCTTACCAGAGAATGTCGCCAAAACAACGCGGAGTTTTAATAACCAATTTGAAGTACCCACGCTTTTTTATGTAATAGCAACTCTTCACATGATCATGGGTTTAGACGATCTCGCGGCGCAGGCATTAGCCTGGCTTTTTGTACTACTGCGTTATGTACATGCCTATATTCACCTTGGCAGTAATAATGTGAAGCTTAGAATGTTGATCTTTTTTTCAGGACTACTTGTACTTGTTGCGCTTTGGCTTCACGCTGCCCTGTCGGCTATTTAACAACTCTTTGCTTTACTTAGACCTTCCCTAGGCCTCAGTAACATTAAGTTATCACTGAGGCATCAGCAACTTTCTCTTGAGCCATTGTTATATGACCGCTATCCTTCCCATTACTTGAAACTAATTCGGCAAAACAATGGCTCTGGCAATTTTCGATCTTGATAACACCCTTATCGCGGGCGATAGCGATCACAGCTGGGGGGAATTCTTGATTGATCAAAGGAAAGTCAATCAATCAGAATACAGGGCAATGAACGATAAATTTCTCGCTGACTACGAAGCGGAAAAATTAGACATATCCGCCTATCTTAAATTTTCGTTATCTCCCTTAATCAATATGTCTGCCACCGAGTTAAACCAACTCCACAAAAAGTTCATGGCTCAAATTATTGAACCGTTAAAATTATCTCAAGCCAATGACTTGATTGAAAAACACCGTCAATCTGGTGATCGGCTATTAGTGATTACCGCCACCAATAGATTAGTTGTCGAGCCAATAATATCATCATTAGGCATTGATGAATTTCTTGCTACCGATCCCGAAGTTATCAGCGGCCGTGTTACCGGTAAAATTATTGGCACCCCGACATTTAGGGAAGGAAAAGTCGAGCGCCTAAGGGACTGGCTAAAGGAAAACAATGAGTCTCTTGAGGGAAGTTACTTTTATAGCGACTCCATTAATGACTTGCCTCTTTTGCAAGAAGTCGATCACCCTGTCGCTGTTGATCCGGACGACGCCCTACACGGAGAGTCGGAACGCAGAGGTTGGTCAATAATATCCTTGCGAAACTAATCTCCCTCAATGAATAAAAGATACTCATCCGCATCCATCATATCTTGCAATTCGTCGATATTGGCCACTTTTATGCGAAAGAACCATCCATCAGCATAGGGCGAGTGGTTAACTGTCTCGGGCTCGTCCTCAAGAGCGGGATTGATCTCAATAACCTCCCCTGATACGGGAGAATAAATATCTGATGCGGCTTTGACTGACTCAACCACAGCAATTTCTGATCCGGCATCGATTTCCGTACTCACCTCAGGCAACTCAACATAGACCACATCACCGAGGGCTTCTTGAGCATGATTGGTAATTCCAATGACTACTGTTCCATCACTGTCTAATCTCGCCCATTCATGACTAGATGCATATTTTAATTCTATTGGTAGATCACTCATAATTAACTCTCGATAATTAACTTTCAAGACTGCCAACTCCCTCACTTCTTATTGTTGGTAATCTGGTAGTCTAGGATTAAGGGTTAGTAGTGAAAATAAAAACCCTACCACCCCCTTTGGCAGCAAAATTATGTCAGCACACTTTTACCAACGCAAGCCACTGAGAAGTTATAGTTATGATCCGAGGAATGCTCCACTCCATCGCAATTCTAGCAGTGTTACTTTCTACTAAATCTTTCGCCGACCAAATCATATTAACCAACGGTGATAGCTTACAAGGCACAAAATCTGGAGAAACTGAATCTCATCTATTCTGGGAGTCGGACACCTTTGGTCCTTTAACTATTGCTCTGGATGACGTGGTGTCTATCAGTGTAGAAGCAGAGGTACCCGCAACCGAGATTACTGATCTTTCCAGCGAATTATCTTATGAATCTCTAGAAGGTGCTATCGGATTGTCTGGCCTACTTCGCGGCGGCAACGACGATCGCGAGGAGTGGGACGTTTCGGTTGACTTGTCGTGGCGCATTAAGAATATCAGGCACAGAGGGGATATCCATTATCAAACACGTCAGGAGGAAGATAATGAACCAAAGGAAAATTATGACATAGGCTATGCTTTTGACTGGTTTTTTAACGATGACTGGTACTGGAGCAACGCCGCCTCTTTTGGCGCTAATGATAATCGGGGACTAGATCAGTTTTACTCTGTAGGGAGTCTTGTCGGTAAGCAATTTTGGGAAACAGATAAGAGCGCGTTATCCTTAGAAACCGGACTCACTTGGATCAGCGAAACGTTTATTGTCACCACGCGAGATCAACGACTTATGCGCGATAAAAAAGATGAAAGACTGACGTGGAACTGGACGACTAATTATAAAAAGATGATTTTTGAGAATATTGAATTTTTCCATACTAACCAACTATTAATATCAGTTGAGGATGCAGACAACAGCCAATTTAATGCCGACATGGGCTTCGACTTTCCCCTAGTCGAAGATTTATTTACAAAAGTTGCTCTCAAATGGAATTACGATAATCAGCCTGCTGAAGGAATTGAAAAAATCGATCGTAGCTTTACCATAGGAGTAAACTATAACTGGTAAGGCTTTAGAGCCTAACTTCAATGGGCGGTTCATTTAGCGCAGCCAACTGCTCTCTTAATGAAAGAATATGGTCACTCCAATAGCGTGGTGAATCAAACCAAGAAAATGCACGCGGAAACGCAGGATCAGACCAGCGCCTTGCGATCCAAGCACTATGATGCATGATTCTGAGAGTCCGAAAAACTTCAATAAGCCGCAGTTCTCGATAATCAAAGCTATAGAATTCGTTGTAACCTTCGATTAATTCTGCCATCTGGTTTGTCTGTTCATGTCGATCCCCAGAAAGTAACATCCATAGGTCTTGGATAGCTGGCGCCATCCTCGCATCATCAAAATCTACAAAGTGCGGATAATCATCGCGCCATAATATGTTTCCTGAGTGGCAGTCTCCATGAACACGAATATTGTTAATCCTCCCATAATCACGAAGGATTTGATCAACAGTATTAAGGACATCTACTGCCAGTGAATCATATGCAAGACTGAGTTCTCTTGGCATAAATTTTTGACTGATAAGCTCATACGACTCCCAACCAAAATTACTCGCATTCAACATAGGGCGGTGTATAAACGGCTGAGAGGCTCCGACCCCATGGAACCTTCCAAGTAAGCGTCCAAGAATAAATAAATTGTCCAGATTATCTAACTCAGGGGCATGTCCACCCTTGCGTTCATAGAGTGCAAATCTGAATCCTTGATAATGACTAATACTGGCTCCCTCAGCATTAATCCAGGGGCATACCACTGGCAATTCTTGTTCTTGTAACTGAAAGCAGAATTGATGCTCTTCAAAAATCTGATCATCGCTCCAGCGCTCGGGACGATAGAATTTGGCAATCATTGGTGTTTGCGCTTCAATGCCTATCTGATAAACACGATTTTCGTAGCTATTAAGAGCTAAAAATCGACCATCACAAATAAACCCTTGGCTTTCTACGGCATCGATCAGTAGATCAGGTGTAAGCCGATCAAAAGGGTGGCTATTAAGTTCATTCATAAGATCTAATCCAGACTCGGTTTCCCGCGCATAATTTTCTTTTTACCATGCTGGGATTTCTTATCCATTCGCCTCATTTGAGAGCCTCGAGTGGGTTTCGTAGGTCGTCTTGGTTTTGCTGTAAATCCTGCAGACTGAACAAGCAGCTGTAATCTGGACAATGCTTCTACACGATTTTTGTCCTGACTGCGATAACGTTGTGCCTTAATAATGACAACCCCATCTTTAGAAATACGTTGGTCATTAAGCTTCAATAATCTTTGTTTGTAAAAGTCTGGTAGTGATGACTGTTGAATGTCAAAACGTAAATGGATTGCAGATGAAACCTTATTAACATTTTGCCCGCCTGGGCCCTGGGCACGTATCGCTGAGAAATCTAGTTCTATCTCAGGGATTGAAACTCCATTCGCAATAAATAGCATCAATCACTGGGCTCAACAAAACTAAATCGCGGGACCTGCTGACCATCTACTTCGACAGTCTCTTGAAACATCGTCAAGGGTCTCACCCACATGCTGTAATCGCCATAAAGTGTTCGATAAACAACAAGCTGCTCCCGCGTTTCACTATGGGTAGCAACCTCTATAACCTGATAAAGATTACCCTTAAAGTGCTTATATATTCCCTTACTAATACTCATGCTGGACTGTCCTGAGAGGTATGGACCTCAGTTTTAAAATGAATAAGATCAGATAGGCTTAATACTAGTCTATCACCATCCTGCAATGGCCCAACCCCCGCTGGTGTGCCTGTTAGAACGATATCCCCCGGTAAAAGTGTAAAAAATTGGCTTATATAAACAAGCAAATCGCCTACTGGCGTTAGCATGTCTGAGGTGCTGCCATTTTGTCGAACCTCTCCATTCTGATTCAACACAATCTGCTGAGTCTGCAAATCTCCACATTGATCGATTGAGATAAAGTCTGAGGTAGGGCAGGCTCCATCAAATGCTTTTGCTTTTTCCCAAGGAAGTCCTTTCTCTTTAAGTTCTTGCTGCAACTCTCTCAGAGTTAGGTCTAAGCTAAGTCCTACACCAAGGATTGCGTTTTGCGCTTCCTTTAGGTCACAATTTTTAAGGGTGCTGCCTATGAGTAAGCTCATTTCCGTTTCAAAATGACACTCTCCATGCACGGAGGGAATTGTTATTGGATCAGCCATTGGAGATAGCGAGGTACTCGGTTTGATGAACAGCACTGGTGCGGTGGGAACAGGGTTATTTAACTCTCTTGCATGAGCCGCGTAGTTCCTGCCAACGCAAACAACTTTTCCGATAGGAAGATCCAATTTTCTTCCATCAACAATATGCCTATACATATGCATACAAAGATTCCATTTTCACAATGCAGAAAAATTTCAGCACTCAATCAAGCTGCGATTTAAAAAATAACTGGTTTGCCGTCGTTCAGGTATATAGCACCTTTGGCAATTCTATAGATTAACCAAAGTGTTACCAATGCCCCACTAAACCACCCAAGAAGAACAATCCATGTCAAGAAAGCAAGAAAGCTCCACAATAGTCCATACCAAAAGGTATTCAGCTGCCAACGAAAGTGACTCTCAATCCAAGTCCCTCGAATGTCATCCATCTTGATATAGTTGATAATCATCGCTGCAACAGCGGTAAGTCCGCCGGTTAAAAACCCCAACCCCAACAGCAGGTATACCAGCAGAGCAATATTTTTGTCTTTTTCATTTTGTAAAGAATTTTCATTCTCTGCCATTGGCTCAATCATTGTTAGTCCTTTATCGTGATTACGCTAGTTTTCAGCTCTATTGAATAATTTTCCTGGGTTCAAAATTCCGTTAGGATCAAATATATTCTTCACCGAGCGCATTAAATTAATCTCTGTCTCAGATTTAGAATAATGCAGGTAGTCTTTTTTTAGAAGCCCAACGCCGTGCTCAGCACTTATGCTTCCTTGATATTTTGATACTAAGCGGCCAATTTTATCACTGACGCCCTTACATTTTTCGGTGAATTCCTCACTGGACAGCTCGTTTGGTTTAAGTATATTTAAATGTAAGTTTCCATCTCCAATATGCCCATACCAGACGACCTCAAAATTTAAATAATACTGCTCTACCAAATCGTCTACTTCCTTCAGGAAATCTGGCATTCGAGACACGCGCACAGATATATCATTTTTGTATGGCTGGTAGTGCCAGAGTGTCTCAGAGATATCCTCTCTTAGCTTCCACAATTTCTTTGCCTGAGATTCACTCTGACTAACAATACCCTCAATTACCCAGCCCTGTTCTACGCAATACTCAAACAGTTCAATTGCTGTATCCAGGATCTGACCACTTTTGGTCTCGAATTCTACGAGCGCGTAAAAAGGGGTCCGTGTATCAAACGGAGCACTGTGTCCTTGATGCCCAACTACCTTATCGAGCGCAAACTGAGAAAAAAACTCAAACGCCATTAGATTAATTTGGCTGTTAAATATTTTCAGCACATTTAGGATTGCATGGAAGGTATCCACTCCCAGCATTAAGACCACTGACTCTTCAGGTGGCTTAGTTAGTTGGATAGTTGCCTCACAAATAACACCAAGAGTACCTTCTGAACCGATAAAGAGATGGCGAAAATCATAACCTGTATTGTTCTTTATCAAGCCATGATTAAATTCTAAAATATCTCCTGCTCCAGTTACTACCTTAAGCCCTAACACCCACTCCCGAGTCATACCATAGCGAATAACATTAATGCCTCCAGCGTTCGTCGCTATGTTGCCACCGATTTGGCTCGACCCAGAAGACGCAAAGTCTACCGGATAAAATAGATCTTCATTAGCAGCAATTTTTTGTAAAGCCTCAGTCACCATTCCGGCCCCGACGGTCACAGTTCGATCAGTAGAATTAAAATCAAACACATTATTTAGGCGATCCATAACCACAACAATCTCACCGTCTTTGGCTACGGCTCCGCCACTCAAACCGGTACGCCCGCCAGATGGAACAAGAGCTAAAGAATATTCATTAGCAAGCCAAACAATGCTCTGAACCTCTTCGACTGAACCTGGCAAAACAATTACACTAGGTTTTGGCGACCAGTTTGTGGTTCGATCAATACCAAAGTGCTGTAAATCCTCTGACGAAGATAGCACGCGATTCTCCCCAACAATTTTCTGGAGGCTGCTAAGAATTGTCGTGGAAAGCATCTAATATCCCTTACGTTGCTAGATTTTTACGTATTAAAACCAGCGCAATAATATCATAAAGGCGTTTAACCATAGCTCGGAGCTATGTTGAACTCGCACCCTAAGATTAGGAATTTCCCTAAAAAGGACGTAATTGGACAAAAAATAGTGCTAAAAAGGGCTTTTTTCACCGTAAAATTAAACAAAATTAGCCAAATTGGAAAAAAAACAATACACTGCACGGTTCGTGGATCTAAACATTCGTTACTTATGTACGAAAGATTACGAAAAAGTCTTCCACTCAGCGTTTGTTGTTTGGAAGGTATTGGCTAGCCCCGTGATGAGGCTGGATATTTTTAACGCCTTAAACGGTATAAATTTTTAAAGTGAGGTTATTATGTCAGGGGAAAGAGTTTCTGGCACTGTTAAGTGGTTTAACGACAGTAAGGGTTTTGGATTCATTGAGCAAGAAGGCGGCGGTGACGTATTTGTTCACCACAGCGCAATTCAAGCTGAAGGTTTCAAATCATTGAAAGAAGGTCAATCAGTAACGATGGAAGTTACTCAAGGTCAAAAAGGCGCTCAAGCAGAGAACGTCATTGCTGACTAATTTCTGCCGCTGTCGCTAGATAGCTGTTAGCAAATTTTTAAAAAGCTCCAAATTTATTTGGGGCTTTTTTTATTCCTGATCGTATCTAATTCACAACGCAAAAAAAATCCCGCCAATAAGGCAGGATTTTTGATGTTCCCTCGGGCAGAAGCCCACCCAGACTAGCCGGGAACTACTTGATCTTTGCTTCTTTATAAATCACATGCTTACGGATAGTAGGATCATATTTCTTGATCTCCATCTTTTCCGGCATGTTGCGCTTGTTCTTATCAGTCGTATAAAAATGACCAGTGCCTGCACTGGATACTAGACGAATTTTTTCTCTCGCTGATTTAGCCATCAGTAATCTCCTTAAACCTTCTCGCCACGAGCTCGGAGCTCGGACAAGACGTTTTCAATACCATTTTTATCGATGATGCGCATTCCCTTGGTAGAGACGCGCAATTTAACAAATCGCTTCTCCGACTCAACCCAAAAACGATGGGTGTGTAGGTTTGGCTCAAAACGACGACGAGTTCTGTTTTTCGCATGAGATACATTGTTTCCAGCCATTGGGCGCTTGCCTGTGACCTGACATACTCTGGACATTTATCCTGCCTCTAATTTCGATTATTGTCTAAGGAAAACTCCTTTTGACAAAAGTATTCCAAAAAATTTAAACCTTGAATTCCGATGACCTTTCAAGGAGGCGCGTTTTATACCAGAAAGCCCTTCCTGAATCAAACGAAAACAGCGTAATCATAACAATTTTGCGACTTATCAAAGATTCTGCACAGGATTACATTTTCCCTTGCTCCGCTAGGGATGTTATCTCACCTCGACCGATAATAAAGTGATCTAGTAAAGGAATATCAATTAACCCAAGAGCGGACCTTAGCTTATGGGTTATTGCTATATCTGAAGAACTCGGGTCGGCTACCCCCGAAGGATGATTATGAGCCACAATCACGGCGGCGGCGTTTTTACCTAATGCCAACTTAACAACCTCCCTAGGATGCACAGAGGTTTCATTTATGCTGCCTTGGAACAACTCGTGATAACTAAGCAGTTGGTGCTTCGAATCAAGTAGTAGCACGCTGAAAACTTCTCTTTGATAATCCCGCATCTGAACAGATAGATAATCTTCCACCTGTTTCGGAGAAGTGAACACTGAGCCGTTGTTTAATTGTTCTTTAAGATAACGCTGGGTTAATTCCAGAGTAGCCTGCAGTTGACAATACTTTGCAGGGCCTAAGCCCTTAGCAGAACTAAAACTGTTTTGATCTGCTTTGAGAAGTGGTCCGATGCCGCCAAAACGATCCAATAGCTGGTTCGCTAAGTCTATCGCGCTTAGACCAGGCAATCCGGTTCGTAAAAAAATAGCTAGTAATTCGGCATCGGTTAGTGCTCCAGCACCCTTCAATAAAAGCTTTTCTCGGGGCCTTTGATCCTTAGGCCAGTGACGTATAGCCATAGTAAGTCCTTATTTATCACTATAGAATTCCTGTCTATAATGTTATCTTACCTTGCTTAACAAGGAGTGTCTGGACGGAAAATGTGTAGCCTATCAAATAAACGGATAATTGTTGGCGTGACTGGAGGCATTGCAGCATATAAAAGTGCTGAGGTTGTAAGGCGCCTCCAGGATCGTGGAGCAGAAGTGCGTGTCGTTATGACTCCAGGCGCAGAAGAGTTTTTGCGTCCTCTAACCATGCAAGCACTTTCGGGCCATCCTGTGCATACTGGATTACTGGATGAGAAAGCGGAAGCAGGGATGGGACATATTGAGTTGGCTCGCTGGGCTGATCTGCTACTGATTACCCCGGCCAGTGCTGACTTCATTGCCAATATGGTTCACGGTAGAGCAGACAGTCTTTTAGCCGCAATCTATTTAGCAACCCCCGCTAAGGTTGCAATTGCTCCAGCAATGAACCAAGCCATGTGGAGTCACTCTGCAAGCGTTGAAAATATCAACAACTTAACTCGCCGTGGGGTCACTATTATTGGTCCTGACAGTGGTTCTCAGGCCTGCGGTGATATAGGTCCTGGTCGAATGGAACAGCCAGATTCTATTGTCGAACAAGCTTCAAGCTTATTTAATAGCGGTGTCTTACAAGGGAAAAAGGTGGTCATCACCGCTGGTCCCACCAGAGAAGCTCTAGATCCAGTCCGATATATCAGCAACCATAGTTCAGGGAAAATGGGGTATGCCCTTGCAGCTGCCGCCATTGAAGCGGGGGCAGATGTCATCCTCATATCAGGCCCAGTTGCTTTATCTATTCCGGAAAGATGCCAGGCAATTTTAGTAATGTCTGCCAACGAAATGCGGCAAGCCGCTTTAGAGTTTGCGGAAGGCGCTGATATATTCATCGCTACTGCAGCTGTAGCAGATTATAAGGCTGCATCGATCGCCTCAGAAAAGATTAAGTCTGGTGATGACAAAATGACCATTAGTCTTGAAAAGAATCCCGACATTGTCAGCTCAGTAGCAAGTACTTTTGAGGATCTCTTTGTGATTGGGTTCGCTGCGGAGAGCAACGATGTGGAGACTTATGCGAAAGGAAAGCTAGAGCAAAAGCATCTGGACGCTATTGTAGCTAACGATATATCTCGTACCGACATTGGTTTTAATAGCGATGACAATGAAGTCAGTTGGATTGATGCTGATTCAACAATTGTTTTTAGTAAACGAAGCAAAGCCCAACTTGCAAGAGATCTTGTTGCTCAAATAGCTATCAAAATTAATCCCACACACCTTGACCAATAATAATGAATTTGTCGCAACCCAATGCAACCCCTTCTCCGGAACCTCTTTCTAAAAGAGATGATTTTGTGCTTGTCGATACGGTTTTTAGAGACTATGACATCCGTGGATTGGCTTACTCAGAGCTAAACGAAGAATTTGCTCTGCGATTAGGCAGGGCGCTCGGACAACTAGTCCTCAAGCGAGACCAGCGGGCTATTTATATTGCCCGTGACGGAAGACTAAGCTCAGCTGGACTTGCTGAAGCGTTATCAAACGGCTTAAGACTCTCAGGGTGCGAGGTAATCAATTTAGGGGAAAGTACTACACCCATCTTAAACTTTGCCATTCACCATAGAGCCAACGTAACCTGCGGCGTAATGGTTACCGCAAGCCATAATCCGGGGCCCTATAATGGATTCAAAATAGTTCTTGAGAAAGATGTGATTTCAGGACACGGGCTACAAGCACTCAAAGCTATGATGAGTGCCAACCACTTTTCGTCGCAGATTAAAGCCAAGCTAACTAATCTAGAGATCACGCCCCAATACTTGGAGCACATTATCTCTGACAGCAGAGTTAATTATCCTTTTAAACTAGTTATTGATGGTGGCAACGCTGTTGCAGGGCAAATTGCTGTGTCTCTTTTTGAGCGCTTGGGCTGTGTGGTTGAACCTCTCTTTTGTGAGGTTGATGGAAATTTTCCCAATCATGACCCCAATCCTTCGGATGAAAAGAATCTTAAAGCCTTAATTACAAAGGTAAAGGCAACTCAAGCAGATTTAGGTCTGGCATTTGACGGTGATGGTGATCGACTCGTTGTAGTTACTGGCAATGGCAAAATTGTATGGCCAGACCGACTAATGATGATCTTTGTTAAGGGCATACTTCAGGATCATCCAGGGTCTCCTATTGTTTTTGATGTTAAGAGTAGCAAGCGGCTCACCGAAATAGTTGAAGAATGTGGTGGTGTTCCAGTCCTAAGTAAAACTGGTCATGCTCATATAAGAAAATCAGTGCAGGAGAAAAATGCACTGATTGGCGGTGAATTTAGCGGACACATTTTTTTTAATGATCGTTGGAGCGGTTTCGATGACGGGCTGTATGCAGCAGTGCGGTTATTAGAAATTCTCTGCGAGCAGGAAATTCCTGCAGCCAGTCTTAATCAGCTGATTAGTGAATTTAGGACTAGCTGCTATACCCCTGAAATTTTAGTCCCTGTGCTTGAAACAGAAAAATTTGAACTCATGGATACCTTAACCAATAGGTGTCTGTTTAATGATGCTACTATTAAGAGAGTCGATGGTATGCGCGTAGAGTATGAACAGGGTTGGGGGCTGGTTAGATCATCAAACACAACTCCCAATTTGACCTTGCGGTTTGAAGCTGAAGACGAAATCCAATTAGAAGAAATCAAACAGCGTTTTCGTAAAGAACTAAAACCCTTTATTAATCACATAGAAGACTATATTTAATTATGTCACTCAGTCGCAAAGAAGCTGCAACAACCGCTCAAGTAATTTCTCGAGCACTCCCCTACATTCAGAGATTCGCTGGTAAAACAGTGGTCGTCAAATACGGGGGCAATGCTATGGTCGATGAGCGGCTCAAAGCAAGTTTTGCTCGGGATATTGTCTTAATGAAAGCTGTAGGTATTAACCCGGTGGTAGTTCATGGCGGAGGACCGCAGATAGGTGAGTTGTTGGATCGGCTCTCCATCAAGACCAAGTTTATTGACGGTATGCGCGTAACTGACACCAAAACTATGGACGTTGTCGAGATGGTGCTCGGCGCGACGATCAATAAGGATATTGTTAATTTAATTGGTAACGCGGGGGGGCGAGCATTTGGAGTAACCGGGAAAGATGGTCAGTTAATAAAGGCAAAAAAGCTAGTTGTTTCACACCAGACACCCGAAATGTCGGTGCCAGAAATTATCGATATTGGCCATGTGGGAGAGGTCGAGTCGATTAATAAGTCGGTCATTGATATGTTAGTGAAAAGCGGCTTCATCCCTGTCATCGCACCTATTGGCGTAGGGAGTGATGGTGCTTCCTATAACATCAATGCCGATCTAGTAGCGGGAAAGGTTGCTGAAATATTGAACGCAGAGAAGCTTATGCTACTAACCAATGTTGGAGGCCTACAAGATAGCAAAGGTGAAGTTCTCACTGGGCTAAATATAGACCGAGTTGACCAACTAATCGCTGATGGCACCATCTATGGAGGAATGCTACCCAAAATTCGCTGTGCTCTAGAGGCGGTTAAGGCTGGTGTCTCCTTTGCTCACATTATTGATGGGCGAGTCGATCACGCGGTAATGTTAGAGATCTTCACCGACGAAGGTGTCGGAACACTAATTACTAATCAAGAAACAGAAGGAGCACTCTAATGGCTGCTAAAAAAGGAGCGCGAGCTCAAGAAATTTTGCAGACACTCGCTCGCATGCTTGAAACGTCGAGAGGGCGAATCACCACCGCCGCGCTTGCCGCTGAGTTGGGGATTTCTGAGGCCGCACTGTATCGCCACTTCCCCAGCAAAACGCGTATGTATGAAAGTCTTATTGATTTCATCGAAGAAACGATTTTTGGTCGAGTAAGGAGCATTGTTAGTGATGAACCTGATGCAGTTAATCAATGCTACCGGATACTTAGTTTAGTAATTGCCTTTTGCCAAAAAAACCCTGGTATTACGCGCATATTAAATGGTGATGCCTTAGCTATCGAGAATGAACGCTTGCACAATCGAGTGGCCCAATTTTTTGATCGTCTAGAGTCTCAGATTAAACAGGCACTTCGAGAAGCTGAAGTCCGCGACGGTTTAAAGTTAAATGTCCCTGTATCTGTCGCGGCTAATCTAATGCTAGTGAGTGTCGAAGGAAAGATAAGTCAGTTCGTTCGGAGCGACTTTAAAACATCGCCGAATCAGCATTGGGCCGAACAGTGGGCATTAATTACTTCGGGTATTTTTGATTAAGCTAACAACACCGAGACCCTTAACTGACACCGTAGGCTGTCCGGTACTCTTTAATCGCATTAACCAGATCATTAGAATCTGGCTGTTGCTCAAGATAAATTAAGATATCATCAATATCGATAATGCTGACAACAGGCAGCGAAAAATCTCTCTCCACTTCTTGAATCGCTGATTCGCTGCCATTGCCACGCTCCTTGCGATCTAAGCCAATCACCACCCCTGAAGCTGTGGCTCCGGACTGTTCAACCATTGTCATTACTTCTCGTATCGCAGTACCGGCAGTAATAACATCGTCAATAATGAGGACTTTACCGTTTAACGGTGCGCCTACAAGCGTGCCACCCTCACCATGTGCTTTTGCTTCTTTTCGATTAAAGCAATAAGGAACATCAATATTATGGTTGTCCGCTAGAGCGATTGCAGTGCTCGCTGCTAGTGTAATTCCTTTGTACGCTGGCCCAAAAAGTACATCAAACTCTATACCAGACTCGACTATCGCCGAGGCATAACAACGGCCCAGCTCAGCCAGGGCTCTACCCTTATAAAACTCCCCTGCATTAAAAAAGTGTGGGGACACTCGCCCAGATTTTAGCGTAAATTTCCCAAACTTAAGTGCTCCGGCACCCAGCGCATTATCAATAAATTGTGTTTTATAGTTTTGCTTCATGGTCATCACTCTAATTGGATTACTGCGCCAGAGCCATCTGCTGAACTCTCACTAAGTCCGCTACACCTTGCTTCGCTAATTCTAACATTGTGGTTAGCTCTTCAGCACTAAAAGGGGCTGCTTCGGCAGTCCCCTGTACTTCGATAAATCCGCCTTCGCTATTCATTACCACGTTCATATCGGTCTCAGCATTCGAATCTTCGGCATAATCTAAATCAAGCACCGGTATACCTTTGAAAACACCAACAGAAACTGAAGCTATCATACCAATGAGGGGATCGCCTTTGATCGCTTTACTGCGTTGCAAGTGCCGAATTGCGTCAATGAGTGCCACACAGGCGCCCGTAATAGACGCGGTTCTTGTTCCCCCATCAGCCTGAATAACATCACAATCGATATTAATCGTGTGCTCTCCCAGTTGTTTGAGGTCCACCGCTGCTCGTAATGACCTCCCAATGAGCCTCTGGATTTCTTGAGTCCGACCACTTTGCTTGCCTCTCGCAGCTTCTCTTCCCATACGACTATTCGTTGAACGTGGCAACATACCGTATTCTGCAGTCACCCAACCCTCCCCTTTGCCACGGAGAAATCTAGGGACACCGTTCTCAACACTCGCAGTACATATCACTTTGGTATTTCCAAACTCTACCAAAACTGAGCCCTCTGCATGGCAGGTATAGTCTCGAGTAATCTTAACTTGGCGTAATTGTTCGGGGCGACGGCCGCTGGGTCTAGACATAAATTGGATTCCTAAAGTGAAGTTAACAAATATTTTCAGGCGGAAGTGTAGCAAATCTAACACCCCCGTGGCCGCCTTTGTTACCATGTAACCACTAAATTTTTATCAACTGGAGATGATATGCCTCGAAGCATGACGGCATTTGCCCGCACTACAGCAGATTTCTCATGGGGATCAGTAACCTGTGAGCTTCGCTCTGTTAATCACCGCTTTTTAGAACCAAGCTTTAGACTTCCAGAAACATTGCGTGAAATTGAAATGACTTTGCGTGAGTTGGCCCGCAAAAAACTTAGCAGAGGGAAAATAGATTGCTCGATACAGCTAGCATTTAACAACACTGATGCCTCCGTGAATGCTGATCTAGACTTGGCCAAACGCTATATTGATATTGCCCAGCAGATTGCCTCTGAAATAGATCAGCCTGCCCAGATTTCGCCTTTGGATATTATGCGTTGGCCTGGCATTTTAAAAGATCAAGATGTTGCATCAGATAGTCTGCATAAGGCCGCTATTGACACCTTTAGTGGGGCTATCGATGATCTACTTGAAGGTCGCCAACGAGAGGGAGAAAAATTGGCCGATATGATAGAGCAGCGACTCATTGGGATCGAAGTTCAGACGGCAATTGTTAGAAATCACTTGCCTGAGATTCTCACCCACCAGCGCAAACGCCTAGAAGAAAAAATGGCCGATATGGCCGCACAATTGGATCCAGATCGGCTTGAACAGGAAATGATAATTATTGCTAACCGGTCAGATGTTGATGAAGAGCTTGATCGGCTAGAAGCTCACCTAGATGAAATTCGCAGAGTGCTCAAGAGCAGAGAGTCTATCGGTCGAAGGTTAGATTTTTTAATGCAAGAACTTAACCGTGAAGCCAATACCCTAGGCTCAAAATCCATTGCTGGCATTACTACACAAGCATCAGTGGAACTAAAAGTATTAATTGAGCAAATGCGAGAGCAGATCCAGAATATCGAATAATGTTTGGCAAGCGCAATCTTTAATCAGCAGAAACTCTGTCAAGATAACCGTGTTCAGCCATACAGTCTGAATAACTGATTTGATTTGCGTCGCTGGCGATAATATTTTCAGCTGATGGTATGTGAGTAGCTACAGATGAGCATAGTTGGCTCACATAGGCTGCCTCTTCCCCGGGATCAAGATCTTTGATCGCGCAAGATGTTAGCACTATAAATACAGCGGCAACCAAAATGATCTTTTTTGTCATAGTCTCCCCTAGCTTTCTTTCATAGGGCCGCCCAAAGTAATCCGTTACATTAAATTGGAAAAATCTTTGACGACGTAGTCGCCATCAGCTTCTGCGACAACTTTACCTGCTGTATCTCTCACCACAATGTGAATTGTAAAATCAAAACGCCCGGTTGATTCCAAAGCTTTCTTCATGGCGGCCGCGTCATCTGCATTAAACTCAGTTTCGGCAGTAATATCCGTCATTGCAGGGCGCAAAAACTTGATATTTAAGCCAGCTATTACTGGCTGGTATTTAGGATTGCTAAGGTTATCTGCAGCGATTAAACCACCGAGGTACTCTGCAGTCATCCACATAGGCCCCGCATGCACGATATTGACGTGATTTTTAGTATTGTCATTAAGTGGTATTCGGGACCTGTATATCCCGTCTTCAATGCTTTCTACCTGCAAACCTAAAAAAGTGTAAATAGGGCAAGCTTCATGAGCAACCTGTTGGTAATGCTGTTTTAAATCCATGCTTTCCTCAACTCAATAAATTGCTGAAAATCCAAAATAAAATGCCAGTAATTACGCTTGAGCATAACCCTAGAGTAATAAACATGCAAAGTGGCCAATGTAAGCGGTGTTCAATAGCAATTTTTAGTACACTGGTGTCAACAGATGCACTAACATCTATTTAAGCGTCAACGCTAAAGTATCTCCACTCAACTATGGGACCAATTAAACGCTATGAAGAAAGGTACGCTTTTTATTATCTCCGCTCCCTCAGGTGCTGGTAAAACCAGCCTGGTTTCAGAAATCCTAGAGCGAGTTACCAATATTAAAGCGTCTATATCTCATACCACGAGAAAATGTCGCCCGGGAGAAATGGATGGAATCAACTACCATTTTGTTGACGAGCCTACCTTTGCCGGCATGGTCAAGAAAAATGCGTTTCTAGAGTACGCTGAAGTTTTTGGTAATCACTATGGTACCTCTCAAGAGTGGGTTCAACTCGCACTCGAGGAGGGAGTCGATGTTATATTAGAAATCGACTGGCAAGGTGCTGAACAAGTGCGGCAGCATTTTTCTAAAAGCATTAGTATTTTTATTCTCCCTCCCTCAACACAGGCCCTTGAAGATCGACTTAATGATCGCGGGCAAGATAACGCTGACGTTATTCAACATAGGATTGCGGCAGCAAAAGAAGAGATGAGTCACTACGCTGATGCCGACTATTTGGTAATTAATGATGACTTCGAGTTAGCCCGGCATCAGCTTGAAGCTATAATTATCGCCCAAAGGTGTCATCTCGACATTATGAGTGCGGAGCCGATTTTGTCAGATCTTCTATCTTAAGCACTTGTTGGGGATGCTGAAACTCCACGAATAGCCCCTTAATTTAACCACAACAATCACGAAGACAATTATTGTCGTAACCCTCTGATTTAGGTAAACTAGGGGGTCTGCGCAACGGAAAGTTGCGGTTAATTGATAAATTACTTTTAAATTACCAAGGTCGGCGCAAAAATGGCTCGGATTACAGTAGAAGATTGTTTAGATCACGTTGATAATCGCTTTGAATTAGTGATGGTCGGCTCAAAACGTGCACGTCAGATAGCAGTAGAAGGGCGTCCCGCACTCATTGATGAAGAAAATGATAAACCGACCGTTATTGCTCTGCGTGAAATCGAGCAAGGTTTGGTCACAGCAGATATCCTTACTGAAGTCCCTCAAGACTATGAGATTTTAGACGCCGAAGAAGTAGCAGACAGTGCAGAAGCGACGGACGTCCCTCAAGAGCCTGCTGTATAAGGCTGATAATATTGAGGAGGGTGGACTAAGGTGCTTCAAGGGCTGACGGATAAACTCTCTTCATATCTTGATCCAAAAGAAGTGGATCGGGTGAAACGCGCTTATCACTTCTCTGAGAAATGCCACCTTGGGCAGATGCGCCAAAGTGGTGATCCTTACATTACTCACCCACTAGCTGTTGCTAATATCCTTGCTGATCTCCACATGGACCATGAGAGCCTCATCGCCGCTTTGCTGCATGATGTTATTGAAGATACCGGTGTCAGCAAAGGGCAGATAAGTCGTCGTTTTGGTCGCACTGTGGCTGACCTAGTTGATGGTGTCAGTAAGCTGGGCGAAATTGAGTCTGCATCAAGAGCTGAGCAACAAGCGGAAAGTTTTCAAAAAATGACACTGGCGATGTCTCGCGATATCCGTGTTATGTTGGTTAAGCTGGCTGATCGGCTCCACAATATGCGCACCTTAGGTGTACTGTCTCCAGAAAAACGTCGTCGCATCGCTCGTGAAACAATCGATATTTATGCCCCCATCGCTCAGCGACTGGGTATCAACGATATTCGTCTAGAGTTTGAGGACTTGGGTTTTGCCGCGATGTATCCGCTGCGGCACCGGCGCTTGCGCGAAGCACTAAAAGCATCACGTAAAAATCGGAAAGAAGTAGTCACTGAAATACATCAATCAATAGAAATGCGTTTGGAAAGTGAAAAGATCAATGTGCTAGTGAAGGGACGCGAGAAGCATCTTTGGAGTATCTACTTAAAGATGCGAGAAAAGAAAAAATCCTTCCGCGATATTATGGATGTTTTTGCCTTTCGCTTGGTGGTAGATAATGTTGATGACTGCTATCGAGCACTGGGGATCGTGCATAATATTTATAAGCCAGTTCCAGGAGAGTTCAAGGACTATATTGCCATTCCTAAAGCTAACGGGTATCAATCACTCCACACGGTTTTAGTCGGAATGCATGGCGTCATCATCGAGGTGCAAATTCGCACGAAAGAAATGGAGGCGATGGCTAATTTTGGAATCGCAGCACATTGGGAATATAAATCAGGGCGCAACAATGTTGAGGTTAGCCAGCGCAAGGCGGCAAGATGGGTTCAAGGACTTCTTGAAATGCAACAACAAGCAGGAGATTCTCTCGAGTTTCTTGAGCATGTAAAAGCCGACCTTTTTCCCGATGAAGTTTATGTTTTCACACCGAAAGGTAAAATAGTTGAGCTTCCAACCGGTGCTACACCAATCGATTTTGCTTACTCCGTGCATACTGGTTTGGGTGATAGTTGTATCGCATGTCATGTGGATGGCGAACTAAAACCGCTATCAGAGCCATTACAAAGCGGGCAAAAAATCGAGATCGTTAGCTCAGCCGGAGCCCAACCTAATCCAAATTGGTTAAACTTTGTTGTGACAGCAAAGGCCCGCAGTGCTATTCGCCATTTTCTGAAAAACCAACAACACGATGAGTCTGTTGATCTGGGCAAACGCTTACTCGACCAAGCGCTTGGAAATTTAGGCTCCAGTTATGCCCAATTAAAAAAATCTGACATTAAACGTCTACTTAAAGAAACAGGGGCATCTACTTTTGAGTATGTCCTGCAGCAGATCGGCTTAGGCAATCGAGTGCCCTTTGCAGTTGCCAATATTATGGTTCTGCCAAGTAAGCGCAAGGTTTCAGATGATAAGAAAAACTCAGACCTACCAGTTGTGATTGATACCTCAGAGGGACTAATTGTTCAATATGGTCGGTGTTGCCATCCGATACCCGGAGATCCAATACTAGGTCACATGTCACCGGGGAAGGGCATTGTTATTCACTTAGAGTCTTGTCGGAATCTAAAGGAAATTCGTCTAAATCCCGAAAAGTGCATGCCACTGGTCTGGTCATCTGTTGTAAAAGGAGAATTTGCGGTTGAATTAAAAGTAGAGGTTACGCCAGAACGAGGCTTTGTTGCAGCTCTAGCAGCCAGAATGACCGAAGAAGATGCCACCATAGAGCATATTAGTGTCACTGAAAAAGATGCTTTTACCAGTATTGTCGATGTCATCCTAACAGTAAGAGATCGTATTCATCTTGCAGATATTATGCGCAGGGCTCGCAGTTTAAAACCCGTACGCAGAATCTATAGAGTAAAAAACAAATAGTACCAGCACTATAAGGAGAAAGTTGTGCCAAATAGAGCATTTATCCATACCGATAGCGCGCCTGCCGCCATCGGCACATATTCTCAAGCCGTCAAGGTCAATAATACAGTCTATCTTTCAGGCCAGATTCCTCTCGATCCGAGAACTATGGAGCTGGTCAGTGATGAGATCTCTGATCAAGTTTCTCAAGTTTTTCGTAATTTAGCCGCTGTTTGTGCAGCATCAGGTGGAGATTTAAGTAATATAGTAAAACTCAATATCTTTCTCACTGATCTTAGCCACTTCCCTATCGTCAATGAAATCATGGGCCAGTACTTTAATGAGCCCTATCCAGCAAGAGCTGCCATTGGTGTTCGAGCATTGCCCAAAGGTTCCCAAGTGGAAATGGATGGTATTTTAGTTATCTAGAAAACTAGCTCACGCTAATGGTTTTGAGAGATCCGTTTCGGCTACCAGAGGATCAGGCTGATCATTTAAGAGAGAGCTGGCTCTAGCCTAAAGGGGATGATCAGAATATAGACATCTCTATTGAAAATTTCTGTGATCTGGTTTGCAGAATGGTGCGATGATTAGATCTAAGTAAAGTTTTCGTCAAGCTTCCGTTCGACTCCACTCTCGATCTCATTCCCAGCGCTTCTAACCCTATCAAGCCCCGTTTTATATCAAATATGGTATGTGGTAGATAAATATTATGCATTATTATTATATGCATGCTAACTCTATACTGTTCAGCGAGCGAGAGGCACGCAATGGTATATATTTTACTCTTTATAATGGTTTCACTAAACGGTGTAGCGGTAACAGATATGGATCTTGCTAAACGCAAGCGACGAGCAAATCACAATATTATCAATGAGCTAATAAACAACGATAAGTAAACTTTCTAATGAGAACTCTTATCCAACAGGGTTTTTATTATTGACGTATATCCTTCTCTATAGGAGGGGTATTGGAGCTGGTAGCCAGTTTGAATTAACCTTTTATTGTCGTAGCGCCGAGTTCCGGTACGAGATGAACTGACCTCTTCAGTCAAGACAACGTTTAATTTCCCAGCTAACCACTTACGCATGTCGTGTTGTGTGGCAGGCTCACAATCAGTTCCTAAGTAGAGCTTTTCCAGTTTTTGCCCGTTTAAGTGTCGATTGACTAAATGAGCCAGAAAACCGGCACAGTCGTCACTATGAATACGATTACTCCACTGCTTGGGTTGGGCTGGACTACCTATACCATTCTTAACACTGTTCAATAAAGCGAGACGCCCAGGACCATAAATTCCTGAGAAGCGAACGATCGTAAGATCACAGGATACTGCTGCCATGATATCTTCAGCTTTTTTCAGCGCCCGTGCAAAAAAACTCGCGGGGTTGACTGGCGATTCCTCATCAAGCCATTGATTAGTGCTATCACCATAAACACTTGTACTTGATATCCATATAACTATTTTAGGCTGGTATTCAGCATTATTAATTGAACTGGCAAGTGCCGTTGCGGTATCAACATAGGCTTTTTGGTAGGCCTCCTCAGTACGCGCTTCTGGAGTCAATGTAGCAATCACTACATCGAACTCCTTTGAGAAAATACCCGCTAAATCCTTGTCATCGGAAAGATCTCCCTTTAGTGGAGTTATGGAACTCTGCAGAAATTGAGGATTGCGCTTTAACCCAAAGCATTGATGCTCTTTAGCAAGCCTAGCTGCGACTCTTTGTCCTATATCTCCACATCCGGCTAACAATATTTTCAATTAAAATACTCTCTGCAATTAAAATTAGCTATTATAGATATTCTACCATCAAGAGATAGCTATGACGTTAACTGAACTTCGCTATATTGTAACGCTCGCACAATGCAACCATTTCGGACAGGCGGCTGATCGCTGCAATGTTACCCAGCCAACTCTGAGTATAGCGGTTAAGAAACTTGAAGGTGAGCTTGGTGTCAACATTTTTGAGCGGTCAAAAAGCAACGTTCAGCTAACGCCGATTGGGCAGCAGATAGTCGACCAATCGCGACGTGTGTTAGAAGAGGCCTCTGCAATTAAAGACATCGCCAAGTCTGGTATGAATCAACTCAATACTCCGCTTCATGTTGGGGCGATCTTCACTATTGGGCCCTATTTGTTCCCTCATTTTATACCACCATTACAAAAGTCCACACCCAATATGCCTCTGGTTATTGAGGAGAGCTATACCAGCACCTTGCGCAAGCGCCTGAAAAGCGGGGAGGTTGATGTGATTCTAATCTCTTTGCCATTTAGCGAACCAGATATTTTGGTTCAGCCGCTTTATGATGAATCCTTTGTCTTGTTGATCCCAAAAAGTCATCCTCTCACTACAAAAAAAGAGATCGAACAGGCAGATCTAGACAATGAGAATGTCCTTATGATGGGAGAAGGGCATTGCTTTAGGGACCAAGTCATCGAGGCCCTCCCCAACATCAATCGCAATGATAGTCCTCAGGCATCCATTAGAACCATGACCGAGGGGAGTTCGATAGAGACTCTATGTCATATGGTGGCCTCTGGGTTAGGCATTACAGTATTGCCAGAATCTGCGGCTATTGGGGCAAGGGAAAGAAATAGTGCCTTAGAGATAAGACCCTTTGCTGGCCTTTCGCCGTCTCGCACAACAGCACTGGCCTGGCGTACTAGTTTCCCACGACATAAAGCCGTTGACGCATTGCGTACCGCCATTCTTTCTAGCACACTAAACGGAACAACTAAAAGCTAATGGCTAGTTTAGGGCTGGATAGGGTCGGTGTCGAAACACTACGGGGAGTCGGTCCACAGCTAGCTATTAAATTGAAAAAGTTAGGCCTCTATAGTCTTCAAGATCTACTTTTTCATTTGCCATTGCGTTACATCGATAGAACGCAGATAACTCCAATAGGAGGTGTACAACCACAGTCTGAGGTCGTTATTGAAGGTGAAATACGTGCTAGCGACGTGGTCTTTGGCCGCAGGCGCAGCCTCGTTTGCCGTCTACAAGATAATAGTGGGACGACGACATTAAGATTTTTTCACTTTAGTCGAGCACAACAAGAACGATTGAAAGCAGGTGCCCTGATCAGATGTTTTGGCGAGGCTCGACGAGGAAAATCTGGCATTGAGTTCTATCATCCTGAATACCAGCACCTTGATAAAAATCACCCAAAATCACTAGATGACACCCTTACTCCTGTATACCCCGCCACTGAGGGGGTAACTCAAACTCGTATTAGGGACCTTTGCTCTCAATCCCTAAAGAAATTAGATAATCAGTCCATTGACGAACTGCTGCCCTCTCTTCCGGAAAGTGGCCTATCCCATCAACTGTCTTTCTCCTTAGTCGGTGCCCTCAAACTTCTACACAACCCACCTCCTGGTACCGCTCTGAACTTGTTGGCTTGTGGCGAACATCCCGCCCAACAGCGTCTAGCAGCAGAAGAGTTAGTAGCTCATAATTTAAGCTTGTTGCGCCTAAGGCAAAGAATTCAACAACAACAGGCACCTATTCTTAGTGAAGATAAAATAGCCAAAAATTCTTTATTAAAACAACTGGGCTTTAACCTTACTTCTGCTCAAAATAAAGTGATCGCAGAAATAAGTGCCGATATAAAATCTGCTATACCTATGCTCCGCCTAGTACAGGGTGACGTGGGCTCCGGAAAAACCGTTGTCGCCGCTATGGCTGCTGTGCAGGCTATCGCTAATGGATCTCAAGTGGCGTTAATGGCGCCTACCGAAATACTTGCTGAACAACATAGAATAAATTTTGAGAAATGGTTTAAGCCTTTGGGTATTAGAATCGCGTGGTTAACTGGAAAGATAAAAGGTAAGGCCAGAGAGGCTCAGTTGTCCGCTATTGCCGATGGCAGTGCCAAGATGATCATTGGAACCCATGCCTTATTCCAAGAAACAGTTGTGTTTAATAATCTCGGGCTGAGTATTATTGATGAACAACATCGCTTTGGTGTTCATCAAAGGCTTGCTCTTCGTCAAAAGGGCTTCGATCCAACGTCGACATTAAGTGAGCATGGCTCAGCACCTCACCAACTTATCATGACGGCAACTCCAATACCTCGAACCCTAGCAATGAGTGCCTATGCAGATCTTGATTGCTCTGTAATTGATGAATTACCCCCTGGCAGAAAACCTGTCGATACGTTGGTGCTGAGTAATATCAGGCGCAATGATATTATCGAAAGGGTCCGAGCTTCATGTATAGCTGGGAGACAAGCATACTGGGTTTGTACTCTTATCGAAGAATCAGATGTGTTAGAGGCTCAAGCTGCTGAAGTCACTGCTAACGAACTGAAATTACTGCTTCCCGAGCTTTCCATTGGCTTAATTCATGGTCGTTTAAAACCAAAAAACAAACTTGAGATCATGGAGGCTTTTAAAAGTGGCGAGATTAATCTTTTGGTGGCCACAACCGTTATTGAGGTCGGTGTAGATGTTCCCAATGCAAGCTTGATGATTATCGAAAATTCTGAACGCTTGGGCCTATCTCAACTACATCAGTTGCGTGGACGGATAGGCCGAGGATCACAAGCCAGTCACTGTGTTTTACTCTATAGCCCACCAATATCTGGAAATGGCAATGCTCGCCTTAAAATAATGCGAGAAACTACCGATGGTTTTAAAATTGCCGAAAAAGACCTTGAATTGAGAGGCCCTGGTGAGGTGTTAGGTACTCGTCAAACTGGTGATATGCAATTGCATATTGCAGATCTACAGCGAGATAGTCATATGCTTACTGATATCAAAATTATTGCCGGCTACATTTTAATCAATCATCCTGACAATGTTGACGGCTTAATCCGTCGCTGGTTAGGCCACAGCGAAAAATACGCCCAGGCATAAAAACAGCTCTCTCGGCATAAATTCATTTCATTTTTATGGCAACCTGTTATATTGCAAAAAACTGGAGGCACACCATGGACTTTAGTAATTCAATCTCAAATCTGTTTGGTAAGTCGCCGATCAAACCCCTGCAAGAACATATGGCGTTGGTCGTAACCTGCGCGTCCCACCTAGAACCTTTTTTTGAAGCAGTTATTGCTAATAAGTGGTCCAAGGCCAGTGATATCTTCGATAGAATTACCGACGATGAAAACCAGGCTGATGATCTTAAGAAACAATTCCGTTTAAATATGCCCAAAAGCTTATTTATGCCCGTTTCGCGGGGTGACTTGCTCGGCATTTTGGCTCAGCAAGACAATATTGCTAATACTGCTAAAGACGTTTGTGGCATCGTATTGGGCCGCGAAATGGATATCCCGTCTTCGCTGCAAGCTGATTTTATTGCCTACGTAAAGAGTGCAATTGAAACCTGCGAAAAGGCACGCAAAGCAATCGATGAGCTCGATGAACTCCTTGAAACCGGCTTTACTGGTCAAGAGGTTAAATTCGTTAAAAAGCTGATACGCGATTTAGATAGCCAAGAACAAAAAGTCGATAAACGGGAACGCAAGTTACGTCATCGTTTGTTTAAGATGGAAGCAGACATTCCACCCGTTCACGTCATGTTTCTCTACAACGTCATTGATAACATTGGCGCTATAGCAGACACAGCTGAGCAGGTAGGCAACCAGCTCGAACTTCTATTAGCAAAGTAATTTTTTAAGAGAGCGATTGCCATGGAATTATTCACTGAATACGGAACAATATTAATCATCCTTGCGGGTGCCTTTGGCTTCTTTATGGCTTGGGGTGTTGGCGCGAATGATGTTGCCAATGCTATGGGTACTTCCGTTGGCTCTAAAGCACTAACTATTAAGCAGGCAATTTTAATTGCCATGGTTTTTGAATTTGCAGGTGCCTATTTAGCGGGAGGAGAAGTCACTTCAACCATCCGAAAAGGTATTGTTGACTCCAGTGTGTTTGTCGACTCTCCAGACTTGCTTGTATTTGGTATGCTTTCTGCTCTTCTCGCTGCCGGCACCTGGCTTATGGTAGCAAGCTTTATGGGCTGGCCAGTATCAACTACGCATTCTATTGTTGGTGCAATTGTTGGCTTCGCTGCCGTAGGTGTATCTACTGATGCAGTTAATTGGGACAAGGTTAGTACAATTGTTGCAAGTTGGGTTGTATCCCCCGTAATTGCTGGAACTATTTCATTTGCTATTTTTCGTAGTGTTCAAAATCTTATCTTGATTCAGGATAATCCTTTTGAGCGTGCTAAACAATATGCTCCGATGTATATGTTTGCTGTGGGTTTCCTAATGGCAATGGTAACCATCCTTAAGGGGCTCAAGCACGTTTTCAAGGACATTGGTGTCTCACTGACTTTTGGAGAATCAATAGTATGGGCGATTATGTTTGGTATTTTAGTGGCTATTATTGGTACCTTTTTGCTGTCTCGAGTCAAACGTAATGAAGAGCTAGAAATCGGTAATCGGTTCGCTAATGTTGAGCGCGTATTTGCAGTTCTAATGATATTCACGGCCTGTAGTATGGCCTTTGCTCATGGCTCTAACGATGTTGCTAATGCGGTGGGCCCTTTGGCCGCAGTGGTCAATGTGGTTAGCTCTGGTGGTGATATAGCCGCTAAAAGCTCAATGCCCAGCTGGATTCTACTTTTGGGCGGTGCAGGAATCGTGTTTGGTTTAGCAACCTATGGCTTTAAAGTCATGGGTACCATTGGACGTAAAATTACCGAACTGACCCCCAGCCGAGGTTTCGCAGCTGAGTTAGGTGCAGCAGCAACGGTAGTCTTTGCTTCAGGAACGGGCTTGCCAATTTCCACAACTCATACTCTAGTAGGGGCCGTATTGGGAGTCGGCCTTGCGCGAGGTATTGGCGCTCTTAATTTACGGATGATTGGGTCAATCTTTTTGTCTTGGGTAGTCACCTTGCCTGCCGGTGCCGGATTGGCAATCTTGTTTTTCTTTTTCTTTAAAGGTGTTTTTGGATAATAAATAATAAGTAACTTAGTACTTTATTAAGCCACACCGGTTTTCTGAAAACTAAAGGTGTCCAACCAAATGTCCATTGTTTTAAGGTTTTTTAGGTTTGGATAGAAACACAAAAGGTATGGCCAAAGGCCCAAATAAAACACCCATCCAGACCCAAAATCGAGCATCCGCATGACGCTCTTTAGCGATGGTATAACAGACATAAGCACTTGCTAAAGTCGCTAAAAACAAAACTAAAATGAAGGGCATATCGAAGCTTCCTATAATTTCAGGCGCAAACCGGTGGTCGCGATATTAAACCCCTGAGCACGAACCCCTTGAGCTTGGTGACTATTTACGTTTAATAGTGGATTAGTATGGTTCATATGAATAAACCATACCTTCTCTCTTTGCTCTCTGGGTAGCAATGATAAGGTCGCCATGGTTTCGACCACAAAAGGATGGGGTATTTTTGACATATCACGTCCCGGCAGCTCATTGTTATCATAAAACGTTGCATCTATCAGAGCGTAGTCTACTAACTGTATTCGTTCTAGAATATTTTCTTTCCACTGAGACCATTTATTAATATCTGGAATAAAAAGTGCCGTTTTTTTTGGTCCCTGTATTGAATAACCTACGGTTTCAGAAAATTCATCTCGGTGGGGCACCAAAAAAGGTGTCACTTTAAGATTATTTAAAACTTCAGAGCGATCATTACGTAACGGTATCAAGGATATGTTGTTAAGAGCAATTAACTGACTCCAAGGGCCATTCTCTCGCAAATACTGCTCCATCTTAGGCATAACATATATTGGAAGCCCATGAGCTCCCATAGCTTCTCTGCCAAGATACATTAGTCCAGTATAGTGACCAATATGAGCATGGGTAATAAAAATACCATTTAAGCTAAAGTCATCGCTCGGAGCTTCCTGCTCAAGCAAAAAAAGTTGCTCTGGAAGATCTGGTGTGGCTTCAAAAATATATTTCTTTTTACTAGATGGGTCGATCAAACCAAGGGATGTGGCGGTTATCTTTCTCTCAGGGTCATTCCACCCGGGCATACAATGTGGTTTATAACACCCCGCTTGAGGAAAACCAGCATCTTGGGCAACACCTAATATGTAGATATAAGGCGCCCGTTCTTCTGCAAAGACAGCGCCAGACCCGGAAATAAGGAAAATTAAGACTGCTTTTAACAATGTGTTCATTAAATGATCTCTTAGCCTCTGAATAAGCTCTCACTTGAAGCTTCTTGCCTACTTGGGCCTACTTTAGAATAATAGTATCTCTCTTAGGTTGCCAATCAGGAGGTCCAAAAATATAACCTAGTACTTCATAAAATGACTTAGCACGTTTTATGTCCTTACTCATCGCAAACCAAGTATGAAAGGTAATTACAACTGGATTGTTTGTACCGATATTTTTAACTAACCCGAAAACAACAGGAGACGTCTCTCTGACATAAGTTCCAAACATTCGATCCCAAACAATCAATAAATTCCCGTAATTGCTATCCACATATTCAGGGTTAGTACCGTGATGGACTCTGTGAGTGGAAGGTGTGTTGAAAATCCCATCCAACCACCCAAGCTTATCGACCCACTGAGTATGCCCCAATACACCCCAGAGTCTTGAAAAAAGGGCCACCACCACGGTAATACTGGGGTCAAAACCCAAAAGGGGCATGATTATATAAAACGGAGTCTTAGAAATAGGGCCAAACCAAGCTTGTCTGAATGCAACAGAAAAGTTCATCTCTATACTGGAGTGATGATTCATATGAATTGCCCATAAAACCCTAATTCTATGAGCACAGCGGTGGTACCAATAAAATACAAAATCAATCATAACTAAGGTCAAAAGCCAAACCGCCCAGATAGGCATTAAGTCATTAATCGTGAAGACTCTAAACTGATATATAGAAAAATATAAGACAAGCACCGCACTCTGGATGAGCAGTGACATAGCCACATTTCCTAGTAATAGTCCCAAGGTACCGGTTGTATCATTAAGCTTATAGAAATGACGCTTATGGTAGGACGAATACAGCGCCTCGAGAGCAATAAGCATCCCTATAAGCGGCAATCCTACGGCATAAATATTAGAAGTAGTAATTGTTTCCAATAACTCGCTCTCAGAATCTGAAAATTTCCAAACTAGTATAAACCGAGCCGATGGTTAAACCTAACCCCTAGATTTAAAGTTTAAAACTCCATGATTTTTCTCTAGGGATGTCACTGCTAGAGCATCACGGCCAGAATTCTTAACTGAGTACATTAAATTATTAGCAGACAACAATAAATTTTCATACTGGTTTACTTTATTCGGATACATGGTCGATAGACCTATACTCAGTGTGAGAATAGGTTTAGTGGGTGCATTCTCATTGGGAATCTTAAGACTACGTATGTTTTCTACTAATCTTTCCATGACCAACTTTGCACCAATTTGGTCAGTATCACCCAACAAAATCATAAACTCGTCGCCACCGTATCGGGCACAGATATCCTCTGGGCGCTTTGCAAGTTGGGAAAAACTAGATGACAAAAACTTAAGATATTTATCGCCAATACTATGGCCGTAGGTATCATTTATCATTTTAAAATGATCGATATCTATAAACGCCAGTGATAAAGCAGACTTGGTTCGCGCGCTTCTTTTCCATTGATTTCGCAAAAAGTCCTCAAAGCACCTTCTGTTAGCAAGGCCGGTCATTTCATCGGTCCGTGCTAACTTTTCAATTTGTTCTTCCGCTGCCTTCCGCTCCGTAATGTCTTGATGCGAAATGACTAAAAATTGTGAGCCCTCTACAGTAAATCGAGTCACTCGCATCATAAACCAGCGCAGCTCTGTAGGGCCATCACACGGATAATCTAAGTAATAAATATCTTGTTCTGCACGTGAGACTTTCCTAATCCCAGCGGCCGCTTTTATTGCAAACCTATCATTTTCTCTCGCTGCATCATCACAGACCTGCAGATAATTCATACCTACCCAACCTTGGTACAGAACTCCATTATTAGTAGCCCCTAGAGTATCCCAACTAGAATTGACATAAATAATCTTGCCATTTGGCTCTATGACTACAATGCTCTCTGTCGTGGAATCCAGCACAGATTTGAAAAAATTATAGGAGTTGATCAAAAGTCGTTACCTTAGAAATTGGCGCACAGGCAGCAAGTAATATAAACGATGCCTCGTCTTTATCAGACAATTAATGAAGTCGCGCTCTAACGATAGACCTTAAGAATCTACTTTGAAGTAAAACTAGCTAAACGAGTGTTTAAAACGTGACACTAGTCACGTTTTTCCGACAATATTCCTCTCTTTTTCGAGATTAATATCAATAAAACCTTTGAAATTTTTGTCTGAGCCACTCGAACAATACAATTTTAGTTTATTTTGGGATCTAACTCCCCTGATAGATAGCGTGCGGTCATGGTTTCCAAGTTTAAAACATCTAGCTTAGAAGCTTTTCCTGCGGTTTCAAATGCTTCGTATCGAGCTACAGCGATGTCTTTCATAGCGGTAATGGTCTCTTTGAGATAAGCGCGAGGGTCAAAAGCCGCAGGGTTCTCCGCTAAAAATCGGCGTACTGCTCCCGTAGATGCGAGCCTTAAATCAGTATCAATGTTTATTTTTCTGACGCCATGCTTGATGCCTTCACAAATTTGGTTCACTGGCACGCCATAGGTTTCAGGAATTTCGCCACCAAACTTATTAATAATTTCTAACCACTCTTGTGGGACGGAAGATGATCCATGCATGACCAAGTGTGTTGATGGAATGCGCTGGTGTATTGCTTTAATTCTGTCAATGGCCAGGATATCGCCAGTCGGTGGTCGACTAAATTTATAGGCACCGTGAGACGTGCCGCAGGCAATGGCGAGCGTGTCTACCTGAGTCTTTGCAACGAAATCTGCTGCCTCCTCTGGATCTGTGAGCATTTGCTCATGGGAAAGGATCCCCTCAGCACCAACGCCGTCTTCCTCGCCAGCTTGTCCGGTTTCTAGAGAACCAAGGCAACCAAGCTCTCCTTCCACTGACACGCCACAAGCATGCGCCATCTCGACAGTCCGCTTTGTCACATCTACATTGTAGTCATAGCTCGATGGGGTTTTACCATCTTCCTCTAGAGAGCCATCCATCATTACAGAGGTAAATCCAAGTTGGATTGAGCGCTGACAAACAGCTGGGCTGGTGCCGTGATCTTGGTGCATGCACACAGGGATATGTGGCCACTCTTCAACAGCGGCTTGAATTAAATGTCTCAAGAAAGGCGCGCCAGCGTACTTTCTAGCGCCAGCAGAGGCTTGCACAATGACGGGACTGTCAGTTTGATCCGCTGCCATCATGATAGCTCGCATTTGCTCGAGATTATTGACATTAAACGCCGGTACGCCGTAGTTATGTTCGGCAGCATGATCCAGCATTTGTCTAAGTGAAATAAGCGCCATGGGCAACCTCCTTTCTATCTTTCACTGTAATTCTAGTTACAGGTTTAAGTTCTCTATTTTTAAACCAATTGTTCCGCTCGATTCTGCAATATTGCAACAGCTGGAAGCTGTTTCCCTTCAACATATTCTAGAAATGCACCGCCGCCAGTAGAGATATATGACACCTGGTCCGCAATATTATATTTATCAACGGCTGCCAAAGTATCTCCGCCGCCTGCAATAGAGAACGCGTCACTATTGGCTATAGCTCTGGCTAATATTTCTGTACCCTGACTAAACTGCGTGAACTCAAAAACTCCAACAGGGCCATTCCATATAATTGTGCCCATGGTTGTAATCATTTCAGCTAATTGTTTAGCGGATTCAGGTCCGATATCAAAAATCATATCATCTTCCTCCACATCATCAACTAACTTTATAACAGCTTCTGTAGTCTCAGAAAACTCTTTACCGACAATAACGTCAGTGGGTATTGGGATATTAACTTTCGACATAAGCGCCTGTGCTGCGGGTATTAAATCAGCCTCAAAAAGAGACTTGCCCACGGGCTTTCCTGCTGCAGCAAGAAACGTGTTTGCAATCCCACCGCCAACAATTAACTGATCGACCTTATCTGCTAAGCTTTCCAGCACCATTAACTTAGTGGATACTTTAGAGCCACCAACAATGGCTGCAACTGGGGCTGTTGGACTGGCTAGGGCCTGCTCTAACGCATCTAACTCATTCGCTAAAAGTGGACCAGCACATACCGCTGGTGCATATTTAGCAACGCCATGGGTTGAGGCTTGGGCTCGATGTGCTGTGCCAAAAGCGTCCATTACGAAAATATCACAAAGCTCAGCATAAGCCTGAGCCAAACTATCTGAGTTGCTTTTTTCACCAATGTTAAATCGTACATTCTCTAACATCACTAGGCGATGATTACTGACAATACTCCCATCGCTCCAGTCTCTAATGAGGTGTACTTTTTGCTCAAGTAATTTCCCTAAATAATTAGCAATCGGAGCCAAGCTAAATTCAGAGTTAAATTCGCCTTCGATAGGTCTTCCCAAATGAGACATGATAATTACTTGCGCCCCACTATCAAGCGCATATCGAATGGTGGGCGCCGCAGCTTTTAGTCGCGCCGCACTAGTGATGTGACCCTCTTTAAGTGGAACATTAAGATCTTCACGAATAAGTACTCGACGACCCCTCAAATCTAGATCAGTCATCAGTTTTACTTTCATTTACCTTGTATCCTTTTGGATTTTCAATCTTTATTAGTAACGTCTTAGCCGGCTGTTTTGAATAATGTGGACCAATGGCGAAGAGTATCTAACATCCGATTGGCATAACCCCATTCGTTATCAAACCAAATCAACACTTTAACCAGTTTATTTTGACTCACCCTAGTCTGACTAGCATCGACAATTCCACTGCGGGGGTCATGGTTAAAGTCACATGAAGCAAGTGGCTCTTCAGTGTAACCAAGGACATCAGTCAAATATCCCTCACTGGCATTAGATAAAGCCCGATTAATGGCGTCTACATCAACCTGGTTATTCAGCATAATGGATAAATCAATTGCAGAAACATTTGCCGTGGGAACTCTCATTGCTTGCGCCTGAAATCGTCCCGTTAGCTCTGGAAGCAAACGGTCTATGCCAAGGGCAAGTTCTGTATCGACAGGAATAATAGACTGCATTGCGCCTCTTGTTTTGCGAAGATCCGTATGGTGGTAAGCGTCAATAACTGGCTGATCGTTCATTGCTGAGTGGATAGTAGTAATCACACCGCCATCGACGCCAAAAGAGTCGTTAAGGACACTGATCACAGGCACCACACAATTGGTCGAGCAGGATGCACTGGATATAATAGTTTCATCCCCACTTAAAACCTGGTGGTTAATCCCATAGACGATAGTTGCATCAACATTCGACTCAGCAGGCTGAGAAAAAAGAACTCGCGTAGCACCAGCCTTTAAATGAGTTTCGGCCGTTGAACGATCACTGAAAGTCCCACTGCATTCTAAAACGACATCAATACCAAAACTCGCCCAAGGCAACTGGCTGAGATCTTCTTGGTGGCAAATTTGGATGACATCGTCATTCACCACTAGCTTATCTTGTTGCCATTCAACTGTCCCTGGAAACCTTCCGTGGGTCGAGTCATAACGTGTTAGGTGTGCCATGGTTTTGGTTTCCGCAGGCTCATTAATTGCGACGACTTGAACCCACTGCCTGGCATTTGATTCGTATAGAGCCCGCAAGACTGAGCGCCCTATGCGACCATAACCATTAATGGCGACCCGTAACACTAGCCAATTGCCTCCAAGACATTCGCAACAACGTTTTCTACCGTAAAGCCAAACTCCTTCATTAGCTCGCCCCCAGGAGCAGACTCACCAAAGCTACGCATACCGACTACTCGACCATCAAGGCCTACAAATTTATGCCAATAATCTGCGTGTAATGCCTCTACGGCAACCCTTGCTCTTACTGCTGGGGCCAGCACTGAGTCTTGATAATCTGCTCCTTGAGCTGAAAATATTTCAGCGCAGGGCATAGAAACTACGCGAGTACTAATACCTTTCCTCGCCAATGTGTCTGAGGCCTGCATCGCTAGTTCAACTTCTGAGCCAGTGGCAATAAGAATCGCCTGTGGGTCAGCGGAATCCTTTAACACATAGCCACCACGGGAAATCGCCGCAACCTGTTCGTCAGTTCGTGGCATTGGTGCAAGGCCCTGTCGACTAAACACAAGCGCACTCGGCCCATTTTGATTTTCGATGGCGCTTTTCCAGCATACGGCCGATTCGACTGTGTCGCATGGACGCCAGGTGTTTAAGTTGGGGGTTGAGCGCAAGGCGCTAAGTTGCTCAACTGGCTGGTGAGTCGGACCATCTTCACCTAAACCAATAGAGTCATGGGTATAAACGAATATGCTCTGCTGCTTCATAATAGCGGCCATTCGCACAGCATTGCGCGCATATTCCATGAACATCAAAAAAGTAGCACCGTAATTAATGAAGCCACCATGAAGAGCAATACCATTCATCATTGCGCTCATACCAAACTCACGAACGCCATAATAAATATAATTACCATCAGCATTGTCCGCGCTGATATCTTTAGATCCAGACCAGATAGTTAAATTAGAGCCTGCCAAATCGGCTGAACCACCAAGTAGTTCAGGTAGCAATGGACCATAGGCATTTAAACAATTTTGCGATGCTTTTCGAGAGGCTACTTTTTCCATTTTAGCCTGGCAATCAGCAATGTAAGCATCTGCTTTCTCACCGAAATCAGTTGGGAGTTGGCCACTTGTGCGTCGTTCGAACTCGACGGCAAGATCAGGGAATTCCTTTCGATACGCATCTAGTTGCTCGTTCCAAGATGATTGGGCGGAAGCTCCTTTCGCGGAAGCATCCCATCCTTCGTAGAGGTCGCTAGGGATCTCAAAAGGCGCATGGGCCCAGCCCAGTTGCTCGCGAGCTAGTACAATTTCATCTGCCCCCAAAGGTGCACCATGACAATCTTCCTTTCCTTGCTTGTTTGGAGAACCAAATCCAATAATCGTCTTGCAACAGATTAGAGTAGGCTTGTTGGGCTCACCTCGAGCTACCTCGACAGCCGCCTTAATCGCAGCACTGTCATGGCCATCAACATCAGGAACTACCTGCCAACCATAAGCCTCAAAGCGAGCCGGAGTATCATCGCTAAACCAACCTTCAACCTCACCGTCGATAGAAATACCGTTATCATCATAAAAAGCGATTAACTTGCCGAGCCCTAAGGTTCCAGCCAAGGAGCACACCTCATGAGAAATACCTTCCATCAGGCAACCATCCCCAAGAAATGTGTAGGTCTGATGATCAACAATATTGTGTCCTGGGCGATTAAACTGAGCAGCCAAAACCTTCTCTGCTAAAGCCATACCAATCGCATTACTGACGCCTTGCCCGAGGGGCCCTGTGGTCGTCTCTACGCCCGGCGCGTAACCGTACTCTGGATGCCCTGGAGTTTTTGAATGCAACTGGCGAAAGTTTTTGATTTCCTCAATGGGTAATTCATACCCTGTTAGATGCAATAAGGAATACAAAAGCATCGAACCATGACCATTTGACAGAACGAAGCGATCCCGATTAACCCAATCAGGATCTGCTGGATTATGAACAAGGTAATCATTCCAAAGCACTTCGGCGATGTCTGCCATCCCCATTGGAGCTCCTGGGTGACCACTGTTAGCTTGTTGTACAGCGTCCATACTGAGCGCACGGATAGCATTAGCGAGGTCTCTGCGTGAGGCCATGAATTTTTACTCCTAAAGGGGAAATTAGATTCCTTTATTGTCTCTCACACAGCCTTATCAGTAAACCGATATTCGTTATTGGCATGCAGGATATTTAAAGAACCGAGAAAAATCTTATGTTCTTTTTGTTATATAAAAATATTTTGATATAGAAAGCCTACGTGATACCATGCCGGCATGATTTCTAACGCCCAATTCGAAAAAGAGTCCCGGTCTGCTACGGACACCAGCGCAATTACTGCTTTATGCAAAGCTGCAGGAGATCCGTTGCGCATGCAGATATTAAAAGTATTGCAACAAAATGCTTATGGAGTTCTAGAATTATGCGATGTTTTTGATATCCGCCAATCAGCGATGAGTCATCATTTGAAAATTCTTGCGAACGCGTCTCTTGTCGCAACCCGCAGGGAGGGTACTTCTATTTTCTATCGCCGAAATGAGCTAAACCCTGATCCTGATTTACAAAACCTGCAAGACAGTCTTTTCCAGACCATTGACTTAGCGGCTCTTGACTTGGATTACACTAATCGCCTAGCTACCATTAATGCAGATCGGTCTGCAGCTTCGGTGGCATTTTTTAATCAAAATGCTGACCGGTTCGAACAAAATCAAGACTTGATTGCCAGTTGGTCGGACTATGGCGAAAGTATTGAGGAATTTTTACCAAGGCATACCGCGGGTCTGCAGTCCGCTCTAGAAATTGGCCCGGGGTATGGTCAGTTCTTAAAAGCTCTTTCCTCTGTCTTTGATAAGGTGACTGCCCTAGATAATTCTGAAGAAATGCTAGAGCAGTCCATTGCGAGAGCCTCCGCGCAAGGGCTGCAAAATATAGCCTTTGTTGTTGGCGATACCCAACAGGCTTTAAACCAAGGGACTAAATATGATTTAGTTTCCCTTAATATGGTGTTACACCACAATCCAACACCTGCGGAAATTATTAGTGATTGCGCTCAGTTGCTCACTAAAAGTGGTGTTTTGATTATTACAGATCTATGTGCCCACGATCAGGAATGGGCCAGAGAGTCCTGCGGTGATATCTGGCTTGGCTTCGAACCTGAAGCTCTAACCCGTTGGGCTGAAGCCGCTGGCTTCAAAGAAGGCAGTAGCCTTTATCTTACACAACGTAATGGATTCCGCATCCAACTACGCCAATTCAGTTTAGAAAAAAGTTAATTTAAGGAAATTTTATGTCTACTTATAATGTATTCACATCGGAGTCTGTTTCTGAAGGACACCCGGACAAGATGGCTGATCAGATTTCTGACGCAGTTGTCGACGCTATCATCTCAGATGATCCCGACTCTAGGGTCGCTGTAGAAACTATGGTGAAAACCGGAATGACCATCATCGCCGGAGAAGTAAGAACTAATACCTATGTTGATCTCGAGGAAGTCGTGCGCAACGTTATTACCGATATTGGTTACGACAATTCTGAGGTCGGCTTCGATGGAAATACCTGTGCAGTGTTAAATGCTATTGGTAAGCAGTCTAATGACATAGCTCAAGGTGTTGATGCTGGCGAGAATAAAGATATTGGTGCAGGAGACCAAGGCTTAATGTTTGGATATGCCACCAACGAAACCTCTGTCCTGATGCCGGCACCTATCTACTACTCTCATCTGTTGGTGAAGCGACAAGCGGAAGTGCGGAAAAATGGTACTCTTCCTTGGCTACGCCCCGATGCTAAGAGTCAGGTGACTCTCCGTTATGATCAAGGCAAACCTGTCGCTATTGATGCCGTTGTGCTGTCAACACAACACTCTCCAGATATCTCTTTGAGGGATTTACAAGAGGCGGTTCGATCTGAAATTATCGCCCCTATTTTGCCAGAAGAGTGGTTACATGAAGGAACCCAATACCACATAAATCCCACCGGCCAGTTTATTATTGGTGGTCCAGTGGGTGATTGCGGTCTAACTGGCCGGAAAATTATCGTCGACACCTATGGTGGCATGGCTCACCACGGCGGTGGTGCTTTTTCTGGTAAAGATCCTACCAAGGTTGATCGCTCTGCGGCCTATGCCGGTCGTTATGTAGCAAAGAATATTGTTGCAGCTGGCCTTGCTGATCGCTGTGAAATTCAGATTTCGTACGCCATAGGCGTCTCTGAGCCTACCTCCATTAGCTTGGATACTTATGGCACAGGTAAGCTTTCGGAGGATGAAATCTCCAATTTAGTTCGCGAGCACTTTGATCTTCGTCCAAGCGGTCTTATTGAGATGCTGGATCTACGCCGGCCCATTTATCGAGATACCGCTGCCTACGGTCACTTTGGTCGCGAGGAAGAAAACTTTACTTGGGAAAATACTGACAAAGTAGCGCTTCTAAAAAAAGCGCTGTAACAACAGACAACGTTTATTAGCTTTAATATTCATACATAAGGAACTACACAATGACTGCATTCGACGACTATAAAGTTGCCGATATCTCTCTTGCCGATTGGGGTAAGAAGGAAATCTCTATCGCTGAATCTGAAATGCCAGCACTAATGGCACTACGGGAAAAGTATCGTGCCGAACAACCCCTAGCTGGAGCGCGAATTCTGGGCTGCATCCATATGACCATTCAGACCGCTGTTCTTATTGAAACGCTAACAGCCTTAGGTGCCGAGGTACGATGGACCTCCTGTAATATTTTCTCAACTCAAGACCATGCAGCAGCAGCGGTTGCCGCTAATGGCACACCTGTTTTTGCTTGGAAAGGCGAAACAGAAGAAGAGTATGAGTGGTGCCTGGAACAACAGGTTTTGAAAAATGGCGTACCCTGGGATGCCAACATGGTTCTTGATGATGGTGGTGACTTAACATCGCTGTTACACCAAAAATATCCAGAAGTACTAGAGTCTGTCCATGGTATTACTGAAGAAACTACCACTGGCGTGCATCGCCTTTATGAGATGCTTGAGTCTGGGGAGCTCAAAGTTCCTGCCATCAATGTTAATGACTCCGTCACCAAGTCAAAGTGTGACAACAAATATGGCTGTCGTCACAGCCTAAATGACGCGATTAAACGCGCAACTGACCATCTACTTTCGGGTAAAAAAGCTGTAGTCGTCGGGTATGGTGATGTGGGCAAAGGTTCTGCTCAATCTCTGCGCCAAGAAGGCATGATTGTTAAGGTGACAGAGGTTGATCCGATTTGTGCTATGCAGGCCTGTTTAGACGGTTTTGAAATTGTATCAACTTACAATGATGGGGAAGTCTCTAACGGCGTAAATACCGAACTGCTCGCAAATACTGACATGTTGGTTACCAGCACTGGTAACTACAACGTATGTGGTTCAGACGTTTTGAGCGCACTAAAAAGTGGTTGTGTCGTCTGTAATATCGGTCACTTTGATAATGAAATTGACACGGCATTTATGCGTGAGAACTGGCAGTGGGAAGAGATCAAGCCTCAGGTTCACAAAATTTATCGTGACAAAGTAGCCAACGACCATCTTCTTTTGCTCGCTGAAGGACGGCTAGTAAATCTTGGTAATGCTACTGGGCACCCAAGTCGTATTATGGACGGTTCATTTGCCAACCAAGTATTGGCTCAAATTGATCTGTATGGGCGTCAATTTGCGGCGCAAGACGCAACGACCCAAGCTAAAATGTTGCGAGTTGAGGTTCTTCCTAAACATCTTGATGAAGAAGTGGCTCGACACATGGTGAATGGTTTCGGCGGTGTGATGACTAAACTCACCCAAGAGCAAGCTGATTACATTAACGTACCTGTTGAAGGTCCGTTTAAAGGAGATAGCTACAAGTACTAGTTTTTGTAGTGACACTCTCGAACCCCTGGTTTCAATTTTGGGACTAGGGGTTTTTTATGTTTAGATTAAAGGGCAGATTTATTCTCATTTTTATCGTAACCTTGGCATCTAGATTAAGGATTACTCAGCATGCGCGTACCGCGACTCTATACTGCACAGCCTTTAAAAATTAATACTCTTGTTTACTTGGGTAAGGACGCTAGCCGTTACCTCGGATCAGTCCTACGCATGTCAGAAGGCCAATCGGTCGTCTTATTTAACGGGCAGGGTGGTGAATTTCAAGGGGAGCTAGTCGACCTGACTAAAAACCAAGCGACTATCTCTGTTCTCCAATCTAAGTATGAAGACCGAGAATCTCCTCTCAAAGTGCATTTAGTGATTGGTATTTCTCGCGGTGAGCGAATGGATTGGGTCATACAAAAAGCCACAGAGCTCGGCGTTAGTGAGATCACACCTGTCTTCACAGAACGTTCAGAGGTGAAGTTATCCGGCCCTAGATTAGAGAAAAAACAAAACCATTGGCAACAAATTGCCATCAGTGCCTGCGAACAATCTCATCGTAATATTGTTCCAACTGTTCACGGGTGTTCTACGCTCTCATCTTGGCTTGAACATAACTTAGAGGGCTTAAAGATAGTTTTGCACCATCGCACACATCAAAAGCTGGCAGACATCGAAAAACCTAAGCAAGGAGTCACTCTGCTGGTAGGTCCAGAGGGCGGGCTATCTGATCATGAAATTAACTTGGCTGAAAACGAAAACTACAACCCTCTGATGTTAGGTCCAAGAGTGTTACGAACTGAAACAGCTCCACTAGCGGCTATTAGCATTATGCAATCTCTGTGGGGAGACATGGGCTGATCAGATCAATGATGCTAACAAGTAAAAGATGTGTGCGCCATGAAGGAGGTTTCATTAGATTGCGCTTAAACAGCGCGATATGCTTAGCCCTAATGTTTAATGTCAGCGCCTTTGGTGCTATTTTTGGGGACGGTGACGCACAGAATGGCATTGAAGATCAGCGTCAATTAGCGCCCAGAAAAATATTACAATCGGTAGGCACAATATATTGTGATGGTGCTCTCCGAGGCACTGCAACTCACGTTTCTACACCCTCTATCGCACAATCAAATGCTGCCTCAATTATCCTAACAGCGGCCCATGTGATCTATCACAAAAACACAGAGATTCTATTTGAAACATGTGTTTATCGACCACAGGGAAAGCGCTTGGGCTCTATCGACTTTGTTAAGACCTCTGCCCATCGGTTTGATCCTCACTCAAGCGATAGGATGCAACAAGCCACCCAAGACATTGTTTTTATTGCTCTAAAGAAAAAGTTAAGAGGCTCTGGCTTAACACTGCAGGCAAAGGAAGACGCCGATAATGAGCTGCAGTTAATTGGCTATAATCAAAATAAAGACCACATTAGTGTCAGTGATGACTGTAGAGAGTTTTCTTCAGAGAAATTTGCCAACAACCTTTTGCTCTTGCACAACTGTGATGCTGGGAGAGGGGCTTCCGGCGGACCTATACTGGATGCAACGTCAGGTTCGGTTATTGCTGTGCATGGCGGTACACTTGTTATTAGAAGCGGCAATAACCAACCATTAAATATTATGCAAGGGGCAATTCCAGACCCCGAGGCACTTATTAATCAGGGGCGTAAAATTGACTCAGATATCATCGCTCGGCTCAAACGCTTCACTGCATATCCTGCCAAGAACTCTCAACATTAAATTCGATCTCACGACTAAATCCTGGGATATTAATACCCTGATTTGTAATACAGACTGATTTCTCATCAATCAGGTTTTCACCAAATCGATAGATAACATTTAAACTTCCTCTATCGGCCTGCTCAGCATAGTCAGTAGCGCATTGACGAGTGCGCTCACGTCGAGTTATATACTCAGAAAAAGTAGATTCATAGCGGCGCGCTAACATAGCATTGGTTTTATCTGCCGACAGGACAACCGCTGTCGCATTATTACCGCCAAACCCTTTCGAATTAATAAAGGCTACCTGCATGGGTTCTGCACTAACATCGATATCTTTGAGAGCGAAAGTAAGCTGGTCCTGTTGCACATCCTCAGCAATCTCTGAAACCGTTTTTATCCCAGGGATCAAGCCATACTTAAAGGTCCCCAGTGAAGAAATCAACTGATCACCACTTGCCGCTGCTATGGTATGGCCCACGTAGGCTTTCACTGCTGTAACGGGCCATTGAGTAATATCAAACGCCTTCGCCACGCGACTAATCAATTCAGACTCTGTCACCCGATTAGCTGGCGTGCTAGACCCATGAGCATGAACAAAACTATGCTTTTGTACCGTTTCTTTACCGACAATATTTACTGCAGCGGCAACCGCCTTAGCAAACGAAATGTAATTACCTACGCCAGGCGCTGAAATAGATTTTTTAATCCCATCGGCATTAATGAATACCTCTGGCACGGCCCCGTGAATGTCAGCACCCAACTCTATTGCTAACTGGTCATCCATTAACACAATATATTGAGTGGCTTCTGACAGAGTAAATCCACAATTCTCACCAAAGGGTCGGCTAGCACGCCGCCAATCCGGGGTTGCTGACTTATCAATTTTGCAAAGATTATCGTCGCTTCCAAGAGCACTCATATTGGAGAACCCTTCTGACATCTCTGGTGTTATTGGCGCTTCTGCATTACCAACTATCGCAATACGTCGTCGTCCACTGCGAATATCTCGAACAGCTCCATGCAAAGTATAAAGAAAGCTAGCGCAGGCTCCTGTTGTAGCTTCAGTATGGCCAACACTTCCGAGAATGTACGCATTGACAAAATCAGCTGGCATAGAATTTAAACCAAGAGCAGCCTGTTTTGCTGTTGTTCGCTCTCCTTTCAGCCGAGCCTGAAATAAACCCGCCATACCCTCTTCATCGATTTGACCAAAGACGCTTGAAGAATAAACACCGACTTGATCAGGACTAACCTTGTCTACCACTGAGTCCCAAGGAATACCCATAGAATGAATTGCATCACTGGCACCAAGCAATGCCATTTGTAACCCTCGTGGATGAAACCGAGAATTGTAGTGGTCTGACAGTTTGAGTCCTCGTGGCAGCTGTCCCGCCGCCTTAGCAGCAAGTTCGTAGTGCGAAGAAACCAAAAACTCTGCTGTACCTGCAGTGGTTACCTCAATTTTGCCGTCACTAAGCTCCCGAATACTCCAACCCTCAGGAAGTTGTTTGGGCACATCACGTTTAAGCATTACAAATACAGCTTGGTGATCTAAAAAATCTGTTTTTCGATGGCCAAGCAAATTATCAGCGTCAAAATGTTCAATTTTGCGCACTAAGGTGCCATCAATAACGGCTTTCTTATAGTTATCAGCCACTGACGCTGCATCAAGAATCTCACCGCCAGAATCTGTATATCCTTCACTCCCCGCTGTTACCAACCCCATCAAGCACGCTAAGCTAACGATAGTTTGTTGCTGTTGATCCACGGGTAAAGACTCTAAAACCATTCGCCTAAATGCTTGATGGGAAGAACTGCGCCCCGCGGCGTTAAACCCCCCAAAACCAACAATTACCGGCAGTGCATCAGTCATACGATAAGTCTCTAGTATTTTAAAAGGGCTAGTCTAAAAGTAATATTGCTTAATTTCTTTGGTTTTTTAGCCATTATATTTAATTAATTAGCCATTATATGTTAAAATTGGTTCATTATGGCCTTCAATCTCACATTGTTACTTTGCGACAACATGCTTGTTTCCAGCAGCACCCTAGCAGCTGAAATTTTTAATTTTGCCCAAGCGATGGCAAAAGCAAACCGCAATTCCACACAAGAAGTGATAATTCGAAGAGTTAGCGCAGATGGCCTTCCCGTTCAAACCTCATCTGGATTCGAATTAACACCAACCCATAATCTTGACAATGTCTTCCCCAGTGATTTAATTCATGTCCCTGCACTTTGGAGAAACCCAAGACCTGTCGTTCAAAAGCATCATCAATATATACCTTGGCTCCAACAACAACATCAGCAAAATAGCGCTATCACTGCAGTGGGCACCGGCGTCTGTTTCGTCGCCGAAGCTGGACTATTAGATAATAAACTAGCAACAACTCATTGGCACTACTTTGATGCTCTACAGAAGGACTATCCAGCCGTTCGTCTAAATCGGGAACATTTTACAACCCAAGATAGTAATATCTATTGTGCTGCTAGCATTAATGCAATGGCTGAGTTAATGATGCATCAGGTAGAGAGATATTTTGGACGCGTTATTTCTCGCCAAGCTCAGCGAAATTTTTTCCACGAAATTCGGAATATCGCTAATCCCGTTGATTTTAGCGATATGAAACAAAAACCACATAGCGACGAAGCCATCGTTCAAAGTCAGATTTGGATTCAGGACAATTTGAATAAGCCCATAGCTATTCCAGATTTAGCAAAGCAATTTGGTTTGACCACCCGCACATTCAACCGTCGATTTCAGAGTGCCGTTGGCAGTACTCCCAACAACTATCTGACTGAAACAAGAATGACATTCGCGTGTGATTTACTTAAAAATACAGACTTATCAATTGTCGATGTAGCCAGCTATAGTGGCTATCCCGAGGCAAGTTGGTTCTCCTCAAGATTTCGACAATGGTCTGGTAACAGTCCTCAGTCTTACCGAAAAACAGTCCGAGCTAAACTATTCGAGTAACGATCCAGCCTACAACAACCTTACTCTCATCACCCCATCAACTTGGGCAATTTTCTCTTTAAGTTGAGTGCTAATATCACCCTCAACATCAATAATGTTATAAGCAATTTCGCCTCGGCTTTTATTCACCATATCAACAACGTTAATTTCGGAGTCTGCTAGTATTGATAAGACACTACCCAAGACTTTGGGCACATTGTTATTACTAAAGGTAATTCTAGAGCCACCGTTACGGCTCATTTTAGTCGGCGGATAATTCACTGAATTATGAATATTCCCATTTTCAAGAAAATCTTTTAACTGATCAGCAGCCATGATTGCACAATTTTCTTCTGCTTCTGCTGTACTTGCGCCGATATGAGGCATCAACAATACGTTTTTCCGTCCAAGCAGGGCAGGCGTTGGGAAATCACTGATATACCCAGCGATGCTACCTGTCTCTAAGGCGTCTACCATGTCATCTGTATTCACAATTTCTTCTCGAGCAAAATTGAGAATCTTAGCCTTGCTTTTCATTCCACTGAGCGTTTCGTGATTGATTAAATGTTTGGTCGCTGGAATCGCTGGCACGTGTAAGGTGACAAAGTCTGCACTGGCTAACAACTTTTCCAAACTCTCCATACGCTCTACCCGACTGGACAACTGCCATGCAGCTTCAACCGAAATCGCGGGATCATACCCAATGACATCCATGCCCAGATCTAAGGCTAAGTTAGCAATGATAGAACCGATAGCTCCCAAGCCAACTACACCTAAGGTCTTACCTGTGACTTCCGAACCTGCAAAACGCTTCTTTTCTTTTTCTAAGAGTTTTCCCATTTCGCCAGAGTCATCCATATGATCTAATTCTTGGACATAACTCATACCGCCATAGATATCTCGAGAACCTAAAAGCAATCCCGCAACAATTAATTCTTTCACTGCATTTGCATTTGCACCTGGAGTATTAAAAACAACAATACCTTGCTCTGTATATTGTTCTACAGGAATATTGTTAACCCCCGCACCAGCCCGTGCAACAGCCAACAAACTATCTGGAACAGCCTCAGAGTGAAGCTTCTGACTCCTAAGCATAAAACCCTCGGGCGCCTCACAAGCTTCACCAACGATATATTTGTCATCAGAGAAACGTTCTAGTCCTTTAGCAGACAAGGCATTGTAAGTGCGTATGTTAAACATGGTTTAGTCTCATTATTTTCAATTTAATTAGTTTACTGGTTTAGCTAAGGCTCATTGGCTAACTTGCTGATATGCCCAATGAAGCCAGGGCATCAGCGCCTCTAAATCGGAGGCTTCTACTGTTGCTCCGCACCAAATTCTCAACCCTGCAGGGGCATCCCGATAGGCTCCAATGTCAAAAGCAACAGCCTCTTCATCAAGGACTTTAATAATTTTTTTCACCTGATCTGGATCTAAATCTAGAGTCAGGCAAACGCTGGTGTTAGATATTTGTTGTGGATTTTTTGCTAAAAAGTGGACCCATTCGTGCTGCTCGACAAAGGTCCTAATAACATCTAAATTAGCCTCAGATTTAGCCACCGCTGCTTGATGTCCGCCAAGGGATTTGATCCAGCTAAGACTATCCAAATAGTCGGCAACACAAAGCATCGAGGGAGTATTAATTGTCTCTCCTCTAAAAATACCTTCAATCAGCTTTCCTGCTTTTGTCATGCGAAATATTTTTGGCATCGGCCAAGGAGGCATGTAATTTTCAAGCCTTTCAACCGCCCGCGGACTCAGAATTAACATGCCATGAGCTCCTTCTCCGCCGAGCACCTTCTGCCAGCTGTAGGTAACCACATCAAGCTTTTCCCAAGGTAGCGGCATGGCAAAAACAGCCGAGGTTGCATCGCAAATAGTCAGCCCGCTGCGATCATCGCTGATCCAATCTGCGTTAGGTACTTTTACTCCAGACGTCGTTCCGTTCCAAGTAAAAACAATATCATGATCAGGATTAGTTTTAGTAAGATCCGGAAGAACCCCATAATCAGCAACATGGGTAGTTACGTTATCTAGCTTTAACTGCTTGGTGATGTCCGTCAGCCAGCCACTTCCAAAGGACTCCCATGCACAAACATCAACTGGGCGCGCACCAAGTACAGACCACATAATCATTTCCACTGCACCAGTATCTGATGCTGGTACTACACCTACTCGATACCCTTCAGGCAAACCCAAAATTTCAGCAGTTTCTGAACAGACACGGCTCAATGCTGACTTACCAATAGCTGACCGATGAGATCGACCTAAGGTAGTCACATCAAGATTTTCGACTCTATAGCCAGGGCGCTTTGTACAGGGCCCTGAAGAAAAGTTTGGATTAGCCGGTTTCAAAGTCGGTTTCAAAATAATTTCCATCGTTATTCAATAATCAGAGGATTGGCGAAATGTCGCGTAGTTTACTGTTTAGGTCGTATTAAGGAAACGTGTTTTACCTTAGCACCCATAAACGAAAGTTATATTGACCAAAGGTCTCGCTGTAGGACCACTGGTGCACAAACATAGCGGTCTATGTTTTGATTAATCTGGGGGAGTTAGATTAAAGTGCTGCTTGGCGCTCTTTTTCGATTAAAAAACTTGCAACCTTTAACATCCCATCAAAGCCTTTTGACATGCGCGTAGTCACTCTATATTTGCCATTGATAATGACCTCAGGTGTACCTTGAGTGCGATATCCTTTAGCGCGAGCCTTAGCTTGATTGACCATGCTGTTGACGCCAAAAGAGCTGTAAACCTTTCTAAACTTAGCAGCATCTACGCCTTGCTTGACAAAAAAGTTAGTCAAGTCTTCTTCAGACCTAATCTGTTGTTTTTTAACGTGTATAGCCTCGAACAGAGGAACATGGGTTTGATCTGAGACTTTTAATGCTTTAGCCGTGTAGTAGGCTCGGGCGAACGGCTCCAATGCAGTTTGCCAAATTGCAGGGGTGCGCTGAAAATCAACATCTGAGGGTAACTTGTCTGCCCAGGGGTGAATGGTCCCCTCAAAGTTATAGCAATGAATACAGAGGTAATGAAATACTTCATTAACCTCAATTTTATTGGGGTTAGCCGTTCTAATTGCTTGAGGTAAAACCTCATAGTCAATGCCAGCTTCATATTCTTGCGCCTCTACTTGGGACAACGCCAGCGGCAGGAGCATCATGATAATGAGTACTTTTTTAGACCATTCAAACATTCTATTTTCCTTATTCTCGCCCTGGGGCTTTTAGAATCAATTGAGCCCTGAAATATAATTTGCAACAGCTTTTATCTCTTTATCGCTAAGATTTGCTGCGACACCTTGCATAATCAATGCATTACTGCCGCTATCTCGCTCACCTCGACGATAAGCCAATAGCTGCTTTTCAATGTAGTCAGCATACTGGCCGCCTAACGCAGGGTATCCTGCTGGGCCATTGCCATTACCGGCGGGGGAGTGGCAGCCGGTACAAGCTGCTACACCCGTTTTCATATTACCGCCGCGATAGAGATTTTCACCGAAGTCTAATGCTTCCTGTGGCTCAGTAATTCCGATTAACTTAATCTCTTTAGCGCCCGAGATCTTTCGATCTTGGCTATCATAAAAGGCAGCCATGTCTTGCAAGTCTTGATCTGAGGAGGCGTTAAGAATACCCGTCATTTGAAGGATGACTCTTTCTCCAGATTTGACCATGCGTAACTGCTGGGTCATGTACTTTTCTCCCAGTCCGGCCAATTTGGGGAATGCAGGAACCATACTGTTGCCATCAATACCATGACATCCAGCACACATCATCACTTTGTTCTTTCCTGCAGCAGCATCTCCAGCTGCAAACAATTGTGTAGCGGGCAACAAAAAGGTTAGGCAAACAATCGCTAAAATACTTCTTTTCATGGTTAATCCAATTCTCACAATCCGGTAGAATGTCCTCACAGGTACAAATGAACCCTGTGAATGGTAGCCTTTAAACGTAAGGCGTTGCATTATATACCAATACTATAAGTTTCTTAAGTCAGTAGCGTCGATTTTCTATGGATATAGCACCAATAAAATTTCAGTCCGCCGAATTTATAACGAGCGCACCTTCACTAAAGCAGTGTCCAGATGATGTCGGCTGTGAGGTCGCCTTTGCAGGCCGATCAAATGCAGGTAAATCTAGTGCGATTAATACACTCACTAGAAACAAGAATCTTGCGCGAACCAGCAAAACGCCTGGCCGCACTCAAATGATCAATTTTTTCCAACTCGGTGAAGACCAGCGGCTAGTTGATCTACCTGGGTATGGATATGCGAAAGTCCCTGTTGCAATGAAGGCTCAATGGGATCGACATATGGCAGAATATCTGCAAGCGCGCAAAAGTCTTGGGGGGCTCATTCTCTTAATGGACATTCGGCATCCCTTGCAGGATTATGACAGGCAAATGCTCAACTGGGCTGCCCAAGCCGGGTTGCCGGTACATATTTTGTTGACCAAGTCTGACAAACTCAAACGCGGTCCAGCACAGAGTACACTGTTAAAAGTAGAGAGCTTTTTGCGCGAGATGGACCCCGGAATAACCTTGCTGACAGTACAAACATTTTCATCACTCAAGAAACTGGGATTACCTGAATTAGAAGCTCAATTAAATCATTGGTTGTCAGCGGACTTTGTTGCGACCTAAGACCATTCCTATATCGCAAAAAAAACCCTAACTCTTTTAGGAGTTAGGGTTTTTCTCTTTACTACAGGTCTTACTTTTACTTCTCTATCTCGGGGGAGATTATTTGCAATCATCACTTGCCTATTCTTTGACAGGGTTTAGTGGAGAAGTTCAATTTATTTTTAATATTTTTTTATTTTTTTATTTTT
>Ga0315339_1000203_pt1 | contig 92057 bp, 93 predicted proteins | sample ASW17metaG_FD_204514 | JGI IMG/M metagenome (GOLD analysis project Ga0315339, IMG submission 204514) | Ammonia-oxidizing marine archaeal communities from Pacific Ocean, United States - ASW #17 | ecosystem: Environmental > Aquatic > Marine > Oceanic | place: USA: California | collected 2016-12-05
CATCGGCGCCAACATCGGCTAACTTCGCGTTCTGTGAAGCTTCACCAAGTCCCATGTTGACGACAATCTTTTCGATCTTCGGGATCGCCATCACATTTGTGTAACCGAACTCCTTCTTTAGGGTCGGGGCAACGTCTGTCTGGTACCGGTTCTTCAAGCGGCTCATTTGTCGACCATTCCCTCGCACTTTCGGCAGAACCGTACCTTCCGTCCGTCGGTCAGAATCCTATGGCCTACACGAGCCATCGTGCTGCACTCGGGGCACACCAATCTGACGTTGCTCGCGTGCAACGAGGCCTCACGCTCGACGACGCCGCCCTTGATGTTTTTCTGAGGGTTCGGGCGTGTGTGGCGCTTGATGATATTGATACCTTCCACGACCAGGCGGTTCCTCAGCGGAAGCACCTTCAGCACCCGTCCCCGTTTTCCGTTGTCCTTGCCTGCCGTCACGACGACAGTGTCGTTACGCCGGATCGGTGTTTGCAGTTTCGCCATCGTCCTAGAGCACCTCTGGTGCAAGCGAGACAATCTTCATGAATCGACGTTGGCGCAGCTCCCGCGCGACAGGACCAAAGACACGAGTCCCGATAGGCTCGCTCTGATCGTTGACCAGCACAGCTGCGTTCCGATCGAAGCGAATATAGGTACCGTCACGCCGACGCTGCTCTTTAGCCGTCCGCACGATCACCGCCTTGACGACCTGCCCCTTCTTAACCGTCCCATCCGGCGTGGCCTCTTTGACGGACGCCGTAACGAGATCTCCCAGCCGCGCATAACGTCCTATCGCGCCCCCGAGCGAATTAATCACTTTGATTTTCCGCGCACCGGAGTTGTCAGCAACGTCGAGGACCGTTTGCATCTGGATCATGACGGTCTCCTAAACTACCGGCGCCTTAGCGACCACTCGCGTCACAATCCAACGCTTACGACGGCTCAGCGGCCTCGATTCGGCTATGGCGACGGTATCGCCCACGCTCGCCTCGTTGTCCTCGTTGTGCGCGATGAACTTCGAGGTCTTGCGCTGGCTCTTGCCGTAGAGTCCGTGCCGCACCTGTCGTTCAACAGCCACAACCACAGTTTTTTCCATTTTGTCGCTGACCACGGTACCGGTCAGTTGTGCTTTCACGCTCATATCAGTCCTATAGGAGGCCTAGGGTCCTCCTCTATTTCGCCTCTGCCTGGAGTTCCTTCTCCCGAAGAATCGTATTAATGCGGGCCAGGTCTCGGCGAAGATCTTTTGATTTACCGGGTGCCTCAAGCTGCCCCATCGACTTCTGGATCCTGAACCTGAAAATCTGGTCCTCCAAATCCTTCACACGCCCGAGTAGGTCGTCCACCGTCAACTCGCGAATGTCCGCCGCCTTCATGACACCTTCTCCTGCGCGAAGCGCATGGCGAACTTCGTCTTGATTGGCAACTTTGCCGAAGCTAGCTGCATCGCGCGGCGTGCATCTTTTTCGACGACACCCTCCATCTCGAACATGATGCAGCCTGGGCGAACCACACAGACCCACTGGTCAGGCGCTCCTTTGCCTTTACCCATGCGCGTTTCCTGTGGCTTCTTCGTAATAGGCTTCGACGGGAAGACACGCACCCAAATCTTGCCCCCGCGCTTGATGAAGCGGGTCATCGCTATACGCGCTGCCTCAATTTGCCTCGCAGTCAACCAGCAAGGCTCCATCGCCTTCAGGCCATAGTCACCGAACGATACGTCCGACCCGCGCCACGCCTTCCCGGCCATACGTCCACGCTGCACTTTGCGGAACTTGACCTTCTTCGGCATCAACATCTTCGCCTACCCTTCGTTACGCACCGCGTCACTCTATGCGCGAACAGGACGACGTGGCGCCCTGTCGCGATACTCTTCGTCTCGACCTACGCGCGGCAACAGACGCTCGCCTTTATAGAGCCACACTTTGACGCCAATCTTCCCGTAGGTCGTACCAGCTTCGGCAAAGCCGTAGTCGATGTCCGCCCGGAGCGTCTGCAGCGGGAGCTGGCCATGCAAATACCACTCTGCGCGCGCGATTTCTGCACCATTTAGCCGCCCAGAAACACGAACCTTAATACCGCGTGCGCCAAAACGGAGCGCTGATTCCACCGCTTTCCGCATCGCACGTCGGAAAGCCACACGCTTCTCCAACTGCACCGCCACGGACTCCGAAATCAACTGCGCCTCAAGTTCTGGCTTCTGGATTTCCTGAATATTGATGAAAACCTCTCGGCTTGTACTCTTTTGGAGCTCCTGTTTCAGCTTTTCGACTTCCGTACCCTTACGGCCAATGATGATCCCAGGCCTGGATGTATAGATGTCGATCTTTAATTTGTTCGCCGCACGCTCCGTCTCAATGCGCGACACACCCGCATGGGCGAACCGCTTCTTAAGGTTCTGCCTAAGCGCCAGATCCTCGTGAAGCAATTTCGCATAGTCACGATCTGAGAACCAGCGCGAACGCCAGGTCTTGTTGAAACCAAGCCGAAACCCGTAGGGGTGAACCTTCTGGCCCACTATGTCGTCTCCTTCGTCGAGGCTCAGGGCCTCCATCCGCCGTTTACGCTTTTGCTGACGCAGCCTTACCGGCCGTAGTCTTTTTAGCGCTCGTCGCGCCGCCAGCCTTGGTCCCTCGTGCGCGCGCCGGCCTGGCGCCCGCCTTCGCACCGCTATCCACGGTCACTCGCGCTACTTTGAGTGGGCGCTCCGCCACGCGCACCGTCAAATGAGCGGTGCGCTTCACAATACGAAACGCCCGCCCCATCGGAGCCGGACGTACACGTTTCATCGATGGCCCCTGATTCGCGTAACACGCAAGCACATACAAACGCTCAACGTCGCCACCGAAACCGTCTTCCTGCTCTGCATTGGCGACCGCGGAGCGTAGCACCTTAGCGATCTCACGCGCGACTGCCTTGCGCGTAAACTGCAACGTGGCCAGCGCCGCATTCACATCCTTGCCACGAATCAGCTCAAGCACCAGGCCCGCCTTTTGGGCAGACGTCCGAATGCCGCGCGCAATCGCTTGCGCCTCGATCATTTTCTCGCCCCCGGCCCTGTCGCCTTTTCTGTCTTCGTAGTGTGCCCCTTGAACGTTCGAGTTGGCGCAAACTCTCCGAGCTTGTGACCCACCATGTTTTCGGTCACGTAAACGGGAATAAATTTCTTCCCATTGTGAACGGCCATCGTATGCCCCACCATCTCCGGAATCACGGTCGAGCGGCGCGACCATGTCTTGATGATTTTTTTCTCATTGGCCCGGTTTAGCGACTCGAGCTTCTCGAGTAGCGCGGTGTCGACAAAAGGACCCTTCTTTACTGATCTACTCATAGCGTTCCGTGATGAAAGCCTTCAGGCCTTCTCTACTTCGTTCTCCGCTTGACGATGAACTGATCTGTTTTTTTCCGATGACGAGTCTTAAAACCCTTCGCCGGCTGCCCCCATGGTGAAACTGGATGGCGTCCCCCAGACGTTTTGCCCTCACCTCCGCCAAGCGGATGATCAACCGGATTCATCGCAACGCCACGCACATGTGGCCGCCGTCCAAGCCAGCGACTCCGGCCAGCCTTCCCTATCGACACGTTTTCGTGATCCAGGTTGCCAACCTGACCAATCGTCGCAACGCACTGAATGAGAATCTTACGAATCTCTCGAGATGGCATCTTGACGGATGCGTACTCGCCTTCGCGGGCGACAAGCTGCACCGAGGATCCAGCGCTGCGCGCGATCTGTCCACCCTTGCCTGGTCTGAGCTCCACGTTGTGAATCTGCGTGCCAAGCGGAATATTTTTAAGCGGCAAGCAATTGCCAGGCAGAATGTCGACACTATCGCCCGCGATGACGGTATCGCCTACCTTAACGCCAGCAGGCTGCAAGATGTACCGTTTCTCGCCGTCGGCGTAGGCAATCAGCGCGATCCGCGACGAACGGTTTGGATCGTACTCAACGGTCGATACTTTACCGGGAACATCCTTTTTGTCTCGCTTGAAATCGATGATGCGGTAGAGCCGCTTGTGCCCGCCGCCACGCCACCAGGATGTTAGATGACCCTTATTATTGCGGCCACCCGAGCGGTTCAGCTTCTCAGTCAGCGGACGATACGGCTCACTTGCCGTAATCCCTTCGGAGAACTGCGCTGTCCGAAACCGGGTGCCTGGTGAGGTCGGATTAAATTTTCGAATCGGCATTCTGATTACGCCCCCTGCAGGAATTCCGGAAGTTTTTCGCCTTCCCGTAATTTCACGTACGCCTTTTTCCAGTCAGAGCGTCGGCCCACAAACTTACCCTGGCGCTTTACCTTTCCGTGAGCGACGGAGGTACGCACGCTCGCCACCTTAGACCCGAACAACGTTTCCACAGCTCGCCTCACGTCGATCTTGTTGGCTTCTCTCGCTACCTGGAACACGAGTGTCCGGCCATCATCGCGGATGATGGTCGTTTTCTCAGTGATAATCGGCCGCCGGATGACTTCAGTCAGTTTCATGATCACCCCAATGCGTCCTGAAGCTTCTCGAGCGCGGCCCGCGTCAATACGACGCGCCGCGTATCCATCACGTCCCTGGCGCTCACTCGGTTACTTGGAAGCACCCGCACACCCTCGATGTTTCGCACGGATAAGGACAATTTGTCTTCCGGCTTCAAGTCAACCAACAATGCCTTGCCGTCGACACCCAACTGCCTCAGCATTTCTGCCGCTGCCTTCGTCCTAATCTCACTCACACTCAGCACATCGACGACTATTACTTGGCCATCCCGAAGTTTCTGCGAGAGTGCCGCACGCAGCGCACCCTTCTCGACTTTTCTCGGAAGCTGATAGTAGTAACTGCGCGGCTGCGGACCAAATACCACGCCGCCCTTTCGCCACAGCGGGTTCCGCACCTCTCCAACCTGAGCACGGCCGGTGCCCTTCTGTCGCCATGGCTTCTTACCGGAGCCGCGTACCATAGCTCGAGTCTTAGTCGCGTGAGTGCCTCGTCGTTCGGCAGCATTGGCGGCCACGACCGACTCATGGATCAGGTCCGTCTTAATACGTCCGCCGAACACCTCATCGCGCAAGTCGAGAGACCCAACTTTTTCGTTTTGCTGATTGACAACGTCAACCGTCATGACTATCTCTTGCCCTTCTTCTTCGCTGGATCCACCTGGGCAACACGAATCTGCTTCGCCGCGACCGCTTTCCGAATCGTCAGGATGCCATTCGGCCCGCCAGGAACCGCACCCTCTACGAGCAGGAGGTTATTCTCTGGATCGACACGTATCACCTTTAAGTTTCGCACCGTCACCCGGCTATCACCCATGTGTCCCCCCATGCGCATCCCTTTCAGAACGCGCGACGGGTAGGAAGATTGCCCAATGGAACCAGGCGCCCGGTGATGCATCGAGCCATGCGAGCTGCCACCACCACTGAAATGATGCCTCTTGACGACGCCCTGAAATCCCTTTCCTCGACTTGTCCCGATGACGTCGACTCGCTCGCCATCCGCAAACATCGACACATTAACTTGGTCGCCAGCTTTGGGTGGATCACCACCAGCCACGAGTGCCACTTCTCGGCGCACGCGCGTGGCAGGCACGCCGGACTTTTTAAAGTGACCCTGTGACGGCTTATTCTCCTTGGTCGGCTTGGCCTCGACGAGCCCAAGCTGAACCGCTTCGTACCCGTCGATCTCGATCGTCTTAGCCTGCACGACGACGCACGGCCCCGCCTTGAGCACTGTCGCCGGCTGGACGGTCCCGTCCGCGGCGAACAGCTGCGTCATGCCGACTTTTTTGCCAATCAGTCCTGTCACCATGTCAGTTTCCTGCGGATCGAAACACTTACTTCCCGTGCTCCTTCCCGAACGCTTTGATCTCTACATCGACGCCAGCGGGAAGATCCAGCTTCATCAACGCATCCACGGTCTGAGGCGTAGGCTCGAAGATATCAATCAATCGCTTGTGCGTTCGAATCTCAAACTGCTCACGCGACTTCTTGTCTACGTGTGGCGAACGAAGCACGGTCCACTTATTTTTTGATGTCGGCAGCGGGATCGGTCCCGCCAATCGCGCGCCTGTACGCTTGGCCGTCTCGACAATCTCACCAGTCGACTGGTCAAGAATGCGCGAGTCGTACGCCTTGAGGCGGATCCGAATCTTGTCGCTGAACATTGCCATTACTGAACCCTGAAAAACCTACTCGGTAATTTCGGTGATGGTGCCAGCCCCGACGGTGCGGCCACCCTCGCGAATAGCGAACTTACTGCCCTTCTCAAGCGCCACCGGGGTAATCAGTTCACCCGTGATCGCCGTGTTGTCTCCCGGCATCACCATCTCCACCCCCTCGGGAAGCTTCAGGATGCCCGTCACATCAGTGGTCCGGATGTAGAACTGCGGCCGGTAACCGTTGAAAAACGGGGTGTGCCGCCCCCCTTCTTCCTTCGACAGGATGTACACCTCGCCTTTGAACTTCGTATGCGCCTGCATCGACCCCGGCTTCGCCAGGACCTGGCCCCGCTCTACGTCTGCCTTCTCCACCCCGCGCAACAACACGCCGACGTTGTCCCCAGCGACCCCTTCATCCAGTAGCTTCCGGAACATTTCGACGCCCGTCACTACCTTCTTCTCCGTCGGCTTGAACCCAACAATCTCGATCTCTTCGCTGACCTTTACTTTGCCTCGCTCGATCCGCCCCGTCACCACCGTACCCCGGCCGGAAATCGAAAACACATCCTCAATCGGCATCATGAACGGCTTATCCACATCACGATCTGGCATCGGCACAAATTCATCCAGCGCCTTCATCAGCGCCAGGACCGTCTCCACGCCGTCCCCTTCTCCGTTAATCGCTTGCAGTGCACTTACACGCACCACCGGGGTGTCATCGCCAGGGAAGCCGTAGCTGGTCAACAGCTCTCGTACCTCTAACTCCACCAGGTCCAACAATTCCGGGTCATCAACCGCATCCACTTTATTCAATGCCACCACCAACGACGGCACATTTACTTGCCGCGCCAGCAGTACATGCTCACGTGTCTGCGGCATCGGCCCGTCGGTTGCACTAACCACCAGAATCGCTCCGTCCATCTGCGCCGCACCCGTGATCATGTTCTTGATGTAGTCAGCATGCCCCGGGCAATCCACGTGCGCATAGTGCCGGTTCTCTGTCGCATACTCCACATGACTCGACGCAATCGTCAGAATCTTCGTGGCATCACGACGCCCCTGTGACTCCGACGCTTTCGCGACCTCGTCATACGGCACAAATTTCGCCCACCCCTTGTCCGCCGCCACCTTCGTTAGGGCCGCCGTCAAGGTCGTCTTACCGTGGTCAATGTGCCCAATCGTACCGACGTTTACGTGCGGCTTTGAACGGTCAAATTTTTCTTTCGCCATCGCGATGTGCTCCGTTACTTGGTGCCCTGAATGCGGGCGATCACTTCTTCACTTACGTTCCGAGGCGCCTGTTCGTAGCGTTCAAAATGCATCGAATAGGTGGCACGACCCTGCGTGCGCGAGCGAAGATCTGTCGCATATCCGAACATCTCTGAAAGAGGCACGCGAACGTTAATGATCTGCGTGCCGCCACGATCTTCCTGCGATTGAATTCGTCCGCGGCGACCCGCCAAATCGCCCATCACGTCGCCCATGTTGTCTTTCGGGACAACGACCTCAACCTTCATAATCGGTTCAAGAAGGACCGGCTTGGCCTTCTTCGCCGCGTTCTGGAACGCCATCGAACCGGCGATTTTGAAGGCCATCTCCGACGAGTCAACGTCGTGGAAAGAACCGTCGTACAGCTCGATCTTCACATCGTCGATTGGATACCCCGCAACCACACCCCGCGTGAGCGCTTCCTTGATTCCCTCATCGACCGGCTTGATGAATTCCTTTGGAATTGAGCCCTGAGTTACCTTGTTCTCAAAAATATACCCAGTGCCTGGCTCACCAGGGAAGAGATGAATCTTAACGTGTCCGTACTGACCGCGTCCGCCGGTCTGCTTGGCATACTTCATCTCACCATCGGCGGACCGGGTCAGAGTTTCCTTGTAGGCGACCTGCGGCTTCCCGACGCTCGCCTCGACGCCGAACTCGCGCTTCAGACGATCGACAATGATCTCAAGGTGTAACTCCCCCATGCCGGCAATAACCACCTGCCCTGTCTGTTCATCCGTCTTCACGCGGAAGGTCGGATCCTCATCCATCAGCTTCGCCAGGCCAATGCCAAGTTTCTCTTGATCGCTCTTCGTCTTTGGCTCGATCGCGAGAGAAATCACAGGCTCAGGAAAGTCCATGGACTCTAGAATGACGGGGGCTTTTTCGTCACAAAGGGTGTCACCCGTGCTGACCTGCTTTAGCCCCACCGCCGCCGCAATGTCACCCGCGTAAACTTCTTTGATCTCCTCACGCTTGTTTGCGTGCATTTTCAAGAGGCGACCCACGCGCTCCGTACGTTGCCTCGTTGAGTTATAGACCGAGGAACCAGACCTGAGCACGCCTGAATACACCCGAATGAACGTGAGCTGGCCAACAAATGGGTCGGTCGCCAATTTAAAGGCCAGCGCCGAGAAGGGTGCGTCGTCAGCTGCTGGGCGCTCAAGAAGCGTCTCTTCCTTGGCGTCAGGATCCAGCCCACTGATTGGTGGCACGTCAAGTGGCGAGGGCAGATAGTCGACGATGGCGTCGAGCAACGGTTGTACGCCCTTGTTCTTGAACGCCGAACCACAAACAACCACCACAAACGGCGCGGCTTCATGCCGCACCGATTCGATCAAGCGCCGGCGCAAAACTGCCTTTATCTCATCGCCGCTAATCTCTTCACCGTGGAGATACTTCTCAAGGAGTTCATCGTCGTGTTCGCTAACTTTTTCGATCAGTTTCTCTCGGGAAACCTTCGCCTCAGCGAGCAAGTCCGAGGGAATCTCCTCGATGACATAGTCAGCGCCCATCGTTTCGTCCACGTATGTGATCGCCTTCATCTGCACAAGGTCAATCACGCCGCGGAACTTATCTTCACTCCCAATCGGAAGCTGCACGGCGACCGGGTTACCCCCCAGCTTCGTCTCGATTTGCTCCAGTGTCCGCTTGAAGTCGGCACCGATTCGATCCATTTTGTTGACGAAGCAAATGCGCGGGACACGGTACTTGTCGGCCTGACGCCACACGGTCTCTGACTGCGGTTCAACTCCGGACACGGCGTCGAACACAGCGCAAGCACCGTCTAGGACCCGAAGCGAACGCTCGACCTCAGCCGTGAAATCGACGTGACCAGGCGTATCGATGATATTGACGCGAATATCACGCCAGAAACAAGTCGTCGCAGCTGACGTGATGGTGATGCCCCGCTCCTGCTCCTGCTCCATCCAGTCCATGACAGCCGTGCCCTCGTGGACCTCTCCGATCTTGTACGTAATTCCGGTGTAGAAGAGAATTCTCTCCGTCGCGGTGGTCTTACCAGCATCAATGTGAGCCATGATGCCGATATTCCGCGTCAGTTCTAGCGATGTCTGCCGGGCCATTGAAATAATGTTCTGCGGTGTAGACGCCTTGCGCTACCAGCGATAGTGCGCAAAAGCCTTATTAGCCTCTGCCATACGGTGCGTATCCTCACGCTTCTTCACGGCTCCGCCGCGTAGATTCGACGCATCGAGCAGCTCACTCGCAAGCTTTTCTTGCATCGTCTTTCCATCACCGCGACTCCGCGCATGACTGACTAGCCACCTAATACTGAGAGAGAGGCGACGGTTCGGATTCACTTCGATCGGCACCTGGTAATTCGATCCACCAACACGCCGCGATTTCACTTCCAGGCTAGGCTTAACGTTATCGAGTGCCTTCTTAAATACCTTGAGCGGATCATCACCCGATCGCTCTTTGATGATGTCAAAGCTCTGATAGAGAATGCGCTCCGCAGTGCTGCGCTTACCGCCGCTCATTACCGTATTAATGAACTTGCTAAGCAATATGCTGCCGTAGATCGGATCGGCAGCCAGATCGCGCTTGTGGATTTCTCGTCTGCGTGGCATGTCGTTGAACCTTCGTCTGCTGCTAACCCAGCGGTCTACTGTTTAGGGCGCTTTGCGCCATACTTCGACCGTCCCCGCTTGCGGCCCTGCACACCGACGGCGTCCAGCGTGCCTCGCACCACGTGATAGCGCACACCAGGAAGGTCTTTGACCCGACCACCCCGAATAAGCACGAGCGAGTGCTCCTGCAAGTTGTGCCCGACACCAGGGATATAGGTCGTAACTTCAATGCCGTTAGTCAGCCGCACGCGCGCCACCTTACGGAGCGCAGAGTTCGGCTTCTTTGGTGTCTGAGTAAACACGCGCACGCAAACGCCACGTTTTTGCGGGCTAATCTGGAGCGCCGGACTCTTCGTCTTCGTGACGATTTTCTTGCGCCCACGGCGAACAAGCTGACTGATAGTCGGCATATATTTACAAACTCTCGCACAGGTACATATAGGTACCCGTCCGCTCACGGCGCACAACGACTCGACCAGCCAGCACGGCTGGACGGCCCGGGCACACGGACCGTTTTTTGCGTCGTTCCAGGCCTTGAGACCACCTCGCCTCACGGAGACAAAGGTGAATCTGGCACCCGAAACAGTTAACCCTACCTGTGTAATTCGCGAGAACAGACCAGCCGTTATCGGCCTGCTCTATCTGCGGATGGCACGCATATCTCGACCATCCGACCAATACCGACCGCCAGATCTCAGAGCGCTACGACCTCGGCCAGCATATGATCTCGTGCGGTTGTGGCTAGATAGGGTGTCCTAGCCCCAAGAGAACCTGACGAATATAGCACGCACGCCCATGACGGCGCAACCAACTGACTAAGCGGTCTTTACGAGCGCCTCTTGCGGGATGCTCAGACTCCGTTTAAGACCTGCTTAGCCCTCTGGAGGGCCTCCACAACAGCCAGTGTTTTGCTGTAGACAGTCGACTCAAACTGACCGTATTTAGTCTATTGCGGGCTCGTCGCCTCTGCGGAGCCGCTCACGCGCGTCCTGGACATCACGGTGAAACACGAAGAGACGATCGGCATCGCCCTCCTGATTGGTGAAGTTCAGCGGACGCCCATCTGCCAAACGGACGCGTAAATTCGTGTCTAGATAATCCACCTCAAACGTTTCAAGGTCGAGCAGCGAAACCGTAAAGCCGTCGTTTTGGTTATCAGTCTCGTAGCGAAGCCCCTGCGGCGTCGCCGCCAGACGCCCTTCGCACGAGCCGAAACGGTGCTTGTGGACCACGTCCATCGATACGTCCAGCCGAACTTCTCTAAACTTGACCAAAATCGTGCGTTCCCCAACCGCGACATCAATGGAAGAGACTTCGTTATCGAATCCGTCGGCGGATACGTTCAACTGGTGGGTGCCCGGCTCGACACCTTCTGCGGTCACCGGCGCTAACCCAATGAATTGGCGATCGATAAACACCTGCGCACCAGGTACATCGCTGTTGATGTGAAGCCGACCGACGGAAAGTGGCGTATCGATGACGGGAGACAGCGTCTCAACGATAGGTGCCGCAGCGACAGGTGCCGCGGTAACGGGCGGAAGCGCAGGAGCCGCTGGCTCTGGGGTAGCAACAGCCGGTGTAGAAAATGGCGCCTCCACGGGAGCAGCAACAACCATCGCCGGTTCCGCGAGTTCCGGCGCGTCCATTCTAAGAATGATGACCACTGCCACGGTCACAAACACGGCCGCCGCCAAGCCAACTACAGCAATTTGACGATTCACGCCGAGATTCTACCTGGGCAGACCGGCGTATCCATCACCGGCGCAGACGAATCCGCCGATTCCTGGTCGCGGCACCTGGCAAGACGGAGGGGCAAGATCCTGCACCGGGTATTCAAGAGAGTAGAACACGCGGAAGGTATCGCCCGGCTTCCCGTTAAAGTCGTACACGATGGCCGGATCCCGGCGTGCCATATCACCAGGTGCCATTCCGTAGTTCATCGAGATAGCCGCGGCTGGGTACTGACCGACCGCAGCACCAACAAGCGGTTCAAACCGACTGTTGCGTATGACCACTTTCTTCTTCGTTTTTGCCGCCGTGTCCGATTGTGTGTAAGCAGTGGCCACGGCAACACCAACATAATCATGGAAATAGCTATCTTCGATCACGGCCACCCCATCACCCCGGCCAGTCTCGGTGGTCGTTCGGTGAATAAAAGGACTCGCAACGCCAACACGTACCCCCTGAACGTTGGCGTTACTCACCCGAATACTCTTGGCAGCATAATCACCGAACCAGATGCCGGTCGGGTTCTCGAGAACATCGCTGAGCAACTCGGCATCTCCGCGCCCGACAAAACCATCGATCGTCAGCCGGTCCAGGGGAAATGCGGTCACTGCGTAACGTGAGGCGTGCCAGACACGCGAATCGCTCAGCGTGCCATTCCAGCCAACGGCGACGCCGGTCTGAATCGCGCCGTATGCTTCGTTTCCCGAGAACTCAAGCAGCGGCACATCGGCTGCATCGACCAGTCTGTATTCACCGTCCTTGCTCGGGTCGGCGCCCTTAAACGCCGGAATCCTCATCTCGCCGAGTGGGCCGGCCGCAATACCGAATCCCACCGCATCGACGTCAGCGGCCACATTGTTTCGCACCACGTTGTTTGGGCCCCGCAACCACAGCCCTACGCCTTCCCCGCCAGGGTCGGCCTGCGCGCCGCCGTACCCACTGCGAGGCGCGAAATCCCCGGAACCCTCCGAACGCATGGAAAAATTATTTTCGAAGGTATTGAAACTTTCAGTACCATCCTCTGCCACGATACCTGCGCCGCGCGAGTTGTAGACGACGTTGTCCTGGATCAGTCCGTAATGACTGTTGTGAACCGTGATGCCCCATTTGGATGCATCGTCAATGGCGTTCCCTACAATAGTGAACTGATGGCCGTTGGCCTGCGCCTGCGTCGGCCCGAATGTGTGGTGAAAATGCAGCGAGTACCGACCGATTTGGTTCGTACCCGCTCGACGCACGTTCCCATCCGCGTCATATCCGACATTGTCCAGCACTCCCATCCGAGTCCGGCCAAGACCCTTAAACAACGCGTAGCGAATGTCCACATCTGCGCGATTGTTGAAGAGTACGTGCCCGCGCGTGCCAGCGGGATTTTCGGATCGCACGATCACATTGCGACTGACATTTCCAACGTGAGGCAGGAACTCCATTGCCCCCGACCCGTCACGAGCACCACGGTGGTCGTACGCCAGAGGATCAACTACGGTGATGGTAGAACCAGACATGGCCGCCACCTGATGCTCTTCCCATTGCGGCAGATAATTCTCGCCGCGCTCGCTTTGCAGGAGCTGTCGAGTATCTGGAAGCACAAGCTTGTCACCAACGTTCCAGCCGAACACCGCCTGCTCGAATTGCAGAGCCGTCTGTCCGGCCAGCGGTTCTGCGGAAACCCGGATGAACGTCGGCGTCTTCAACGCGCCGTGTATGCGAACCGTGCCAAGGCCGACGAGCCCCCTCGTCAGCTGGTCCGGATCGCGGATCGTATCGACCGGCCAATCCAGGATCACGATCTCGGCCGTGACATCAGCCGCAACCGGCGTATCAACAGTGCCTATCTCAAGGCGTCCTGTTTCCAACACAGTCAAGGTCCCGACCCTCATCCGCGTTGAGCGATCGGAGCGAAACGCCAGCACGCCTTCGACATCAACGCACTGAACATTAGCGTCGCTCACAACATCGTACGACACACGAGTGCCCGCCACGACAAGTACGGCATCTCCTGTGGCTGGCACTTTCCCGCCTGACCATGTGGCGGCGCTCGACCACGCACCGCTGCCCACCGACGAAACGTCAACATCAGCACAAATACGAGGCACCCCGTGGGGGACACCACTAGTAGCTGCCAGGTTGAGGTGATCCTGGCCATGAACGCTGACGGCCGATCCGAGCAGTACCATCAACATCACCGTAATTCCGGAACGTGTCATGACGTCTCCAGGTACAAAAGAGACACAAAAGGCCTCGAGAATTTTAAGCACGAAATCTGCCTCACGAACTTCAAGGTCGAGTGCCGCGAAGCCATCGTTGGCGCCTACCGCCGACATTCTATCTCAGCAAAGTCACCGCTACGCTGAGTCTCCCTACGGTTTATTTCGAAGCGAAGCTATGGCTGCCAGCGCACCGCCAGCAACAACGCCACACACCAACACACCGATCGTATCAGTGACGCGAAGGCCTTGAAGAAACAGAACCATGCCAGCCAATGACGCACCTAGGGCGACTACGATCGAGATTAGTTTCATCTGTCGATGACGTCACGATCAGCGGAACGCAGACCAGACGTAAGCCGATCTTACCACCGGCCGAACACGCTCACTTCACCCTGAAGCACTTGGCGTATAAGCAAGAGGCTCGAAAAACAATCATCCCACCAGTGCATCAACGACCCACCCACCAGACGTACAAGGGGCGCAGGTAGGCATCGCTCGTCACAGGTACGCGAGCCGCACCGATCAGCACCTCAGGCTGCCGGCGCCAAGAGCAGCGCCGTCGGACGTAGCGCAACCGCTCTTACTTCAGATGCTTGCTGACCAGCTTAGTCATTTCAAACATGTTTACGGTCGACTTGCCCCCGAAGATCGGCTTCAACACCTCGTCAGCAATAATCATGCGCTTGTTCTTCGGGTCCTGAAGGCTGTTCTTCTTGATATACGCCCACAACTTCTTGGTAACTTCAGTCCTAGGAATCGGCGCGGATCCGACTATCGCAGCCAACGCAGCGCTGGGAGCGACTGGCTTCATGAACGCAGCATTAGGTTTACGTGCGGATTTCTTAGCGGTCTTGGCCATCAGTGTCCTTTCGAGACGTAGAAATACATATACCGTTCACATTTTAACGCCGAATCGCCACGTCTGTTCCGAATCGTGACACAACATCTTTCACTGAGGACTCAAGGGTCTTTGACCGACGGTGCATCTCTCGACCAAGCTCGCGTTGTTTCGTCAGTCGGCCTCAGGTCCCTTCCTAGATACTTAATCTTTCCGCGAATTATTCTGCGCCCGTAGCACCTATCTCATTTTCGCAAGAGGCTCCGTGCGTGTAATTGGCTAGCGACCGACGTTCCCGCCGGCGTCTCTTTATAGTCCGTGTCAAGGTTTTGGAATATCGACAGCGACCCAAACCGCTGGTACACTCCCGGTACTTTCGCCCCAATGGGTTGTAGCCCTGCCTTCGGCGAATCCGTCACCCGGGTTCGCCACCATGTCCGGCTCGCCATCTTGACGATAGGTCATCTGGCCCTGCAGTAAATAGGTAACCGCAGGCCGGTCAACGTGATTGTGAATGCCTATGACACCGCCTGGCTCCAGCGTAATCTTCCGCATCCTGAGCGGTCGACCCTCAACCGAATCCAGCTCCCCGGTCAGGTCCAGAGAGCGCAACTGCTCTTGGCTCTGACCAACGGTCTCAGTCGGCACCTGACTCTGGCCCGCCGTGTAGCCAGAAGCAAAAGCCAGCATTAAAACGACTGTAACGAATATGGCATGTATACCGCGCATCACCACTCCTTCTACGATTCAAGTTGTACTCACTTAAGGGAAATCTCATACGCCGCCTGGCAAGGGCTCAGTTGAGTCTGCTCAACAAGCCCCTCCGTGTCCGCCTTCTGAACGTCGAATATCAAAGGCTTGACCTTATCCGGCAATCCTTCGACGCGCGCCCGACCAGCGGAGTCGGTGCCAACCTCCAAATCCATCCGCTTAATACCCAGAAAACCGTAGCGAATTCGCACGTGAACGATAGCGGCATAGACAGGCTGACCATCCGCATCGGTGACGACAAAATCAGCCGCACAGGACCCAAGCCGCGCATCAATAACTGCGAGGTCAGGCGTGGGAGCATCCGCGGCAGGTTGTTGCGTAAGAACGACGGCGAGAGCGACCATGGCAATAGTCATAACGACATCGAGTGTACCGGAGTGGCGAACCGCAGAACAGCCCTCCGGAAGCTGTCTACAACAGCGACGATCTCCTTATTGGACATAACCGTACTCCGGAAACGCAACAAAAGAACATAAATCCTAACATTCAACTCCATCGCCGAAGCTAGAACGACCCAGAACCGCCCACGATAAGCGCGATCGCAATCAGCGCGCTCGCGAGGCCAACGATCTGCCACACGTTCAGCTGCTCCCCGAGCGCCAACCGAGCGAGGATCACCGTGCTTGCCGGGTACAGCGATGACAACGTGACGACAACAGGCAGTGGGCCGTAACGTGTCGCCACCAGGTACAACGCGTTAGCGCACACATCGATGACTCCTGCAGCCACGACTATGCGGGTGACTGGTGCAGCCATCCGTAACGGTCGCCCACTAGCCAGCGCCAACCCTCCGAAAATCGTCACCGAGGCCGCACGGGCAGCTACCAGGGGCCACATGCCCGCTTGCGCATCTGTTTCGGCCAGAGCCAGAAAGAACAATCCAATCGCCACACCTGATGCGAGTGCGAGTCCAAGGCCTGGGGGTAGCGTTACAGCGCGGCTCACGCCTGGTGCGGCACCGCCCTGCCAACTCACAAGCACGATCGCCAGAATGGCCAGCCCGACCCCGACAACTGTCAGCCACGCCAGCCGCTCACCTAACAACACAACGACCGTGACCGGAATCACCACCGCACACACAGCAGTAACCGGCGCCACCACCGCCATGCGTCCTACGGCAAGCCCCCGATACAACAACGCCACCCCGCTGCCGCCGGCCAACCCAGCTAGACTTCCCCAAATCAGATCCACGAATGAGGGCGTCGCGTTCGGCAGCAGTGGCAGTATTAAAACCAGCGACACGAGACCAACCCCTTGTGACGTCAACACGACCGCGATCGTGCTGACCCGCCTTGAAGCGAGACCGCCGAGAAAATCAGCAGCGCCGTACAACGTCGCTGAACCAAGAGCCAGGATGTATGCCATACACAAAACTGCGGCTATGCCTCGAGCCGGCAAGCAACCCTGTCGATACACATCGACGAATGGTCGCAGGACAAACGTGTTTCCCCACTCGCTGTTCTCACGCTAGACTGTACGAGCCATGCTTCTTGCTCGCGTCCTCGTCATCCTGGCTGTCGTCTTCTTCACAGCCTCAGGTGTTCAAGGACAATTCGGGCGACGTTTTTTTCAGCCGCGAGTCGCTACCGACGGCGATTTCGACGGTCAGTTTCACTACTGCCGAATGGTATACGGCTCCGCCCTGAACGGGCGCGGCGGCGGATGGACCACCGACTACCCGAACGCCGATATCAATATGTCAATCCGGCTGTCGGAGTTAACCAAGATTGGTGTCAGCAAGGACGGCACTGGGCAACCCAATCACCTGCTTGTGCGAATTGACGGCGACGAACTGTTTCAATGCCCGCTGGTGATCATGTCTGCGCCAGGACGCGCATTCATCGCCGACACTGAAGCCCCACGACTGCGAGAGTACCTCCTCAAAGGCGGCATGCTGTGGACCGATGACTCCTGGGGCACCTACCAGTGGCAGCACTGGGTCAGACAGCTTCGAAAAGTACTCCCGCCGAGCGAGTTCCCGATATTCGACCTCCCACTCGATCACGTGCTCTTCCGCACGCAGTTCGAGGTTACGGAGATACCGCAGATCCCGAATATCGGTTTTTTCATGCGCTCTGGTGGAGGCACGTCCGAACAAGGATCCGACAGTGCAGTGCCGGTCGTTCGCGCGGTGGCCGATGAGGACGGGCGGCTCATGGTATTAATGACGCACAATACTGACATCCAGGACTCTTGGGAGCGCGAGGGGGACGATGCCTCGTACTTCTACGCATTCAGCCCACGTGGCTACGCGTTCGGGATCAACGCCTTCCTGTACTCGCTGACGCACTGACGCGGAACGCCAGTTCCGAAAGTCACGGCAATCGGCGTATCAGCAGCGAACGAATTGTCGATAACAATTCCCTCGTACGCAACAGCGGCGGGCCTTAGGGCCCGCCGCTGTTCGATTAATACTAGTGAGACGTGCTAGAGATGACGTGATACTCGAAAACGTTAGCGAGTACCAGCGCTCGTGCCAACCTCAACCAGCGTGACACGATTGCGAGCGCTTTCCGCCATAACTAAATTGCCGTCAGCCGTAGCCATCATGTTCCGGACAACGCCCCCACCAGCCGGGATGACCCACGCTTGGAATGTCTCGGTTCTGGAATCAAAACGCACCAAAGTGTTCGGCTTCACCCCTGATTCGCTGTACCACACCACATCGCCAACGGTCGCGATTCCATAGGGCCTGGAATCCGCACCACCAGGGGATGCCCATTCCTTTACATCCCCGGTCTCCGGATCGAATCGGCCAAGATAACCCCGAGAATAGTCTGAGTACCAAACGGCATCATCTGGCGTGATCGCAAGGCGTCTGGGACGCGTATCAGGATTCGGCAGGGTGTATTCTGTAATTTCCATCGTCACGGGATCGACACTGCCGACCCTGTTCCCGCGGAAATCAACGTACCACGGCACGCCCTGCGAATTTACCTGAATGCCGTACGGATAAGTCCCATCAGTAGGTGTCTTCGATACCGTGATTTCGCCTGTTTCCGGATCAAGTCGACCAACATGTCCCGACTGTAATGTGAAGAACAGGGTCCCGCTCTGATCAAAAATCGGGGTATGTGGACCGCGTACCCCGCTAGGAATTGAGTATTCGGTAGTCGCCCCACTGGTCGGATCCAGTTTACCAACCTCCTGAACGTTAATTCCTGTGTACCAGATGTTGCCGTCAGCATCCTCGGCAAGACCGTGCGGTCCAGAATCCGGTGTGCCGAGAGCGTACTCCTTAATGTCGCCAGTGACCGGATCAACACGACCGAGCAAGCTGTTCCATTGCCCTGTCCACCAGAGAGACCCATCCCGTGCAGCGAGCGGATCGTGTGGACGCTGCCCGAGGGTTGGTGCGAGCCAATCTCTGAAATTTACGTTCACTGAGCCTTCAACCAGAGCCGCTTTGGGTGCGTCGGACCTCTCCGGAAAATGCTCAGCAAGATACCCGGAAATTACATCGCGCTGATCACTTGGTACATTCACCATGGCACTGAAAACATGTACCCACTCCTCCTGCGTGTAGCCAGGCGAATTGGCGATGAGATTCAGCCCGTGACAGGCTGCGCAGGTTGTAGATACCAGTGCCTTGCCGCTTCCCTCAGGCAACTGGACCTGACCTCCACGCTGGCCCTGAACCGAAGCGGATTGGCCGACTAGGATAAATACGGCGACCGCCGGTCCCAGTAGCAATGTTCCCTTTCGCATCGTTTCTCCCTCACGGAATAGCGTGGCCCTCGAAGACCACAAAAGCAGGCGAGTACTCGGATTTCCTCACACTGAAAAAGCTGAGCGTACACAAAGCCTTACGGAAAACAAAGAACATCTGTTTTACGTGCACACGCCAGGGATTTTACGGCCCCGGCCCGCCTCGCTACTCTACGTCGCCGAGCGGACCGAGCCCTTGGGCAATCGGCTCGTCGACTTCAAACGAATAGTCAGTCTCACGCTCCATGTCGAGCTCGTCCTCCGACGGCGGCGGCAACGCTGGCGGTGGCGGTGGATCGTCCGCCGGAATTTTCACACTGCGATAGTAATCGAAACCGGTTCCAGCCGGAATAAGCCGGCCCATCGTGACGTTTTCTTTTAGCCCGCGTAGGTGATCGATTTTGCCGGAAATCGACGCTTCCGTTAGCACCCGCGTCGTCTCCTGGAAGGACGCCGCGGAAATAAAGGAGTCGGTAGACAGCGACGCCTTTGTGATTCCAAGCAGCAGGGGTTGTGCGGTTGCCGGACGTCCCCCATCGCCGATAACCCGCTCGTTCTCCTCAAGGAATCTAAACTTATCGACTTGCTCGTCGATTAAGAACTCAGTGTCGCCAACGTCCTCGATTTTCACCCACCGCATCATCTGTCTCGCGATGACCTCGATGTGCTTATCGTTAATGTTGACCCCCTGGAGTCGATAGACTTCCTGAATCTCGTTCACGAGATACTTCTGCAGTTCCTTCTCGCCAAGGACACGAAGAATGTCGTGCGGATTGCTCGGCCCGTCCATGAGTTGTTCACCGGCCCGGACGCGCTCACCATCATGCACGTTAACGTGCACACCTCGTGGCAGCGAGTACTCTCGTTGCTCGGTCCCGTCGTCAGGAACGATGATGACTTTACGCAGCCCTTTGGCAACGCCACCCTCCTTGACAATGCCGTCGATCTCAGAGATAACCGCCGGGTCCTTCGGCTTCCTCGCTTCGAAAAGTTCCACCACACGGGGGAGGCCGCCCGTAATGTCCTTCGTCTTCGTCGTCTCACGAGGAATTTTCGCTAGCACGTCACCAGCTTCGACAGCCTCGCCGTCTTGCACCATCAGATGCGCATGAGAGGGCATGTGATATCTGCGGACAACCTTACCGGACTTGTCGCGAACCTCGATCGTCGGCTGCTTCTTTTCATCTGCTGAGTCGATAATGATGAAGCGTGACATGCCAGTAACTTCGTCCACCTCCTCGTGAACTGTCGTGCCTTCGACGATGTCCTTGAAGCGAACGACACCCAGATCCTCAGTCAAAATCGAAAATGTGTACGGGTCCCACTCCACCAAGGCCTGTCCCTGCTCGACCTTCTGGCCGTCAGTCACCTTGAGACGCGCACCGTACACGATTGGATAGCGCTCGCGATCGCGCCCCTTCTCATCAGCCACAACCAACGAGCCGTTCCGATTCATCACGATGAGCTGACCGCTCTTGCCGTCTTTGCCTTTATGAGTCTCGACAACCTGCAGGCCCTGATACCGCGCAGTTCCGGAATGCTTCGCGTCGAGTGTGTTTTGATCGGACACACGCGATGCCGTGCCACCAATGTGAAACGTGCGCATCGTGAGCTGCGTTCCGGGCTCTCCGATTGACTGTGCGGCAATGACGCCGGCTGCCTGGCCCATCTCCACGAGTCGTCCGGTCGACAAGTCGCGTCCATAGCAACGCGCACACACGCCACGTCGCGCTGCACACGTCAGCACCGAGCGAATCTTGACCTTCTCGATGCCGCCCTCCTGCACCGCACTTGCCTTCTCTTCATCGATCTCGCCATTGAGTTCGACGATCGTCTCAGAAGTAAATGGGTCGACAATTTTCTCAAGTGTGACGCGCCCGACAATTCGGTCGCGGAGTGGCTCGATAATTTCTCCGGACTCGACGATCGCTCTGGCCTCTATGCCATCAAGTGTCCCGCAATCGAGCTCCGAGATGATGACATCCTGCGCGACGTCCACCAGGCGACGGGTGAGATAGCCTGAGTCCGCCGTCTTGAGCGCAGTGTCCGCCAATCCTTTACGGGCGCCATGCGTCGAAATGAAATACTGCAACACCGTGAGGCCTTCACGGAAATTCGAAGTAATAGGCGTCTCGATAATTTCGCCCGATGGCTTGGCCATAAGACCGCGCATGCCAGCAAGCTGTCGAATCTGCTGCTTGGAGCCCCTGGCGCCAGAGTCCGCCATGATATAGACGGGATTGAAATACTTTCCCGTGTGGTCCATCTCGGCCATCTCCGTAAACATTTCGTCAGCGATTTCCTCGGTGACCTCCGACCACACGGCGATGATCTTATTGTAGCGTTCGCCATTAGTAATCGCGCCCTCGAGGTACTGCTGTTCGATCTTGATGACTTCGTTCCGCGCATCATCGACGAGCCGCGCCTTGTTACTTGGAATGACAAGGTCGTCGATCCCGATCGACAGACCCGATCGTGTAGCGTAGGTAAATCCAAGATTCTTCAACGCGTCAAGCATGCTAACGGTCGTCTCAAGACCGTTGTCTAGGTAACACTTCTGCACGAGCTGCTGCAAGCCTTTCTTCTTGAGCAAGCCGTTCACAAAGGGCATCGCTGCTGGGAGCGCAGCATTCAGAATCACACGACCAACGGTGGTATTGACGATCTTCTTCGTGACTTCCTGCACTTCCGTGTGCAGTACGTCCTGATCATCGCGTGCCGTCGTCAAGTCCTGCAATAATCCGGTGTAACGCAGGCGAATCGGAGCCAGCGTATCGAGCTCTCCAGCCTCAAGCGCCAGCTGGACATCGTCGTAGTTACCGAATGCCAGGCCCTCACCCTTCGACCCAACCTTAGCCTTAGTCAGGTAGTAGCAACCCAAGACAATATCTTGCGAAGGCACCGTGATCGGAGCACCATTAGATGGCGACAGCACATTATTGGACGACATCATCAACACCGACGCTTCGATCTGAGCCTCGGGTGAGATAGGGATGTGCACAGCCATCTGATCGCCGTCGAAATCCGCGTTAAATGCGGTGCACACGAGCGGGTGAATACGAATCGCCTTACCTTCAACCAGCACCGGCTCAAACGCCTGAATGCCAAGACGATGGAGGGTCGGCGCGCGGTTCAACAACACCGGGTGCTCGCGAATCACTTCATCGAGGATGTCCCACACCTCGGGAAGCTGCTGTTCCACCATCTCTTTCGCCTGCTTAATGGTGGCAACCATCTCCCGCTGCTCCAGCTTGTTGTAGATGAACGGCTTGAACAACTCGAGAGCCATCTTCTTCGGTAGACCGCACTGGTGGAGCTTCAATTCCGGACCAACCACGATGACCGAACGACCCGAATAATCCACACGCTTGCCGAGAAGATTCTGGCGAAAGCGTCCCTGCTTTCCTTTGAGCGTGTCAGACAATGACTTCAACGGGCGGTTATTGGCCCCCCGAAGCACCCGACCTCGACGACCGTTATCGAACAGCGCGTCCACCGCTTCCTGAAGCATTCGCTTCTCGTTGCGGATGATCACATCGGGCGCCTTGAGCTCCATCAACTTCTTCAGGCGGTTGTTGCGGTTGATCACACGACGGTAGAGATCGTTCAAATCGGAGGTGGCAAAGCGACCGCCATCGAGCGGCACCAGCGGACGAAGCTCAGGCGGAATCACCGGAACCACGTCCAGAATCATCCAGTTCGGCTGATTATTCGATCGCCGGAAGCTATCGATCACTTTCAGGCGCTTGGCAAACTTTAACTTCTTCTGAACAGACACCTCGCTGCGCATCTTCACACGCAACTCCTCAGCCAGTCCTTCAATATCTACGCGCTTCAGTAACTCCTTGATCGCCTCCGCACCCATCTGGGCTCTGAATTTATGGCCGTAGTCCTCACGCGCCTTCCGATACTGCTCTTCATTGAGAAGCTGGTTCTGCTTCAGCTCGGTCTCTGCCGGATCAATAACGACGTAACCTTCGAAGTAGAGAATGCGCTCAAGGTCGCGAAGCGAAATATCGAGAAGATGACCGATCCGACTAGGTAACCCCTTGAAGAACCAGACATGGCTAACTGGCGTGGCGAGCGTGATATGCCCCAAACGCTCCCGGCGAACCTTAGCTTGGGTCACTTCAACGCCGCACTTATCGCAAATCACCCCGCGGTGTTTCATTCGCTTGTACTTGCCGCACAGACACTCCCAGTCCGTGATCGGGCCAAATATCTTCGCGCAGAACAAACCGTCACGTTCAGGCTTGAACGTGCGATAGTTGATCGTCTCTGGTTTGGTCACTTCCCCGAAGGACCAGGACAGAATCTTGTCTGGTGACGCGAGCGAAATACGGATCGCGTCGAAATCAGCGCGCAGCGTGATCTTGCTATCGTGGAAGCTTGGTCTCATTTATACCTGCTCCAGTACTGGTTCATCCTCGACCGGCAGCGATTCCGCTGGCGGCTTCTTCGTGGTGATCAGTTCCACGTCGAGACAAAGTGACTGTAACTCTCGGATTAGAACGTTGAAGGATTCAGGCAAGCCTGGCGTAAACACCGCATCGCCCTTGACAATCGCCTCATAGATTTTCGCACGGCCAATCACGTCGTCCGATTTCGCCGTCAGTAATTCCTGCAGGATGTGCGCGGAACCGTAGGCTTCCAGTGCCCAAACCTCCATCTCGCCGAAGCGCTGGCCACCAAACTGGGCCTTGCCGCCAAGTGGCTGCTGTGTAATTAATGAGTAGGGTCCAATCGATCGAGCGTGAATCTTGTCGTCGACCAAGTGTGACAGCTTCAACATGTAGATATAGCCAACCGTCACCTTGTTCTCAAACTCGATGCCCGTCATACCGTCATAGAGAAGCGTCTTGCCTCCCTTTGGCAAGCCGGCCTGTTCGAGCCAGTCCTTAATTTCGTTTTCTCTGGCGCCGTCAAACACCGGCGTCGCGAAATAGAGACCAAGAGCATGTGCAGCCCATCCGAGGTGGGTCTCCAAAATCTGCCCGACGTTCATGCGAGACGGAACCCCTAGCGGGTTGAGTACAATCTCAACCGGCGTGCCGTCCGGTAGGTACGGCATGTCCTCTTCAGGCAGGATCCGCGCAATGACACCCTTGTTGCCATGACGACCGGCCATCTTGTCACCGACCGACAGCTTGCGCTTCATCGCCACGTAAGTTTTCACGAGCTTGATGACACCAGGCGGCAGCTCGTCTCCACGACGAATCTTGTCCTTTTTTTCTTCGAAGAGCTGACGGATCACCTCGACCTGCCGCTCGGTCCGCTCCTCAAGCAACCGTAGGTCGCCTTCCAACTTCGGTTCGTCGGCCTTAATCTTGAACCGCACCATTTGCTCGTAAGGGACCTTCTGAAGCACATCCTGGGTAAGCACCTCGCCCTTCTCCAGGATCCGCTCGCGCCCGTACTCGTCGAAGGCGTCAGCTCGAAGTGTCTGATTGTTCAGTATCCGCATGACGCGCTTCTTGACTTCGTCGTACAGAATTCGGATTTCGTCCGCCTGATTCCGCTCCATCATCTCAAGCTCTTCGGCCTCGATAGCCTTGGCCCGATCATCTTTCTCGATACCCTTGCGGGAAAAAATCTTCACGCCAACAACGATGCCTTCAATCCCAGGAGGACAGATCAGAGAGGCATCTCGAACATCGCCAGCTTTTTCCCCGAAAATGGCACGTAAGAGCTTTTCCTCAGGCGTAAGTTGCGTCTCACCCTTCGGCGTAACCTTGCCTACCAAAATGTCACCCGGCTTCACATTCGCACCGATACGAATGATTCCGCTTTCATCAAGCTCGTTCAAATATGTCTCTGACACATTCGGGATGTCTCGGGTGATCTCCTCTGGCCCGAGTTTCGTGTCGCGCGCCTCGATCTCGAACTCTTCGATATGGATGGAGGTGTAGTAATCCTCCTTGACCATCTTCTCGGAAACTAAGATCGCGTCTTCAAAGTTGTAACCTCGCCACGGCATGAACGCGACTAGAACATTGCGACCCAACGCCAACTCGCCAAGTTCGGTGCAAGGACCATCCGCAAGCACCTGTCCTTTCTGGACACGCTGACCCTCTCGAACAATGGGCTTCTGGTTGATGCAGGTGTTCTGGTTCGAGCGCTTAAACTTGGTCATCGGGTAGATGTCCGCGCCCATCTCCTTGCTGATTTCGTCCGTGTCTCCCTTACCTTGAACGCGAACCACGATGCGCTGGCTGTCCACGTAGTCCACCGTGCCGGTGCGGCGCGTCGCAACGACTGCACCGGAGTCGTGTGCCGTCACGTACTCCATGCCCGTACCTACGTATGGACTGCGTGCCCGCAACAACGGCACCGCCTGACGCTGCATATTGGAGCCCATCAGTGCACGATTCGCGTCGTCATTCTCAAGGAACGGCACGAGCGAAGCCGCTACCGAAACAAGCTGCTTCGGAGACACGTCAATAAATTGCACCTCGTTACGTGTTGCAAGAATGAAGTCTCCTGCCCGGCGAGCGTTTACGCGATCCTGCTTAAAACGCCCATTCTCGTCGAGTGGCGCGTTAGCCTGCGCAACGATGTAGTGGTCTTCCTCCCACGCAGACAGGTAATACGAGTATGGCTCAAACTCGACACCCTTCTTCTTCGAACGGCCATCAGCACCAACCAGTTCATCAGCCTCGACGACATCACCAACCTGGAACTTCGCGTTTCCCCCTGCATTTGTGACAATCACATAGTCGATGACGCGACCATCCCTCACCTTTCGGTAGGGCGATTCGATGAAGCCAAACTCGTTGATGCGTGCGTAGCAACTCAACGATGAAATAAGGCCAATGTTCGGACCTTCCGGGGTCTCAATAGGGCAAATGCGTCCGTAGTGCGTCGGGTGCACATCGCGTACCTCGAAGCCCGCACGCTCACGAGACAACCCGCCAGGACCGAGCGCTGAGAGTCGCCGTTTATGCGTAATCTCCGAGAGCGGATTCGTCTGGTCCATGAACTGAGAGAGTTGAGAGGAGCCAAAGAACTCTCGAATTGCTGCCATCACCGGTTTTGCATTAATCAAGTCGTGTGGCATGGCGGTGGCCATTTCCTGGTACACCGACATCTTTTCCTTGATCGCTCGCTCCATTCTGACGAGCCCGATGCGGAATTGGTTTTCCAACAACTCACCGACCGAACGCACGCGACGATTACCTAGGTGATCAATGTCGTCCACGTTCTGCGGATTCTTCCGCAGCCTTAATTGGTACTTCAGTACCTCGTAGAAATCCTGTGGATGCAGAATCTTTTCGTCGAGGGGCGTCTTGAGACCAAGCTTGGTATTCAGCTTGAGTCGACCAACCCGAGAAAAGTCGTATTTCTGAGGGTTGAAGAACATGTTTTCGAACAACGTTCGTGAGCTGTCGAGCGTCGGTGGGTCTCCAGGACGAAGGCGCCGATATATTTCGATCAACGCCTCTTCATGCGTACGAATGGGATCTTTCTTCAGCGTCTGGCTGATAACAGGTCCAACCTCGTCACGTTCAGGAAAAAAGACCTCGATTTTATCGACCTTCTTCTCCTGAGCCATGGAGATCACACGCGGAGTGAGTTCCTCATTGGCTTCGAGGATCACCTCTCCAGTTTCCGGGTCCACGATGTCCGCGGACACAAACGCGCCTTCGAGCGCCTCATCAACTACGCCGATCGTCTTAACGCCCGCTTTACGGAGCGCAGCGAGTGCATTGACACTAATTTTCTTACCGCCCTGGATCGAAAAATCGCCTGCCTTAACATCGGCCGCGGCACGCAACCCGACGATGCTGTCGTTAACCGCCCACATCAGAGACGACCCCTTATTCCCCTTATTCCCCTTATTCAGGAATACCTGGTCGACGGAATAGAACGTGCGAATGATCTCGTCTGCACCACGCAAGCCAATTGCTCGCAAGAACACTGACGCCAAGAACTTGCGCTTTCGATCGATACGAACGTACAGCAAGTTCTTCTGGTCGTATTCGAACTCGACCCACGAACCACGGTACGGGATGATCTGAGCGACAAAAAGCGACTTGTCCTCTGAATGGAAGAACGCTCCTGGCGACCGATGGAGCTGAGACACGATCACGCGCTCAGTGCCATTGACGATGAATGTGCCGTTGTCCGTCATCAGCGGAACATCGCCGAAGTAAACTTCCTGTTCCTTGATGTCGCGAATCGTCTTGACCCCGGTATCGGGATCCTTGTTCCAGACGACGAGACGAATAGTGACCTTAAGTGGAACCGCGTAGGTCATGCCCCGCTCTTGGCACTCATCAACGTAGTACTTGAGCTTCATTGCAACGGTGTAACCACAAATGTCACACACGTCGCCGCGGGCCTCATTTTCCGTGCCACAGCTGCCGCAGAGCACCTCTTGGTCGCCGTACGGATCGGCAATCAGCGTGGTCCCACAATTACTACACGGCTTGCGTAGGTGCTGGAGTCCAGCAAGCTTTCCACACTTGCACTCCCAGTTCCCTATTGAGTACTCGATGAACTCCAGTGACGAGTTCTCACGGAAATCACTAATAGGAAAGACCGACTTGAATACGGACTGCAGTCCCGCATCCTCCCGCTCGGGGGACAGGCGGTTCATCTGCAGGAATCGCTCGTACGATTTCCGCTGAATCTCGATGAGGTTCGGAATAGGAACCGTCGTCTTGATCTTGGAGAAATCCTTGCGTTCTCGATAGACGTTCTTGGGAAGGCTGTACACAGATGGACCTCTCGTCAACGCTGGGTGCGTGGTGCGTAGTGCTTAGAAACGGCCAGGCATCGATGCCCAGGCCAAAAGTCGTGCTTGATGCACTGGTTGCGCACCGCACACCTGCCTTGGACTACTCGCCAGTCCCAGCCAAGTGCGAAGTACGACACACCAAGCACCTACTTAATTTCCACCTTTGCGCCGACTTCCTCAAACTTCTTCTTTATCGCTTCGGCCTCATCCTTAGCGACACCCTCTTTGAGAGCCTTCGGAGCGCTCTCTACGAGATCCTTAGCCTCTTTCAGCCCAAGGTTGGTTACTTCTCGAACAGCCTTGATCACCTTGATCTTTCCCGATCCGATGTCGGTGAGCATGACTGTAAACTCGGTCTGCTCCTCGGTCGGTGCCGAAGCGCCACCCCCTGCCCCCGCACCAGGCATTGCCATCGGCATGGCTGCTGCCGCCGACACGCCTAACTCTGATTCGAGCGCCTTAACAAGCTGCGAAAGCTCCATAACGCTAATGCCCTTGATGTAGTCGATCACCTTCTGCTGATTCACTTCGGCCATGTCTATCTCCTCAAGGGCGGACCCTGCGGTCCGCCGTCTCTGTCGACCCGCTGAGGGCCGCCCCATCCGCTGCGGCTTCCCGCCCTACGATTCCTTCTTTTTCTGCTCCGCCTGCACCAGTACCGACATCAGGTCACGTGGCGCGGCAGCCAGCACTGAAACTATCTGTTGCATCGGCGCCTGCAGCACGAAAAGCAGTTTTGCATACAGCTCTGGTCGGCTTGGCATGCTTGCCAACTCGCCGACCTCCGCAGGCCCCAGTGCCTGACCTTCCAACACCGCACCCTTAATCGACAGCGCCGGTGCATCCTTCATGAACGCAGCCAGCACCTTGGCCAGCGCTACCGTATCGTCACTCGTGTAGGCGATCGCCGTGGTACCGGTGAAGTGCGACTCAAGCAGCTCCAGTTTCGTCCCCTGACACGCCCGCCGGGCCAGCGTGTTCTTGACGACCCTGTAATGCCCCTGCGCGGCACGAAGCCGCCCGCGCAGATCCGTCGCCTGAGGGACGTTCAGCCCCTTGTAATCCACGACGATCGCCGAACTGACCGAAGTGAACACGGCCGACAGATCCTTAAGTTGTTCTTCCTTGTCCGCTCTGCTAACAGCCATCGGCTCCTCTAATGCCTCGCATCGACGTGGGCAGTATCGATCATTATTCCAGGCCCCATCGTGGAAGAAACGGTGATTGATTTGAGGTACTTGCCTTTGGCGGCCGGCGGCTTCGCCCGAACAACGCTATCAAGTAAGGCGTACGCGTTAGCCACCAAGTGTTCTGCTGAGAAAGAGACTTTCCCGACCGGCGCATGAATGATACCGGTCTTGTCGACTCTGAACTCCACCTTACCAGCCTTGATTTCCGCAATCGCCTGTGCGACGTTTGGCGTCACCGTGCCCGTCTTGGGATTGGGCATCAAGCCGCGCGGTCCGAGCACCTTCCCGAGACGACCAGCAGCGCGCATCATGTCGGGCGTGGCCACTACTGCGTCGAAATCGACCCAGCCTCCGAACACCTTCTCAACAAGATCGTCGCCACCGACATACTCAGCGCCGGCCTCCGTCGCTTCCTTCTGCTTATCCGCACCCGCGATCACCAGCACCCGCTTGCTCTTTCCAAGTCCATGCGGCAATACCACCGTGCCACGAACCATCTGATCCGCGTGTTTCGGGTCCACCCCGAGTCGCATCGACAACTCCACAGTCTCATCGAACTTGGCGTATTTCACCTTCTGGATCAAAGGAATCGCCTCGTCGACCGTGTACGATCGATCTTCGACCTGTGCTTCAGCGGCTGTGAATTTCTTGCCGTGCCTTGCCATGTGCCCCCTCGTGGTACCAGCGGGGTGCTCTTACACCCCTCCCACTTTCGAAATCCTAACGCCAATGGCCCCAGCTAGAACCACATTAGCGCTACGCGCTATCCGACGACGTCTATACCCATCGACCGTGCTGTTCCACGAACAGTTGCGATCGCCGCTTCGATACTCTGGCAGTTAAGATCGGGCATCTTCAGCTTCGCGATGTCCTCGATTTGACTGGCTGTCACTGTGCCGACCTTGTTACGGTTTGGCTCGGCGGATCCTTTCGCAAGATTCGCCGTTTTCTTAAGCAACACCGAAGCAGGCGGCGTCTTGGTAATAAAACTGTAGCTCCGATCAGCGTAGATCGTAATTACGACCGGAATGATTAGTCCTTCGTCCTTCGACGTCTTCGCGTTGTAGTTTTTGCAGAAGTCCATAATATTCACGCCATGCGGGCCGAGCGCGGTCCCCACCGGCGGAGCGGGCGTAGCTTTACCCGCTGGAATCTGCAATTTCACCATCGCCTGAACTTTTTTTGACATAGACCTAGAGTTTCTCTACCTGCAAAAAGTCCAATTCAACCGGCGTCGCGCGGCCGAAAATCGTCACCATCACCTTTAGCGTGTTCTTGTCAATGTTCACTTCATCAACCACACCATTGAAGCTGGTAAAGGGACCTTCATTGATGCGCACTTGATCACCCTTGCCAAAACTGTACTTCGGCTTCGGTGCCTCCGCAGCGGTCTTGACCTGGTCAAGAATTTGCTCAACCTCTTCCTGGGTGAGCGGCGTCGGCTTGCTGCCCGCACCTACAAACCCGGTCACTTTCGGCGTGTTCTTCACGACATGCCATGCGTTGTCCGACATGTGCATTTCGACCAAGATATAACCTGGAAAGAATCGCTTCGGCGTCACCACCTTCCGGCCGCTCCGCATCTCGACGACATCCTCGGTCGGAATTAAAATATCGCCGATTTCGTCCTGGAGCCCGTATGCCTGCACCCGCTGGGTGAGGGAATCGGACACCTTCTTCTCGAAACCCGAATAAGTGTGGACGATGTACCAGCTCTTCGTGGCGACGTCGGTCATTACACTCCAAACTGCCTGAAGATCCAGTTCACGATTCGATCAAACGCCAAGTCCAATCCCCAAAGATATAGCCCGAAAAACGCCGAAAACAGAATCACCACAAGCGTCGTCGCGTACACCTCAGTCCGCGTAGGCCACGTGACCCGCTTGGTCTCGTTCTGCACCTCGGCAACGAAACTACGACCATTGGCCCACCACGCACGAATACCACGCGCGCCACCATCAGAGGCACGCACAGACGCCGGCTTGGTTTGCTCTAACGTGCTCATACTGCCGTTCCTGGCAGGTCAGGAGGGACTCGAACCCCCAGCCCCCGGTTTTGGAGACCGGTGCTCTACCAATTGAGCTACTGACCTAAACCCGTCATTAGGGTCTTAGTGCTTTCGGCTTCGGGCCTGGTCGGCCAAAAACCCTGAACCGAAAACCAAGAGTCTTTACTTCGTTTCCTTGTGCGCCGTGTGCTTGCGACAGAACCTGCAGTACTTACTAAACTCGATCCGCTCCGTCGTTTTTTTCTTGTTCTTAGTCGTGCTGTAGTTTCGACGTTTGCAGTCTCCACATGCGAGATGAACGATATCCCTCATGGTATCTACTCGGTAATTTCGGTGATGGTGCCAGCCCCGACGGTGCGGCCACCCTCGCGAATAGCGAACTTACTGCCCTTCTCAAGCGCCACCGGGGTAATCAGTTCACCCGTGATCGCCGTGTTGTCTCCCGGCATCACCATCTCCACCCCCTCGGGAAGCTTCAGGATGCCCGTCACATCAGTGGTCCGGATGTAGAACTGCGGCCGGTAACCGTTGAAAAACGGGGTGTGCCGCCCCCCTTCTTCCTTCGACAGGATGTACACCTCGCCTTTGAACTTCGTATGCGCCTGCATCGACCCCGGCTTCGCCAGGACCTGGCCCCGCTCTACGTCTGCCTTCTCCACCCCGCGCAACAACACGCCGACGTTGTCCCCAGCGACCCCTTCATCCAGTAGCTTCCGGAACATTTCGACGCCCGTCACTACCTTCTTCTCCGTCGGCTTGAACCCAACAATCTCGATCTCTTCGCTGACCTTTACTTTGCCTCGCTCGATCCGCCCCGTCACCACCGTACCCCGGCCGGAAATCGAAAACACATCCTCAATCGGCATCATGAACGGCTTATCCACATCACGATCTGGCATCGGCACAAATTCATCCAGCGCCTTCATCAGCGCCAGGACCGTCTCCACGCCGTCCCCTTCTCCGTTAATCGCTTGCAGTGCACTTACACGCACCACCGGGGTGTCATCGCCAGGGAAGCCGTAGCTGGTCAACAGCTCTCGTACCTCTAACTCCACCAGGTCCAACAATTCCGGGTCATCAACCGCATCCACTTTATTCAATGCCACCACCAACGACGGCACATTTACTTGCCGCGCCAGCAGTACATGCTCACGTGTCTGCGGCATCGGCCCGTCGGTTGCACTAACCACCAGAATCGCTCCGTCCATCTGCGCCGCACCCGTGATCATGTTCTTGATGTAGTCAGCATGCCCCGGGCAATCCACGTGCGCATAGTGCCGGTTCTCTGTCGCATACTCCACATGACTCGACGCAATCGTCAGAATCTTCGTGGCATCACGACGCCCCTGTGACTCCGACGCTTTCGCGACCTCGTCATACGGCACAAATTTCGCCCACCCCTTGTCCGCCGCCACCTTCGTTAGGGCCGCCGTCAAGGTCGTCTTACCGTGGTCAATGTGCCCAATCGTACCGACGTTTACGTGCGGCTTTGAACGGTCAAATTTTTCTTTCGCCATGACTTGTGCGCTCGCTCTTATGAGATAACTAACTGTATCGATTGCCTCTGGAGCCGATGACCAGGATTGAACTGGTGACCTCGTCCTTACCAAGGACGCGCTCTGCCAACTGAGCTACATCGGCGTGCTTACTTCGCTTTCCAGGAGCCTCCTGCCCCGTGCGTCATACATAGAGGCACAGCCTACGTGACACCTCTGTCTCTCAGACGCAACCCACGAATCGCTATGCACTTCGCGCGGAAGGTCTATGGAGCGGGAGACGGGGATCGAACCCGCGACCAACAGCTTGGAAGGCTGTGACTCTACCACTGAGTTACTCCCGCCAATTCAGATCTCATACGGACCCGCTCTTACTCGTCCGACAGTCGCTCTCCAGAGCCTCTCTCCCCATCAATCTTCTTCCCGAAGCACCAATCCTCCGCGCGCTCACGCAAGAAGATTGGTGGGGAGGGGAGGGTTCGAACCTCCGTAGCCACTAGGACGGCAGATTTACAGTCTGCTGCGATTGACCGCTCCGCCACCTCCCCTAAAATTTGTGTCGTCTGGGCCATGAGCCTCCTCGCGTCGTCCTCAACTCGATGCAACTGAGGCGCGCGACGGCTCTGGGTCCTGTCATGTCCTGGAAATTCGTGTATCTGTGCTTCCTGGCAAGACGCGGCTAGCAGCTCCGGTGGAGCTGGCGGAGGGATTTGAACCCCCGACCGGCTGATTACAAATCAGCTGCTCTACCGGACTGAGCTACGCCAGCCAGACAAAGGATAGATAGTAGCACTTTCCGTGCCAGTCCGGCAAGACGCCTGCGCGAAGCCCAAAGCACCTGTATGAGCCTCTTAACATCTAAACCTAATCCGCCAAGTTCTTTGGCAAGCCCGCTCCGGCGCGCTGCCGAACGGCCTCAAAGAGTGCCACTCCCGCAGCCACAGAGACGTTAAGACTATTGACGTGCCCTCGCATCGGGATAGAGGCCAGGAAATCGCAACGCTCGCGAACCAGGCGACGCAATCCCTCGCCCTCCCCACCCAGCACAATGGCCATTGGACCCGTAAAATCGATAGCATCGTAGCGAGTCCCGGCTTCCGCGACGAACCCAACTGTCCATACGCCCAACGCCTTCAAGTCCTCCAAGGCCCTGGCAACATTGACCACGTCTGCGATCTTCACATGAACCACGGCACCAGCAGACGCCTTAGCGGCCGCGCCGCCTAGCGCCGCTGCCCTGCGCGTCTGCCGCACGAGCCCATGCACTCCAGCCGCATCAGCCGTGCGCAGAATCGCGCCCATGTTGTGTGGGTCTTCGATGCCGTCCAGCACGATCAGCAGCGACGGCCCCTGACTCCCCAAGACCAAATCATCAATGCTGTAACTCGGCGCCGCTTTGAGATCGGCCATGACTCCCTGATGAACCCCGCGCAGCGAATCGCGCTCAAGTATCTCCTCCGGCACACGACGAACGCGCACACCTCGCTGCACCGCTAGCGCCACCACATCGGGCACCCGCCCTCCGCCGCGCGCCCCGACGCGCACTTCTTGGACACGGCCAGCGCGTAACGCCTCTATCACAGGGTTGACGCCGTAGATAATCATCCGCTTAAGTCACCGAGCGCCTTATGAAACGCCATCGCACGCTCAGCCGCACTCAAAATCGGCGGTAATCTAGAAACAGCCAAGGCAGCTCCACGCTCGATAACCGGCACGGCGAGGTCCAACTCGAGACCCTCGCCCTCACCCGTAAGGGCAAGCCGAATCGGATGCAGCAATGACCTTCCCTTCTGTCCTGTCCGTTCGCGCACCTGGCCGACCGCTGCCCGAAACGCGTCACGATCGGTGAGCGACGCACAGTCTGCAAGCACGTCCACCAGCGCGGCGATCACCGGACGCGCCGCTTCTGCCTCTTCTCGTAGGGATGGGTCCTGAAGCGCACGCACAGTGGAATAATCGAACAGGAATCGGAGCCGAGCAGGAATCTGATCCAACCGATCAACTGACGCAGTCACCAGTGGGACGACCGATGCAAGAAAATCGAACCCGGCACCAGCTGAATCGAAAGCCCATCCCTCGCCTACAAGGTACGGGACAGTCAGACGAGCAAGCCGCTCTGGCGCAGCAAGCTTGAGATAATGCCGATTCACCCACGCAAGCTTCTCGACATCAAATACACCGGCACTATGGCCCACGTCATCAATCTGGAAACGACGGGCTAGTTCATCTAGCGGCAAGAGTTCCTGCCCCTCGCCTGGAGACCACCCAATTAGGGAAAGGTAATTCGCCAGCGCCTCTGGCAGGTAACCACCCGCTCGAAACTCAGCCACCGATGTCGCACCATGCCGCTTGGACAGTGGAGTGTGATCGGGCCCCATAACCAGCGAGACATGCGCAAACGCCGGCGGGGGCCACCCAAACGCTTCATACAGCAGCAATTGACGTGGCGTGTTCGAGAGGTGGTCTTCACCACGAATCACATGGCTGATTTCCATAAGCGCGTCGTCAATCACGACGGCGTAGTTGTACGCGGGAATGCCATCGGACCGTACGAGGATCGGATCGCTCAGCACATCAGTGTGGAACCGCATTTCGCCACGCACGAGATCGTCGAAGACCACCTCGCGATCGGGTGGAATCCGAAAACGAATCGTGGCAAGCTCACCGCCCTCCACACGCTGACGTGCCTGATCCCTTGGGATATCTCGGCACCGCCCTACGTACTTAGGTGGCCGCCGATCCCGAAAGGCCGCGCTGCGGTCTGACTCAAGCTGCTCTGGTGAGCAAAAGCAGCGATAAACTTGGTCTCGCGCCATCAGCTCGACAATGTGAGCACGATAGATGTGCAAGCGCTCGGACTGTCGATAGGGGCCTCTGCTTCCACCCTGATTGATCCCCTCATCCCACTTCAGCCCCATCCACTGAAGGTCCTCAATGATCGCCCGCTCGGACTCCCGCGTGGAACGCGCAGCATCGGTGTCCTCGACTCGCACCACAAAGGTGCCTCCCGATCGCCGCGCAAGCAGCCAATTGAAAAGGGCGGTGCGCACATTGCCGACGTGCAGCTGGCCGGTCGGACTTGGGGCGAAACGAACTCTCACAATGACGGGCCTGCGGTGGGTTTCTTATACATGTGACAATAGCGCAACGGCATGCACCGCGATCGATGCCCCATTACCGATCGAATCCACGCCTTCATTGGTTTTGCCTTTTACGTTCACCCTGTCGACAGCTATACCCAAAGCGCGGGCCAGATTCGTTTGCATGGCGTCAATGTACGGCACCAGTTTCGGACGCTCCGCGATGATCACCAGATCGACGTTGACGACGAAGAACCCCGCTTGACCGACGATCTTCGCAGCGCTCGCGAGCAGTGCGAGACTGTCCGCGTCTTTCCACGCCGCGTCGGTATCTGGAAAATGCCGACCTATGTCACCGGTGCCGGCGCCGCCTAGGATTGCGTCTGTAACGGCGTGGCAAGCTGCGTCGCCGTCCGAATGCCCGATCAAACCCTTGTCAAATGGAATCTCCACCCCCGCTAATATCAGAGGCCGCCCTTCTACCAATCGATGCAAATCGTATCCGTTTCCGATCCGAAGCGCGGCCGCGAGCGGACCCTGGATAGACGGTCCGAGAACGCGCTCTGCCAGCGCGAGGTCATCCGACGTCGTAATCTTTATATTTTTCGCATCGCCAGCAACCAACTGCACACGATGCCCTGCTCGCTCGACTAGGGCTGCCTCGTCGGTGACCTCAACCGATCTTCGCGCCAGTGTCAGCGCGTCCCGCAATACTTCCGCGCGAAACGCTTGTGGCGTCTGAGCCAAGAATATTTCGTCGCGTGGAAGCGTACCGACAATGACGCCGAGGTTATCTCCACGCTTCACCGTGTCGGTCACCGTCTGGGCCGCAATGGCCGCACCATGTTCGACGGCAGCGTCCAGTGTTCGACAGATCAGATCGGCGCTCACCAGCGGCCTGGCAGCATCATGAATCACCACGATGTCTGCGCGATCAGCAACAAGCGCGAAGGCGTTGGCCACCGAATCTTGCCGGCGAGCACCACCATCAATGACCGCGATGGGCTTGATGCCGGTTTCTAGATATTTAGGGGCGTCGGCAATCAGGTCGGCGGGGAGCGCCACAACGACTTCGGCAATTCGATCGTGCGACACGAAGGCCTCGACAGTTCGCTGAAGGATGGGTCTTCCACCGAGTAGGAGCAGCTGCTTGGGTCGGTCACCACCAAGGCGCGAGCCTCGGCCCCCAGCAGCGATAATGGCACTGACATGCACGAGGTTGCCATCTTACCTGAGGCCATTGGCGAATCCGACTCTTCAAATCGCTAGCCCGAACATATGGCGCCGGTGAAATTTTGCATGCGTGCCGCCACAAGCTCGAGTACCCGATCGATACGATAAGGATCCTTTAGTCAGAGAACATCGGGGTGGACGATCGCCTCAAGATCAGTCACGAGCGTGAAAGTCATCCCGCTGGACATCGGATTCGGCGTCGGGTGCAATGACCTGGCGAACCCGTTCTCCGAAAGCTCGTGGGTCGGTGCCCGCCAGCGCGCTGGTGTCTATCGGGTCGTGAACAACGAGCCGAACTTGTCCAGGATAGGTAGCTAGACGACCTTTTAGCATCACGTGCCGGCTGCCGATGACCGACAACGGAACGACAGGTATGCCGGCCTCAAGCGCCAGGTAGAAACTCCCCCGTTTGAACCTTCCCACGTGACAGTCGCAACTCCTCGTGCCTTCGGGAAACACTATCAGCGACAAGCCCGTTGCGGTTAGCCGAGACGCCCAAGAGAAAATAGCAGCGCGGTCCGGACGACGACGGTCGACCAGCATGTGACCGGTCCGCCGCAGGTGCCACCCAAGAAACGGAAAACGACCTAGCGACTCCTTCGCAATAATGCGGAGTTGATACGGTAGCGACCAGAATAAGATCGGAATGTCATAGATGCTTTGGTGATTCGCGACAAACAGGTAAGTACGGCCAGGGACCAGGCGCTCAAGTCCGTTGATGTCCACGCGCACTCCGGTGGTGCGCAGAATCAGACGGGACCAGGTTCGCGCACACCAGTGAGCAAAGTACCCGCGCTTCTCAAACAGACTTGAACCAATCGACAACGTCCCCAACACGATGGTGTACACGCTGATTACCGGAATCAGGAAGAATACAGTCCGCCACCAGTGATACGGAAGAATCACGATCCCTCTGACAGTTAGCTCATAAGCAGATCGAGCGCATCTCCGACCGAGCGCACACCCACCAACTCACAACCAGCCACCTGCAATCCATCAACGTTAGCTGCCGGCATGATGATTCGCCCAAAGCCCATCTGAGCCGCTTCCCGTACTCTCAACGCCGCCTGAGGAACCCCGCGTATTTCCCCACTCAGACCAACTTCGCCGAATACTGCAGTGGATGCCGGAAGGCTACGATTACGAACACTGGACGCTACCGCCGCCACAACGCTCAAGTCGGCCGCGGGCTCCTCGATACTCATGCCACCGGCAATGTTTACGTACACGTCGTCGCCGACCATGCTCAGTCCAGCGCGCTTCTCCAGGACAGCGAGTAGCAACGCGACGCGGTTCTGATCGATGCCAATCGCCATACGCCTCGCGTTGCCGTAGGCACTGGTACTGACGAGGGCCTGAACCTCAACGAGGAACGGCCGCGAACCTTCGATACAGCACAACACTGCAGAGCCCGGAGTTCCCGACGAACGTTCAGAGAGAAAGAGTTTCGATGGATTGAGCACCGGGACAAGACCGACGCTTGTCATTTCAAACACACCGAGCTCGCTAACAGCGCCGAAGCGGTTCTTCACTGCCCTGACGACTCGGTGTGCGTGATGACGCTCGCCTTCGAAAGAGAGAACAGCATCGACGACGTGCTCAAGTACCTTCGGCCCCGCCAGACTCCCGTCTTTAGTGACATGTCCTACGAGCACTGTTGGAATGTTTTGTGCCTTCGCGGCAAATAAAAACTGCGTGGCCGCCTCACGTACCTGACCGATACTGCCCGGCGCGGACTGAAACTTCATCGAAAAGACCGTCTGTACCGAATCAATGACAACTAGGTTCGGCTTCAAGCGGACCATCTCCTCAAGGATCCGCTCGATACACGTCTCGGAAAGCAGGTAGAGTGGGGTCTCGCCAACGCCGAGGCGATCGCCTCGATTCTTGATCTGATGCTCTGATTCCTCACCGGAAGCGTAAAGCACCTGACCCGCCTCACGCGAAAAATTCGCTGCTACCTGCAACAGTAGAGTTGACTTGCCGATGCCGGGCTCTCCACCCAGCAGCACCAAGGAACCCGGAACGAACCCCCCACCAAGTACGCGGTCAAATTCATCGATCCCGGTCGACAGGCGTGCGCCGTCGGTGACATCAACCTCGGCGTATAACTTCGCCGACCCTGCCGCACCAAAATGCGCGAACCGGTTCGCTCCAGCGGCCGCGGGAACCTCTGTGGTGCGCTCCTCAATAAACGAATTCCACCCACCGCATTCGCCGCAACGCCCCAGCCACTTGGGCGACTGCACCCCACACTCCTGACAAACAAAGACAGCTTTTGGTGTCTTCATGTCAGCAACTGGTAAAGCCTCGCGACGTCCTGTCGTTGGTGAGCATTCGGATCCGGCCCTTCGGCAGCAGTGGCAACGTAGACACCGCAAACTTTGTTTCTATCCTAGCAGTCCGTGGCGAAAGTCCGGCGTCAAGCCGAGACGAGCCAGGCACCTTGCGGGGCATTACTAGAAGAGAACTTACGGCATACCACTCACGAAGTCCTGCAGCCAGAACATCGGCATCGAAAGTCTCTCTCCTTGCTTGGCCTTGAAAGAAACAGAAGACTTGTTCAAGCGAAAAGTAAGATAGGCACTTCCACACAATCAGGAGGGCAACACACTGTACTGTCGCTCTATCCGGGCGCCAATGCGGCACGCAATTTCATACGGGATCGTGCCTATCGCAGCTGCCATCTCACGTATATCAATCCTCTGCCATGTCTCGTGACCCTGACGCCCTATCAGGGTAACTTCGTCGCCCGGCTGCACGATGTCCACCTCGGTCACATCGACAGTGATCATGTCCATTGACACCGCACCAATTATTGGCACCCGACGACCGCGAATGAGCGCCTGCCCTCGCCCGGCAAGACGGAGGTCAAGGCCATCCGCATAACCGGCCGGTACGACAGCTATCGTCGTTGGCAACTCCGCTCGGAACCGCCCTCCGTATCCCACCGATTCGCCTGGCCGCAGTCCTTTCACGGCGACAACCCGACTGGTCAGCGACATGACCGGCTGCAAATCTAGCGTCGACGCGAGCGGCGGCGGCACGATACCGAAGAGCAGCAAACCTGGGCGCACAAGGTCGTACCACACGCGCGAATCGCGCAGCAGCGCGGCGCTGTTGGCCGTGTGTCTCAAGATCTTCGAAACGCCGAGTGCCGCAACCGTTTGTACGGCTTCCTCGAATCGAACCCGCTGCTCGCCGAACAGCGTATGGCTGGGATCGTCCGCTGTGGCGAAGTGAGTATAGATCGCGTCGAGGCGCAGATTCGGACTCTCAAGTACGCCGGGCAAAGTCCAACGCAGGTTATCGTGGCGAAATCCGAGCCGGTTCATGCCGGTATCGACTTTAAGGTGATACCCCACGGTCGTCTTGCGCGACGCGGCCGCCGCCTGCACCGCGCGTGCTGCCGAAGGCGTAGAGATCGTAGGCGTCAGGGAGAACTCAAACAGGCCATCGAGATCGCTAACGCTCAAGGCACCGAAGACCAGAATCGGTACCGTCACACCAGCCTGACGCAGGACGATACCTTCCTCGATATCTGCGCACGCAAGCATCGTGGCGCCCGCCTGCTCTAGCGCCAAAGCGACGGGGCCATCCCCATGGCCGTAGGCATTGGCCTTCACGACTGCAATGACGGCGGGTCGACCGGAAAGCGAGCCACTGTGCGTTGGCGCCGGCACTAGTCCCAGGTCCAACGGCGACAACCCTGGCCCGGTAACGAACGCGCGGATGGCGCGAAAGTTGGCCTGGAGTGCGGCCAGATCCACACGTGCGACCGTGCTGCGGATCACGCGCCCTTGACGAGATTAGCGAATCGCGTCTGCTCGCGAAGAAAGGCAAGCCGTACGACACCGGTCGGACCGTTACGCTGCTTGCCAACAATCACTTCGGCAGTGCCAGCATCAGGATGATTCGGATCCCGGTTGTAGGCATCCTCCCGGTACAACAACAGCACGACATCCGCATCCTGCTCGAGTGCGCCGGACTCTCGAAGATCTGAGAGTTGCGGCCGGTGGTCGGCACGCGCCTCCGGTGCACGGCTCAGCTGCGACAGAATAACTACCGGCACGTTGAGTTCCTTAGCGAGTCCTTTCATCGATCGAGAAATTGAGGCTAACTCCAGCGTACGGTTTTCGAATCGTCCTCGCCCGCTCATCAACTGAATGTAATCGATGACGAGTAGGCTCAGGCCCTTCTGCTCGGCCTGGAGACGCCGAGCCTTGGCTCGCATTTCGAGCACACCAAGGCTGGCGGTATCGTCGATGTGTAATCGCATTGCACTCAATGTCTCAAGCGCGTGCGAAATTCGCGAATAGTCCTTCTGCCCGATTGCCCCACTCATGAGACGATGGCTATCGATTTGCGCCTCCGAGGTGAGCAGGCGCAAAAACAGCGACTCTTTCGACATCTCAAGACTAAATACGCCCACCGTGTGCTCGGGCTGAAGCGCTACATACTGTGCGATGTTCAACGCCAGACTCGTCTTCCCCATGGACGGCCTAGCCGCAACGATAATCAAATCGCCAGGTTGGAACCCACGCGTCATCGAATCGAGATCAACAAACCCTGTAGGCACTCCGGTTATCAGTCGTTTTTGCTCAAACAACAACTCAATTTTGGGGAAACTCTCCTTCACCAGATCGCGCAAAGGCACGAAGCCAACCTTGAGCCGATCGTCGGCCACGGAAAAAATGGCGCTCTCCGCTTCGTCCAAAATCAGATCGGACTCCTGGTCCGCTTCGTACGCGTTAGTCAGAATCTTGTTGGCCGCGTATATCAGACCCCGCAGTGTCGACTTTTCCTTAACGATCCTTGCGTAGTACTCAACGTTGGTTGCCCGTGGCACACCGTCAGCCAACGATGCAACGTACGCTGGTCCGCCTACCTCCTCGAGATCACCACCTCGTGACAACTCCTCCTTGAGTGTGACGAAGTCGATAGCCTGGTGACGTTCGTTCAGCGCGACCATCTTGTCGAAGATCCGACGATGCGCATCTCGATAGAAGTCCTGTGCGTCGATAACCTGGACGGCATCATTGAACGCGTCGTTGTGCACAAGGATGGCACCGAGCACCGATCGCTCGGCTTCAAGATTGTGCGGAAGCGTGCGCTCCGCAGCGGTTACAGCAGTGTCGGCCATGAACGAATGAAACTAGCGAACGGAAAATTCGGAGTGTAGCAGAAACAATCCTGAGAATGGGCTTCCAACTAACGCATCATATCCACGCCGGCCGCTGCATTGCACCCAATGCCAGTCATCTTCAGACCTTGGCCAACTCGACGCGCCAGTGTGTACATTCGACATCGAGCGGCGTCATCCAGTGTACATACCCCGGAAATGACCGGCCTCGATTGCGCGCTCTCGTCCTCTATTCGCCGACACGGACCACGTGACTGATGCGAGAATGAATATACGAGACACGCATGTGGATCAACCAGACAACTAGCGAACAGACGTCGAAAAGGGATGCTCGGTCATCATGAGTCTACACACCGTACTAATCACTGCGGCAGTCAGCTTCATTGCGGCAACGGTAGACGTGCCTGCCCACCATTCGTTCACTGCGGCTTTTGACGCGAAGGCACCCGTCGTGCTGACCGGCGTCGTCACTCGAGTCGAGTGGGCGAATCCGCATGTCCTGTTCTCTATCGACGAGACCGCGTCCAGCGGCGGTGCCACGACGTGGTCGTTCGAACTGGGAGCGCCAAGTGTATTGTTACAGCGGGGTTGGAGGCGAACCTCGCTCAAGCTTGGAGACATCGTGACGGTTGATGGACTGCCCGCCAGGGACGGAACAAACTACGCTAGGGTTGTATCGGTCACGTTGGGAAGCGGTCAGGTCGTTTTTGCCAATGACGCAACCAACAGGGGATTAACACGATAGCCTGCGATTCGTCTATTCGCGGGTCATAAATGGCCGGAGCCCTTCCCACAGTCGGCCTCAGTCTTTCGGACTGATTCGAACACTGGCTCCCCGACGCGCTCGCGCTAGCCGCGAGCGTCATCAGTTTTTGGGGCTGGCGTCGCCTCCGGCGCGTCGCCAGCGGACTCCGTGTCGCTACTCCGAAGCAGATTCCTTTGCTGGTTCTAACGGCTCGTCCGCCGACGAATTCTCTGCAGCCGGTGGTGATTCCAGTTTAGCACCACCCTCTCTAACGACGTGTACCACGAGCGGCACCATGACAGCTCGATGCAACTTGAGAGGCACATCGTGGTCGCCAATTGCCTTGATCGGATCGGGCAGGATTAGCTTCCGCCGATCAACATCGAAGCCTTTCTCTTTCAACAACTCGACAATGTCGGCAGCCGTGACCGATCCATACAACTGATTGGTGTCACCTACACGGCGGGCGATCGTCAGGTCCACGGCAGACATACGCGCCGCCATGGCCTCAGCCTTCCCCTTGGCCTCCGCCTCACGCGCCTCAACAATCTGGCGCTCCCGTTCTACGTGTTTCTTGTTGCCGATTGTGGCCGGTAGTGCCAGCTTGCGCGGCAACAAGTAGTTGCGGGCGTAACCAGGGGCAACATTCACAATCTCCCCCCGATCCCCCAGGTGCTCAACGTGCTGTCTCAAAATGATTTCCATGCCTATTCCGCCGTGTACGGGATGAGCGCGAGCACGCGAGCACGCATGATGGCCACGCGCAGCTTTCGCTGGTGAAGCGCGCACGTACCAGAGATACGTCGCGGAAGAATCTTTGCGCGCTCCGGCACGAAGGGCATCAAAAGCCTGGCATCCTTGTAGTTGATGTCATCGATCTTATCCACGCAGAATTTACACACTTTCCGCCGTCGGAACATCGGTCGACGCTGCTGGCCGTCTTTTCCCTGAGTCTGGCCGGCGCGGCCGCGTCCCCCGCTCGCTCCACCTCCTCCGAACGTTTTTCTCCCATTCATCGACGATTCTCCGTCATCTCAAAACGATCATCTCGATCGTCGTCCTGTTCACCGCGCTGGCCTTCTCCCGGTTGCCGCTCTGGCGGCAAACCACGAGCCGTCCGACGCCGGCTCGACGCATTGCCGCGCTTGGTCTGCGTGCGCTCGATCACGTCTTGATCCTCATCCACCCGAACAATGAGATGCCGAATCACAAGATCGGATACCTTGAGTCGACGGTCGATTTCCTTCAGCAGCTCGCCCGAGCCACTGATCGCCTCAAGCACATAGGTTGCTTCTTTGTGCCGACCGATTTCGTAGGCGAGTCTACGGCGGCCCCAGTTGTCCGTTTTTTCAAGCCGGCCGCCCAACCGCTGGACGATATCATCGACCTGAGTGTGCACGTCGGCAACCTGCTCGTCGCTCGCATCGGGCGAGACGAGGTAAACGAGTTCGTATTTCCTATCCATAAGTCTCCTTCTGGACTATGGCTACCAGCATCCCCGGCGAGCACCACGTGCTCTCTGGTAGCAAGGAGTTAATCAATATCCGGACCCGTAGCGCCCGGGTTGTACACGTTCATCACCGTTTCTATGCCCTCTTCGGCGAACACCTCGGCTGCATCAGCCGCGCGGGCGATGAATCCTTCCAGCTCGGCGCGTTCGCCGGGCTCAAACGTCGCGAGTACGTGATCTGCAAGATCACGCTGTGGATCCCCACGCCCCACGCCAAGCCGAAGCCGGGCAAATTCCGCTGTTCCAAGCCGCTCGATCATCGACTTAAGACCATTGTGGCCTCCAGTCGAGCCGCGCATCCGTGCACGTAGCCGTCCGAACGGCAGTGCAGCCTCATCGACGACCACCAGCAAATCGGCTGTGCCGATCTCGTAATACCGCATCAAAGCTGCCACTGAGTCACCGCTGCGATTCATAAACGTCAGCGGCTTGGCAACCAACAAGGGCACGGGACCATACCGCTTCGCCACCAACGTTTCTGGAACCTGCGACGGTCCTATCGTCAACTCTAGTCGGTACCGCTTCGCCAGCTCGTCGACAACCAGAAAGCCGACGTTGTGCCGTGTCTCCCGATATTCCCGTCCGGGATTGCCCAGTCCAACAATTAATTTCACGTCGTTCGGGCGGACGTAAGAGTCGGCCCCTACTTCTTCGGAGCAGGGTCGGCGCTATCCTTCTCGCCTTTGCTCTTCTTTGCCGTGTCAGTCTCCGGTACTGCTGCTACAGCCGCATCCGCCTCCTCGTCATCACTCTCCGCTGCCGCCTCAGCCTTTGGTAGCACCACGTGCACTAACATCGTCTCCGGCTCGTTTAGGATCTTCCAGTTCGCGTTCTCCGCTAAATCGCGCAACCGAATGGACTGGTTCAGTCTCAATTCAGAAACATCAACGTCGATACGCTCCGGAATATCGACCGGCAGGCACTCAACCTGAACCTCTCGCGTTAAGAAGTCAATCATACCGCCGTCGAGCTTGACGCCCTGCGCCTCACCCCTGAGAACAATGGGTACCGTCACGGTGATCGCACGGTCCATCGCGAGCCGATAAAAGTCCGCGTGCAACAGATCACGCGTCACGGGGTCAAGCTGATAATCCTTCACCATTACGCGGGACTCATCGCTCTCAAGCTTCAACGTAATGAGCGTGTTGGCTCCGGACTCGGAGTGAAGGATACGGAGCACCTGCCTCGGGTCAGTCGAAACGGCCACTCCCTCAGAAGCCTTTCCCTTTTTGTGTACACCGTAGACCACTGCCGGGATCTGGCCGCTGGCGCGGAGACGTCTCGCTTCGTTCTTGCCCCTGCCGGTTCGCTTCACGACATCGAGAGTTACGTCCATTACCGTTCCTCTTTTGTGGAGACGTCCGTCTCCATTCCACTCACACAAACAAAGAGGAGACCGAGGTCTCCTCGTGAATATTCCGAATCGCCTGTCCCAGTAGCCGAGCTACTGAGAGTACGACAATCTTGTTGCACCGTTTCGCTTCATCACTCAACGGAATCGTATTGGTCACAAACAACTGATCAAGCGGCGCCTTTTCGATACGCGCGAGCGCTGGACCCGACAGCACCCCATGCACCGCACAAGCCAGGACCCTCGACGCCCCAGCATTCTTTAGTGCCGTCGCGGATTTTTGTATCGTACCCGCGGTGTCGATTAAATCGTCCTGCAGGATACAGGTCCGACCCTCGACGTCACCAATCACGTTCATGACTTCCGCCGTGCCGTCCTCGGACCGCCGCTTATCGACCACGGCCAACTCCGCACCAAGCCGCTTGGCATACGCCCTGGCGCGCTCAGCTCCACCAGCATCTGGTGACACGATCGTCAGCTTCGGGCTATCGATTTTGACCAGGTTCTCGATAATGACTGGCGCTGCGAACAGGTGGTCAACCGGAATGTCGAAAAACCCCTGAATCTGCGCCTTGTGCAAATCCATGGTCAGCACCCGATTCGTGCCGGCCGCACTGAGTAGATTCGCAACCAGCTTGGCCGAAATCGGCACCCGCGGCCTGTCCTTGCGATCCTGCCGAGCGTAACCGTAATACGGCACGACAGCTGTAATCCGCGCGGCCGACGACCGACGAAACGCGTCGATCATCACCAGCAACTCCATAAGGTTCTCGTCCACCGGGTTGCACGTCGGCTGGACGATAAACACGTCGGCGCCTCGAATGTTTTCGTCGATCTGAAACGAGACTTCGGTGTCGGGAAACCGTCGCAGTCTCGTCTGACCGATCGGAATACCCAAAAACTCCGAAATCTCCTTCGCCAGGGACGGATGAGCGCTGCCGGAAAACAGCTTCATTCCGCCAAACCCAGTCGAGGTCAATCCGTCGCCGCTGAGAGGCCGTTTCATTTCGGTAATTACGTCGCTCGATTGTTGAAGGCTGGTTGGGGCGGAAGGATTCGAACCTTCGAATACGGGATCCAAAGACCCGCGCCTTACCACTTGGCCACGCCCCACCATGGAACTCCGATGCTCTCGAACTGCCACTCGGAGCCCGTACACTCGGGTCGTGTAAACCACAAGTGTAGCCGAGACTTCTGGTTGCGAGCAACCCCCGCGAGAGCAGCAGGAACGTCGCGAGCGCAACAGGCGGGACGTCCGATGCGTCCGAAACCACCGCGTCGGTCAGCCGACAGGTCTCATTGCTGTGAAACGCTCGCCTTACGCCTCCGCGGTAGCCCTGCGGCGGCGTCTGGCAACTGGTCGGCTCTGCCGGGCGTACTCGCCGCGGCTCAGAGACTCAGTCAGGATGACCCGGAACCCTGATCCAGACAAGCGACCGTGGGCGACAAGGGCTTCGGACCGCTCCTTAAACAACCCGAAGACAGTAGACCCGCTCCCTGACATCGCTGACATCAAGGCTCCTGCACTTCGCAGGGTCGCCTTCATCTGATCGATTTCCGGATGGCGCAGGGCAATCGCACCCTCTAGCTCGTTCATCATCCGCCCCATTTTGGACGGCCACGGACCTGCCACGTAATGTGGCTCACGCTCGGGGGTATCCCTCCCCAAGTCGAGTTCGGCGTCGTACCACTCGTAGGCTTGACGGCTCGACACGCCAAAATCTGGAACCAGTAGCACCACCCAGTGACGTGGCCAGTCAGCCAGGGAATAAATCTCGTCCCCGCGTCCCAAACCAAGTGCTGTACCTCCAGACAGGAAAAACGGCACATCAGCACCGAGCGTCACCGCCAAATCAGACAGCTGATCATGACTAACCGTCACACCCCACATCCGAGCCAGCGCTAGGAGCGTGGCAGCAGCATCCGTGCTCCCCCCTCCCAGACCCGCCTGCATCGGAATCTGCTTGTCGAGCCGCAGCAGAACGTCCCTGACCGGGCCAGTGCGCCCGAGCGAGCGCCACAACGCATCGGCAGCTCGCCAGGCGAGATTCGACTCGTCCAGAGGCACCTCAGCAGTCGAGCACTCAATGTTGAATGGGCCCTCGCGCGGCACGCACTCGATCGTGTCGCACAACGCGATCGCCTGGAAGACGGTACGCAGGTCGTGAAATCCGTCGGACCTTGTGCCAAGCACCCTCAGATCGAGGTTGAGCTTCGCGCACGCACGAGCCGTCACCGGAACCTGTCTAGTCCGCACGCAGTGGCCCCGCTTCACGAAGCTCAACCAACGAAAGCGGGCGCGCGTCGGCCGGTACGATCACCGTGAACGCCACCGGATCAATCATGATGTTCGCCTCAATTTGGGATACCGCTGCCGTGAGATCAACATCAACCGCCGAATCCAACGAGCGAAGCCGTACTTCCGCAGGAAATGCACCTTGCCACACCGGGTATTCAATATGCCAATCCGGTCTCTGGGCCGCACGCGGTCGCCATCCGACACCGACTTTCTCCAGATAGAGCGTGGCGCCGCTGGGCAGATCAATCGATGCCAACCCGGGCTGGTGAAGATGCCCACCCATGGCACCAGGCATCGACACAACACACCCAGTCAGAATAGCCTGCAGCTCTGCCGGGGCCAACGCAATCCCCGTCAGAGCACTCAGAATGTCTGCCGCGCGCCCGTCATGAAGAACGCGATTCTCCCGAGGTAACAAGAGTGTGGCCCCCGCACCTCCATCAGCGAGGATGAACCCCGGCGCGCCGAACGGCGCAAGGCCCTCAAGCCGTAATGATGCCGGGCGCGCAAAACCGGCGATGGCGCGCCCACGTAGCGGCTGTCCACCAACCCGCCCGGAGAGCGACAGTTCAGCCGTGAACGTCCGTACTCCAGCGCAGGTCGAGGTCGCCTGGCGGTGTATCTCTGCGAAGTCTGGAAGGGGAGTCCCTTGGTCCGTTGGCAGGGGCATCAGTCTCGGCGCACAACCTGAAACGAGCAAGCTGAGCCCCAACGCCCACGCCCTAAGGCCGAAGAACTCACGCCTGTTACCCTGGAACACCGTCATCGACTACTAATCCCCTGGAGACATGAGTCGTTTCACACGTCCACCGGCGCGGCGCCCTGACGGCACGCGACGACTGAGAACATTGGCCATATATGAAAAATACGTAACGCCACCACCTGGCACGCCCGAACCTTGTGTGACTAATTACGTGTCCAAGACACTAGCGGGGTGCTCTACTCCGTGCGTCCCGTATTTTCTCTTCGACAGCAGCCGTGTCGATGCCACCATCGCCATCGAGCGCCCGCGTCCAGGCCGCAATCGCGTCCAGCCAGCGGCCCTGCTCAGCCAGCACATCCCCAAGGTGATTCTGCACCACGGAGTTGTCCGGCAACTGCTCAGCAGCGGGCATCAGGTATTTTTCGGCCTCGCCTAAATCTCCGCGACGGAAATGAGCCCAGCCCAGGCTGTCGAGATACGACGGATTGCCTGGCTCGGCCACAAGTGCAAGTTCGACAAGCCGGATAGCCTCATCAAGTGCCCTGCCATGATCGGCTAGTAAGTAACCGAGATGGTTCAAGGCCTGGGAATCGGCCGGCGTCGTCGCAAGATACCGTCGCAAGATCTGCTCAGCCTCCTCATCACGCCCGAGGTCGTTATACAAATCTGCCAGCGCCAGCTGTGTAGCAGCATCAGTCGGATGCGCCCTCGCCGCAGGCTCAAGAATGGTAAGGGCCTGTACGGAGTCGCCGTTCTCGAACAGGGCGCGTGCTCTCAACCTCGGGAAGCGCAAGTCGCCCGGATGCTGAGCTTGCGCTTCGGCGGCAAACTCCGCCGCTTGCGCAAAATCATGATTGTTGAAAAAGGCTGCAATCCTCCGGAACTTCAGTCCGCGACTCGTAGGCTCCACTGCAAGTGCACGGGTATAGCTCTCCGCCGCGTCCGCAAGCCGACCCGCGCGCATCTGATACTGCGCCAGCGTCGAAGCCACGCGTGGCTCGTTGTCGACGATAACTGCAAGCGCCTCGATGGCACTGTTCAAATCATCAGCCAACACGTATGCCCGCGCCAGCGATAGGCGCCCTTGTGCCGAGGTCGGGTTCTGATCAACAACGTGCAAAAACGCGTCGACCGCCTTTGCAGCGTCACCCGTGCGCACATAAAGCTGGCCCAGCGAATAGTAAATTTGAATACCAATACCAAAGGTTTCACCGCCAGTCGCTTGCTCAAGATGGTCGATGGCCTGCTGGGCTCGAGCATCAACGTGCGTCCGCGGTCTCTGGACGTTCATGGCCTCGACATCAGCCGCGTATAACACGCCAAGAACGCTGTGTGCCTCTCCGTTTGCGTCGTCGAGCCTGAGTGCTAGGAGAGCTTCGCGCTCCGCGTCATCCCGCTCGTTCCGCCGGAGTTCAAACGACGCAATCCCAGCTCTGACTGCGGCTGACTCTGGGTCTGCTGCGACAGCGCGCTCAAGCGCTTCACGCGCCGCCGTGTGCTCGCCTTGTGCCTCGAACCGCCGAGCCATCAGGAATTCGAAGTATGCGTCCCGTGTCTGAGCTTCTACGAGACTGCCCATAACCAGCAACAACACGACCACCGAGGCTAATCGACACGAAGCGAAAGTAAGCGTGACGGTGGAAGGCATTCCGACAAGGGAATCTTAGCGCAATGTTATAGTTCGTGGAACCGGTCGGGTCATGTCGCTACCCGGCCAATGAGGCCCTCAACATGCCCGTCGATGCTGAACTGCTCGAAATACTTGCGTGCCCCAACTGTAAGACACCTGTCACACTGGTCAAGGATGGTGCGGCGCTCAAGTGTGATCAATGCCATCGGTTGTACCCAATCAAGGACGACATCCCCGTTATGTTGGTCGACGAAGCCACGATCGAGCCCTAGGCCAGCGAGAATTCTCGTCATCCGATCATGACTACTGCCACAACGAGTGCTGCCAGCCTGCCCACGGTGCCAGCCCTGGAGCGGGCAACGGGATTGCTGCTGCTTGGTTTCGTGGGTGCGCTACAAATATCCATCGCAATCGCGCAACTCCTGCTTGCAGCTATGTTCGTCTCCTGGATCGCGTTGCGCATTCAAAACAGAACGCTCCCCAGCGCACCGCCATTCTTCGTTCCGCTGCTGGTATTCGGAGGGCTGACCCTAATATCAGCTGCGTTTTCGGTTGATCCCATAGCCAGCTTCGTCGACAACAAACAGCTTTTGCTCTTCGCGATCGTTCCAGCCGTGTACGACGTTGCCCGCGGCTCTCGTGCCTCCACCGTCGTGAATGTGGTCATCTCCGTTGGTGCCGCCAGCGCCGTGTACGGCATCGTGCAGTACGGCCTCCTGCACTACGACAGCCTGGGCCAACGCCCTCAGGGTACGCTCACCCACTACATGACCTACTCAGGTGTCTTGATGCTGACGATCTGTGTCGCCACATCTCGACTCGTCTTCGGGACGCGCGATCGGATATGGCCGGCGCTCATCATGCCGGCGCTGGTCGTCGCCCTTGCTCTTACCTTCACGCGCAACGCTTGGATCGGTGGATGCGTCGCTGTCGGACTGCTCTTTGCCCTTAAGGACTTCAGACTCACGGCACTACTACCCGTAATTCTCGCCGCTCTTTTTGTTCTCGCGCCGGACGGCCTCGTTAACCGCTTAACGTCGACCTTCGACGCACAGGATCCGGCAAATCAGGATCGGTTTGCGATGATTGAAATTGGTGCGCGGATCGTTGCGGACCGACCGCTTACCGGCGTCGGGCCCAACATGGTGCCCGTAGTATACGACCAGTACCGCCCGGACTACGCCGTGAACACCGTCAACCCGCATCTGCACAACGTCATACTGCAAATCGCTGCCGAGCGCGGACTACCGGCCCTCGCAGCATGGGCCTGGTTCGTGATCGTACTCGTAGTGACGCTCTTTCGCATGTTCAGACAGCCACCGGCGAATCAGGACAGCGTAAGACCGGACCAACGACGCGTGCTCAGCGCAGCTGCCCTCGCATCAACGGTCGCCATGCTCGCCGCAGGACTATTCGAACACAACTTCGGTGACTCCGAGTTCCTCATGCTCTTCCTCGTGTTGATCACGCTGCCGTTTGCAGCTACGCACAAGGCCGATGCTTCCTCTGCTCAGGCCTGAGCGAGCGCAGGCCATCGTGGCCAGCCTCGATCGTGGCCATATCCTCGTCGTCGGCGACGCGATGTTGGATACATTCATCACCGGTCGCGTCGCACGTCTCTCTCCCGAAGCGCCTGTACCCGTGGTCATCTTCGATCACGAGAGCCATCGAATCGGTGGAGCTGCCAACGTGGCCCATAACGTGACCGCCTTGGGTGGCCGTTCGACACTCGTTGCAGTCGCCGGCCACGACGAGGCAGCTGTTACGCTTGCTGGTGCCTGCCGTGAGGCAAACATCACGCCAGCGCTCGTAAGGGACACGACCCGGCGTACCACGACCAAGATGCGGATCGTCACCGATCGTAACCAGCAGGTCGCCCGAGTCGACTACGAGGCGGACACCGAAATCGCCGATGACATCGAGCGACAAATCGTGTCTGCGATACAACAACACGCAGGCGACGCCTCTGCGATCGTGATCTCAGACTACCTGAAGGGATGCGTGACCGAGAGCGTCATGCGCTCCACGATCGCCGCGGGCCGCACCCAGGGGATCCCCGTGCTCGTGGACCCCAAAGTCCCGCACATTGCCGCCTATGCTGGGGCCACCGTCATAACACCGAATCACCATGAAGCCGAAATGGCTACTCATCTGCGCGTGCGAACCGAAGACGACGCCCGCGACGCCGCACGTCTGTTTCGCGAGAAATCGATGTGCGAAGCGGTGCTTATGACCCGAGGAGATCAGGGGCTGTGGCTGCTAGGGCCTGACGTGGAGGGATCGCTTCAGGCCGCGGCACGGGAAGTCGCCGACGTGACTGGCGCTGGTGACACCGTGATCGCCACCGTTGCACTTGCGCTAGCCGCCGGAGCCACGCTCCCGGAAGCGGCTCGGCTGGCAAACGAGGCCGCCGGTATTTCGGTTGCCAAGTTTGGTCCCGCCGTCGTCACTCCGCACGAATTGCTAGGCGCACTGGGATCCTAGCAAAGCAGTACGACTCAGTGTCGGAAGTGGCGTCGGCCCGTGAATACCATCGCAAGGCCATGTCCATCGGCAGCCTCGATAACTTCCGCGTCTCGCACGGACCCCCCTGGCTGCACCACCGCGGTCGCCCCTGCCGAAGCCAGCGCGTCAAGACCATCCCGGAACGGGAAGAACGCGTCGGAAGCAACGACCGACCCCCTCAACCCACTCGGTCCAAGACTATCCGCCTTCATCCGCGCGACCTGCACCGCGTCGACACGACTCATCTGTCCAGCACCAATCGCGAGCGTACGATCAGCGGAGCTAAACAGGACTGTATTGGACTTCACGTGTGCACAGATGCGCCAGGCGAAACGTAATGCCTGCCACTCGACCTGGTTCGGCTGTCGTTTGGTAACGACGCGCAAATCGATATCGCCTGGCCATCCCGTGTGCGCCTCACGCACGACATCGCTCGCCTGTACGAGCACGCCCCCAATGATCGAATGTAGTTCGATACCCTCGACTAATCCGTCATCCTGCTGCGTATCATCGACGGCGGGCACTAACACTCGCAGGTTGACCTTCGTGCCTAGGATGACCAGAGCATCCTCGTCAACTGACGGCGCTGTCACCGCCTCGATGAAAGTGGACACAATAGCCCGAGCCGTCTCAGCGTCGATAGACCTATTGAATCCAACGATCCCGCCAAACGCCGCCACCGCATCAGCCTCGCGAGCCCGTACATACGCGTCTGCCGGTCCCTCTCCAGTCGCCGCACCGCACGGATTAGTATGCTTGATCACGACAGCAGCAGGCTCACGAAACTCCGCGACGATACGCGCTGCCGCGTCCAAATCCAGCAAGTTCGTGTACGACAACGCCTTGCCCTGCAGTACCGTGAACCCAGGATGACTACCAAGTCCTTGGTACAGCGCGGCAAACTGGTGTGGATTTTCGCCATACCGGAGGTTCCGAACTTTACGCAAGTTTATCGAGAGTGCGTCGGGCAGCGGCGTCGGCGCAACCCGAGTAAACCCTTCTGACTCCACCGTGACGGTCGCAAGCGTGGCAGCTATCGCAGTGTCATACCGCCCTGTGTGCTCAAAAGCGGTGCATGCGAGTCCAAAACGAAACTCTCGAGACGGTCCGCTGCTCCGATCAAGCTGCTCGATCACTGCAACGTAGTCAGCAGGCGATACCACCACCAGCACATCCTTAAAGTTCTTGGCAGCAGCGCGAACGAGGCTGGGCCCACCAATATCGATTTCTTCGATCAGTGCATCAAACGGCGTGTCAGGGTTAGACGCCGCCTTAACGAAAGGATAGAGATTCACCACAACGAGATCGATCAACGAAATCTGCTGTGCGGCGGCAGCGGCAAGATCATCCGACCTGTCACGGCGCGCGAGAATGCCACCATGCACAAGCGGATGCAGTGTCTTCACGCGGCCATCCATCATTTCGGGAAAACCGGTAACCTCCGAAATTCCAATCACGGCGAGACCGGCCTCTTGGAGCGCACGCGCTGTTCCGCCAGTGGACACAAGTTCGAAGTCGCGTTCCGCAAGCGCATGCGCGAAATGGACCAGGCCGGTTTTGTCGGAAACGCTCAGTAGGGCTCGAGGCATAGAATTACTGGCTCACAGAACGGAAAGAGGTTAAAGGGCTCACAGTCATCACTCCTCTTGACACCTCTTGGGGGCGCGCCTAGGATAGCTCTGCGTTCGGGGGCGTACCCTTAATGTTGTAGTCGAGACCGCGAAAGCGCTTGCGGTCTTTTTTTGTTTGTCGACGCTCACGTGCAGAGCAAGTAGGGAAGAAGAACGATGCGGATTACAGGCAAGGTCAAGTGGTTCAATAACGCCAAGGGTTATGGATTCATCGAGCGCGAGGGCGGAAGCGACATTTTCGTCCACTATTCGGCCATCGGTGGTGCGGGCTTTCGGTCCCTCGAGGAGGGCCAGGCCGTCGAATTCGAGATCGTTGATGGCCCCAAGGGGCCGCAGGCTGGAGACGTCACCAAGCCCTAGAACCACGACGCGACCTGACCGGTGCCGCTCAACGATGCCGCCAGCGCTTCCCCGCTGCTCCCGTCGGTCACTCTCGCGATTCCTTCTCGCCGTGTGCCGCGCGCGCAGTGAGCAACGTCTTTCCGTCTTTCACCCCCATTCGCAATGCAACCTCGTCGTAACGCTTGACTCTGAAGATTCCCATCTGCTTTCGAATAACTGCGGTAAAGCACTTAGAGGGGATGACGTCCTGTGGAAAGTCAAATACAAAGATGGACACGCGGGTCATTTTGCCACACTGCTTCCGGCGAGACCTGACCGCCCCGACTACTGACAGCAGAGCACCGTTAGAAGATGGTGGAGATCGACGCAGCTGCCAAATCAAGTGCGCGAGTGGGTAGAACGCCCAAGTAGAAAATCATGATAACCGATGCGACAAGCGCCGCCAGGCCGACACCTCTAACCTGCGCTGGGACGGCGAGTGCCGGATTCCGTTCTGACATGTACATCATCACGATCACACGCAGATAAAAGAAGACCGACACGACGCTAGTAAGCACGCCGACGATCGCCAATCCGTAGTATCCAGAACTAACGGCTGCGCTGAAAATGTACCATTTGCCAATGAACCCGGCCGTCGGCGGAAGACCACCCAGCGACAGCAGGCACACCGTCATCAGGCCAGCCAACGCCGGCCGGGCATGCCCGAGACCACTGAAGTCACGTAACTCATCATTGCCGGCTTCACGGGTGCCGAGCAGGGCGATGACCCCGAACGCAGCCACGTTGGTCACTGCATACGCCAGTAGATAGAACAGGATGGCCGCCTTCCCCACCTGATTGGCCGCGATCAAACCCACAAGAAGATAGCCACCGTGGGCGATGCTTGAGTACGCCAACATCCGTTTGACGTTGGTCTGTGCGACGCCGACGACCGCTCCGAGAATCATCGTGGCCACGGCCAGCACCCAAACTATCGGCGCCCAGTCCATACTGAAGGGCTCGAACGAAGAGAGAAAGACGCGCGTAAAGGCAGCAAACGCGGCCGCCTTGACACCAGTGGACATGAAACCGCTCACAACCGCTGGCGCACCCTCGTAGGCGTCAGGTGTCCACATGTGAAACGGAACCGCCGAGATCTTGAAGGCAAAGCCAACAAGCAACAAGCCCATGGCCACCAGGATCAGCGGACTTTCGCTCATCGACTGCGCCGCGAGAAACGTGCCAATCCGATCGAGCCGCGTGCTCCCGGTCACTCCGTAGGTGAACGCGATACCGTAGACAAAAAACGCGCTGGAAAACGCGCCAAGAAGAAAATACTTGAACGCCGCCTCCGTCGCGCGCGGATCGTCGCGCCGAATCCCGGTCAACACGTACACAGCCAGCGACAGAATCTCTAGCGCGATGAAGATCACCAGCAGATCGTTCGCGGTCGCCATCATGATCATGCCGGCCACGGCGAACAGCACCAAAGCGTAATACTCGCCCGCTGGCAACCCATCGCGACGAACCACCGAAGACGAAAACATGATCGTTAGAATGCCAATAATCACAAGCGTCATTGTGACGAACAATCCGAAGTTGTCGGCGACGATCACACCGAAACTTGAAGCGCCCTCGTTCCAAAGCAACACCGATGACACGGCTGCGCCAATGAGGCCAACGATGCCTAGACCTCCAAGTGCCATTTGTTCGTCGCGGGCACGAAAAGCCTCCGCCGCCATGATGGCAAGAGCCGCCAGCACGACGCACACAATCGGAACAATGGCGTTAAATGGGGAATCGATCATTGACGCGCAACCCGTTCTGGCGCAATCGCCGATTGATTAATGATATGTAGCCGTCGATCCGTCGGGTTCTCCACTCGAAGCGTCTGAGTCGCTTGCATCTGCCGCACCAACGCATCGACCGAGGCTTCCATCGGCTTGAGAAAGATCGTCGGGAACACACCCATCACGAGTGCCATGGCACACAACGGCAGCACCCCCGCCCACTCACGGGGCTGAAGGTCAGGCAACGTCGTGTTGACTTCGTGGGTCACCGGACCGTAGAACACGCGCTGGAACATCCACAGCATGTAGACAGCTGAGAGGATGACGCCAAGACCGGCAGCGATCACGAACCCCGGAGACCAGCGAAACGCCCCGAGCATGATCAAAAACTCGCCAACGAACCCATTCAGGCCAGGCAGTCCGATCGAGGCAAGTGTCATGATAAGAAACGCCGCAGTAAACCGCGGCATCACCGCTTTCAAGCCACCAAACTCTGCGATCAAACGGGTGTGTCGCCGGTCCGAAAGCATGCCCACCATCAAGAACAGGCCGCCGGTGCTGACCCCGTGCGCCAGCATCTGGTAGATCGCACCCTGCATACCCTGTATGTTCATGGCGCAGATACCCAGGACCACGAAGCCGAGGTGGCTGACCGAGGAGTAGGCCACCAGCTTCTTCATGTCCGGCTGGACCATCGCTACCAGCGCGCCATAGAGAATGCCTATAACAGCCAGGAGCGCCAGCCACGGTGCGAAATATGCTGCGGCTTCCGGAAACAGCGGAAATGAGAAACGCAAGAGACCGTAGGTCCCCATCTTCAGCAACACGCCGGCGAGGATCACCGAGCCCGCTGTCGGCGCCTGCACGTGCGCATCCGGCAGCCATGTGTGAAACGGGAAAAGTGGCACCTTAATCGCAAACGCCAACGTGAAGGCCAGAAAGAACCACGTCTGGGCTTCAGGCGCGATGTCAAGGCTGTACAGCTCGAGCAGATCGAACGTATAACTTCCCATGGCCGCGCTGTGGAAGTAGGCCAGACCAAGAATGGCGACCAGCATCAGCACGCTTCCAGCCATCGTATAGAGCATGAACTTGATGGCCGCATACACACGACGGTCATAGCCCCAAATCCCGATAAGGAAATACATCGGGATGAGCATTGCGTCCCAAAATACGTAAAACAGAAATAGATCGAGCGAGATGAAGACGCCAACCATCGCCGCCTCAAGGGCGAGAATGAAGATGGAAAACTCTTTCACCTTTCGCTCGATAGATCCCCAGGAGGACAGCAGCGCAATGGGAGTCAGAAACCCGGTAAGCACCACAAGCAGGAGGCTAATCCCATCGATGCCCACGAAATAGTCGATGCCAAATTGGGGGATCCACGAGTACCGCTCGACAAACTGAAACTCAGCGGATGCCGAGTCGAAACCAACCCACAAGCTGAGTGTCACGGCGAACGTGACAAGAGACACGCCAAACGCCAGCCAACGAATCATCGCGTCCCGACGTCCGTCCGCGTTGCCAACCAGCAACAGGAGTAGTGCCCCGGCGAGCGGCACCAGCCAGGACAAAGTCAGCAACACGTCAACTCCACACTCCGAAGCCCTATTTCCACAGGTAGTACCCCAGGATGACAACCATGCCGATCAGCATTGAACTCGCGTAGGTACGCACCATCCCGGTCTGCAACAGACGAAGGATGCTCGCGCTGCCCGCGACAATGGCACCAACACCGTTCACCGCGCCATCGATCACCCGCACGTCGAATCCGCGCCACAGGGCCTGCTCCGACCCCACCCGAATCGGCTGCACCACGGCGGCGTCATAGGCCTCGTCGACGTAGTACTTATTCAGCAACCAGCGGTGAACACCTGGATGGCGCTGCGCCATCGACGCTGCAAGCTGCGGTCGTCGTGACCAGATCAGGACCGCGATCGCAATACCACCCAGGGCGATGGCCGTCGATGCGGCCATCAACGTGAACTCAAGCGCCGCTTCGGCCTCTGTCAGCACATGCAAGCCTTCAACGGCCCCTCCGGGCGCCGCAAAAGACGGCGCCAGCCACGCAGCGAGCTGATTGTGGCCACCCAGTGCATGCGGCACACCGATGTAGCCAGCCAGCACCGAACCGAGCGCCAGGACGATCAGTGCAAACGCCATGGCAGGCGGCGCGTCATGCGGGCGGGCGCCGGCACCGTGGGACTCGTGATGCGCCTGCGCTGCAGACTCATTCTCCTGGTGATACACGGGCACAGGTGCGTCGTGACGCCGTTCGCCGTGGAACGTCAGGAAGACGAGCCGGAACATATATACGGCCGTCATCAGCGACGCCACTGCACCCATCAGCCACAGCACGGTATGCCCCTCCCTAAACGCCTCGAAGAGCAGCTCGTCTTTACTGAAAAATCCTGAAAGAAGGGGTACCCCGGCAATCGCCAGGGCCCCAATCAAAAACGTCCAATAAGTGATCGGCAGGTCCTTCTTTAGACCGCCCATGTTGCGTATGTCCTGCTCACCGTGCAGCGCGTGAATCACCGCGCCCGAACCGAGGAACAACAACGCCTTGAAAAATGCGTGGGTGTACAGGTGGAAGATGCCGGCACCGAACGCGCCCACGCCCATCGCCAGGAACATGAGTCCAAGCTGCGATACTGTCGAGTACGCCAGGACGCGCTTCATGTCGTTCTGCACAAGGCCAATCGTCGCCGCCATCAACGCAGTGAGCGCGCCGACAATCGCCACCACCATCAGCGCCTCTGGGGCATGACTGAAGAGCACCGCGTTCCGGCCAATCATGTACACGCCAGCGGTCACCATCGTCGCCGCGTGTATGAGCGCCGACACAGGCGTTGGACCTTCCATCGCATCCGGCAGCCAGACGTACAACGGAATCTGCGCGGACTTGCCCGTTGCCCCGACAAACAACAGCAACGAGGCGAGCGACAGCACGCCAAACGCGCCCACTTCCGGTGAAATCCCGGCGACGATCGCCGCAAGCTCCTGGAAGTCGAGCGTGCCGAAATGCGCGAACAGCAACAGCATGCCAAGGATGAACGCGTAGTCGCCGATCCTATTGACGATAAACGCCTTCTTGCCTGCATCGATGGCCGACGGCTTCTTAAACCAGAACCCGATGAGCAGATACGAGCACAAGCCAACCCCTTCCCAGCCGACGAACATCACTAGGAAGTTTGCGCCGAGCACCAGGACCAGCATGAACGCCGCGAAGAGATTCAGATACGAGAAGTAACGGGCGAACTCACTATCCACTTCGTCGTGCATATAGGCGATCGAATAGATGTGAATCAGCGATCCGATGCCGGTAATCACAAGAATCATGACCGCAGACAAAGGATCCACCCGCAGTGCGAGATCGAGCACGAAATCGCCAGACGCGATCCAGGTGTACACCGTCTGATCGATCGCGCGTGCCTCCACGGGGAGGCCGGAGAGCCCCCACACCGTGACCGCCGATACCGCAAACGACGCCACCATGACGGCCGATGCGACACCACCGGAGACGGCCTTCGGCAGTCTGCGCCCAAACAGAGCGTTCACCAGGAAACCGAACAGCGGGAAGAGCGGAATTAACGCGAGCACGAGAACGTCATCACCATTTCAGGGACGCAAACGCGTCCGGGTTTAGCGACTCGCGGTGTCGGAACAAACCGATCACAATCGCCAGGCCAACAGCCGCCTCAGCCGCCGCCACGGTTATTACGAAAAACGCGATAATCTGTCCGTCAACACTGCCGAGCTGCCGGCCGAACGCAATGAAAGTCAGGTTGACTGCGTTCAGCATGATCTCGATCGACAGCAGAATTGTGATGAGATTGCGGCGCAGCAACACGCCCGTCGTGCCGATACCAAACAGCATCGCCGACACGATCAGGTAGTGACTCAGCGGAATCACGACCCCTCGCCTTCCCGCCGCGCAAGCACCACGGCCCCAACCATCGCCACGAGGATGAGGATGGACGTCGCCTCAAACGCAAACACATATTCAGAGAAAAGCACGCGGCCAAGCACGCGCACCGAGCTAACGGTCTCAGCGTCCCCAATCGCGGCCACGCCCCCGCCTAGGCCGCGCGTGCTCAGTAGCGCCCACCCGAGCTGCACGACCAAAAGCGACCCCAGGAGCCCGCCAAACCTGACAACAACCGGCTGGCGGAGCGGATGCGACCGATCCCACTCGGACCCGTCCTCCTTGGGCGCGTTGAGCAGCATGACGACAAAGAGGAAGAGCACCATGATAGCGCCGGCGTAGATGATGATCTGCGCCACGGCGACAAACGGGGCATCCAGCTGCACGTAGAGACCCGCCAACGCCCCGAACGACGCGATCAGCATCATGACGCTGTACATCGGGTTACGCTGGCCAATCACCATGGCCGACGCACCGATCGCCAACCCTGAGAGCGCGTAGAAAATCAGCGTCTCAGGCATTGAAATACAAGATCAGTGCCGCGGTCACGACCAGGTTGACGACCGACGCAGGGAAGAGCCATTTCCAACCGAAGCGCATCAGCTGGTCGTACCGATAGCGAGGCACGGTCCAGCGTAGCCAGATGTAGGTGAACAGAATTGCGCCAACCTTCAGGAGAAACCAAATCCATCCATATTCCGGCGGCAGGAAGGGACCGTGCCATCCGCCCAAATACAGGTCGGCCGCCACCGCCGCCATCGTCGTCATGTTGATGTATTCGGCCTGCGGAAACAACGCGAAGCGCACCGAACTGTACTCGGTGTTATAGCCGGCCACGAGTTCCTGCTCGGCCTCTGGGAAATCAAACGGCGCGCGATTCGTTTCCGCGATGCCGGCAATCATGTAGATGATGAACCCGACGGGCTGCAGGAAGATATACCAACTCGGAATGAACCCCAGCCACACACCGCTCTGACCATCCACGACCTCTCGAATGGAGAGCGAGCCGGCCAGGAGAATCACCGCCGCCAGCGAGGTTGCGTAGGACAGCTCGTAGCTGATCATTTGCGCCGACGCGCGCAGTCCGCCCAACAGCGAGTACTTGCTGTTGGAGGCCCAGCCCGCCAGCACGATGCCGTAGACGCCCATCGAGGTAATGGCAAACACCACGAGAATGCCGACATTGACGTCCGCGGCCCCGAGCTTGACCGGTTCATCGAGCAGACCGAATAGCCTCGTTTCGGCACCCCACGGCACCGCGGCGAACGCTGCGAATGCGGCAGTGATCGACAACATCGGAGCGAGCGTGAAGAGCCACTTGTCGGCCCCCTTGGGCCTCAGCTCTTCCTTCATCAACAGTTTCAGAATGTCGGCAAGCGGCTGCAATATCCCGTGCGGACCGACGAGATAGGGACCGTACCGCTGCTGCATGAATCCCATGATCTTGCGCTCGGCGAGGACCAAAATAGCCGACGCGTTAATCAGCATGAAGAACGTCAGACCGATGACCCCGAGTTGCGCGATCAGCATGAGATCCATGTCTAGTGCGCTGCCATCACCGGCTGTGCCGAGCGCCAGTCGGCGGTCAGTGTGCAGCGGCCTTCCCGCACGTGCGCCTCGTATTCAGCACGAAACAGCTTCATCGTCGACAGCACGGGCGTGGCCGCCGCGTCACCAAATGCGCAGAGGGTCTTGCCGACAATGTTGCTCGACACACCGAACAGCAAGTCAAGGTCCTTGGGCTGCCCCTCCCCGGCCTCGATCCGTGCCAGCAACTTGTAGAGCCAATCGCATCCCTCACGGCATGGCGTGCACTTGCCGCATGATTCGTGGCGATAGAAATGGAGCAGATTCATCGCCAGCCAGACCATGCACACCGAGTCGTTCAGCACGATCAACCCTGCCGATCCGAGCATCGAGCCGGCCTTCTGAATTTCGTCAAAGCTGGCCGGCGTATCGAGATGCTCTGGCAGCAGGAGCGGCACAGACGAACCGCCTGGAATAATAGCTTTGAACGGACGGTCGTCGAGCATGCCCCCCGCGTGGTCGTAGATCAACTCGCGTAGGGTCGTATGCATCGACGCCTCGTAGACGCCGGGCTTCTTAACGTGCCCGCTGACGCAGAAGAGCTTCGGTCCGCCGTTCTTCTCCGGTCCGATGCCGGAAAACCATTCAGGACCGTTGAGCACGATTAACGGCACGTTGCAGAGCGTCTCCACGTTGTTGACCGCCGTGGGGCACTGGTAGAGACCCGCCACCGCTGGAAACGGCGGCTTGATGCGAGGCTGTGCGCGTTTGCCCTCTAACGATTCGATGAGCGCCGTCTCCTCGCCCGCTTCATAGGCTCCGGCTCCTCGGTGCATGTAGACGTCGCAATCGAAGCCACTTCCCAGGATGTTCTTACCAAGAAAGCCAGCAACGTAGGCCTTCTCGATCTCGGCCTCCAGAACTTCCTGAACATGGTAGAACTCGCCGCGAATGTAAATGTAGGCGACCTCGGCCCCGATAGCGTACGCCGAAATCGCGCACCCCTCGATGAGCAGGTGCGGATTACGCTCCATCAAGACGTGATCTTTGAACGTGCCAGGCTCGCTCTCGTCGGCGTTACAGCAGATGTACTTGGGTTTGGGTGTGTCCTTCAGGACAAACTGCCACTTCAGACCGGTCGGAAACCCAGCACCGCCACGGCCTCGGAGCCCCGAAGCCTTCACCTGATCGATGATGTCGCCAGGCTTCTGCGTCAGCGCCTTGCGCAGCCCCTCGTAACCCTGCTGGTGCTTGACGTAGAAATCGAGCGAGTTTGAGTTCGGCTCGCCCACATGGGACGTCAGGATCGGCGCGTACGACATCATGACGTCGCCTCCGCAGCCTTCTCCTTGTGTAAGTAGCAGCCGGTCAATGCCGCCGGTCCGCGCGTGCGAAGGTCATCCACGAGTCGTCGCACGTCTTCGGGCGCCAGACACTCATGCCAGTCGTCGTTCACCATCACCACCGGCGCACGATCGCACGCGCCAAGACATTCGACCTCGATCAACGTGAACGTACCCGTAGGGTCGGTCTCTCCGGGCTTGATGCCAAGCGCCGCACTCAACTCGGCTGTCACACGCTCCGCGCCGCGTAACGCGCAGGACAACGTGCGGCAAACATTCAGAACGTATTTTCCGACCGGCCGTGTGAAAAACATCGTGTAGTACGACACGACATCTTCAACCTCCGCAGCGGTGCAACCAATTTGCTCCGCCACATGACTCATCGCCGCAGCGGTGAGATAGCCCTCCTGGCGCTGAGCGAGGTACAGCGCATAGAGGATGGCTGACTTGCGCTGATCGGCCGGATAGCGCTTGACGTTGGCATCGAACTTTGCCTGGTGCTCTAGCGTATATACGAAGTCGCCGCCCTGCTCCGCCAATTGTCGTTCCGATTTATGGAACTTCGCTGCCGCGTATTCCATCGATGGATGAAAACTCACCGGTCGCAGTCCCCCATCACGACATCATTGGACCCAATGACGGCCACCACATCTGCGATGAGCCCACCCTGCACCAACCTTGGCAGCGCTTGAATCGCCATGAGTGACGGTGCCCGCATTTTGACGCGCCACGGTCGATTTGTGCCGTCCGAGACCACGTAAGTGCCGTGCTCTCCGCGCGGACCTTCCACCGGGACATACGCATCGCCGGCCGACACCGTGAAACCCTGGGAGTAGATCAGAAAGTGCTGAATCAACGCCTCCATTTCGGTGTAGACCTTGTCCTTTGGCGGCGGCACAATCCGTGTGTCGTTGCATGCCCATTCGCCGAATGGCGCGATCCGATCGATGGCCTGCCGGCAAATCTTGAGGCTTTCTCGCATTTCCTGCATCCGAACACAGTATCGCGCGAACACGTCGCCCTCTGTCGCCGTCGGCACCTCGAATTTGTACGTCTCGTAGCCCGTGTATGGAAAATACTTGCGCACGTCGTAGTCGGAACCAGCCGCCCGGGCAATCGGTCCCACCAGACCCCAAGCCAGCGCGTTCTCCTCTGACACGACACCGACACCTTCAGTGCGCCGCCGAAAGATGTCGTTCTCCGTCAGGAGCCCCTCGTACTCGTCCAGCTTCGTAGGGAATCGGTCCAGGAACGCGTTCACCGTCTCGTGGAACCCACGCGGCAAATCCTCACGAAGCCCGCCGATCCGGACGTAGCTCGGAAAAAACCGGAAACCGGCCAGGAGCTCGTTGATATTCAGCAGCAGTTCCCGCTCGCGAATCGCATAAAACAGCATCGACACCGCACCGATTTCCATCGAATGCGTGCCAAGCCAGATCAGATGACTGGACAGACGCTGCAGCTCCGCGATGAGCACGCGGATGTCCTGGACCCGCTGCGGCATCTTGAGCCCAAGAAGCTTCTCCACACACAAGGCGTAGGCAAGGCTATTGGACTGCGCAGCCAGATAATCCATGCGCTCGACAAGCGGAATCACCTGCTGCCACTTCTTCTGCTCAGCGGTCTTCTCGATGCCCGTATGCAGATAGCCGATGGTGGGGGTCACCGACTGGATGAGCTCGCCGTCGAGCTCCAGTACCAGGCGCAGCACGCCATGCGTACTAGGGTGCTGCGGCCCCATGTTCACCGTCATCGTTTCCGTACGAAGCTCGGCCATTCGTTTCTTAGTCTCTCGTCGCCGTAGGCGCCTCTCCGCGAACCTGCGTCACTGCGTACGCTTCACCCGATCGCGCTCAAGATTCGCCTTAAATTCCGCCGCGCTGATCTCCGTCGGGGAATAGGTCCGCACGTCCTTCTCAATCTGCACCGGATAGTCCTTACGCTGCGGATGTCCCTCCCAGTCCTCAGGCATCAGCAGACGGCGCAGGTCGGGATGTCCGTCAAACACGATCCCGAACATGTCCCATACCTCCCGCTCGAGCCATCCCGCGGACGGCCACACCATCTGCACGCTCGACACGTAAACTGACTCACCCACGCGTACCTTCAGGCGAAGCCGCCGGCGGCCGGATACCGACAAGAGGTGGTAGACCACCTCGAAGCGAGGATCCCGCGGCAAATAGTCGGCGGCGGTCACCTCGATGAGCACATTGAACCGGAGCGCGGGAGTATCACGAAGCGCGAGACACGTCTCGACGAGACGATCGACGGGCACATACATCGTAGGACTGTCGACACTCGCACCAACTTCGTAAGCCGCACCCGATACAACCGGTCTTAGTAGATTAATAATTTCGGGAGTATCCATCCGCTGGAGTTCCGCTACGCGCGTGACCGTGAAATCTTCTGTTGAAGCTGCACAATGCCGTAAATAAGTGACTCTGGGCGAGGGGGGCAACCTGGAACATAGACATCCACCGGCACAACCTGATCCACGCCCTGAACGATCGCGTAATTGTCGAAAACACCGCCTACTGACGCACAGGCCCCCATCGAAATGACCCACTTCGGCTCTGGCATCTGATCGTAAACCCGGCGCATCGCCGGCGCCATCTTTCGCGAAAGGCGACCGGCCACGATCATCAGATCTGACTGACGCGGAGAGCCTCGAAACACTTCGGCGCCAAAGCGCGCGATGTCGTAGCGACTCGCCGCCATCGCCATCATTTCGATGGCGCAACACGCAAGTCCAAATTGTGCCGGCCAGATAGCCGATTTGCGTGCCCATTGCACGATACGCTCCACCGTCGTAGTAAGTATAGGAAGCTCAGGATCGAGTCCGTGATTCGAAGGGTCGAAATGGGCCATGTGCTATACCACCTTCCGATTTTCGGTCTGGCGCACCCGTGCAACCGGGCCCCAATCAAGGACACCCTTTCGCCAGACATACACATAACCAACAGACAAAATCATAAAAAAAGTGACTAACTGTGCGAAGCCAACCCAACCCAAGTCACGCAGCGCAACGGCCCATGGGTAAAGAAATGCAATCTCGATGTCGAACAATAGAAAGATCATCGCTACTAGGTAGAACTTGACCGAGTGGCGCTCCCGCGCATCGCCCACCGCCGGCATGCCACACTCATACTGAGCGAGTTTTTCTGGAGTCGGATTTTTCGGACCCAGAAGAAGGGACAAGCCGATCATGAAGCCAGCAAAGCCGGCACCCAGCACGACCATGAGCACGACACCAAGCCAGCCGTCCATCTATCCAATCATCCGCATTGAGTGAGCGCCGACTAGAGGCTTCAAAAAGTGAAAATCGGTGCCAGAATGAGAGCCGAAAACCCCAGGCTTCCGGTCATAGGTCCCCACGATCGGTTGCGCTTGTGAAGAGTTTCTCAAACCAGTTCATGCTATAGAACCACCATGCAAAGGTCAATTCGTCTAACCGCGCTCTACCCCTTATGAAACTTGCCTGGTTTCGACCTGACACGCCTCCCTTATTGTCGTCGCTCGATGAGAACACCGCACTCCTCGCCGAGTTGTCATCAACGCACGAAATCGAGCTCTTCACTGCTGCTAACGCGCATCGTTTTGCGGAGCAACACACGCGGACCCCGTACGATCTATTCGTGTACGAGCTGGAAGACACTCCGGCCCACTCGTTCATCTGGCCATACCTGCTGCACTACGGTGGCGTCCTGCACCTCCGCTCACTTACCTTACATTTGAGCCGGGCGGCGACACTCTTGGGCGCACAGCGCGGGAAAGACTACGCGACCGAGTTCAGGTTTAACCATGGTGCTTGGCCCGAGCTGCCACGCGCCGCCCCACCCGCCTATCCTGGTGACTGGCCAATGCTCCGTATACCGGTCTTGGCGGCTCAGGTCGTCGTCGTCTCGCAGCCATCCACCGTCGACGAGCTCAAGCGCGCGCACCCAGAAGTGCTCGTACGCCATGCACGGACAGGAATTGGTGCAAATCCGAATACGCACGATGACAAACGGAAAGTGCCGGCCACGCCTGAAAATCCTGGCACGCTTGTAAAGTTTGGTTGCCTCTCAGGACACCGCCTCGAGGTTGTGCGTCGGGCCATGGCGCGTGCGCAACACGCCGGAGCCTTCGCGGAACTCATGACTGATCTTTCTCCTGAACGCCTCCTGCAGCACGCCGACGTCATCGTCTCGCTGCCCTGGCCCTCCCGCGGCGAATCCCAAACACCTGCCTTGGCAGCTATGGCGGCAGGTAAACCCGCGATCGTTTTTGAATCAGCCGCAAGCGCCGAATGGCCCGTCCTCGATCCGCAGACGTGGCAACTTCGGAGCCACGGGACAGATACACCGATCTCCGTCTCGATCGATCCGAGAGACGAAGAGCATTCGCTTGTTTTGGCGATTCGGAGACTCTCCGCCGAGCCTGCGCTGAGAGCCAAACTCGGTCGGGCAGCACACAATTGGTGGCGAACACATGCAACGCCTGAACTCGCAGCGAACGACTGGCACCGCATCCTTAAGGAAGCAGTTCACCTCCCGGCCCCTTCACGCCCGGCTGACTGGCCGGCTCACCTCACTGCAGACGTCACCATGCGAGAGCTTGAAGTCCTCCATGCACAAAAGAGCACGGACGACGTTCTCTTGCCTTAGGCCTGTCACTCTGGCAGTCGTACACAACTGCCAAGCAAACCGTGCGGACCTTCCGACGGGTGCAGTACACAGAAGTGAACGTTATACCGTTTCCCACGAATAGCCAGATTCGGTTGTGAGCCGCACATCCTCAATTGGTAAGCCCATCGAAAAGTGATACAGGCTCTGCCACGCGTGTCCGGTCAACCCCAATGTCTCGTGAAGCGGATCATCATAGAAGCAACCGATACCAGTTGCTCGGCCCCCGGCCGCCTCGGATTCCAGGTACAGCACCTGCCCTATCAGGCCACACTCCCAGAATAATCGCCGATAGAACCACTCACCTCGTTCATGCAGCGCCCCCTCCACACGCGCAACCATTGCGAGACTGAAATATCCATCGGCAGCAATTTCCTGATCGCACGACAGGCGACTGGCGATATGACGGCAATCGATCGGCACGAGGAGGGACAATCTACTCGACCCATACGAGCTCAATTGGCCTTCCGTATCGACGGACTCCCACATGAAGTCCGACCGCATGGCCTTCCGCCACTCAGCGCGTGTCGATTCATCGCGAAAATAAGCATAAATACCGGGGGCGAGACCATCCACGCGATGTACGAATAGCACGAGATGGACCTGCGGCGACCAATCAACCGCGTCCCATGGAGGCGCGGGCGGACGCAACCGGTCCAGCATCGAAAAGAACGTGTCTCGACCCAGTGAACCGTTACCATCGAAAGCTAGACCGCTGCGCCGAGCCAACATCAAGGAACGTGCGCGAAGGGGACCGTGCCGACGTCCCAACTCAAGCTGGTCACTCTGAAGGCGTTCAGACGGGGGTTTCGCAAACGCCTCTGATCGCCCGGGATATCTCGTCGCCAATGACACTTCGTCGATGGCGACCCATTCGGTATGGTCTGAACTCAACTGATTCGCAACACCACGCCAAGAACCACGCACCGCAGCCTCGGTGAGGGTCGCCGGGTCGCGCTCGAGCCACTGCGAGGGATCGCCGGCGGTAACAATGGCCAGACATTCGGGTTCCTCACGTTCCGCATTCTCGTAGTCCGCTTTCCGATCGAGGCCAAGTAGCGCTGCAATCTGTACGTCGGACCACCGGGACAACAATGCGAGGCGCCATCCCAGTAGGGCCGCAGCGAACCGAAGGGCGCCAATCGCGTGCCCCGTATCGTGCTGGCAGTACCGGAACGCCCGCTCGCCATATTTCCACGCCTCACGCCAGTAGATTGACGTCAGCCCTACAAGGAAACTGGAGGCCGTGTCACCAGCGGCCTGGTCCGCGGCATAGCAACCGACTCTCTCATCGAATACGCACCGCTCTTCAAGTGCATGCTCACGGGGCGCGTAGTGATACACATGCCCCGACCGGATGATATATGCCTCTGTCGGATGTAGATTGCCACTCGAGGGATTAACCCGGAGCGCCCATCGATTAGTGCCATGCTGTTTCCACGCCGACAACCCCATCGAGCAGCGGAGAAATTCGCCGATCGAATGATCACTCATCGACAAGGGAGGCTGACTGCCGTCAAACAGCGCGTCGTACGATAGCTCGTCCGCCAATGCGTCCCGAGGAAGTTCGATCGTCGGTGCGCCGGCGTACCGTCGGAACGGATTTGGTTGACTCGCCCAGTCAAGATACCCGAGCGACCGCGCGAAGCGGTTGAAATGATGTTTAGTCTGATCGTGATAGCGGAAAACAGACACCCAGCTACGTCGACAGCTTAGTTACTCTTCGATCGAGTTCCGCGATCGCTTTACTGAGCTGTGTCTTCCGGACCTTGTTCCCAGTTCGCTCCAGCTGGCGTTGCAGCTCTGTCCTCGCCAGACGGCACGATTCGATCTCGTGAGCGAGCTCCGGGTCACCGCCCTTTACCGCCTCGCGCGCTTTCCTTCGTTCCTGTTCAACTTCGTCCATGCGTTCGGCGAGGCGAGATTCCGCATCGACGAGCCCTTCTCCAGCGTCACCCATGCTTCTGATTATTACGGATCTCGGCCGAAATTGCCTCGCGGACGCCGGCAATGTATGTATCAGATCCTGCGAGGCGAGCGACGCAGATTTGCTAGACGTGCACAGTCCATGGTTTATCATTCTCGAATGGCTGCGGCAGTTTCGTTCGACGTCACGTCAACTGTTAACCTCCAAGAAGTTGACAACGCGCTCAACCAGGCGCGCAAAGAAGTTGCGCAGCGCTACGACTTCAAGGGCTCGAAAGCCTTGATCGAGTTCGATCGAGCGACATCGAAGCTCGTGCTCGTCGCCGACGACAACTTCAAGCTCGACGCGCTATGGGAGATTTTGCAAACACGGCTCGTCCGCCGCGACGTACCCACGAAAAACCTCACACGAGGGACCGCACAACCAGCAGCAAACAGTACGGTACGACAGGAGGTAGCGTTGCAGCAGGGCATAACCTCCGATGCCGCGAGAAGCATTGCCAGGTTCATCAAGGACGCGAAGCTCCGCAAGGTGCAGGCAACGATTCAGGGAGATCAGCTCCGTATCACGTCGTCATCCAAGGATGAACTGCAGGAAGTCATGCGGCTCCTGCGCGAGCAAGATTTCGGGTTGGCTTTGCAGTTTGGAAACTACCGAGGGTAAGACAACTCGATACGCCCTACCCTTCAGACTCAGGGGAAGCCGTTAACGCCTCGGTAATCTACCGCCTCTACCGCAGCCCCGCCCTGCGTGACACTCTAGGAGACGATGAGCGCGCCGTGACGATCCTCCACGGCAGCCGGCATGTGCAACAGTTGCGAGACCACCAACGGACAGACGTCGGCGGCCCGCTCCTAGCGATGAGGCAGTCAGTCCTTATGAGGGTTGCTACCTGCGACCCCGAAAACGCAGCGGGCCCTGCTGACGCTGCTGCCCACGGTCCCGAAAATTCGATGGCCCTTGCTGACGCTGTCGCCCATGGCCCCGAAAATGCGGCGGCCCTTGCTGACGCTGCCGCCCATGGCCCCGAAAATGCGGCGGCCCTTCCTGACGCTGCTGCCCACGACCGCGGAGCTCCTGTGCCCGTTGCTGCTGCTCAGGCATCAAAAGCGCGTAAATTTCACTCCGCAAGCGCGCCTGATGAATCCCCAGTTCGACTTGCACCGCAGCAACCTCCTCAGCGGCGGCCCGGATCTGTTCTTCGCTGAACGCAGTCACATCCAACGCTTCACGCGCCGCCACCCTCGCGGTCGCGGCGCGATCGGTCAACTCCCGCGTCTGTTCCCGGTTCTTCTGCACGAGCTCCCGTATCTGTTGACGCTGTTCGCGGGTCAGATCCAACGAACGTAGCGCCATTGCCCTGCCGTTACCAGCCCGCCCCTGGCCAGGCCGGAAACCGGGTTCGCGTCCCTGGGCCGACAACACCGTGCCGCCCGAAACCGCGTCGTCCAGTGCCGTGCCACCGAATACGATGCCGACCAGCGCGGTGCCACCCACCGCGGCAATCACCACGAATGCCCTGAACGCCTGGAGACAATTCTTTTGAGTCATCAGTTCACCTCTTGTCCGAATATCCGAGTGTCAACCTATCACAGGCAACCGCAAGTCCCTCGTCGCAACGTTCTTTCTTCCCACGATTGAACTTTCTCAGGGCGCTGATGGGGCTGTCGGCGAGCGAACACTAAAGGCAGAGACACTTCGACTGAAACCAGAAGGCGAACCGGTCTCGACCAGCTGAAAACGCCTGAGCGCTATGAAACCCTCTATAACAAGTTTGAAATTCAATTCAAACTACAATTTTTTATAAAATTTCGGTAGGCTAAAAGGGGCTTCAACTTTTCAATTGGGAATGATTAATCGAACGCTAATAATTGTCTCTCTCGCTGTCTGTATTTTAGGTTTCGCGCTCCTACCGAACTCGGCTGCCGCCCATGGTGTCTCACAGCGCGATGCGAACTTCGTACAAACCATTACAGGCGTAGCTGTCGTGCCGTTTTTGTACCTCGGCGCCAAACACATGGTCACCGGCTATGACCATCTACTCTTCCTGATCGGCGTTGTCTTCTTCCTGTACCGTCCGAAGGATGTACTGCTGTACGTCAGCTTGTTCACGCTCGGTCACAGCATCACCCTACTCGGTGGTGTACTCGGCGACGTACCAGCCAACGCACACCTGATTGATGCAGTTATCGGACTGTCGGTGATCTACAAAGCTTTCGAAAACATGGGCGGCTTTGATCGCCTCGGCTTTCATCCCAATACCCGTGGGGCCGTAATGGTGTTTGGCCTGTTTCACGGGTTCGGTCTCGCCACAAAGCTCCAGGAACTGTCGCTGCCACAGAACGGACTGGTGGCTAACATCATCAGTTTCAATCTCGGTGTCGAACTCGGACAGTTTCTGGCACTGACCGCGATCCTGATCGCACTGACCTACTGGCGCACACGCATGGGCTTTCTGGCACATGCCTTCGCCACGAATACAGCTCTCATGATGGGGGGATTCATTCTGATGGGTTATCAGCTCACGGGGTACTTTGTCGAATGACCGACCTAGCCAACTCGCCATCCTCTGCTTCTGGAGCGGTTCCCTCCATAGGGGCACTCATAAAAGCCACCGTGGCCGCGCTCATCGCAGCTGCCATCATTCTGGTAACGCTCGTGCTGCCGGCCGAGTACGGCATCGACCCGCTGGGTATCGGTGCGACGACGGGGCTCATCAGTCTGTCGCAGGCTCAACCCCCGCCAATCGTTGCGTCCGAATCAGGACCAATCCGCCCCCAACCGACCGACTACAGGATCGACACCCGACAATTCACACTCGAACCATTCGGTGGATATGTCGAGTACAAGTACGAAATGGAGCCTGGTGCGGCGATGCTGTACACCTGGAGCGCTACCGGAGTGGTCAATTTCGACTTTCACACCGAACCGGCTGCCGGGCCACCAGGAACCTCCGACAGCTTTGAGCGAGGTACGGCCAGTGAAGGTCGAGGGTCGTATGTCTCTCCCTACGCCGGCATTCATGGATGGTTCTGGCAAAACGACGAGGAAGACATCGTGACGGTCACCGTCACGACTGCCGGCTTTTACGCAGGTGCCAAGGAATTTCGCGATAACGGGACAACCGACGAATATTCAGTGCAGGACCTAGTCACATCACCCTAAAAGCCAGCAGCTCTAGGCAAACATACGCAGATTCCCATTGTTCGACATTAAAATCAAAGCTCTGTATGCAGCCGAATAGCTGGGTAATTAAAAAAGTAGTGTTCAGCTGCTGTCTCTCTGTCTTGTTCGCTCACGCGGCGGTGACAGCCCAGGTACCCGGATCAATCACCGGCACGGTATACGACGACACCGGAGCCGTAATCCCAGGCGTCAGCGTTGCCATCAGGCCTGAAGGCTCGCAGAACTTCACGGAAGTCATCACAGACGAATCGGGAACCTTCCTCATCGAAGGGGTGCCAATCGGCCAAACGGAACTCACCGTCCGACTGATTAATTTCAGTACGTTTTCTAGAATGATCGCCGTCACGACGAACGACACGATTACAACTGATGTGGTTCTGCACGTCGCGACGAACGCAGATATCGTGATCACGGCGCCGCGAACGTTCCGCAACCTAGCCAATATCCCCAATCCATCGGAAAACCTGGTCGGCGTCGCCTCGGCGGCCAGCGAAGGTGCCATCACTGCAGAGCAGTTGGCTACGCGCCCAATCAACCGTGCAGCCGAAATCCTCGAAACCGTACCGGGAATGGTCATCAGTCAACACAGCGGCGAGGGCAAGGCGAACCAGTATTTCCTGCGTGGGTTCAACCTAGATCACGGCTTTGACTTTGGTCAGACCGTGGCCGGCATCCCGGTCAACATGCCGACGCACGCTCACGCCCAGGGCTATGCGGACTCGAATTTTATAATCCCGGAACTCGTCAGCGGTGTGCAGTTTCGCAAGGGTCCGTACTATGTCGAGAACGGAGACTTCACCTCAGCCGGGTCAGCCAATATCAGCTACTTCAATGTACTTCCACAGCCAATCATGAGCTTCACGGCTGGCTCGTTCGACTACCAGCGGCTTCTGGGGGCAGTGTCGCCACAACTCGGCAATGGCAACCTGCTGGCCGCATTTGAGTTCGAGAAAGACGCCGGTCCCTGGGTAAGCCCCAATAACAAGAACAAGTACAACGCCCTATTGCGCTTCAGCGAGGGGGATGCCCGCAACGGATTCTCTGTCACGTTGATGGGATTCTCGAACCACTGGCATTCGACGGATCAGATTCCTCAGCGAGCCATCGATACTGGCCAGATCAGCAGGTTCGGCTTCATCGAAGAAACCGACGGCGGCGAGACAGATCGTTACAGCGGATCCTTTGAATGGCAGCGCTCTGGCCCAAACAATTCGACTCACTTGACTTCGTACGTACAGCGGTACGGCGTGCAGCTCTTTCACAATTTCACCTATTTTCTTAACGATCCGATCAACGGCGACCAGTTCGAACAATTCGAGAAGCGCTGGACGACCGGATCGAAGCTGACCCACCGGAGGCTGAAGCGCTTCGGGAACACGCTAGCGGAAAACGCGTTTGGCATAGACGTACGGAACGACTCGGTTGGTGGACCGCTGGGCCTCTACCTAACCAGACAGACCGAACGATTCTCGACTGCGCGGACCGACGAAGTCGATCAACTGTCGGTCGGTATGTTCGCGGAGTCTGAAATCGAGTGGAGTCGGACAATCAGGACCACGTTTGGGTTACGCGGAGACGTCTATAACTGGAAGGTAGATTCAAATATTCCAGCGAACTCCGGAAAAAAGACATCCGCCATCCTGAGCCCGAAAGTCTCAGCGGCGTTTGGGCCCTGGAAGAAGACCGAGTTCTACGCCAACTGGGGACTGGGCTTCCATTCCAATTCTGCGCTCGGCATTACACTTCAGGTCAATCCTTTCACGGGGAAACCCGCACCGGCCTCAAAGCCGTTTGCACGAGCCCACGGCGCTGAAGTTGGCATTCGTACGGTCATACTTCCCAAGACACAGTTGACGGTAACGACCTGGTATCTGGGCTTCGACTCAGAACTGATTTATGTCGGTGACTCTGGAAGCACCCAGGTCGGCCCCCCAACCAAGAGGTTCGGGATCGAGATCACCAACTACGTGTACCCAAGTCCCTGGCTCACCCTGGACCTTGACGTCTCGTTCGCGCACGCTCGATTCATCGACGTCTCGCCTGGAGAAGACTTCGTGCCGGGCGCCCTCAATCGAGTCGTTTCGGGTGGCATCACCTTAAGTCCACCCATAGGCATAAACAGCGGTCCGTTCGCTAGTCTTCGACTCCGCCATTTCGGCCCACGGCCGCTCCTCGAAGACAACAGCAGACAGTCCAGTCCCACATCCATTCTCAACGGTGAAGCTGGGTACAGGTTCTCAAATCGACTCGACTTGGTTGTCGAAGGGTTCAACTTACTCGACTCTAAGGTCTCCGATATCGAATATTTTTTTGAGTCGCGCTTGCGCTACGAGTCTGACCCGGTCAACGACATTCACCTCCACGCCGCCATCCCACGCTCAGCGCGTATGAGTCTTCGGGTATCGTTTTAAAGCCAGCTGGCAAAACTCAATCACCGCTATTCTGCGTAGCTGATTCGATACACCGCACCCTGGAGATCATCGGACACGAGCAAAGAGCCGTCAGGCAATTCCAGCACGTCAACCGGTCGCCCAGTCACCTGGTTTCCATCGTAAAAGCCCTGGGCGAACACCTCCTGTCCAGAGGAGTTACCATCCTGAACACGCACCACCGCGACTCTGTAGCCAAGCGGCGTAGTCCGGTTCCATGAGCCGTGCTCGGCCACAAAAATTTGATCCTTGTATTGCGATGGGAACATATCGCCCCTGTAAAACGTTATGCCGACAGCGGCAACATGGGGGCCCAGCTTCACGACTGGCGGTCGGTAATCTGAGCATGAGTGCCCTACGCCCAACTCCGGATCGAGGACATCTCCCTGGTGGCAGTACGGAAACCCGAAGTGTTGTCCTCTAGAAGTGGCGCGGTTCAACTCGTCACTGGGTAAGTTATCACCCAGCCTGTCGCGACCGTTGTCTGTGAACCAAAGGTCCCCGAGACCAGAATCGAACGCTAGCCCCACAGAGTTCCGGACTCCCCGGGCGTAGACTTCTAGTTCCGATCCGTCCGCGTTCATCCGCATGATCGTCGCCCAAGGGTCGTCGTTCTCACAGATGTTGCATGGACCGCCAACGGGAATGTACAGCTTACCTTCGGGTCCGAATTCCAAGTACTTCCAACTGTGATTGATCCCGTCCACGGGCATCTCGGCAAGTACTACAGGGTTCGGCGGATTCCGGAGATCATTCAGGATGCTGTCGTATCGCGTAATCCGGTTGTTTTCCGCAACGAACAACGCGCCGTCTCGAAACGCAACACCGTTGGGCGCAGTCAGACCGCTAAGGATTGTCATCACCTCATTCGCGGCGCCATCGCCATCCGTATCCCGTAAGGCGTAAATGTTGCCCACATCGGCCGCGCCAGTGAAGAGCCCGAAGCTACCCACAAACACCGTGCCGTCATCTGCGAGCGCCATCTGTCTTGCAGCCTGTAGGCCTTCAGCATAAACATCGATCCGAAAACCCGGGGGCATGGAGACAGTTTCGAGCGCCATTGGCGGAGCAGAAACTCCATCCTGGGCCTCGCTGGGCACAGGCAGGAAGCACAAAGAAACGACTGCGACAACCAGCGCGACAGCGAACTCAAGATCAAGTTTCGAATGCATTGGCTACACTCCCCAGGCCCCATCTATAGGTCAACAAAAAGGTGAACACTGAATTCACAAAATCCACTGTCGTCGCGCAAGTCGCTTCGGTAGCCTACGGCTTCAGGTCTATCGCAACTCTACCGCAGCAACACTCCACTTGCTATTTTCGTGCCACCACGCGGTGGTACGTACACAGCGCCGGCAGGACTCTTTCGAGCACCGTGTCAGCCGCTTCGAAAACGGCGCCGAGGGCGCCAGAGTGTCGGGCCCATGGCGGAAGCGCGCTACACACGTTGCGCGGCAGGAATGCATACTTTCGCGCCTCTGCTAACTCGAATCCCGCCGCTCGCATCATTCCCAGTGCCTGGCGACGCGAATACAGATACAGGTGAGCATGCCGGTGAGGCGACCGTCTTGCCAGAAACTCGATCCAGCTGCCCTTGCTCGGAAGGTGGTAGCAAATGAGGCTGCCGCCGTTCTTGAGCACACGGTAAATCTCCGCCAGACTCGACGCTTCGTCGCCGCCGGTTTCGCGCACATGTTCGAGCACACCGACGGACACGACCGCATCAAACGAGCCTGCGGCGAACGGTAGCACCCTCGGCTGATTGGCACCACCACGAACGAACTGATACGTCGGATCATTGACCAGCGGCGCAAAAGTCAAATCCTCGATAGAGTAGCCGACGGCCCGGTACCCGGCACGCTGCAAATAATAGGAAAAATGGCCACTAGCAACACCCCAATCAAGCACCCGCCCTCCCCTGACAACCGTCTCTGCTACTTGACGATACAGACGCGTGTATTGCGCCGCACCAATAGCACTACGAAACGGCAGCAGCCACTGCCCCTCCGGAGTTTGGGCCAGGTCTACCAGTTCTTGACTGATCTGCTGGTAATCGGTGGGCGTAAGATTGCAACCTCGGCTCGGCATCGTTCCATCTTTTCGCTACTGTGCCGATCGCATTCGGGTTCTTCTCTATTTAGTAAGCTCCCGAAAGCTGGCTCAAGATCTATTTTGCCACTCTTTGCCCCGCCAAGCGAAGGTCGCTCAGCGTGGAATCATCCATACGAAATCGCACTTATGAATGTAGGCTAGCGTCATGAGTAACTCAGTGACTCCGTCCACCATAAACACACCGCCTCTTCCCTTGATGTCCGCCGGCAGCATGATCAGGCACTTCGGACCAGGCATGATCCTGATGATGACCGGGATCGGCACGAGTCATCTGGTGACGGCCCCCCTGGCTGGAGCACAATTTGGATACATACTGCTGTGGTCTGTACTGGCCTCGTACGTCTTCAAGTACTACGGCTTCGAGATGGCGTTCCGATTCACGCACGCGACTGGACGAAGCATGCTGGATGCCTATGCCACGGCACCGGGCAAGTGGCCGCTGTGGTACATGCTCATCACAACGCTCATCCAGAGCGCACTTGGCCAGGCAGGGCGCCTCGCTGCTGCGGCAGCAGTGCCCTATTTTCTCGTGCAGCACTACTTCGGCTTAACCGTAAACCCTGGAGTGTATGCGCTCGTGCTGGGCGTAGTGGCGGTCACGATCATCCTGCGTGGACGATACGCCATGCTAGAAACGCTAACGAAATTGTTCGCCGGCGTGCTCTGCATCTCGAGCCTCATCGTCTATTTCGTAGAGCCCGCACCGGCCTCGGCCTTCCGACACTTCTTGATCTTCGATACCCCGGAGGGGTCGATGATTATTATCGCAGCGTTTTTCGGACTGCTGCCGACCGGCATCGACGTGTCGCTGCAAGCCTCAGAGTGGGGAAAAGCCAAGCGAACGGGCATGGGGCATCTTCGCGGACAACTTGAAGAACAAGGCTTCACCCAACCCTTCGACCCGCTGACCTCACCGAAAAGCGCCTTGGCTGTCGACACATCCAAGCTTCCGACTGATGCGCTTGAATACTGCCGCCGATGGTTCGTGATCGGCATGCTGGATTTTAGACTCGGCCACATCATCTCCTTTGTTATTGCGTGCATCTTTCTGCTCCTCGCCGCTCAGTGGATTCCTGGTAGCGAGGTCCGGGGGAACGACGTAATGGGCGAAATCGCCGGCATCTTCACCAACAGTGTTGGTCCTTGGATGATGCTTGTGTTTTTGATCGGGGCATTCGCAGCCGCGTTCTCGACCGCGTTCAACTACTTCGACGGATGGCCTCGTGTCGTTGCCGCGTGCTGCCGAAATCTTTTCCCGGGAACCGCCAGGTTGCGTGGAATCGCCGCCGACGAACTTACCGAAGAACACCGCACGACGGCGCACTCGGAATACAACATCTACCGAGCGACGATGCTCTTTTCCCTCGTCACAGCCGTGGCAATCATGGCTGGCGTTAACCGGCCAGTATGGTTGGTGTTGATCGCATCGGCCCTCGCCTATTTTGTCGCGCCGGTGATCTTCTTCCTGAACCTGTATTACTGCTTCACGGTCATCCCGAAAACCGATCGCCTCTTCTACCCGTCGCGGTTCGCAACGGTCTTTGGATGGCTGAGTTTCGCCATGTTCACGGGTATGACCGGCCTCCTCATCTGGGATCGACTGCTGTAAGAATGCTCGGTAAGCGCCGCACTCATTGCCTCCTGGCGGGCAACCGAAACCCCGATCGAGACCCGTCTCTGGGGCGTGAAACTGGTCTACGGCCGCAGATCTATCATCAGTGGCGGCAGGTCGATACCTGACGCAACAACCTCCCACTGTTCACCCGCGGCAATAGCAGGCGGCGGGTTGAGCGTACCGGTGGTGATCACCTCGCCAGGCCGCAGAGGCTCGGCATCGGGCTGCGCGGCGATCGCGGACGCGAATTCCCCCATACACAGGGCCGCACTCTCAAGCACGTTCTTACCTCCGCCCTCCGCAGCAAGCTCTCCGTTCTTCGACAGCCGCACTGTGAAAGTCGCGAGTTGCTCGACGAGCGACGGAATATTGCTGCTCTCGACAGGCACCGGCGTCCCAACAACAAGCGCGGCGTGAAAGCCGAAGGACGCCACAAGGTCAGCGGCCTTGAACTTCCAGTCCGGGAACGGATTGTCGACGAGCTCGTACCCCAGTGCGAGCCACTCAACGCACCCAAGCACTGCCGCCGCATCAAGCGACGTCGGCACGCTCTTGAGCTTCATGACGACTTCCGGCTCAAGCTTCGGTGCACGCATCCTCGCAAGCGACACCGGTGCGAGTCCGTTATCAGCGAAATATACTGTGTCGTCGTACATGTTGGCCCACAGGACGGTCTTGATTTCGAGGGCCCGCCACACAGCCTTGTTCGCCGCGCCGATCTTCCGTCCAACGGTGGTGCGGCCCTCGGCCCGCCGCATCGCGGTGAGTTCGGCTTCCACCGCGTAGGCCGTGGTCAGATCACATCCGCCGTCGCGGGACGTGGGCGCCACGTCAACTCGGCTGCCTGATGTGTACGCGTCGAACAGTTCTTTCGCCAGTGCAGTCACGCCGTGTCCTCCATGCTCATCCGATGGTTCGCAGTCATTATATCGATGCCTCTACCTAGGGCTAGCCAGCGATGGCACTCGGTGGCGTGCTATTCGTCGTAGCGATTGCTTAGAGTGCCAATGCCGTCGATCGTGATCTCGACCGTACTGCCGAGCTTCATGGAACCCACGCCCACCGACGTACCGCAGCAAATGACATCGCCGGGATACAACGTCGTGTCGTGAGAGATCATGCTGACGATCTTAGCCGGCGGAATCACCATGTCGCTGACCGGATAGTTCTGTCGCTCCTGACCGTTGAGAACGGTGCGAACGGTCAGTGTCATGGGGTCCAGACCGGTGGCCACCACCGGCCCGAAAACGCCAAACGTATCGAAGCTCTTGGACCGCGTCCATTGCTGGAACGAAGGATCTTTGCTGAGCAGCCCAACGGCGGTAACGTCATTGATACAGGTGTAGCCGAAAATGTACGGTTCGACGTCGGCCTCGGCGACACCGCCGCACACTCGCCCGATGACGATCCCGAGCTCGCCCTCGAAAACCACCTTGCCGTCGTAGGCTGGCGGCTTGAGAATGGTGCGTCCGGTGGCCAGATAGCAGCCGTTAGCCTTGATCCAGTACAGCGGCTCGGCCGGAGTGTCCAGGCTCAGCTTTGCGGCCAAGGCGTGAAAATTGTTCCACAAGGCGAGCATTTTTCCGGGAATCGTGGGTGTGGTCGCCGCGACCTGATCGAGGGACAACACCGCCCCCGTCGCTGTCGGCGAGTCGAACATATCACCCTGGTAGACGGTGATCGAATCGTTCTCGAGCGTGCCGAAGCCAGAAACGCCAGCATGTTCGAAACGCATCCAACGTGCCATTTCCACTCCTCATCAATCGTGTCGAGGCGATCCCTTGACCCTGATCGCCTCTTCACGAATGGTCTTGTCCAGCAAGCTCACGCATGCGTAAAGCGCTTTCAGCGTCGGTACCTCGACGCCCGTTATTGCTGCAAGCTCAACGACGACGCCGAGCATGCCATCGATCTCGAGTGGCTTCCCCGCTTCCACGTCCTGCAACATGGACGTCTTGTGCTTCCCGACGCCCTCCGCTCCGGAGATGCGTCGTTCCATGGGCACCCGAAAGTGCGCACCCAGGCGCTCACCGATCGTCTGCGCTTCGGTCATCATCGTGGCAGCCAGCGCACGGGTCAGCGGAAACTGGCAGATGTCTACGAGAGTCGAGTGCGTGAGCGCGCTGATCGGGTTGAACGTCAGGTTGCCCCACAGCTTCAACCAGATCTCCGATCGAACGTCATCCAAAACCCTCGACTTGAGCCCCGCGTCGGTGAACGCAGTAAAGACTTTCTGCGCCCGTTCCGAGTTGCTCCCATCGAGTTCCCCGATCGGGAAGCGATTCCCTTCAATGTGGCGAATCACACCCGGTTCGGCGATCGCAGCCGCCGGATAGGCGATACAGCCCAGGAGGCGATCCGGGTCGATGCTCTTAAAGAGCACGCCGCCGGGGTCGACAGTCTCGACCACCCGGTCCGCATACGCCCCCCCCAGCTTCTGGAAATACCACCACGGAATGCCGTTCTGCAGAGTCACCATGACGGTGTCTGGCCCAAAGAGGGCCGGCAGATCGTCGGCGACCGGTGCGACCTGATGCGCCTTGAGTGCCAAGAGCACGACATCCTGGGCCTCAAGGTCACGGATCCGGTCCGTGGCCGTCAGGTTATCGGCGATCAACTCCTGTTCGTTCTCGATCAGTTTCAAGCCTTTGGCCTGAATCGCGGCGAGGTGGGGACCACGGGCGATCACCGAGACGTCCTGTCCAGCTCTCGCTAGGCGAACAGCCAGGTAGCCACCAATGGCGCCGGCTCCGACAACACAGATTTTCATGTAATCTTCTCGAAATCTCTCTCTTGCCGTGGGTCCGACTCGTCTCAGACTGCACCCTCGCTCTTCGCGGCTGCTACCGCCCCGGCATCCATCCCGAGAACATCCCGCAGGATCTCCTCTGTGTGCTCTCCGAGCAACGGAGAACGCTTGACTTCTGACGGGGAGTCCGACAACTTAATCGGATTGCCTACGGACAGATAACGTCCGCGCGTGGGATGATCGACTTCAACCACCGTCCCGGTTGCGCGTAACGCCTGGTCTTCGGCCAGTTCTTTCATGGAAAGCACTGGACCGCACGGCACATTCGCGGCACTCAGAACCTTCATCGCCTCGGCCTTCGTCTTAGTCGACGTCCACTGCTCAATCCCATCGAACACCTGTTCGAGCCTTTGTATTCGCGCCGTCGCTGTGTTCCATTCGGGGTCTTCGAGCCAGTCCTCACGTTGAATGGAGCGAGCCAAGCCTTTGAAGGCAGCCTCTTGGACGATCACATAGAGATAGGCGTTGGGATCCTCTTCCCACCCCTTGCACTTGACGATCCAGCCAGGTTGTCCACCCCCTGAGGCATTTCCCGATCTCGGCGTCGCGTCATGGAAGGTGCCATTGGGGTACTGCGGGTACTCCTTCAGCGGGCCGTGGGCCAGACGCTGTTGATCGCGCAGTTTGACCCGAGACAGATTGAGCACCCCATCCTGCATTGCGCATTCGACACGCTGACCTCGGCCAGTCTTCTCACGCTGAAACAAGGCCGTCACGATCCCCAAGGCCAAGTGCAACCCCGTTCCGGAGTCCCCGATTTGTGCACCCGTGACGGTTGGCGGGCCATCATCGAATCCAGTCGTACTGGCAGCACCACCGGCACACTGCGCGACGTTCTCGTAGACCTTAAAGTCCTCGTACGGACCGGGTCCAAATCCCTTAATAGACGCAGAGATGATTTTGGGATTGATCTGCTGCATGCGCTCCCAGGAGAAGCCCATTCGGTCGAGCGCGCCTGGAGCGAAATTCTCCACAATCACGTCGCAACACTGGACGAGCTTAGTGAAGATGTCCTTACCCTTGTCACGTTTGGTATTCAGCGTGATACTTCGCTTATTGTGGTTCAACATCGTGAAGTACAGGCTGTCGACGTCCGGAAGATCCCTCAACTGGCCGCGAGTGGGATCACCCGTTCCGGGACGCTCCACCTTAATGACATCCGCGCCGAACCAGGCCAGAAGCTGCGTACAGGTCGGGCCGGACTGGACGTGGGTCATGTCAAGAATTCGTACCCCCTCCAAGGCTCTCATAGACTTCTCCCTAAACAACCTAATCCAGAAGACACTAGGGACACCGTGGCTGCGGCATCCTTTTCACGCGGCCCTTTACTAGTTCCTGGCCGCGAGCGGGCCAAAGTAGGCCATCCGCCTGTGTGGCGACGGTCGTGCTGTCGGGCTGGTAGATTGCAGCCCATGGCCTTCGTAAGGGCTGCCCTAGGTCCTTCATCCGAATTGTAACCCATCGAAACGGGTGACGAAGCACTCATAGCAACCTCGAAGACTTAGGGATAGGTAATCCGATCAAGCAGACGGCGTCGGAAACACATCGTACACGTCATCGTACGCGTGCAGCACCTTCTCAATCCGACTGCGGTTGGGCACCTCGCCAGCACTTGCGAGCTGCGCCGCCAGGTCCTTCCGATCACCGAAGATCCCGTCGAGAATCGCCGTACGATCCGCATCCGACTGTTCAATGATCGCGAGCAGCACTCGCGAACCGTACTTGATCCATCGCGGCTGCGGAACCAGGCGCCCGTTCGAATCGGTCTCCACGACTTGGCGCTTCAGGATTGTCAGCACAAGTTCCGCGTGCGACTGCTCGTAGACAACCCCCATCTTTGCAAAGAGCTGCTTGACCGTCTCGCGACGCTCATCCAGCAGGCGCACGAACAACTCTGGCGTGACACGATCGCCCTTCTTGCTCATCTCACCGTCCGCAGTGAGTTCAACGCCGTGGAACACCGTAAGGTAGAGAAAATGCCAGAAGATCTCGTAAGTGGCGAGGTCGTTCATGAAACGCAGGCCAGTTCGCGGGTCAAAGATGGCCGCCGCGTTGTTGCCCTGGAGCTGCTGGAACATGAACTCAGTGGACATGTACATGGCATAGCGAAGGCCATCTTCGGTCGTCGGGCCGTCTGGCCGGGCGAGTAGACGTTCTCGCGCCTCCTCTGAGAACAACTTGTCGACGGTAAGGTCATCGGCCGTCAGCTCGAGCGGACGAACCTTGCCTCCGGCTACGAGCCCCAGCAACTCAAGGCGACCGGTCTCGTCCGGGTTGAGCTTGTCCACCACCCGCTGCAGATCGGCCACGTCGGCCACGAGTGACTCTCGTCCAGCCTCAACGTATGCCGGAAGAATCGTCGCCACCCAGCTCTGACGGTAGGTGTCGTGCAGCGTCCCGTCGATGCGAAACAAACCCGTCAGCCGCTCGCGCAGCTTGTCGAACCAGATGTCACGGATCGCCTTAGCGTCGTTTTCGGGCGCGTGTGGGTTCTGCATCTGCGCCGCCATACCACCAATCGGCATCCCACCAGCCAGCAAGGCAAGCAACGCGTTCCGCATCGTGTAGTAGCTCATCGATGGCTCGGTCATCGCGATGGTGTTGGGGTCTGGAATCACCATTGCTGGGTCGAGGCGAAACATTTCCTCCCGGCTATTTATATAGTCCCAACGTCCAACGTTCGGGCCGATGAGATTCTCGCGCAGCACCCACATGATCAGTTCTTGCTGCATCGCGTACTCGGCACGCTCGTTCAGCATCTTGATCTTCAACGTGCCACGCCGCAGTCCCATGGCCTCTTCAAGCTGCTTGAGCAGTTTCGATACCAGCCGGGCCTCTTGCCACGATTCGATCTTCGGCACGTAGTAGTAGATGCCCGATCCGTTCCGCTGTTGCGAGTCGAAGTTGCTCAGCGCGTGAATCACCAAGGCAGGCACGATCGCCGGCACCGGCGCACCATTCAACGAGATCTGCCGGTTGTGAAGGTGTAGCCCTGGCACCCGGTGAAAGATGGTCGGCCACTTCTCCGCTGGAACGTCGATGGTATATGTCCGGTTCTTCTTCGTCGGGTGCACGAACGGCTTCCCGTCCCACTTGTGGGCAAGTAGATCGGCCAGGTTCTGCCACGCGCGATAGAGCTGATCCTTGTAATCGCCGCCGGCATCTTCCCAGTCCCACATCCATTGCGACGCGCCGCTATTGAGCGCCCCCATCGCCATGCCGAGATCAATCGCGGGACCCGTACCCTCGAGTCCCGGTCTCATCGTGTCAGCGGGAATCGGTACCGTTGCATTCAAACGCCAAGCATCGGCCGTGTCACGCTCGAAGAACCCATCCAGCAGGCCGCGCCGTATGGCAGTCGCAGTCGTCGTGTTGCCGTCGGCATCCGTGATCTCATCGGTGCCAGGCAGAAAGTCATACCGCGCGTCGCCGCGCGCAACCTTTTCCTGAAAACGATGTCGGGCAGCTAGCAGCGGCGGCAACTCGGCACTGATCGCCGAGGTCAAGCCTGCGATGAGGTCCTCGACCACGAGGGTGCGTCCGTTCGCCTGATGTGAGCCGAAAAGTGATGCATGCTGGTCGCGGATGTCCTGACGGATGCGCAGAGTCACGAGGAGCCTCCAAGTATCGAAAGCAGCGCCGTTATGGGCAGGTAGAAACGTCACATTGTACCATTCTGCGGCGCGCACTCGACCACTCCGGCGTGAGAGCCACAGATCGTCACCGCGTGAGACCCCTACGACGTGTCCGGCCCGGTCGGCGCATCGGCCGCGGCTCCAACAAAAAAGCGATACATCCAGATGTCGAGCGAGACAATACCGACCATCACGAGATACGCGGCCAGTCCCTCAATCAGTTGCAACTCATTCAGAAGCCTAGACAACCCGAAGCCAACCACCCAGGCATCAAAACTCAGGCACACACGTCGGAACGTTTCCATTGGTGCGCGCCGAATGATAAAGGCCCCAATCGGCACGCCGATCGCAATGCTCGGCACGATCCACGGAATCAGCGCAAGACTGGTAGTGCTGTAGAGACCCGCGAGTCCATAAGCCATCGCCGTCATCGACGATTCTGCAAGGCGAACAAACCCGAGTGCCGCCCGAAAGTCCTTCCGCGCTAGCCCTTGGTTATTCAGCATGACCGCCAGTGGCGGACCGGAAATTGTTGTCACCGAATACAGAACGCCCAAGCCGCCGCCGAAGACGAAGCCAGCCGAGCGCTCAGACCGAATCGGCCGCCGGTAGCCAGCTACCTGTAACAGAATCAGCGGGAGCAACGTCGCGTAAGTCGCAAACCGGAGCCAGTCAACATTCATCCGCGAAATTACAGTCGTGCCGACCATTACGCCCGGAGCCAAACCAATCACGATTGGTAGTACCCGCTTCCAGATACCCGGAAACGCCTCGCGGTTGTTCCACAGCACGTAGGCGTTTAACACAACCTCGATCAGCACGAGTGCAGGATTGAGCACGCGGTTGGCAAGAAAGAGAAGCGCGATCGGCACAGTAATTGAGGAGAACCCATAGCCGAACGCCCCGTTCACGACGGACGCAAACAAGGTAATCCCAGCGAGTGCCAAAACATGCCAGTCGGTCATACCGATTCTTTCAACGCGAGTCTTGCACGCGATCAGTCAATTCAAGGACTCCGGCCCCGAAGCAAGGCGCAAACCTGTCCCGCGCAACAGCAGTAAATCTCAAACGAATATTTTGAACGTGATAATGGAAAACCGCCTAGTCAGCCGACGAACTGGCGGGAAAGGAAGTGCCGAAGAACCGCTCTTACCTCACCGTCGTCGGCCCGATACACGTGCAGGGACACGGCGCAGACACGAAAAGTCGACAACGGATGATGGAATGCGCACGCATAAGGTATCCATTCTTCTACCGGCCCTCGGCCCACCCTGTCAAGTTTTGGTGTTCAGAGAGTTTTGACTTCAAGGTAGAAACAGATACAATCCAAGAATCGTGTTCTTCACTTGTGGACGGCCGTGCGCGTGTTGTTGTTGTGGGACCTGTCGGGTCCCGGCGCTTTCGGTCCGCCTCCGCGGGTAGCACTTACCACACCCTGCAACACGCGAACGACTGAGAGCCCGGTACCGGCCGGGCTTTTGTATTTGTGTATTCGACTATGCCGACCACTATCGTATCGGAACCCTAAATGACGGCGACACCACAGCTCGATCACCTGCGCGCACTGGAGGCTGAGAGCATACACATCCTGCGCGAGGTCGTAGCCGAATTCGAGCGTCCGGTCATGCTCTATTCGATCGGGAAGGATTCGTCAGTCATGTTGCGCTTGGCGCAGAAGGCGTTCCATCCAGGGCCGATTCCATTTCCGCTGCTGCACGTGGATACGACCTACAAGTTCAGGGAAATGATTCAGTTTCGCGACCAGATGGCCGTGTCGGTGGGCGCACGACTGATCGTCCATACAAACGAAGAAGCGATCAGCAACGGTACGCAACCGTTCAAAGTTGGCACACAACGCTGCTGCGGCCTGCTCAAAACCAAGTCTCTGCTGGACGGGCTGCAGGCTGGCAATTTTGACGCGGCGCTCGGTGGCGCCCGACGCGATGAAGAGCGCTCGCGCGCCAAGGAGCGTGTCTTCTCGTTGCGTGACGCCAACGGCCAATGGGATCCCAAGCGCCAGCGACCGGAGCTGTGGAATCTGCTCAACGGCCGACTCGGACCAGGAGAAAGCATCCGGATTTTTCCATTGTCGAACTGGACCGAGATTGACGTATGGCAATACATCCACGTCGAAGAAATTCCGATCGTCCCGCTGTACTACGCCAAAGAGCGCGAAGTTATCGTCCGCGGCAACTCTCTGATCGTCCAGGAACAGCCGTTCGTCGTAACCATGCCAGGCGAGAAGCCGCAAATAGTGAAATGCCGGATGCGCTCACTTGGCTGCTCACCCTGCACGGGTGCCATCCGGTCCGATGCCGACACCGTGCCAAAAATCATCGAAGAGTTGATTTCCACGCGACAGTCTGAACGCCAGCTTCGGATCATCGATCACGACCAGGACGGTTCGATGGAAGTGAAAAAGCGGGAAGGGTACTTTTAGTGTCGGGCCTCTTGCGCATCTGCACCGCCGGCAGCGTAGACGACGGCAAGAGCACGCTGATCGGTCGGATGCTCCACGACTCGCAGTCGGTCTACGAAGACCAGATCCACTCAGTGCAGACAGCTTCGAAGAACCTGGCCGCAGGCCCAATCGACTTCGCGCTGTTCACCGATGGCCTCAAGGCAGAACGCGAGCAGGGCATCACCATCGATGTCGCCTATCGGTATTTCGCCACCGCTCGGCGGAAAATCATCCTCGCCGACACCCCCGGTCACGAGCAATACACGCGGAACATGACCACCGGCGCATCGACGGCTGACCTGGCAATTCTCCTCGTTGACGCACGGGAAGGCGTGAAGATCCAATCCCGCCGCCACGCGCGTATCGCCCGCCTGCTTGGCATTACTAACTTCGTCCTGGCCATCAACAAAATGGATCTGGTTGACTTCGACCGGGAGGTCTTCGACGGCATTCGCGACGAGTTTGAAAATATTTTGACCGGCGTGCACTGTCACGCGATACCACTTAGTGCGCTGCACGGGGACAATGTGATCACGCTCAGCGATCGTACCCCCTGGTTCACAGGACCGAGCCTACTGGAACACCTGGAAACGGTGGACATCACTCGCGATGTGACAACGCTACCGTTTCGATTTCCTGTACAGCTTGTGCTTCGACCAAACGACAAATTTCGCGGATACTCCGGCCAATTGGCGTCCGGCATGATCCGGGTAGGTGAACGCATCACGGCCTGGCCATCGGGCAACACCGCACACGTGCAACGAATCGTGACCTACGAAGGCGACCTTGACATGGCGTTCGCGCCAATGTCGGTGACACTGACACTTGACAATGACATTGATGTCAGCCGGGGAGACCTTCTCTCCACTGATCCACCAGACGTCAGTCGCCACTTCGAGGCTGAGGTTGTCTGGATGGACGAACGCCCGCTTGATTCGGCGCGAATCTATCTTCTAAAGCACACCACGCGCACAGTCACCGCGGAAGTCAATCATGGATTATTGCTGAATCAGATCGGTGCGGTCTCCGTCTCGACATCACGACCGCTCGTGTTCGACTCGTACGCCAGTAACAGGATCACCGGCGGATTCATCCTGATCGACCCATCGACGCATTTCACAGCCGGCGCCGGCATGATCACGCATGCAGTGCACGACGGCGTGGCACTAAGTAAGACTCCCGTCACCGCAGCCGAGCGACTGGCTCTCCTTGCTCGCCACGCAGGGTCCGATGTGGACGCAATTAAGGCGATCGAGAAAGCACTGGAGAAGATGCTCCTATGAACAACCCACACAGTGTGAGCGCTGAAGTCATTTCCAAAGCCCTGGTCAACGCGCAAACTCCGTGCCTCACATCGAGCTTTCAGGCAGAATGCGTCGTGCTCACGCACCTGCTACGTGCCGAGCGACCAGATATACCGGTGCTGTTTCTTGATACGTTTCATCATTTCTCCGAAACGCTGAGATATCGCGACGAGATCACACAGTCGTGGGCATTGAATTTAGTCAACCTATGCGCCGATCCATCGAAGGTCGGCCTCTGGCAGGCTGAGAGTACCGACGCGTGCTGCGCACACCACAAGGTGGGACCGCTCTTTGCGGCGCTTGAGGGCTACGATTTCTGGTTCACTGGACTTCGCCGCGATCAGTCTCCGTCGCGAGCTGCCTTGCAAGACATCGAACCGTTTCGTCTCCCGAGCGGAAAAATAATCCAGCGCGTAAGTCCGCTTGCAGCGTGGACGGCGAAAGATATCTGGGCGTACGCCAAGCAGCACGCCGTCCCGCTGCTCTCCCTTTACGACCTCGGCTACACGAGCATCGGCTGCGAACCGTGCACTTCACTCCCACTCGACTCATCCAACCCGCGCTCGGGTCGCTGGCAGGGCGAGAAGCTAGAGTGCGGGATCCACGTCGAAGTCACGAAGTCCTGAGCCGGATTGTGCGACGGTCGCAAAACATCGCCTCCATATAATCTCGACATATCCCGTCGATCGTGAGACACGCGATCCCTGGAGTCAGTTGATCGCCGGTGCGTCAAACACGTTGCGGGTAATCGATGTCGGTTCACTTACCATCGGCGCCACCACGAGCCGCTCGAGAATATCGAACAGCCTCCGGCGGTGATCGCGACGCTCATCACTCACGTTCGACGCCGCGGTGGACACAAGCACCAGATCCAGTTCGGGCAAAACAAAAATGTATTGCCCACCGTAACCCCAGGCAAAGCAAGTCTCATAGCCGATGATCTGATGAACCCACCAGCCATACCCGTAGCGACGCTCCCGGAGCGGATCGACATAACCGTTTGGGCTCAACCCCGGATTCCCTGGTCTCCGGTTACGCACTCGACCCTCGCACGACTGCTCCACCCATCGTCTGGACACGACCTGTTGGCCGGCAGCCTTGCCTCCATTCAGATATAACTCGCCAAAGGCCAGCATTTGCCTCGGCGTCATTAACATATCGTTACCGCCAAAATAGATGCCCTGCGGATCGCGCGGCCACGACGGTAGCGAAAACCCGAGCGGCGTCGCGAGGACCTCGTTAGCAAATTCCCGTGTCGTCTTCGTCGCCGCCTTCGTCAAAATTGCCGATAGAAGATGTGTGCTGCCAGTGCTGTACTCCATCTCCTCGCCGGGTGCCGCAAACATCGGGCGAGCCAGTGCGTGCTGTACCCAGTTCCGGCTGATCACCCAGGCGCCATAGTTGCGGTTGCTGGTCCCCTCGAGGCCAGGTCTCATCGTTAACAGATGCTCGACAGTGATCTCGCTTTTTCGCGGGTCCGGATCACGAGACAACTCAGGGAAATAGGTCACGATCGGCGTCTGCGCGCTAGGAATCAGGCCACGATCGATAGCAATGCCCACCAGGGCCGAAATGATGCTCTTGGAGGCCGACTTGATGTTCGCGTGCCGATCGCCATTGATACCGCTGTAGTACTGCTCAAACAACACCTTGCCCCGCAGACTAACCAGGAGGCTGTGGAGCCGCGGCAAGCTGCTGGCTACCCGATGGATCGTATCGACCTCGTCTGCGCTCAGGTCACGAACCCTGGGCGCCTCCGCCACAGGAGCGGTAGCCTCATTCGACACCGACACGCCGCGTTCGGTAACGGAAGACTGATCCGCTCCACTGCTACGGAGAGCAGTACCAATCGCCCAGAGGGCGCCGACCAGTACCACCGACCAGCCAATGCGCTTCACGGGGTCGATTATACGCGGGGCGGAGACATATCTACGGACCGGCTACGACGTGGCAATCTTGATCGCGGTCGTCAACAAGACATAAGACACGCCGTTCGCTGCGTGTAACAATGACGTTCAGATAAAGGGAGGGCCAATCATGCTTCTGCTGACCATACTTATCGATGGCTACTCGCTCGTTGTCCTGGGGGCCGTCATCATGTCCTGGGCTCAGGCGGATGGCCGACAGCCGCTCGCGCGGACTGTCTATAGCCTTACCGAACCCGTGCTCGCACCGATTCGGCGACTCTTGCCGGCTGTGGGGGGCTTGGACTTCTCGCCGATGGTGGCGCTTCTAGCGTTGCGGATGCTACGAGCCCTGCTGTAGCCAAGAGCCCGGAGCACACTGCCCGCAACGCCATCTGTAACACTGTGCCTACAGCGCTGAGTTTAGAACCGGTACGTGTATAGGAATTTTGAGGCTAGTCGACGGTCCAATGTGTGGATCCTGCCGCTCACCGGATCGTCCAGCCAGTTGTTTATATAGACGAAATAAAAATCGTTGCCCGGCCGAACAATCCAGCGGAAGCGCGCCTGCCAGCCAATGGCCGCGCTCT